>Ga0209278_1001303_pt1 | contig 15519 bp, 11 predicted proteins | sample JI81BgreenDNA_FD_187504 | JGI IMG/M metagenome (GOLD analysis project Ga0209278, IMG submission 187504) | Wastewater effluent complex algal communities from Wisconsin, to seasonally profile nutrient transformation and Carbon sequestration -... | ecosystem: Engineered > WWTP > Effluent > Algae... | reverse complement strand
AACGGGACGCATGCCGACCTTCGCCGGCGTGACCGTGGGGGTGGTGGATTTGGAGGCGGGGTTTGCGCTCCCCTTGGATGCCGCAGCCGCAGCCGCAGCCGGAGCTTTGACGGGCGCTGCCGCCTTGTGTGCAGGGGTCGGAGCCTTGGCTTTCGAGGCAGCGGCCTTGGCCGTCACCGGTGCGGGCTTCGCAGCGGCGGAGGGCTTGGCGGGAACCTTGGCAACGGCCTTGGTCGCGGCGGGCTTGACGGAGGGTTTTACGGCGCCCTTGGCGGGCGCCTTGGCCACGGCCTTCACCGGGCCCGCCTTGGCCTTGGCGGCGGCCTTCGGAACCGCCTTTGGCGCCGGCTTGGCGGCTTTCTTGGACGGAGCCTTCACGGCGTTCTTGGACGGCTTGGCAGCGGGCTTCGCAGCCGGCTTGGCCTTGCCCGCAGGCGCCTTCTTCGCCGGGGCCGCAACCGCCTTCTTCACCGCGCTAGCGACCTTGCCGACCACCTTCGCCACTTTTCCGACCGCACTGCTCTTCTTGGCCGGGGCCTTGGCAACTTTTTTCGCGGGTTTCTTGGCAGCCACGAGGGTCCTCTGGGTCATTGAGCCGTTGCGGCGGCGTGTTATAGCCTTTCGGCCCCAGCGGGGCAACCCGCCGCCCCTCGGAAGCCCGGTCTTGAAGCGTTTCGTACTCGCCAGCCTGCGCGGCTACAAGCGCTTCGTCAGCCCTTGGCTGGGCCAGCACTGCCGCTTCCACCCCACCTGTTCGATGTACATGTACGAGGCCGTTCAGAAGCACGGCACCGCCAAGGGGGTGTGGTTGGGCACGAAGCGGGTCTGTCGCTGCCACCCGCTCCACCCCGGCGGCATCGATCCCGTGCCCTGAGACGGCGCGGGGTCCGCTGCCGCCCCGCATCAGCCTCGGGGGCCGTAGCCGCCTTCAATGCCCTTCACGGCAACAGCCACGGCATCGTGGGCGTGCAGGCTTTCGAAATGCGAGGCGCGCAGCCAGAAATCGGCGATGCGCTCGTCGTCCTGCAGCGCCGCTTGCATGCGCCGCGCCGCGTCCTCGCAGAACATCAAGTTCTGGCCGTTGAGGCGGGCGAAGGCCTGCTCGTCCTCGCGCTTCACCGCGGTTTGGACGGGCGTCTTCAGGGCACCCTCGATGCGGTCGACGAGGTCGACGATCGGTAGCTCGCTCACGTTCGACGCCAGCCGCACCTTGACGTCGGCGTGGCTGCGCTGGCTGTGCGGCGTGGCGACGATGCCCTGCTCCGAACCCAGCCAACGCAGCACGGCATCGACGTCGACCGGGCCGCCGGCACCGAAATCTCCGCGGAACTGCTCCTGGATCAGCTGCCGCGCCAAGGCCGCCGAACACGGGCAGGTGCTCGAATAGGTCACCTGCACGCCCAGCTCGACGTCGAAGCCCCCACGGTCGAGCGTCGCGACGAGCGTGACGGGATAGGCCTTCCACCCGGTGTTGTCGCTGACCAGGGCCTTGCGTCGCAGCAGGTGGTCGAAGCGGATTTCCACCATCGCCCGATCCGACAGGTCCGCATGGGAGTCGAGGAAGTCGCGCAGCAGGCGACGAAGCCCGTTCGCACTCAGTGGCTCGGCAGACAGGTGGCGGTCGAGGTGCAGATAGAGCCGCGACATATGGATGCCGCGCACGTCGGCACGATGCAGATTGACGAACGCTTTGATGCGGGCGGGCACGGCCACGGATTCCGCACCGGCCGCGGCGATGCGCACCGGCGACTCGATCTCGCCCATGCCGACCCAGGCGAGCTGGCCCGCCGTCGCGGCTCGGGCGTCGTTGGCGATGTCCGGCATGATGCGGACGACGTTTTCGCGGGTCGAGGACATGGGGGGTCCGATCAGTAAAGACAGGCACCGTAAGTGGGTGCGGGTGCAGCGTACGTCAAGTGGACGCGGAGGCCGGGGCGCGGGTTCGCAATGCAGCGTTGCGGGCACAACGCCAAGCGCCCCACACATCGAGGAACGCGCTCATGCGGCCGCGCGACGGCGGACGTCCTTCCGCGAGGCGCGCGAGGGCCCGGCGGTCGGAATGCAGACCGATCGTTCGTGGATACCCCCATGCCTTCGGTGGTTCCAACGGCAACGCCTCGCGCAGCTGCCCCGCCCAATCGCGGCGCAAGGCATCGCCCTGCGGGCTGGAGAGCTGATCACGCCGCAGCGAATGGCGAGCGAAAAGAGCGAGCGGCACACGCCCACGATCGGGCGCGTCCATGCCGCGCTCGAGCCGCAAGCGCAGCCAATGGATGGCAAGGCATCGCCACTGGGCCTCGGTGTCAGGGGCCGCATCGAACAGGTGCGCCTCGACGCGAACCAAACCCTCGGCGAGCGGACGCAGGGCGGCGACGGCACCATCGCGGTCCGCCGGCGGCGCATCGTCATGGGACACCGCCAGAAGCGCCGCGCCTACGCCGCCCCAAGGCCCGCCACAACGGACGAGGGCACGGGTCAGCGGATGGCGCGCGGCGCCCCGGGCCACGCCATCGAGCTCCTCGGCCCACCATCCGGCCTTCACTGCCGTGACGCGCGGATCGGAAAGCTCGAAAGCGCACTCGCGCAACTCCTCGAGCAAAGCCACCCACGCCATGAAGACGGCGCGCGACTCGACCGGCACGAAACCGACCGCAGCCCCATGGATCGGCTCCCGGGCTTCGGCCTTGGCGAAGGCCGCGCGGAGCCCCTCATCGCTCCCCGGCGGCGTCATGCGCCACGCCCGCCCAGCCAGGCGCACAACGCGTCCGCGTCCATGCAATCGACGGTCGCGCCCCATGCTCGCGGATCCTCGTGCGCCTCGCGGTAGCCCCACAGGGCCGCGACGCTGGGCATGCCGGCCGCCTTCGCTGCCTCGATATCGCGCGCATCGTCGCCGACGTAGAGGCAATGGACGGGATCGACGCCCAACTGCGACGCGGCCAGCCACAGGGGCTCTGGCGAAGGCTTGCGCACCGGCAAGGTGTCCCCGCCGACCAGCGCTCCGGCGCGGGCCGACCACCCGAGCCCCGCGACCACCCCCACCGCCAGCCCTTCCGGCTTGTTGGTGACGATGCCCCATGGCCAGCCACGCGATTCGATGTCGGCGAGCAGGCGCTCGACCCCCTCGAAGGGCCGCGTGTGGACCGCAAGGCCCTCGGCATAGGCGGCAAGAAACCGGGGAAGGAGGGCCTCGCAAACGTTGTCGGTGTCGTCGGGGAAGGCTCGGGCCAGCAGCGCCCGGCCGCCCTTCGACACCAGTGGGCGAAGGTCCGACGCCGGCAAAGGCCGACGGCCTTCTTCGACGAGAACGCGATTCACCGCCGCGATCAGGTCGAGGGCCGTGTCGGCAAGGGTGCCGTCGAGATCGAACAGCACGGCACGGACATCCGATGTCAGGCTCATTCCGCCTTCCGCGCGGCAACCAGGAAATTCACGCGGGTCCCAGCCGCCACCGTGGCGGTCTTCCGCAGCGGGTCGTAATGGAGGCCGGTGACATCCTCGACCTCCAGGCCCACGGCGCGAAGCACGCGTGTCAGTTCGGAGGGCTTGATGAAGCTGCGGTAGTCATGCGTGCCCTTGGCGAGCAAGCCGGCCACGTACTCGGCGCCGACGATGGCGAGGGCGAACGCCGCCGGCGTGCGGTTGATGGTCGAGACGAACAGGCGTCCACCAGGCTTCAGCAGCCGCGCGCAGGCCTCGAGGATGCTGCCGGGTTCCGGCACGTGCTCGAGCATTTCCATACAGGTGACGGCGTCGAAGGTCCCCGGCTCGGCGTCGGCCAGGGCTTCGATGGCCTGCACACGGTAGTCGAGGTCGAGCACGGCGCCGTTCTGCTTCGATTCCAAGCGGTGCAGCTTGGCGATGTCGATCAGCTCGGCGGACAGATCGAGCCCAAGCACGCGCGCGCCATCGCGCGCCATCGCCTCGGCGAGCAGCCCACCGCCGCAACCGACGTCCAGCACGCGCGCGCCGCGCAGGGGCTGCCGGGCCGCGACATAGCCGAGGCGCGCCGGATTCAACACGTGAAGGGGGGCCTGCGGCCCGTCAGGGTCCCACCAGCGGTTGGCCAGCGCGGAGAACTTGGCGACTTCGGCGGGATTGACGTTCATCGCGGTTGCGGAGGGGCTCATGGCCGGGTTCCCGGGCGCGGGATGTCGGCGATGCGGCGCGCCCAGTGTTGGGCCTTCGCCTTCAGGGCCTCGACATCGATATCGACGAGGCGGCGATCACGGAGCTTGGGCTGGCCGGCGATCCAGACGTCGCGGACCTGGTGCCGCGTGGCCACGTAGATCAGGTGCGAAATCACGTGGTACAGGGGCTGGAGCTCCAGCTCGCCGAGATCGACGAGCACGAGGTCGGCCTGCTTGCCGGCTTCGATCGACCCGATCTCATCCTCGCGGCCCAGCGCCTTCGCGCCGGCCAGCGTCGCGGCTTCGAGGGCGGACGCGGCATCGAGCGCCCGCGCGTCGCCGGCCACGGCTTTGGCCAGCAAGGCGGCGTGGCGGGTTTCCTCGAACATGTCGAGGTCGTTGTTGCTGGCGCAGCCGTCGGTACCAATGGCCACGTTGACGCCGGCAATACGCAGGGCCTCGACCGGGCAGAAGCCCGAGGCGAGCTTCAGGTTCGACTGCGGGCAGTGCGCGATGTGCACCCCACGCTCCGCACAGAGTTTGATCTCGCCCTCGGTGAGCTGGGTCATGTGCACGGCGATCAGGCGCGAATCGACGATGCCGAGGCGGTCCAGCCGCGCCAACGGGCGTTGGCCGTGCTGCGCCTGCGAATCGGTGATCTCCTGCGCGGTCTCGTGGACATGGCAGTGGATCGGGATGTCGAGCTGCGCCGAGAGCATGCCGATGCGTTCGAAGCTGGCGTCCGACACCGTGTACGGGGCGTGCGGCGCGAAAGCGAAGCGGATCAGCGAATCAGTGCGCCAAGCGTCGTAGACCTCGAGCGCCTTGTCGAAATACTCGGCGGTGGTCTTCGCCCAAGGCGACGGAAACTCGATGACCGGCAGGCCGACGGTGGCGCGGAAGCCGAGGCGCTTGTAGGTCTGCGCCTGGACGTCGGGGAAGAAGTAGTTCTCGTTGCAGGTGGTGGTGCCGCCGCGGAGCATCTCGGCGACGGCCAGCTCGATGCCGTCGGCGATGAAGTCCGGCGCCATCACCGCGCCTTCGATCGGCCAGATGTGCTCCTGCAGCCAGGGCATCAGCGGCAGGTCGTCGGCCACGCCGCGCAGCAGCGTCATCGGGTTGTGCGTGTGGATATTCACCAGCCCGGGCACCAGGGCCGCCTCGGGCCGGGACACGATTTCCGTCGGGAGGAAGCGCGCACGCGCCTCGGCGCGCGGCAGCACGGCGAGGATGCGCCCGTCCTTGACGGCCACGGCGTGGTCCGTAAGCACGGCGCCCTTGGGCACCACCGGCACGACGAAGCCGGCTTCGATCAACAGGTCGCAGGGTTGGAGCACCTTCATTCCCCGGATAAGGCAGCGGCGCGCCGGTGAGGGCGCGCCGCAAGGATGCCGGCCCCGCCGTGGCGGGGCGATGACGCCAGAGACTGGCGTTCGCGATTACTTGACGCGGCTGACGTACTCACCGGTGCGGGTGTCGACCTTGATGATTTCGTCCTGGCCGACGAACAGCGGGACGCGGACGACGGCGCCCGTTTCCAGCTTGGCGGGCTTGCCACCGCCGCCCGAGGTGTCGCCGCGGACGCCCGGATCGGTCTCGATGATCTTGAGCTCGACGAAGTTCGGCGCCTGCACCGCGATCGGGCTGCCGTTCCACAGGGTGACGACGCAGGGCTCCTCGCCCTTGATCCACTTCGCGGTCTCGCCCACGCCGGCGGCGTCGGCCTGCACCTGCTCGAAGGTCTCCTGCTGCATGAAGTGCCAGAACTCGCCGTCGTTGTAGAGGTACTGCATGTCGGTATCGACGACGTCCGCGGCCTCGACGTTGTCGGTGGCCTTCATGGTCATTTCGACGACGCGGCCGGACTTGATGAAGCGGTACTTGACGCGGGTGAAGGCCTGCCCCTTGCCCGGCTTCACGTACTCGGTGTCCTGGATGACGCACGGCTCGTTGTTCACGATGATCTTCATGCCGTTCTTGACGTCATTCATGCCGTAGCTGGCCATGCGGGTGCTCCTGAACCTTTAGAATGCAGCCGGTGATGATACCCGTTCCCGCCGCCGCCCGGCAGCCGGCCCGTTGGCAGGCCCTGTGGCGTGACGCCCTTCGCGACCCCGTCGACCTGCTGGAAGGCCTCGGCCTGCCGGGCTTGGCGGCGCGCGTCTCGACGACAGCACAGGCGCAATTTCCGCTGCGAGTACCGCGCGGCTACGCGGCCCGGATGCGCCACGGCGATCCGGCCGACCCGCTCCTCCGTCAGGTCCTGCCGTTGGACGACGAGGACCGGGTGGTGCCGGGATTCAGCCTCGATGCCGTCGGCGATGGTGCGGCGAAAGGCGGCACGGGGGTCATCCACAAGTACGACGGCCGTGCATTGCTGATCGCCACCGGCAGTTGCGCCATCCATTGCCGCTACTGCTTCCGCCGCCACTTTCCCTACGCCGAGGAAACCGCCGCCGCCGCCGGCTGGGCCCCGGCGCTGGCTTACCTGCGCGGCGACCCGTCCGTGCACGAAGTCATCCTCTCGGGCGGCGACCCCTTGAGCCTCGCGACCGCCAAACTGTCGGAGTTGACCGAGGCGCTCCGCACGCTCCCGCAGGTCACCCGGCTACGGATCCACACCCGCCTGCCGATTGTCTTGCCCGAGCGTATCGACGAGGACTTCCTGCAGTGGATCGCTGCCCTGCCCTGGCCGACGGTCATGGTGGTCCACGCCAACCACGCCAACGAGATCGACGACGGCGTTCGCGAGGCGTGCGCGGCGCTGCGCGCCCGCGGCGTGCACCTGCTGAACCAGGCCGTCCTGATGCGCGGCGTCAATGATTCGGCCGACGCGCTGGTCGATCTCTCCGAAGCCCTGTTCGCCGGCGGCGTACTGCCCTACTACCTGCATCTGCTCGACCGCGTGCAGGGCACGGCGCACTTCGAGGTCCCGGAGGCCGAAGCGCTGGCCTTGCGCGAGGCCATCCATGCCCGCCTGCCCGGTTACCTGGTGCCGCGCCTCGTCCGCGAGATCCCGGGCGAACCCGGCAAGACCCCGGCCTGACGCCTCCCGAGGGGCTACCAAGCGCGGCGCTGTCCGTATACTGCGACGCAATACCGCTGCGACCCCCGGAGCCCGAATGCCCACGAACGACGCCGTCCTGCGCCTCCTCCTGGTCGACGACCGGCTGGAGGATGCCGAGCAGCTGACGAGCATGCTCCGCAACGGCGGGATGGCCGTTCGTCCGCAACGCCCGGACAACATCGACGAACTGCGCCATCTGCTGGCGACGCAAAGCATCGATCTCGTCGTGGCGGCGATCAGCGCCACGTCGGTGCCTTTCGACGCCGTGGTCCGCGAAGTGGAAAGCAGTGGCAAGGACGTGCCGTTGCTCGCCGTTCTCGAATCGCTCACCGAGGCCGGCATGCTGGAGGCCCTGAAGCTGGGCGCCCGCGACATCGTTCTGCGCAACCAGCCGACCCAAGCGCAGACCATCGTCCGCGCGGAGGCCGAGTTCGTGAAGACGCGCCGCGCCGTCCGCGTGCTCGAAGCGCAGTTGCGCGAGACCGAGCGCCGCTGCGATGCGCTGATCAATTCCTCGCGCGATCCCATCGCCTACATCCACGAGGGGATGCACATCCGGGCCAACGAGGCCTACCTCGAGATGTTCGGCTACGAGAGCTACGAGGACATCGAAGGGCTGTCGGTGCTCGATCTCGTCGCCCCGTCGCACGCCGCCGGGTTCAAGGATCTGATCAAGCGCATCGCCAAGGGAGAAGCGCCGCCGAAGCAGCAGGAGCTCCGGGCGATCGATGCCAACGGCGACGAGTTCGACGCGCTGATGGAGTTCACGCCGGCCAGTTATGAAGGCGAACCCTGCCTGCAGATCGTGTTCCGCCCGCAGCTCGTGGACGCCTCGATGGCCGCCGAGCTGGAGGCGCTGCGACTGCGCGACTCCCTGACGGGGCTCGCGAACCGCGCGCACTTCATGGGCGAGCTGGAGCGCGCCGTCGCCGCCGCGGCCGGCGGGCGCCACCATCAGGCCCTGCTGATGGTCGAGCCGGACAACTACGACACGCTCGTGGGCACCATCGGCATGGCGCAGGCCGACGAACTGCTCAAGGCCTTCTGCGAACGCCTTGGCAGCGCACTCGACGACACCACGATGGCGGGCCGGCTTTCCGACCACCGATTCGCCGTGATCTGCCGGCTGCACGACCACACGGCCAGCCTCGCGCGCGCCGAAAGGATCCGCGCGGCGTTCCAGGGCAAGATCCTCGAGGTCGGCGACCGCTCCCTCACCCTCACGGTCAGCGTCGGTGGCGTCCAGATCGGCGAGCGCAACGCGCAGATCGGCCCGGTGCTCAGCCGCGCGGAAACGAGCCTGCAGTCGGCCATGGGCGTGGGCGGCGACCGCGTCGAGATCCACGATCCGGCGGCCCGCGACCGGGCGGAGGAGGAGCGCATCCAGGCTTGGGTGCAGCGCCTGCGCGAAGCCCTCGACAACGATGGCTTCACCCTGCATTACCAACCCATCATCAGCCTCAACGGCGAGCCGGGCGAGACCTACGAGGCCTACCTGCGACTCAAGGGCAATGGCGGCGAGATCGTTGGTCCGTCGACCTTCCTGCCGTTGGCGCTCGAGCAGGGCCTCGGGCCCGACATCGACCGCTGGGTCATCCATCGCGCCATTGCGGTCATCGCCGAACGCAAGGCGGCACGCAAGGACACGACGCTTTACGTCAAGCTCGGCCCGGAGAGCATCTCCGCGAATGATCGGCTGGGCGCGGAGATCGTCGAGGCAGTGAAGGCGGCCGGCATCCCCGGCGAGCTTCTCGTGCTGCAGCTCCACGAGCCGGCGGTGTTCACCCACCTGAAGGCGATCCAGGCCTTCGCCGAGACCCTCCATGCCGCCGGCGTTCGCCTGGCACTGGAGCATTTCGGCACCGGGCTGAACTCGTTCCAGTTGCTGCAACACATCGATGCCGACGTGGTGAAGATCGACCGCAGCTACATCGCCGAACTGGCGAAGAACAGCGACAACCAGGCCAAGGTCCGCGAGCTCGCGGGGAAGGCGCGCGAGCTTGGGAAGACCTGCGTGGCGCACTACGTGCAGGACGCCGCGAGCATGACGGTGCTGTTCGGCATCGGCGTCGATTACGTCGAGGGCGACTTCCTCGCCGCCGCCGGCCCAACGATGAACTACGACTTCGGCTGACGCGCGGCGATCAGTCGATTCGCCGCCGAACGGCCCGAGAGCCACGCGCGCTCCGCGGCCGGCTGCACTGCCGTATCCGCGGCGCCGAACACGTCCCCCGCGAAGACCAGACCACTGCCCTCCAACGCATGGGGGTCCACTACGGCGAGGGGCCGCGCATACCGCCAGCGATGCGCCGAGACCGAGCGCACGGCGCCGGGATCGATGCCCGCTCGTTCGAGAAAGGCGTCTCGCAGGCGCGCGGCGACATCGGCGGCATCCGCCTCGAGGTGGGCCTCGCTCCACGCCTCGGTCGCGTGCAGGACCCAATGGCCGGTATCCGCGCGGCCAGGCTTTTCGGCCTCGCGGTAAAGGGCGGCCACGATGCCATCGGCCTCCACGTCATTCCGAAGGCAACGGGCGTCAAGGTCGGTGTGGATCAATGCGGCCCAACAGGGCGCATAGCGGGCCGCGTCAAGGGCGGGGACAGCCCCGACGGGCAGGGTGCCGGGCGACAGTGCGCTGGCTTTCAGCAGCGCCGCGGCCTGTGGCGCGGGGATGGCGAGGACCAATGACGGGGCACGCCCCACCGCCCTCCCCTCCGCATCGATGGCCTGCCAGCCCGTGGCCTCGCGCCGCAGCGACGCGACCGCCACGGCCCAGCGCACCTCGATTCCGTCGAGCAGGCCCGCCACCAACGCGCTCATGCCGGGTACGCCGACATGGCCGCCGGCCCATGGCGCGGCGCGGCCGGCCGAGGTTTCAGCGGCCAACCACGCCGAGAACGCCGGCGTCTGCGCCTGGAGCGCGGCGGCGCCGTGGTCGAACGAGCCCGTCGGCGTGCGACGGGTGCTCAGGCGGCCGCCAGGGCCGCGTCCTTTGTCCAAGGCAAGGACGCGGACGCCCACGTCGTGGAGGGCGCGGGCCGCAGCGGCGCCGGCGAGACCGGCACCGACAACGAGCACATCGGCATCCATCCGCGAAATCCGGACCGGGGCCGGGGCAACCTCAGCGCAGGCCCGTCTCGTTGCGGGCGATCACCAGGCGCTGGATCTCGCTGGTGCCCTCGTAGATTTCCGTGATCTTGGCGTCGCGGAAGTAGCGCTCCAGCGGCATCTCCTTCGAGTACCCCATGCCGCCATGGATCTGCACCGCAGCGTGGGTGATCCACATCGCCGCTTCCGAGGCCGTGAGCTTGGCCACCGAGGCCTCGGTGCTGAAGCGGCCGCCGGTCTTGTCGGCCTCCATCTTCGCCCAAGCGGCGCGCAGCGTCAGGATCTCCGCGGCGTCGAGCTTGCACTTCATGTCGGCGATCTTGGCCTGGATCATCTGGAAGCTGCCGATGGCCTGGCCGAAGCTCTTGCGCTCCTTCACGTAGGCCACGCTGGCCTGGTAGGCCGCGCGGGCCAGGCCGACCGCCTGCGAAGCAATGCCGATGCGGCCGGCGTCCAGCACGCCCATGGCGATCTTGAAGCCCTCGCCTTCGACGCCGACGACCTCATCGGCGGTGGCGACATAATCCTGGAACTCGATCTCGCAGGTGGCCGAGGCGCGGATACCCAGCTTCGGCTCGGTCTTGCCGCGGAAAAAGCCCTTCTTCGCGGTATCGACCATGAAGGCGGTGATGCCCTTCGCGCCCTTCGACGGGTCGGTCATCGCGAACAGGATGATGTACTTCGCCACCGGGCCGGAGGTGATCCAGCTCTTCTTGCCGTTGATCACGTAGGTGCCGTCGGCCTGCTTCACCGCGCGGCAGCGCATGGCCGTCGCGTCGGAGCCCGACTGCGGCTCGGTCAGGGCGAAGGCGCCGATCTCGCGGCCTTCGGCGATGGCGCGGACGTAGAGCTGCTTCTGCGCCTCGGTGCCGAACTTAAGGATGCCGTTGCAGAACAGCGAGTTGTTCACCGACACGATGGTGCTGTGCGCGCAATCGGCCGCGGCGATCTCGATCATTGCCAGCACGTAGCTGATCGGGTCCATACCGGCGCCGCCGTACTCGGTCGGCACTTCGATGCCCATCAGGCCGTTCTCGCCGAGGATGCGGATGTTCTCCAGCGGGAATTCGCCGGTCTGGTCGTGGTGCTCGGCGCTCGGCGCGATCTTCTCTTGCGCGATGCGACGGGCCACGTCCTGGATCATCAACTGCTCTTCAGTGAATCCGAAATCCACAGCACACCCCGGTCGGCAAACGGAAAGTCGCGATTGTAACCGCTCCCCCATACCCCACGGCATGGTGCTGGGGTGAAGGCGCGCCTTGACCGCATCGGGAGCGGCCTCCAGACTGTTTCATCGCCTGATTCGGATACAAAGATACATATGGACCTGCAAGCCTGGTCGGACTGCCTGAAGGTGCTCGCCGACGCCACCCGCGTGCGCCTGCTGGCCCTCGTCGAGCGTGAAGAGCTGACCGTGGCGGAGCTGGCAACCATCACCCATCTCGCACAGCCCCGCGTCTCGACCCACCTCGCCAAGCTGCGTGAAGCCGCGCTGGTCGTCGATCGTCGCGCGGGCGTCTCGGCCTACTACCGATTCAACGATGCGCTGGAGCCCGCGGAAGCCGCCCTGTGGCGCACGCTGCGCGACGGCGCCAACGACCCGCTGCTTCGGCAGGACGCCGAACGCCTGCCCACGGTGCTGGCCGCCCGGGCCTCCGACCAGAACTGGGCCGACTCCGTCGCCGGCGACATGGAACGCCACTACTCGCCGGGCCGCACGTGGGAAGCGCTGGCACGAAGCGCCCTGCCCCTGCTGGAGCCGGTAGACGTCCTCGACATTGCCTCCGGCGACGGCCTGATGGCCGAGATGCTGGCGCCGCACGCGCGGCGTTACCTGTGCATCGACGCCAGCCCGAAGGTGATCGCCGCCGCCCGGGAGCGCCTGTCGCGCTACGCCCACGTCGAACTGCGCGAAGGCGATATGCACGCCATCGACTGCGCCGATGCCGCGTTCGACCTCGTCCTGCTGATGCACGCCCTGACCTATGCCGAAAAGCCTGCCAAGGCCTTGGCGGAAGCGGCGCGGGCGCTGCGCCCCGGCGGTCGCTTGCTGGCCACCTGCCTCGCGAAGCACGAACATCGTGCAGCCGTCGAACCCTACGGGCATCTCAATCTCGGATTCACCGAGAAGGAGTTGCGCAAATTGGCCGAGAAGGCCGGCCTCGAGGTGCGGGTCTGCGAGGTGGTGGCGAAGGAGAAGCGCCCACCGCACTTCGAGGTCATCAGCCTGATCGCCCACAAGCCGGGCGCCTCGACGGAGCGCAAGCGCGCATGAGCGTCCTGCCTTGGAAACACCCCACCCGGGTGCAGCAGCTGCTCGACGCGATGGCCCGACGCATCCTGGTGCTCGACGGCGCGATGGGCACGATGGTGCAGAAGCACCAACTCGAGGAAGCCGATTACCGCGGCGAACGCTTCAAGCACGGCTATGACGGCCTGCAGTTCTCGCCGAAAGCTGCGGAAACGGCCGCGGCGGCGATCCCCAGCGGGCACGACCGCGCCCCCCTTGCGCCCAACCATGCGCACGGCGAAGGCTGCGGCTGTGGTGGCGACCTCAAGGGCAACAACGATCTGCTGGTGCTGACCCGCCCGGACATCATCGCCGGCATCCACCGCGCCTACCTCGAGGCCGGTGCCGACCTGATCGAGACCAACACCTTCAACGGTACTCGGGTCGCCCAGGGCGATTACAAACTGGAGCACCTCGTCCCCGAGTTGAACCGCGAGGCGGCGAAACTCGCAACCTCGGTATGTGCCGAGTTCGAGGCCCGTGACCCGTCGAAACCGCGCTTCGTGGTGGGTGTCCTCGGCCCGACGCCGCGAACGGCGTCGATCTCGCCGGACGTGAACGACCCGGCCTTCCGCAATATCGATTTCGATACCTTGGTCGCGCAGTACCGCGAAGCCGCCGAGGCGCTCGCTGACGGCGGCGCCGACGTGCTGATGGTGGAAACCATCTTCGACACGCTGAACGCGAAAGCCGCGCTCTTCGCGCTGGAGACGATGTTCGCCGAGCACGGTGCACGCTGGCCGGTGATGATCTCCGGCACGATCACCGACCGCTCCGGCCGCACGCTCTCGGGGCAGACCGCGGAAGCCTTCTGGTACGCCCTCCGGCACGCGAAGCCCTTGTCGATCGGCCTGAACTGCGCGCTGGGCGCCCGCGACCTGCGCGCCCACATCGACGTGCTCTCGTCGGTGGCGGAATGCGCCATCAGTTGCCATCCGAACGCCGGCTTGCCGAACGCCTTCGGCGGCTACGACGAACAGCCGTCCGAAACCTCGGGCGTGCTGCGCGAGTTCGCCGAGGCCGGCCTGCTGAACATCGTCGGCGGCTGCTGCGGCACCACGCCCGAACACATTGCCGCCATCGCGCAGGCCGTCGCTGACCTGCCGCCGCGCGCCCTGCCCTCGCCCAGCCCCTACATGCGGCTGTCGGGGCTGGAGCCTTCCGTCATCACGCCGGAAAGCAACTTCGTCAACGTCGGCGAACGCACCAATGTGACCGGCTCGGCGCAGTTCAAGAAGCTGATCCTCGAAGGCCGCTTCGACGAGGCCCTCGTCGTCGCCCGCCAACAGGTCGACAACGGCGCGCAGGTCATCGACATCAACATGGACGAGGGCATGCTGGATGCCGAGGCCGCGATGGGGCGCTTCCTGCGGCTGATCGCCGGCGAGCCGGACATCGCCCGCGTGCCGGTCATGATCGACTCCTCGAAATGGAGCGTGATCGAAACAGGCCTGAAGAACGTCCAGGGCAAGCCCATCGTCAACTCCATCTCGCTGAAGGAAGGCGAGGTCGAGTTCCTGCGCCAGGCCGAGCTGTTGCGCCGCTATGGCGCCGCCGTGGTGGTGATGGCCTTCGACGAACAGGGCCAGGCCGACAGCTTCGAGCGCAAAGTGGCGATCTGTTCGCGCGCCTACGCCCTGCTGACGGAGCGCGCCGGCCTCGCGCCCGAGGACATCGTCTTCGACCCCAACATCTTCGCCATCGCCACCGGCATCGAGGAGCACGACGGCTACGCCGTGGCCTTCATCGAGGCGACGCGTGAGCTGAAAGCGCGCTTCCCCTTGGCCCATGTCTCCGGCGGCGTCTCGAACGTCAGCTTCGCCTTCCGCGGCAACAATGCGGTGCGCGAAGCCATCCACGCCGTCTTTCTTTACCACGCTATCCGCGCCGGCATGGACTTCGGCATCGTCAACGCCGGTGCGTTGGCGCTGGTCGACGACCTCGACGCAGACCTGCGCGAGCGTGTCGAGGACGTGGTGCTGAACCGCCGACCCGACGCCACCGAGCGCCTGCTCGCCATCGCCGACCGCTACAAAGGCAAGAAGGGCGAGGCGAAGGTCGAGGACGCCGCATGGCGTGAGCTGCCGGTGGTGGACCGATTGAAGCATGCGCTCGTCCACGGCATCGACGCCTTCATCGAGGGCGATACCGAAGAGGCCCGACAGGCGCTGGGCCGGCCGCTCGACGTGATCGAAGGCCCGTTGATGGCCGGCATGAACGTGGTAGGCGACCTGTTCGGCGTCGGCAAGATGTTCCTGCCCCAGGTGGTGAAATCCGCCCGCGTGATGAAGAAGGCCGTCGCCGTCCTGCTGCCCTACCTCGAGGCGGAGAAGGCCGCGGCGGGCGGCGATGCCAAGCAGCGCGGCAAGATCCTGATGGCCACGGTGAAGGGCGACGTGCACGACATCGGCAAGAACATCGTCGGCGTCGTGCTCGGCTGCAACAACTTCGATGTCATCGATCTCGGCGTGATGGTGCCAGCGCAGACGATCCTTGACCGCGCGAAGGAAGAGAAGGTCGACCTGATCGGCCTCTCGGGCCTGATCACCCCGTCACTCGAGGAAATGAGCCATGTCGCCAAGGAGATGAAGCGGCAGGGCTTCAGCGTGCCGTTGATGATCGGCGGCGCCACCACCAGCCGCGCGCACACGGCGCTGAAGATCGACCCGCACTACGCCGAGCCGGTGGTCTGGGTGAAGGACGCGTCGCGCGCCGTGGGCGTGGCACAGAGCCTGCTGTCGAAGGACCTGCGCGAGCCCTTCATGGCCGGCATCGTGGCGGACTACGACGACGTGCGCCGCCGGCACGCCAATCGCGGCGACGCCAAACCGCTGATGACCCTCGAACGCGCCCGAGCCAAGCGCTTCGCGCCGGACTGGAGCGCGTATTTGCCGCCGCAGCCGCCGTCACCCGGCGTGACCGTG
>Ga0209278_1001302_pt1 | contig 15520 bp, 8 predicted proteins | sample JI81BgreenDNA_FD_187504 | JGI IMG/M metagenome (GOLD analysis project Ga0209278, IMG submission 187504) | Wastewater effluent complex algal communities from Wisconsin, to seasonally profile nutrient transformation and Carbon sequestration -... | ecosystem: Engineered > WWTP > Effluent > Algae... | reverse complement strand
TTTGCCGTGCTGGCCGAAACCTTGGGCGCCTATGATGTCGAGGCACAATTTTCGCTCCGCGAGGGGTGGCGCCGTGTCCTGATGGCCTGGGTGATGACGGCACTTTTCCTTGTCACCATGGGCTTCCTGCTGAAAACGTCGGATGAAATCTCGCGCGGCTGGGCGCTGCTGTGGTTTGCCTCGGCCGGTGCGGCCATGCTGGCCACCCGTGCGGCCGGCACCTTCTGGGTGCGCCGCCTGAAGCGCCAGGGCATCTTCAACGAACGTGTGGCCGTGTTCGGCACCGGCCCCCAGGCAGAACGCTTCGTGGATTATGTGCAGTCCAGCGACCGGCTCACCATCACCCTGGTGGGCCTGTTCGATGACCGTCGCCCCGATCGCCTGCCCATCACGGTGTCCGGCGCGCCGGTGCTGGGTGATCTGGAGGCGTTGATCAGCATGATCCGGGCCGGCCAGATCGATCAGGTGGTGCTGGCGCTGCCGTGGTCGGCCGAACGGCGTCTGCGCGGCCTGGTGGAGGCGCTGGCGCAAACCCCGGTCAAGCTGCGGCTGGCACCCGATCTTGTCACCTTCAGCTTTGCCAACCGGCCGATGGTGATTCTGGGCGATCTGCCGGTGATGACGCTGTTCGAACGGCCGATTTCCGGCTTGTCGGGCATCGCCAAGCAGATCGAGGACAAGCTGCTGGCCAGCCTGATCCTGCTGTTCATCTGGCCCATTCTGGCGATCGTCGCGCTGGCGGTGAAGCTGGATTCGCCCGGCCCCATCCTGTTCCGGCAGCCGCGCGAAGGTTTCAACAACCAGACGTTCCGCTGTTACAAGTTCCGGACGATGTATCACGACCGTCTGGAGTACAAGGACATCAAGCAGGCTGGCCGCGATGATCCGCGCATCACCCGGGTGGGCCGCATCCTGCGCCGCACCAGCCTTGATGAGCTTCCCCAGCTGTTCAACGTGCTGCAGGGGGACATGAGCCTTGTCGGCCCGCGGCCGCATGCGCCGTCAACCCGCGCCGGCGGCAAATTGTTTGCCGAAGCGGTGCAGAGCTATGCCGCGCGCCACAAGGTGAAGCCCGGTATCACCGGCTGGGCGCAGGTGAACGGCTGGCGGGGCGAGACCGACACCGAGGACAAGCTGATCCGGCGGGTCGAGCATGACCTCTATTACATCGAGAACTGGTCGATCTGGTTCGATCTCTACATCCTGGTGCGCACCGTCGGCGCTGTGCTGCTGCCCAGGAACGCCTTCTGACGCAGGGCCTCGAAGCCGGCTCTGGACAATATGTCGCACCAGCATAAAAATTACCGTTCAACACTTGGCGCGGACATAATATTTCCCTAAGCCGCGCTCTCATTCGTTTTTCCTGTCCGCTGGACGCGCCGCGCGCCCGTTCCGCTGGCCAGCAACAAGGGCTGTTTCGCCATGTATGATCCCGCCGCCCCGATGCGTCCGCCGATCCCGACGCCGCAGGTGAACCCGGTGCGCACGCGCGCCGATTGGGATGCGATGCGCGCGGCCGTTCTGGCCGATCCCGGCGCCTTTCACGGCGAGCATGCGGCGCGCAATCTCCACTGGCTGGTTGATGTGGACGGCCGCAGGGCCTGGCTGACCCGGCAGGACGATGGCCGCTGGACCGGTTGGGATGCCGATACCGCAGCGCCAGTGACGGCGGACATGCCCGCCGATTTCACGCCGTGGGCGCGCGCCTTCAACGCTGATGATGCGCCCAACTTCCGCTGGTTCGAAGGCGGGCGCACCAACGCCGCCTTCAACGAAATGGATCGCCACGTGCTGGCCGGTCACGGTGCCGAAGCCGCCTTCATCTTCGAAGGCGACCGTTGGGACCTGGCGGCCAACAATGGCCGCGGCGCGCCGGTGGATTGCCTGACGGTCTCCCGCCGCAAGCTGCTGCTGGAAGCCGCCAAGTGCGCGGTGGCCCTGACCAAGCTGGGCCTGAAGGCCGGAGACCGCATTGCACTGAACATGCCAAACGTGCCGGCCCAGCTTTACTGGACGGAAGGCGCCAAGCGCATCGGCGTCATCTATACGCCGGTGTTCGGCGGCTTTTCGGACAAGACGCTGTCGGATCGCATCCACGATGCCGGCGCGCGCATCGTGATCACCGCCGATGGCGGCTATCGCAACGCCCAGATCGTGCCGTTCAAGACCGCCTACACCGATCCGGCGCTGGACAATTATGTGCCAGTGGCGGTTGCGCTGCGCCTGCTGGAAGAGCGGCTGCACGGCGACGATCTGGGCCTTTCGGCCGACACCGCCGGCACGATGGCCGGCATTGTCGGCACCGCGCTGAAGGGCGAGGTGACGGTTGAACGTGGCGACGTGATGCGCGGCCTGGGCCGCGCGCTCGCGGAACTGGGCAAGGAAGGCGTGGTGGATGCCGCGCAATCGGCCCGCATCCGCATCGCCATTGCCGAAACGCTGGTGTCCACCCCGCCGCGCGTCGATGCCGTGATCGTCGCCGCCCACGCCCATGTGCCCGATCTTGTCTGGCGCGAACGCGATGTGTGGGGCCATGATCTCACCAACGCCGCGCTGGCCGATATCCTCGCCGCCGCCGGCCTGCCCGACGAGGCAGCCCTGCATGCGCTGGACGATGAAGCCTTCGTGGCGGCGCTGTGGAAGGCGTCGCAGCCGCTGGCCGTTGATGCCGAATATCCGCTGTTCTTCATCTACACCTCGGGTTCGACCGGCAAGCCCAAGGGCGTTGTCCACGTCCACGGCGGTTATGCCAGCGGCATCATGGAAACGATGAAGGTCGCCTTCGATGCGCGGCCGGGCGATGTGATTTTCGTGGTCGCCGATCCGGGCTGGATCACCGGCCAGAGCTACATGATCGCCGCGGCGCTGCTGTCCCGCGTGACGACCGTGCTGGCCGAAGGTTCGCCGGTATTCCCGCACGCCGGGCGCTTTGCGGCGATGATCGAGAACCACGGCGTCACCATCTTCAAGGCCGGCGTCACCTTCCTGAAGGCGGTGATGACCGATCCGCAGAACCTCGCGGACATCAAGGCCTATGATCTGTCGAAGCTGCGCGTCGCCACCTTCTGTGCCGAGCCCTGTTCGCCGCCGGTGCAGGCGTTCGGCATGGATCACATCACGCCGCAATATATCAACAGCTATTGGGCGACCGAGCATGGCGGCATTGCCTGGACGCATTTCTATGGCAACGGCGATTTTCCGCTGGCCGCCGATGCCCGCACCTTCCCGTTGCCGTGGATCGTCGGCGACGTGTGGGTGGAGGACGAGGCCGGTGACCGCCAGGCCCGCGTGCTGCTGACCCGCGAGGGCAGCGATGGCGTGACCTGGCGCAGGGCCGGTCAAGGCGAGAAGGGCGAGATCATCATCGCTGCGCCCTATCCCTATCTGGCGCGTACCGTGTGGGGTGACGCTGATAACTTCCGCGTGGAAGACGGCAAGGTTGCCGGCGGTTGGGCTGGCGATGCCGGCCGTTGGCGCGACGGCTATTGGGGCCGCTGGCAGGGCGTGTGGGCCTATACCCAGGGCGATTTCGCGGTGCAGGGCGATGATGACGGCTTCTCGCTGCATGGCCGCAGCGATGACGTGATCAACGTGTCTGGCCACCGCATGGGCACCGAGGAGATCGAGGGCGCCATCCTGCGCGACAAGGCGCTGAACCCGGAAAGCCCGGTGGGCAATGTGTTGGTGGTTGGCGCGCCGCACCGCGAGAAGGGGCTGACCCCGCTGGCCTTCATCACGCCGGCGCCGGGCCAGATCATCACCCGTGACGACGAACGCCGGCTTGCCGATCTGGTGCGCAGCGAAAAGGGCGCCGTGGCGGTGCCGGGCGATTTCATCACCGTGTCCCAGTTCCCCGAAACCCGCAGCGGCAAATACATGCGCCGCATGGTGCGGGCGCTGGTGGAAGGGACGCCGATCGGCGACGTGACCACCCTGAAGAACCCGGAAAGTCTGGACGAACTGAAGCGCGCCATCAGCGCCTGGGAGCGCAAGCAGCGGCTTTCGGAAGATCAGGACATCTTCGATCGCTATCGCTATTTCCGCATCCAGTACAACACGGTGGCGCCGGGCAAGAAGGTGGCGACCGTTTATGTCACCAATCCGCCGGTCAACGCGCTGAACGAGCGTGCCATCGACGAACTGGTCATCGTGGTGGAGCATCTGTCGCGCCGGGATGACGTGGCGGCGGTGGTGTTCACCGGCGATGGCACGGCGAGCTTCGTGGCCGGTGCCGACATCCGCCAGTTCCTGGAGGAAATCCACACGCTGGAGGAAGCCCGCGTGCTGCCGGCCAACGCCCAGCTGGCGTTCGGCAAGATCGAGCAGATGGGCAAGCCCTGCGTTGCGGCCATCCAGGGCGTGGCGCTGGGCGGCGGCATGGAGTTCGCGCTGGCCTGCCATTATCGCGTGGCCGAAAGCCATGCCCGCTTCGGCCAGCCGGAAATCCGCCTGCGCCTGCTGCCGGGCTATGGCGGTACCCAGCGCTTGCCGCGCCTGCTGACCGATCGGCGCGGGCCGGAAGGGATGCTGGACGCGCTTGACCTGATCCTGGGCGGTCGCAGCGTCGAGGCTGCCGAGGCGCTTGAGATGGGCGCCATCGATGCCATTGCCGATGGTGCGACCGATGCGCTTTCGCTTGCCCACGCCGCAGTGCGCGAGTTCGTGCGGCTGGGCGACACCAGCCATCTGGGCCGGGCCTGGGCGGAACGCCGCAAGGCCGCGAAGTCGGCCTGGCAGCATGAAGGCCATGTCGATCTTGATGCCGCTTTGAACGATGGGTTCGTGCAGCGCATCCTGAAACAGCTGGATTGGGCCGGCCGCGGCAAGGCCGGTGAACGCGCCATCGATGCCATTCGCACGGGCTGGATGCAGGGCATGGCCGCCGGCCTTGCCCGCGAAGCCGAATTGTTCGCGCAGGCCGTGATCGATCCCGACGGCGGCAAGACCGGCATCCGCCTGTTCATGGACAAGAAGGCGCCGCCGCTGCCCGTCCGCCGCAACGGCGTCCATATCGAAGCCGAATTCGACGCCAAGGCCAACCGGCTTGAGGCAGCCGGCGACTTGCTCCCGGTGGGCGCGCCCTTCTTCCCCGGCGTGACGCCGATTCCAGGCCATCAATATGGCTTTGGTATTGCCCGCAGCCCGGACACCGGCGCGCCGCAGTTCGGCCAGCCGGCAACCCACGAGAAGCAGCTGATCGTGCCGACGCCGCAGCCGGAGCCGAACGAGGCGCTGGTCTATCTGCTCACGTCCGAAGTCAACTTCAACGATATCTGGGCCTTGACCGGCATCCCGGTGTCACCGTTCGACAACCATGAAGAAGATGTGCAGCTCACCGGTTCCGGTGGCCTCGCGCTGGTTGCGGCGCTGGGCAGCGAGGTGCGCGGGCAAGGGCGGCTGAAGGTTGGTGATCTGGTGGCGGTCTATTCCGGCACCTCCGATCTGCTCTCACCCCAGGCCGGGCGCGATCCGATGTATGCAGATTTCGCCATCCAGGGTTATGAAACCAAATCGGGCAGCCATGCCCAGTTCCTCACCGTGCAGGCGCCGCAGCTGCACCCGGTGCCGGGTGATCTGACGCTGGAACAGGCCGGCAGCTACATCCTCAACCTCGGCACCATCTGGCGCTGCCTCTACACCACGCTCGAGATTGTTGGCGGCAAGACCATCTTCATCGAAGGCTCTGCCACCGGCACCGGTCTTGATGCGCTGAAATCGGCCAAGGCCAGCGGTTTGCAGGTGACTGGCCTGGTGTCCAGCCCGGCGCGTGCCGAGTTCGTGAAATCCAAGGGTGCGGTGGGTGCGCTTGATCGCACCGATCCGCGCTTCAAGGCGCTGTTCACCGCTGTGCCCGATGGCACGAAGGCGGATTGGGCCACGTGGGAGCAGGCCGGCGAGGCGCTGGTCGCTGAATACAAGGCGATCAACGGCGGCAAGCTGGCGGATTATGCCGTGTCGCACGCCGGTGAAACCGCCTTCCCGCGCAGCTTCCAGCTGCTGGGCGATGGCGGCGTGCTGGCCTTCTATGGGGCGTCGTCGGGGTATCACCTCAGCTTCATGGGCAAGAAGGGCGGTTCCGATCCCGTCACCATGCTGGCCCGCGCCGGCGCGCGTGGCGGCGAGGCCGTGCTGATCTTCTATGGCCCCGGCACCAAGGCGCTGGCGGACGAGACCGGCCTTGAAATGATCGAGGCGGCACGCGGCCTTGGCTGTCGCATCGTGGTCGTCACCAACACCGATGGCCAGCGCGAGTTCATCCTGTCACTGGGCTTTGAAGATGCGGTGGCCGGCGTGGTGTCCCTGGAAGGCATCAAGCGGCGTGAAGGCGCCAATTTCGACTGGCCCGACACCATGCCGCGCCTGCCGGTGGCGCGTGAGGATATCGAGAATTTCCGCGAAGCCGTCCGCACCTTCCAGGACAAGACGCTGAAGCCGTTCGGCAACGCGGTCGGCAAGCTGTTGCGGTCCCCCGACAATCCGCGCGGCAACCCGGATATCGTGCTGGAACGCAGCGGCCAGGACACACTGGGCGTGACGACCGCGCTGGTGAAGCCGTTCACCGGCCGCGTGGTCTATGCTGAGGACATGGCCGGGCAGCGGTACAATTTCTATGCCCCGCAGGTGTGGACGCGCCAGCGGCGCATCATCATGCCGATGGCCGAGATCCGCGGCACCCACCTGTGCAATGCTTATGAAGTCACCCGGATGAACGACATGATCGCGGCGGGCATCCTTGATGTGACTGAGCCAACGGTGGTGCCATGGGAGGGCCTGCCGGAAGCGCACCAGTCGATGTGGGACAATCGCCACACCGGCGCGACCTATATCGTCAATCATGCGCTGCCGGCGATGGGCCTGCGCGGCAAGGATGAGCTGTACGAGGCTTGGGCCTCCCTGAGCAGCGACAACAAGGGGCAGGGGGAATGAACGCCGTGACGAAGACCAAGGGGGGGCAACCCGTGTCCGCATCGCAAGGCCAGCGCGAAGGCCGGCTGGCCGGAAAGGTGGCGCTGATCACCGGTGCGGCCGGCAATCTGGGCGGCAGCATCGTGCGCCGTTATCTGGCCGAAGGCGCCATCGTGGTGATGAGCGGGCGAGACGCCACGCGCACGCAGGCCGCGCTGGATGCGGCGCTGGCCGATACCGGCGCTGCCGCTGCCCAGGCCAGCATCGTGACCATGGACGGCGCCAACATCGAATCCGTGCGCGCCGGCATTGCCGAAGTGGTCGCCCGTCATGGCCGCATCGACATTCTGGTGAACAACGCCGGTTCGGCCGGCCCCAAGCAGGTGCTGGGCGATCTGCCGCTGTCTGCGGATGAACTGGCAGGCACACCCGACAGCGAAACCGTGGGCGATGCCGCCCGCAACATCATGGTGGTGGCCTGGAACCTCGTGCGCGCCGCAGCGCCCTCCATGGGCGAGGGCGGCAGTGTCATAAACGTCTCCACCATCTTTTCGCGCACCGATTATTTCGGTCGTGCTGCCTACACGGTGCCCAAGGCGGCGCTGAACATTCTTTCAAAGCGCCTGGCCCGCGAACTGGGGCCACGCGGCATCCGGGTGAACACGCTGTATCCGGGGCCCATCGCGTCCGAACGCATCCGCACCGTGTTTGCCGCCATGGACGGGCTGAAGGGCGATGCGCAGGGCAGCACTGCCAACCATTTCTTCGATCTGATGGCGCTGGAACGCAGCGTCGATGGCGAGCCGAAGGCCAAGACCTTCCCGACCCCGGCCGACATCGCCAACGCCTGCGTGTTCATGGGCAGCGATGAAAGCGCCGCCTTTGCCGCGCATGATTTCGAGGTGACGCACGGCATGGCGGTGCCGCAGGAATCGGCATCCGAGTTCCTGTCGCGCCCCGATCTGCGCGCCATCGATGGCGATGGCCGCAACATCCTGATCGCGGCTGGCAACCAGCTCGACGATGGCCTCGCCATCGCTGGCCTTTTTGCCGAAAAGGGCGCCCGCGTGCTGCTGGGCTTCCATGCCCAGGCCGCGCTGGATGATGCCCGGGAACGCCTGCCGGCCGGCGTGACCGCCGTGCGCTTCGCGCGCCATGATCATGTGACCATGGACGCTGAACTGGCCGCCTTCACGGCAGCGGGCGGCCCGGTGGACGGCGCGGTGATCCTGCCAACCCGCGGCTCCGGCTATTTCACCGGTGCCCTCGGCGAGGCCAGCGACGCGCATGTCGAACGCTTCGTGGATGATGAACTGGAAGGCGCCATTGCGCTGGCCCGCACGCTTGACCGCTATTGGCAGCGCAGCAGCGATCTTGCCGCCGATCCGCGTGTGGTGTTCCTCACCAACGGCGATGATGGTGCCGGCAATCTGTGGGCGGATGTCGAACGCGCCGCCATCGAGGAACTGCTGCGCGTGTGGCGCGACGAGGCCCGCGTGGCCCACGCCCAGGGCAAGACCCCGCGCGCGCTGTGGGGCAACCAGATCGTGCGTTACGGCAACGGCGAGCTGGAGAACCGTGATTTCGCTGCCGGCCACGCTGCCCGCCTGCTGCTGGGTGACCGCCAGGTGGATCCCATCAACCTCTATCTGCCCGCCAGCATCGCCAAGGCCACCGGCGCCCGCCGCGCGCTGATGGGCACGGCCGAAAACATCACCGGGCTGCATCTGGGCAAGGTGGCGCTGATCACCGGCGGTTCGGCCGGGATTGGCGGTGCGCTCGCCCGCCTGCTGGCGCTGGCCGGCGGCAAGGTGATGATGGTTGCCCGCCGCGAGAGCGAGCTTGATGCCGCGCGCGAGCGCATCGTGGGCGAGCTGCAGGACATCGGCTTTGCCGGGGTGGAGCGCCGGGTGCGCACGCTGGCCGGCATCGATGTGGCCGACATGGCGTCCCTGAAGCGCGCTGTCGATGAAACGCTGAAGGCCTTCGGTCGCATCGACTATCTGATCAACAATGCCGGCATTTCGGGTGCCGAGGAAATGGCGGTGGACATGGAGGTGGGCGCCTTCCGCCACACCCAGTTCGCCAACCTGATTTCCAACTATGCGCTGATGCAGATGGTCGTGCCGCTGATGCGCAAGCAGGGCAGCGGCTATATCCTGAATGTTTCAAGCTACTTCGGCGGGGAAAAGTTCCTGGCTGTCTCCTATCCCAACCGCACCGACTATGCCGTTTCCAAGGCCGGCCAGCGCGCGATGGTGGAATCGATGGCCCGGCACCTGGGCCCGCAGATCCAGATCAACGCCATTGCGCCCGGCCCGGTGGACGGCGATCGCCTTGCCGGCCTGGGCGGCAAGCCCGGCCTGTTCGATCGTCGTGGCCGGCTGATCCTCGAAAACAAGCGGCTGAACGCGGTGCATGCCGCCGTGGTCAAATCGGTGCGCGGTGGCGCGCCGGTGGCACAGGTGCTGGGCAAGCTGTGTCGGAACGACAGCGTGCAGATTTCCCACGACAAGGCCAACCCGCAGCCGCTGCGCGATCTGGCGCTGGCCTGCGCCCGCGAAGGTGACGAACGCTGCTGCTGGGACCGGTATATCCTCACGCCGCCGCTGGCCGCCAAGCTGCTGCGCCGGCTGCGGTTGGGCGGCTGGCTGATCGGCACCGACTGGCAGAGCCGTGACGAGCATGACTGGCTGCTGCGGGTGCCGCCGGATGACACGCCGTGGCTGCCGGTGGCGCAGATTGGCCGCGAGGCCGCCAAGGTGCGCAACGGCGTGCTCAGCCAGTTGCATCTGGGCAAGATGCCAACGGAAACCGAAGTGGCGCAGGCCACCGTGTTCTTCCTGGCCGATCGTGCCGTTTCGGGCGAGACGTTCATGCCGTCGGGCGGCCTCAACGTCGAACGTTCCCACACCGAACGCGAATTGTTCGGCAGCCCCAAATCGGAACGCCTTGCACAGATGGGCGGCAAGACGGTGTGGCTGGTGGGCGAACATCTGGCCGACTATCTCGGCGCCGCCGCGCAGGGCTTCCTGGATTGTGATGTCGCGCGCGTGGTGCTGATCACCGCCAGCCAGGCCGGTGCGGATGCCATCCGCGGCCATGTGGCGAGCGGGACCGACAGGGTGGAAACGCTGCTGATCGATGGCGAGATCGAGACCGCCATGGACGCCGCACTGGCCAAATGGGGCCACCCCACCACCATCGTTTCCACACCGCTGGCACCCTTGCCCGACCGGTTGTTCGATGGCGATGATCCGCTGGATGGCGCCGGCTTTGCCGAAGTGGTGGAACAGAATCTGACTCACCATTTCCGCATCGCCCGCAAGGTGTCGCTGTTCGATGATTGCCAGCTGGTGCTGGTCTCGCCGGACGTGCCGATGGGTGAGGGCGGCAAGGGTGCGTTCGCGTTGGCCAACTTCGTCAAGACGACGCTGCACGCCTTCACGGCCACCATCGCCGTGGAGAATGAGCGGCTGGTGCACGAAGTGGCGGTCAACCAGATCAACCTTACGCGTCGCGTGCGTTCCGAAGAGCCGCGCACGGCCGACGAGCATGGCGAGGAGGTGCGCCGCTTCGCCCGCGCCGTGCTGCTGGCCGGGGCACCGCTGCCCGATGCAGAGGACAGCCGTTATCGCAGCCGCATCTATCGCGGCATGTCGCTGACGGTGTGATTGGCAGGGCTGGCGGCGATCAGGCCGCCAGCCGCCGTTCAACCGCCGTCCACAGCGCATTGATGGCGCGGGCGGCGCTGCCCGTGGTGATCGGCTGGTGGCTGGCGGCCGTTGCCTCGATGGCGGCGGCATAGGGGATCACCGGCCAATCCGGATGGGCGGCAAGGCTGGTGCGGTGCAGCGCCTTGCGCCGATCGGCCATGGAAAACACCGGCAGCAGTGGTGGCGGCGATTTCATTTCGGCCGCCAGATGGGCCTGCAACTGCGCCAGGGCGCGTTCCGAAAGTGGCGAAGGGATCAGCGGCACGACGATCAGATCGGCGGCGCGGAACATCTGATCGGCCAGTTGCGTCAGGCCCGGCGGGCAATCGATGATGATGCGGTCATAAGGGTCGGTCAGTGGCTTCAGCGCCTTCTTGAGCCGCTTGCCGCTGTCTTCGGCGGCGAGATCGGCTTCCAGCCGCCGCAGCGAGCGATCGGCGGCCAGCACATCCAGATTGGGCCAGGCCGCTGCCTGCACCAGATCGGCCAGCGTGCCGCTTGCCACCCCCTTGCGCGCCTTTGCACCAGCCAGCGGCGCAACGCCCAGCAGCCAGCCGGCGGCGCCCTGCGGATCGAGATCCCACAGCAGCGTGCGGCGGCCCGACGGGCCGGCCGCAGCATGGGCCAGATTGACAGCGAGTGTTGTCTTGCCAACCCCGCCCTTGGCACTGAACAGGGCGATGGTGCGCATCACCGCGGATCAGGCCGCGAGTGCGGCCGCCAGCCGGTTTCGAATGGAAATCAGGGCCTGGCGATCAATGGCGTGGTTTGGGGAGACAGGCGCGGGCGCTGCGGGAGGTGCCGGCGGCGCGATTTCGGCCGGCAACAGCGCTTCGGCCGGTGCGGTCGCCTTGCCGGCCAGCGCCAGCTGCGCACCGCGGATCGTCATGCCGGAATCATGCAGCAGGGCGCGGATCTGGCGCAGAAGTGCCATGTCTGCCGGGCGGTAATAGCGCCGTCCACCGGCCCGCTTGAGCGGTTGCAACTGGTTGAAGCGGGTTTCCCAGAAACGCAGCACATGGGCCGGAACGCCGATTTCCTCGGCGGCTTCCGAAATGGTGCGAAACGCGGAATCCGATTTGTCCGTCACGCTCTGCTACACCTTCGTCTTCCGGCTGGCCTGACGCCGTATCCGCGCTGTATCAACGGCGCATTCTGGGCCGGTTGATGGCCTCGCGCAGCAATTGGCTGGGCCGGAAGGTCAGCACCGTGCGCGGCTCGATCGGCACTTCCACGCCGGTCTTGGGATTGCGGCCGACGCGCAGGCCCTTGTCGCGCAGCACGAAGCTGCCGAACCCGGAAATCTTGACGTTGCTGCCGGCAAGCAGGGCGTCGCTGATCTTGTCCAGCACCTGTTCGACGAGTTGGGCCGATTCCGTGCGCGAGAGGCCGATCTCCCGATGCACCGCATCCGACAGATCCGCGCGCGTGACGCTTCCAGCCTGTGTCTCCGCCATCGACTTGCCCCCTCCTGATGACCCTGCCGCCTTGCCTCAGGCCGTCCGGCTGCGTCCGGCCCTGCAAAGCGCCTCGCAACAGAACAGCTTAAGCCGCAATCTTACGCCGGTTGAGGCGATTCGCCACAGCTTATTGTTCGAATTGTCGTTTGCAGTGCACGCACCAGCGGTTGCCCGCCCGCCTGCTACCAGCGAACGGCGGCAGCGCCCCAGGTGAAGCCGCCGCCCATGGCTTCCAGCAGCAGCAGATCGCCGGGCTTGACGCGGCCATCGCGCACCGCCACGTCCAGCGCCAGCGGCACCGATGCCGCCGACGTGTTGGCATGGCGATCCACCGTCACCACCACCTGCGCCGGATCGAGGCCCAGCTTTTTCGCGGTGGCCTCCAGGATACGCAGGTTGGCCTGGTGGGGCACCACCCAGGCCACATCGCTGGCCTGCAGGCCAGCGGCCTCAAGAACTTCGCCCATCACGCTGGAAAGATTGACAACGGCGTGCCGAAACACCTCCTTGCCCTTCATCCGCAGATGGCCGGTGGTGCCGGTGGAACCCGGCCCGCCATCGACATAGAGCAGATCATTGTAGCGGCCATCGCTGTGCAGGCGCGTGGCCAGCACACCGCGATCGGTTGCAGCGCCCGGTTGGTCCTGCGCTTCCAGCACCACCGCGCCGGCGCCATCGCCGAACAGCACCGCAGTGGTGCGATCTTCCCAGTCAAGCAGGCGGGAGAAGGTTTCGGCGCCAATCACCAGCGCGCGGCGGTGGGCGCCGCCGCGCAGCAGCGCATCGGCCACGGTGAGGGCATAGAGAAAGCCGGAACACACCGCGGCCACATCGAAGGCGACGCCATGCACCATGCCCAGTTTGTGCTGGATCACGGTGGCCACGGCCGGGAAGGTCTGATCCGGCGTGGCAGTGGCCACCACGATCAGATCGATATCGGCGGGCGACATGCCGGCGGCCTCAAGCGCGCGGCGCGCCGCCTCGGTGCCAAGATCGGAGGTGAATTCGCCGGGCGCCGCGATGTGGCGGCGGCGGATGCCGGTGCGTTCGATGATCCAGTCGTCCGACGTGTCAAGCCGGGCAGCAAGATCGTCATTGGAAAGAACGGTTTGCGGCAGATAGCTGCCGGTGCCGATGATGACGGCCCGGCGCATCATGCCGCGCCTGCCTCGGCCGGGGCTTCGATGGCAGCCAGGCTCATGTCGATCCCCGCGAGATCGGCGCTGATGCGGCGGCCCACATCGTCGCGCACCAGATCGTGCGCCACGCCGATGGCATTGGCGAGGCCGCGGGCATTGGCGCCGCCATGGCTTTTCACCACGATGCCGTTGAGGCCGAGGAACACGGCGCCGTTGTGGGCATTGGGATCGAGATGGGCGCGCAGGGACTGCAAGGCGCCGCGGGCGAAGAAATAGCCCAGCTTGCCCCAGATGGAGGCGCGGAAGGCATTGCCCAGAAGGCCGGTGACGAGGCGGCTGGTGCCCTCGGCCGTCTTCAGCGCGATGTTGCCGGAAAACCCGTCGGTCACCACCACGTCGATATCACCGGTGCCGATCTTGTCACCCTCGCAAAAGCCGGTGAACTTCATCGGCAGGCGGGCGCCGCGCAGGATGGCGGCGGCGGCACGGATCTCCCCGGTGCCCTTCAACTCTTCCTCGCCGATGTTGAGCAGGGCCACGCGCGGCTGTTCCAGGCCCAGCACGGTGCGCGCAAAGGCAGCGCCCATCACGGCGAACTGCACCAGGTTGGTGGCATCGCACTCGGTGTTGGCGCCCAGATCGAGCATCACCGATTCGGATTTCAGGGTGGGCAGCAGGGCGGCGAGGGCCGGCCTGTCGATGCCCTTCATGGTGCGCAGCGACATCAGCGACATCGCCATCAGCGCGCCGGTGTTGCCGGCGGAAACGGCGGCGTGCGCCTCGCCGCGCTTCACGGCATCGATGGCCATGCCCATCGACGTGGTGCGGGCACGGCGCAGCGCCTGCGTCGGCTTTTCGGTCATCAGCACGACATCGTCCGTGTGGACGATTCGTGCCCGGGCGGCGAGCCGCGGCCAGCGCCCAAGCTCGGCCGCGATCTCGCTTTCCCGCCCGAACAGCAGGAACGACAGGCGGGGATACCGCTCTGCCGCGATGTCGGCAGCAGCTATGGCCTCAGCCGCGCCGGCATCGCCGCTCATCACGTCGAGCGCGACGACCGGTGCTGCGCTGGGCTGGGTGGTCATGTCGGAACCGGAACGCGGAAGACCGCGTCAGGCTTCGACGGCGACGATTTCGCGGCCGTTGTAGAAGCCGCAGGCACCGCACAGGTTGTGCGGCAGCTTCAGTTCACCGCAGTTCGGGCATTCCTGGAACTGGGTGGCGGTCAGCGCGTGGTGGCTGCGACGCATGTTGCGGCGGGAAGGCGAGGTCTTGCGCTTGGGAACGGCCATGAGGCACCTGTATCCATCAATCTGGTGGCGGGCAGTGACTTCATCTCCCGGAACCCCTGGAGGCACGGTGGCCACGCAACATGACCCGGCCCGAGACCCGGAAGACAAATGAAGCCCGCGCCTATAGGGGATTCTGGCCCGAGTGCAAGCTTTCATCTGCGCCGTCCCGCGGCAAGGACTGCCTGGCCGGCGCGGAAATAGCCCCTCGCGTGAGGCGGCCTGCATCGGCTAACAAGGCTGCGTGCTGACCGGGCTTGCCATCCACAATGTCGTGCTGATCGAGGCACTGGCGCTTGACTTCGCGCCCGGCCTGTCCGTGCTGACCGGGGAGACCGGGGCTGGCAAGTCGATCCTGCTGGATGCGCTGGGGCTGGTGCTGGGCGCGCGCGCCGATGCCGGGCTGGTGCGTGCCGGCGCCGATCAGGCGCGTGTGGTGGCGGAATTCGATGTGCCGGCCGATCATCCGGCGCGCGCGCTGCTGGCCGAAAATGGCCTTGAGGTGGAGGACATCATCATCCTGCGCCGGCAGTTGAAGGCCGATGGCGGCAGCCGCGCCTTCGTGAACGATCAGGCGGTTTCGGCCGCCCTGCTGCGCGATCTGGGCGGCACGTTGGTGGAAATCCATGGCCAGCATGATGAACGGGGCCTGCTCAGCGCCAGGGGGCACCGGGCGCTGCTGGACCAGTTTGGCGGCCTTGCCGGGCCAGTGGCGGCCACCCGCGCCGCCTGGGAGGCGTGGCGCGCGGCAGTGGCCGCGGCAGACGAGGCCCGCGCGCGGCTGGCCGCCGACCAGCGCGACCGCGAGTGGCTGGACCATGCCATTGCCGAGCTTGATGCCAGCAACCCGCAACCGGGCGAGGAAGCCGAACTGGCCCTCGCGCGCGCCGCCATGCAGAAGGGCGCGCGGCTGACGGATGATCTGGCCGCCGTGACCGATCAATTGGGCAGCGGCAGCGCCGCGCTGGCGCAGGCGGCGCGGCGGCTTGACCGCATGTCGGGCGAGCATG
>Ga0209278_1001301_pt1 | contig 15524 bp, 16 predicted proteins | sample JI81BgreenDNA_FD_187504 | JGI IMG/M metagenome (GOLD analysis project Ga0209278, IMG submission 187504) | Wastewater effluent complex algal communities from Wisconsin, to seasonally profile nutrient transformation and Carbon sequestration -... | ecosystem: Engineered > WWTP > Effluent > Algae... | reverse complement strand
GCGACCCGCTGGCGGAAAAGGCCGAGGCCGCCCGCCGCGCCGATCTTGATGCGGCGATCACCTTCCTGCGGCTGTTGGCAGGATAGCCAATCGCCTCTTGCCCCAAATGGTCCACTTGCTAGGGGATGGCCGTAAGGGAGAGCATCGATGCTGAAGCAACTGGAAGAACTGGAACGTCGCCGCGCCGCCGCCCGCCTTGGCGGCGGGGACAAGCGCATCGCCGCCCAGCACGCCAAGGGCCGGCTGACCGCGCGGGAACGGCTGGACATCTTGCTCGATCCCGGCAGCTTCGAAGAGCTCGACATGTATGTGGAGCACAACTGCACCGATTTCGGCATGGCTGAAACGGTGATCCCCGGCGATGGCGTCGTCACCGGCAGTGGCACCATCAACGGCCGGCTGGTGTTCGTGTTTTCCCAGGATTTCACCGTGTTCGGCGGTTCACTTTCCGAACGTCATGCCCAGAAGATCTGCAAGATCATGGACATGGCGATGAAGGTTGGCGCGCCTGTCATCGGCCTGAACGACAGCGGCGGCGCCCGCATCCAGGAAGGCGTGGCCAGCTTGGGCGGCTATGCCGAAGTGTTCCAGCGCAACGTGCTGGCATCGGGCGTGGTGCCGCAGATCTCGCTGATCATGGGCCCCTGCGCCGGCGGTGCGGTGTACAGCCCGGCGATGACCGACTTCATCTTCATGGTGAAGGATAGCAGCTACATGTTCGTCACCGGGCCGGACGTGGTGAAGACGGTGACCAACGAGGTGGTCACGCAAGAGGAACTGGGCGGCGCCATCACCCACAGCACCAAATCCGGTGTCGCCGATCTGGCGCTGGAGGACGATATCGACGCCCTGCTGCGCACCCGCACGTTCTTCGATTATCTGCCGCTCAACAACCGCGAGGACGCGCCGTTCCGCCCGACCAGCGATGATCCGTTGCGCGTTGACGAAAGCCTGGACACGCTGATCCCGGCCAGCGCCGCCAAGCCGTATGACATGCACGAGCTGATCAGCAAGGTGGCCGACGATGGCGACTTCTTCGAGCTGCAGCCCGGCCATGCCGGCAACATCATCATCGGTTTCGCCCGCATCGAAGGCCACACGGTGGGGATCGTTGCCAACCAGCCGATGGTGCTGGCCGGCTGCCTCGACATCAATGCCAGCAAGAAGGCCGGGCGCTTCGTGCGCTTCTGCGATGCCTTCAACATCCCGATCGTGACGTTCGTCGATGTGCCCGGCTTCCTGCCCGGCGTGGCGCAGGAATATGGCGGCATCATCAAGCATGGCGCCAAATTGCTGTTTGCCTATGCCGAAGCCACCGTGCCCAAGATCACCGTGATCACCCGCAAGGCCTATGGCGGCGCCTATGACGTGATGGCATCAAAGCACCTGCGCGGCGATCTGAACTATGCCTGGCCCACCGCCGAAATCGCCGTGATGGGCGCCAAGGGCGCGGTGGAGATCATCTTCCGCCAGGATATCGGCGACAAGGACAAGATCGCAGCACGCACCGCCGAATATGAAGCCCGCTTTGCCAATCCGTTCGTGGCGGCATCCAAGGGCTTCATCGACGAGGTGATCATGCCGCACGCCACCCGGCGCCGCATTGCGCTGGGGCTCAGGAAACTGCGCACCAAGACCCTTGAGAACCCTTGGAAAAAGCACGATAACATCCCGCTGTAACGGGGGTGCGCCATGAGCAACGGCAAGATTGGAATCGGCTTCGTCATTGGCCTGGCTGTGGGGATGTTGCTCTACAAGCTGGTCCTGGGCGGCTGACGCTGGCGTCGACGGCCCTCGCCCGGTATGGGCCTGGGGGCGATGCCCGATTCCTATCTCGTCTGGAAATTCCTGCACATCACCGGGGTGGTGATGCTGATGGGCAACATCACCGTCACGGCGATCTGGAAGTTCTTCGCAGATCGTGATGGCCGCCCGCAGGTGCTTGGTTTTGCACAGAAACTCATCACCTACACCGATTGGTCGATGACGGTGTGGGGAGTCGTGCTCACCATGGCCGGCGGCTATGGCCTCGCCATCGAAGGCGGCTTTCCGCTGCTGTCCGGCTGGCTTTTGTGGGCACAGATCTGTTTCGTGGTGGCCGGCTTGATCTGGATGGGCCTGATCGTGCCGATCCAGATCCGCAGCGCCCGGCTGGCCCGCCAGTTCGGCGGCGGCCCCGTGCCTGAGGAATACAAGTCATTGTCGAAGAAATGGATTTTCTGGGGTCTTGTGTCCACCGTGCCACTGCTGGCGGCGCTGTGGTTGATGATCGCGCAGCCGCTGTGATGCCGGCTTGACGGCATTGTGACGCTTCGGTTGCAGAAAAAAGACTCTTGAATGACAGTTTGATGACATAACTGTTGCATTGGCATGACAACGCGCGCATCATCCTTCCATCAGCGATTGGGAGGTCATGCGATGCGTATTCTGATCACGGCGATGATGGCAGCAGCCCTGGCGGCGCCGGCCATGGCGGCAGGCCCCGGATATGAAGAAAGCCGCGTGCGGGTGCAGACGGCGGATCTCGATCTGGCCAGCACGGATGGTCAGCGCGCGCTTGAACGCCGTGTGGAAATGGCACTGGCGCGCCTCTGCGGCACCCCGGTGTTCCACAGCCGCGATGAATTGGCCGAACTGGATGCCTGCCGCGCCGACGCAATGAAGGCCGCAGCCCCGCAGATCGAAGCGGCGCGCGCGCGTCAGGCAGTCACGGTTGCCGTGAACCGCTGAAACAGCTCAGGCTGCCGGCCCACCCCCGGCAGTCACAAGCCGCCAGTGTCTGGCGGATACGGGGCCGGCCGGGCAGCAATGCCCGCGCCGGCCTTCCTTGTGCGCGTCATTTCGCAGACGGCGGGATCAGGCCGCGAAAGGTCACCGGTTCGCCGGTGAGCGCAACAAGAGCAGTCGCGATCGTTTCGATGAACAGGCGCATGATGCAGGAGGCCTCGAGAAAAGGGGGGAGGCCGGCGCTGCCCTGGGGGAAAGACAGCGCCGGCCCTTGCGGCCGTGGAGAAAGGGGAACCACGGCCCAGCGGGGCTGACGGCTGGTGTCACATCGGGGGGATGACACCGGGGGTGGGGAAGGCCGTCAGGGCCGCCTTTGATGCAAGCAGAATGGCGCACGCCCGAACGGAAGGGAAACGAACTGTCCCTGTCGCGGTCATCGCCAAAATCGATATGTTGCACCGCTGTGCCTGACCGCTATGGAAGCAGCAGACGGGAGTTCCGGGAGCACCACGCCTTGTTCAAGAAGATCCTGATCGCCAACCGCGGCGAAATTGCCTGCCGTGTCATCCGCAGCGCCCGCGCCATGGGCATCAAGACGGTGGCAGTCTATTCCGACGCCGACGCGCAAGCCCTGCACGTGCGCGAAGCCGACGAAGCCGTGCACATCGGCGCCGCCCCGGCCGCCGAATCCTATCTGCTTGCCGATCGGATCATCGAAGCCTGCAAGGCCACCGGTGCCGAGGCGGTGCATCCCGGCTATGGCTTCCTGTCGGAACGCGCCAGCTTCGTGGAAGCCTTGAGCGCTGCTGGCATCGCCTTCATCGGGCCGCCGGCCGGCGCCATCGCTGCGATGGGCGACAAGATTGAATCAAAGCGCCGCGCCAAGGCCGCCGGGGTGAGCGTGGTGCCCGGCTTCGTGGGCGAGATCACCGGCACCGATCATGCGGTCGAGATCGCCAACGGCATTGGCTATCCGGTGATGATGAAGGCCTCGGCCGGGGGCGGCGGCAAGGGCATGCGCCTGGCATTCAGCGAGGCCGACGTGCGCGAAGGCTTTGACAGCGTGCGCCGCGAGGCGCTGGCCAGCTTTGGCGATGATCGCGTGTTCATCGAAAAGTTCGTCGAACAGCCGCGCCACATCGAAATCCAGGTGATCGGCGACCAGCAGGGCAACATCATCTATCTGGGCGAGCGTGACTGTTCGATCCAGCGCCGCCACCAGAAGGTGGTGGAGGAAGCCCCCTCCCCGTTCGTGACGCCCGACATGCGCCGCGCGATGGGCGAACAGGCGGTCGCGCTGGCCCGCAACGTCGGCTATTTCAGCGCCGGCACCGTGGAATTCATCGCCGGGGCCGATCGCAGCTTCTATTTCCTCGAAATGAACACCCGCCTGCAGGTGGAGCATCCGGTGACGGAGTGCATCACCGGCCTCGATCTCGTGGAACTCATGATCCGCGTCGCTGCCGGTGAGAAACTGCCGTTTTCCCAGGATGATGTGCAGCTGCGCGGCCACGCCATCGAAACCCGCGTCTATGCCGAGGATCCCTATCGCGGTTTCCTGCCCTCCATCGGCCGCCTCAGCCGCTGCCAGCCGCCCGAAGCCGGCCGCGATGATGAAGGCCGGCTGGTGCGCGTCGATACCGGCGTGGTGGAAGGCGCCGAGATCTCCATGTTCTACGATCCGATGATCGCCAAGCTGATCACCTGGGGCGAGACGCGCGCGGATGCCATCGCCGCCCACGCCCAGGCGCTGGATCGCTATCTGATCAAGGGCATCAACCACAATATCGATTTCCTCAGCGCCATCATGCAGCACCCGCGGTTCCAGGCTGGCGAAAGCGTCACCACCGGCTTCATTGCCGAGGAATATCCGGATGGCTTCCACGGTGCGCCAGTGGCGCCCGAAACCCGCGATGCACTGGTGGCGGCAGCGGCCATCATCCATGCCGAAACCGTGGCGCGCGAAAGCCTGATCGATGGGCAATTGTCTGGCGACGGTGCGCACTATGGCATCAACTGGGTTGTCGAACTTGGTGGCGAGCAACTGCCCGTTGAAGTGACCGGCGATGCCGGCAGCCATGAAGTGCTGCTGGAAGGCCGCGATCTGGTCGTGCAATCGGGCTGGCGCGTTGGCGATGCGGTGTTCGCTGGCAACGTGAATGGCACCCCGGTTGCCATCAACGTCGAGAAGAAGGGCAGCTTCCTCGTCCTCACCACCCGCGGCGCATCGCACAAGTGCCGGGTGCTCACCCCCCGCGCGGCCGAACTGGCCCGCTTCATGATCCCCAAGGTGCCGCCGGACATGAGCCGTTACCTGCTCTGCCCGATGCCCGGCCTCGTTGTCTCCATCGCCGTGGCGGAAGGCGACAAGGTGGAAGCCGGCCAGCCGCTGGCCACGGTGGAAGCCATGAAGATGGAAAATATCCTGCGCGCCGAAAAGGCCGGCGTGGTGGCCAAGCTGCTGGCCAAGCCGGGGGACAGCCTGGCGGTGGATGCCGTCATCATGGAGTTCGCCTGAGCCGGCCGACCCGAATTGAGCGGAAATGTAAAACCCTAGTCCCTTGAAAGGAATATCAGAGACTGCAGATAACCACCACAAAGGATTAACCTTTCCAGGGTATAACCATAATGGTTGGGTCAATCTTCGAACTGGTTGGTTATGCGTTTCACCCTCTCTCGCAGGCTACGGCTGGTCACGGTGACGGCCATGCTGCTGGCACCGATGGCGGCCAGCGCGACCGTGGAAATCTCGATCGGGCCGCAGGATCCGTTCGAGCGTGACGTTACCGCACGCGCCCGCTGGGGCGGCAGCGGTTATGAAGCCAATCTGCGCAACAACGGTGTCGATGTGATTGGTTCCGCGCTCAATCCCGGCGGTGCGCCGGTGTGGCAGCTGGGCCAGTCCCATGATTTCCGGCTGTCATGGCAGGCCGCCACCGGCACCACCACCTGGCAGATCGATTTCAACCGGGACGGCATCTTTTCCGCTGCCGAAACCAGCAGCTTCATCAAGCCGGAGCGCATCGGCCAGAGCTTTCAATATATCGAAATGACCATGGCCACGCAGACCAACGGCAACAATGCCAGCGGCCTCAATGTCAACAATCTCACCATCAACGGCACCAGCCTGGGCAATTTCGCACAGAGCGGCAACACCGCGCGGACGGTGTGGTTTGAATCGACCACCGGCTTTGGCGACATCGAAATTCTGGGCGATCTCAGCTTCCTGCGCCTCAGTGGCAGCGGCAACAGCGTGTTCCAGCAGGAACGGCCGCGACTGGAAATCTCGTTCGTCGCTCCGCAGTTGCTGGAACCCGTGCCCGAACCCGCCGCCTGGGGCCTGCTGATCGCCGGCTTCGGGCTGGTGGGCGCCCGGCAACGCCGGCGCATCCCGCGGGTCGCTGCCTGACCTTACACCAGCAGGGCCGGCAAAGCCCCTTCGTGCCTGAGCAGCCAGGCCTTGCGGTCCATGCCGCCGGCATAGCCTGTGAGCGTGCCGTTGGCGCCGATCACGCGGTGGCAGGGGATGACGATGGCGATGGGGTTGGCACCATTGGCCAGCCCCACGGCACGGGCAGCGCCCGGTTGCCCCAACGCCTTCGCCAGATCGCCATAGCTGCGCGTTTCGCCCGGCGGGATGGTGCGCAGCAGCGCCCAGACGCGCGTCTGGAAGGCGCTGCCCGCCGGTGCCACTGGCAGGGCATCGAGGGCCGCAAGATGGCCAGCGAAATAGGCGCCCAATGCATCGACAAGGGCCGGCGGCGACGGCGCGTCGGCCTCTTCACTGTTCCCGAAGGCCAGGCCATGGAGCGTGCCATCGGCCGCCGTCGTCGCCACCATGACACCAAGCGGGCTGGGCAGCAGGGAACGCCGCAGGCCCGTCATGGCGCGATCAACTGCGGCACGAAAGGCCGCCAGCCGTGTTGACGCCGCATTCGGCGCGCTGATCGCCAATGGCGAACCGCACGGTCAGGGCGCCCCCCTGCGAGAGGCGCACGACATCGGCAACCGTGCGCACCTGCTGGCCGCCCAGCATCTCGACCAGCGCACCGGGCCGCAGGAAGCGCGCAGCCGGCGCGGCAGCATCGATGGAGACCACCACCACGCCCTGTTCGGGCAGGCCGGCGCCCAGTTCCTGGGCATAGGCCGGCGACAGATTGGCCACCGTCACGCCGGTGAGGATCGAGCGGGAATCGATACGGGTGATGCTGCGCGGCGGATTTTCCGGCGGCGCCGCCAGCGTGACCGAGACGCGGCGTTCGGCGCCATCGCGCCAGATCACGGCCTCCAGCGTCTTGCCGACGCCCTCGGTCGCCAGGCTGTAGCGCAGCTGGCCGCCATCGGCGACATCCTTGCCGCCCACGCTTTTCAGCACGTCGCCCACCATGACGCCCGCCTTGGCACCGGGGCTGCCGGGCACCACGCCCGTTACCAGCAGGCCGCCGGGGCGATCGAGGCCGAGCTGTTTCGCGGTGTCGGCGGTCAGCGCCTCGCCCTCCAGGCCGATCCAGCCCGAAACCAGCTTGCCCTTGTCGGCCGCGTTCAGGAACACCCGCACCATCTTGGAAGGAATGGCAAAGCCGATCCCGGCCGACGTGCCGGTGCGGCTGAAGATGGCGGTGGGAATGCCGATCAGCCGCCCCTGCGCATCCAGCAGCGCGCCGCCCGAATTGCCGGGGTTGATGGCGGCATCCGTCTGGATGAAGAACTGCCAATCGGAAACGCCGATGCCGGTGCGGGCGAGCGCCGAAACGATGCCGGTCGTCACCGTCTGGCCGACGCCGAACGGGTTGCCGATGGCCACGGTGACATCGCCCACCTCGACCCGGTCGCTGTCGGCCATGCGGATGACGGGCAGCTTCGCGTCCTCGGTTTCCACCTTCAGCAGCGCCAGATCGAGCCGCGGATCGGCGAACAGGATGCGCGCCTTGAACTCGCGCCGGTCAGACAGCGCCACCAGGATCTGATCAGCCCCTTCCACCACGTGATTGTTGGTGATGATCAGGCCATCGGCGCCGACGATCACGCCCGAACCCAGCGACTGCTGCACGCGCGGCTGCACCGGGGCGCCGCCAAAGAAGCGGCGGATGAATTCCTCGTTGATGTTGCGCGGGCGGCGATCGACGGTGGCGGTGTAGATGTTGACGACTGCCGGCGCTGCCGCCTTCACCACCGGCGAAAAGCTCATCGCCACCTCTCCGGCGGCCGGCACGACGCGCGAAAGCTCAGTGGTGTCCATCGGCGGGATTTGCGCCGCCACATGGCCAGTATCGGAAACCCGGGCAATGCCCACGGCCATGCCGGCGCCAACGGCAACGCCCAGCGCCACCCCGCCCGCCATCTTCAGTGCATCCATCATGCGCGTGATGATCCTGTTCATGCCGCCGACATTGCCCGGCGAAGTTTAAGCCGCCATGAATGTGGGGGCACGATCCGATTTGCGAAGGGGGGCACATGAAACTCTGGCACTGCAAGGATGCGCGCAGCTTCCGCGTGCTGTGGGCGCTGGAGGAACTGGGCCTGCCGTATGAACTGGTGATGCTGCCCTTCCCGCCGCGCTGGCTGGAACCGGCATTCCTGGAACGCAACCCGCTTGGCACCATCCCCTTCTTCACCGACGGGCCAGAGGACGGTGGGGTGCGGATGACGGAGAGCGCCGCCATCTGCCAGTATCTGGCCGACAAGGCCGGGCGGCTGCGCATCACGCCCGATGATCGGCGCTACGGCGATTATCTGAACTTCCTCCACCAATCTGACGCGACGCTCACCTTTCCGCAAACCCTGGTGCTGCGCTATTCGCTGCTGGAAAGGCCGGAGAACCGCAATCCCAAGGTGGCCAGCGATTATCGCCGCTGGTTCATCGCCCGCACCATCTGGGCGGAACAGCATCTGTCCGACGGCCGGGCGTGGTTGATGGGCGATGATTTCACCGTGGCCGACATCGCGGTGGCCTATGCGCTGCTGCTGGCCGGCAATCTGGGCCATCTGGGCGAGGTTGGGCCGCACCTGCGCGGCTTTTGGGAGCGGGCCCAGGCGCGCGACGGCTTCCAGCGCGCCAAGGCGGCGCAGCGGGGATAGTTCAGCGCACGCCCAGGCGGAACAGCCGGCCGTTGGTGCGAGTGGTGGTGGTGATGCCCGCATTGTTGCGGATCGCGCCGACGAAAACCCCCGGCTGCACTTCGGCCATGCCGTCCACCGGTTCATACGCCGAGGATTCGAAGGGGCCGAATGATTGCAGGACCGTCTTCACGCCCGCTGTCGTCAACCGCCACGCCGTGCCGACCGCAACATTGCCATTGTCGCCGCCAAAACGGGTGACGCCGTAAAGCAGGCCATCGCTGCCAAAGATCGGATAGCCGCCCGGGCCATGGCCGTCCCTTGCATCGATCAGGCCAAAGCGATGCAGCAGGCTGAACTGGCCCGCCGTGGTGATGCGATAGACCACGCCGCACCCGGCGTTTGAGCCGCACCCCGCTGCGCCACCGGCCACCGTGGTGCCATAGAGCGCGCCGTCCGGACCGATCACCGGCGGGCCCTGCGGTGCCAGGCCATTTGCCCCGCCGAAATCATGAATAACGTTGACCGTGCCGCCCGGCACAAAGCGAAACACCGTGCCGCAGCCTTCCCCCGCAGTGAAGCCCGTTGGCGCCTGGCAGGTGACAGCGCCGCCAATTTCCGTGGTGCCGTACACGTTGCCATCAGCCGGGTTGAACACGACACCGCGCGGTTTCACCGGCGCGGTTGCAGCGCCGCCAAAGCTGTGCACGATATCGGTGGTGCCGAAATTGGCGCTCAGGCGAAACAGGGCACCGCAATTGTTGCCGTCGGCCAGCACGAACGAACAGCGATTGGCCCCGCCCAGCACGGTGACCCCGTAATAGCTGCCGTCTGCCGCGCGCGCCAATCGGCCAATGGGTTGCCGGCCATCGGCAGGATCAGCACCGAAATGCTTCAGCACCTGATACTGGCCGTCCTTGGTCAGCCGAAAGATCACGCCGCCACCGAAGGTTCCGCCCGCTGCCGCCACGCCCAGCAGGGCGCCATCCGGCGCCTCGATCAACGGCCCGGACGGCTGGAAGCCCTGCGCGGCCGTCGCACCAAATTCATGAATGATGCTGAACGCGCCGGACGGCGTCACCCGGAACACCGTGCCGCAGCGATTGCCGCCGTCACAGATATTGCGTCCGCCGTTCTGCGTGATGCCATACAAATTGCCGTCGCTTGCCCGCAGCAGCGCACCGCTCGGCTGGGCAGGCGCATCGATTTCCGGACCAAATGTCTGGAAATAATCGATTGTTACGGCCGGCGTTGGCGTTGGGGTCGGGGTCGGCGTCGGCGTTGGAGCAGGCGCGGGAGACGGCGTTGGTGAAGGTGCCGGAGAGGATGACCCGCCACCACCGCAGCCTGCCAGCACCAGCATGGCGCCCGTCAGCAAGGCCCGTGTTGCGCAACGATTTGCAGCAGTTTCACGGGAGGGAAATTTAAAATTGCAATATTTCGCGATCCGCACTGACCACAACCTCTTATTTCGCGCGACGAGATCAACGGATGCAAAAATACATGGCTGCTCGCAAGTCAAAAATTCGCGATTTCAGACTTCATTGATACACCACAGCCGAAACAATTTCTTCGGTCCGCAGTGAACGATACAGGTGCGGGAACAATTGCCCACCGCGCGAAGGCTCCCACTTCAGATCGGCGGCCAGCGCATCGGCATCGAAGGTCAGCGCCATCACCCCGGCCACGCCGGCAAACCACTTGGCGGCGGTGCCCGGCGCCTGTTCGGGCGTCGAAAGATGGATGAAACCATCGCGCAGATCGTCCGGCGACCCCGCGAACACCCCATCGGCCTGGAATTGCGCCCATTCCGCGGCACGCAGCAGCTTGATGACAGGGGTCATTTCACCTCGCGCGGCACTTCCCGGGTTGGCACCTTCAGCGTGCACAGATCGGCCGCGCCGGCCTGCCGCACGAAGAAGCCGGTGCGGTTGGCGCGGGCCTGCACCACGGCGGCAAAGCTGGGGCTGGCGGTGTCCATCATCTGCCAGCGCGGGAAGCCGGGGATCTGGCTGGCCAACCGCACGCGGGTGACCTTGGTGCGCTGGCCCTCGTCCTTGTAGAAGCCCAGCGCCTCGGTCCCGCGCGGCAGGGCGGCGTGCGGCTCGATGCCGGCCAGCACCCGGCCGACGTTGGCGATGTTGCGATCAAGATGGCGCGGGCCGTGGCCGATCACCGTGTACAGCTCGGCACCGTCGCCGGTGTCAGGCGGCATGTCGCGGCCCACGCCCACCGTGCCATAGCAATGGGCCAGCCAGACGCTGCCCCCATCTGGGCCGGCCTTGCTGTCGCGCGCCGCCTGCCAGCCGGCAACGAAGCCGGCTTCGGCATAGCTGTCCTTGAACGGCGACGGCGTGAAGGCAAGGCCATCGGCACTGCGTTCATATTCGGGCGGCAGCGGATTGGGGCGCTTGCGCTGTTCGCGCACATCGGGCGGCTGGCTCAACGGCGCCTTGCCGGGATCGGGGCGCGCCACCCACTGCACGACATAATTGTCCTGCACGCGCACGATGCGGCCATCATCGAAGCGGCCCGCCTTCACCAGCGTCTTGATGGCGGCGACGTGCGCCGGCGCAAATTCGGGGGCGAGCTGGATCACCATGCGGCCCACCGCCGTGTCCATCACCATGATGTCGTCCGGATCGATGGCAAGCCAGTGCGCGGCGGGCGCATTGGCGGCAATCTCGTCGGCCGATGTGGCGGTGAGCGACGCCGGGGGCGGGGCTTGCGCCAACAGCAGCGGCGCGGCGGCGAAGGCGAAAAGAGCGCGCTTCATCAGGCTTCGTCCGGCACGAAATCGAGGGCCAGGCCGTTGATGCAGTGCCTGAGGCCCGTTGGCCGCGGGCCATCCGGGAACACATGGCCCAGGTGGCCGCCACAGCCGGCGCAATGCACTTCAGTGCGCACCATGCCGTGGCTGGTATCGGTTTTGGTGCCCACGGCGCCTTCCACCGCGTCCCAGAAGCTGGGCCAGCCCGAGCCGCTGTCGTACTTGGTGGTGGACCGATACAGCAGCGCGCCACAGCCGGCGCAGTGGAAATCGCCGGCGCGCTTTTCATCGTTCAGCGGCGAGGAAAAGGGCCGTTCGGTGGCATGTTCGAACAGAACGGCGCGGGCAGCGGGTGACAGGCAGCTCATTCACGGCTCTCCATCAAGAAAGCGTTGGGCGGGACAGGGCATCGATCGCGCCCTGCAGGATATAGCTGGCCGCCAGCCTGTCCACCCGTTCCGCACGCCGCGCGCGGGACAGATCCTCGGCAATCATCGCGCGCTCCACGGCGGCGGTGGACCAGCGTTCGTCCCACAAAAGCACCGGCAGGCCCAGCGGCGCGACATTGCGGGCAAAGGCGCGAACGGACTGGGTGCGTGAACTGTCGCTGCCGTCCATGTTCAGCGGCAGGCCGATCACCAGGCCAGCCAGCCGTTCCTTGCCCACCCAATCGCGCAACGCGGCCAGATCGACAGTGAATTTCGCGCGGGCGATGGTGTGGGCCGGGCTGGCGAAGGTCCAGCCGGCGTCGCAGGTGGCAAGGCCGATGGTTTTCGTGCCCACGTCCAGCCCACCCAGCCGGCCACCGGCGGGCAACGCGGCGGCAAATTCCGGCGCGGCGCCGGTGACCAGCGGGCGCTGTGCGCCTATCTCCACCCCTATTTCCGCCATGCCGCCGCCCGCGCCGCCGCATCTTCGCGCACCGCCTGCCAGAACAGCGGATAATCGAACACGTGGAAATTGTTGCCCGGCATCACATAGGCCGGATAACCGCTGGGCGCCTCCCCGATCAGCAGCAGGCCGCGCGTGTCGCAGCGCGCCGGCACGCCCGGGCTGACCAGCCTTCCCTGTTCCAGGCTGGCCGATGGCACCAGGCTGCCGGGATTGGCACTGGCCGGAGCGCTGGTGCCCACGCCGCCCGTCAGGGGGTTGCTGCACAGCATCGGCGTGCCGCGCCGCGGCTTGCCGGTGAAGCCGGTGCCGGCATCGTAAATCGCCTGGATCACCTTGGGCTCGGCCGGTTCGGCAAAACTTTGCCACGACAGGATGCAGCCGGCGGCATCCCGCGCTGCGCAGGCCGGCAAGCCCAACGCCGGCAGATCGGCGGTCGTCGAAAGCGGCCAGCCCACGGCATAGGCCGCCACCACGCGTGCTGCCAGCGGCGTGCCGGCCACCTCGTCCTTCAGCAGGCGCAGCAGATGCAGCGCGCCCTGGCTGTGCCCGGCAAGGATGAAGGGCGCGTCGTTCGGCTGGGCGGCCAGGAAGGCCGCGAACGCCGCCTTCACATCAGCATAGGCCAGATCGCGCGCTGCCTGGGCGCTCGCCCGGGTTTCGGGTGTGTCGGCCAGGAAACTGCCCAGCACCGCCTGCCGATAATGCGGCGCCCACAGCGGCCCGGCATCGGCCAGCGCGCTGGCTTCGACGCGCAGGAAGCCGGCCAGCCGCGTGGCCGTCTCGCCATCGCTGGTACGGCCGTTCCACTGCGCCGTATCGAACGCGGCGGTGGGCGGGATGAAGAACACCGGCGTCTGGCCCTTCACGCCGGGGGCGGCGCCTTCGGGGCGCCAGGCGGTGGGATCGTCGGCCTTGCCCGGCCGCGCTGCCCAGCTATCCGGCAGGGCATAATCGAACGCCGGGCCGGCAGCAGCAGCCTCGAAGGCGCCACCCGGCACCAGCGCGGCGGTGAGCAGGCGATCGCCGGCCAGCCGCCACGTGAGCGCGGCGGCGATGACGATGAAGGTGATGGCGGCCACCAGCCACAGGAAAAGTCGTGCTGTCATGGTGGCGCAATAGCAGCGCCGCGCGCATTTCCAAAAGCAAAGTCGAGCGGATGGCTCTTGTTTTCCGTATCGAAAGCGGCATAAAGTCACAGCCATGAACAACATACTGTGCATCGAGGACGATGCCACCATGGCCGATCATATCGCGCAGGGGCTGCGCGATGCTGGCTATCATGTGGACATCGCCGGCACGGGCCCGCTTGGCCTCGAACTGGCGCTGGACGGCCATTACGCCGCCATCGTGCTGGATCGGATGCTGCCCGGGATGGACGGTCTTACCCTGCTGTCGCGCCTGCGCAGCACCGGCAACAACACGCCGGTGGTGGTGCTTTCGGCGCTGGCCAGTCTGGATGAACGCGTGAAGGGCCTGCGCGCAGGCTCCGATGATTATGTCACCAAGCCGTTCGAATTGCCGGAACTTCTGGCCCGCCTCGAAGCCGTGCAGCGCCGCGGCAAGACCGCTGGCGAAGTGACCAAGCTGGTGGAAGGCGATCTGGAACTTGATCTGCTCGCCCGTCGCGTTTCCTTCGCCGGCAAGCGCATCGAACTGCAGCCGCGCGAATTTCGCCTGCTGGAATATCTGGTGCGCCACAAGGGCCAGGTGGTGACGCGTTCGATGCTGCTGGAAGGCGTGTGGGATTATCATTTCGATCCCGGCACCAACGTGATCGACGTGCATGTCAGCCGCCTGCGCAAGAAGCTGGACGAAGGTGGTGCCGGCAACATCGTGCAGACGGTGCGCGGTGCCGGTTACCGCGTGGGCGAAGAGCCGGTTTCGGCCTGACCGGCCGGGCACCCGCACCATCATGCCGCGCGCCGGCCTGTCACACTGGAAACCATCTGGTTTCGCCTTGCTGCTTGCGGGCATTTACCCGCGCACCACCACAGCGCGGATCAGCCTGCTGCTGTTCGTGGTGCTGCTGGCCGGTTCCAGCCTGCTGCTGATCCTGCTGGAACGCGCCACCCAGACCCAGGTGGAAACCGAAGCACAGTTGCGCATCGATGCCATCGCCGATGCCGCCGAGGCGGCCTGGCAGAAGGAAGGTATCGAATCTGCGCTCACCATCCTGGATGGCGAATTGCAGGTGCCGGGTCCGCTGATCATCCATCTGGCAGCGCCCGATGGCAGCCTGCTGCTGGGCAACCTGTCCCGCTGGCCGGCGACTGTACCGGCCGATAAAAGCTATTATCGGGTGCCGGCCATGCAGACCGAACAGGGCGATGTGACGCCCTACATGGTGACCGGGCGCAACATGCCCGAAGGCTATCGCCTGCTGGTTGGCCGCAGCCTGGAGGCGGAGGTGCAGTTGCAGCGCACCCTCACCCGCACGCTGGGCATCGCGTTGCCGATCGCGATGCTGCTGGCCTGGCTGAGCAGTCGCGTGATTTCCCGGATCATCGAGGATCGCGCCCGCGGCATCGCGCAGGTGGTGGGCGAAGTGACCGCCGGCAAGCTGGACGCGCGCGTTGCCGTGCCCGATGGCCCGCCCGGCGATGCGTTCGACAGCATGGGCCAGGCCTTCAACGTCATGCTGGCCCGCGTGGAATCGGTGCTGGATGAACTGCGCGCCGTCACCGACGGCCTTGCCCATGATCTGCGCTCCCCCCTCACCCGGCTGCGCGCCCGCATCGACAAACTGGGCCAGGGCACGGTGGTGGACGCGGCCGATCTGGCCGCCGTGAGCGCCGAAGCGGAATCGCTGCTGGGCATGCTGGACAACAGCCTGGAAATCAGCCGCGCCGAAGCCGGCATCGGGCGGGACAGTTTTGCCGAGGTTGATCTGTCCGCGATGGTGACCGATCTGGCCGACATGTACGAACCGCTGGCCGAGGATGCCGGCGTGGCCCTCACCGTCGCGCCCGGCATGACGCGGGTGACGGCCCGCGCCCACCGTCAGCTGTTGGGCCGGGCGCTGGCCAATCTGATCGACAATGCCCTGCGCTATGGCGCCACCGGCAAGATCATCGAA
>Ga0209278_1001300_pt1 | contig 15526 bp, 13 predicted proteins | sample JI81BgreenDNA_FD_187504 | JGI IMG/M metagenome (GOLD analysis project Ga0209278, IMG submission 187504) | Wastewater effluent complex algal communities from Wisconsin, to seasonally profile nutrient transformation and Carbon sequestration -... | ecosystem: Engineered > WWTP > Effluent > Algae... | reverse complement strand
CGAGGCCGGCTCGGTCTCGGGTGCGGCGCGGGCGCTGTCGATCAGCCAGTCTTCGGTCACCGAGGCGATCCGCGGGCTGGAAGATGACCTGGGCGTGACCCTGTTCGACCGGCAGGCGCGGGGCATCCTGCTGACGCACAAGGGGTCGGCCTTCCTGCGCCATGCCCGACAGATCCTGTCCGATGTGTCGAACGCCCGCAGCACCTTTCAGGAAGAGGCCGAAACCGCGCGGGGCCGGCTGTCGCTGGGGGTGACCAGTCTGGTCGCGGGCTATGTGCTCTCCGACATCCTGCAACGCTACCGCCGCGCCTTTCCCCAGGTCGAGCTGAACGTCATCGAGGATTCGGGCGAGTATCTGCAGCATCTGCTGATCGGCGGCGAGCTGGACGTGGCAGTGCTGCTGACCTCCTCGGTCCACGACCGGATGGCGCTGAATGTCGAGACGCTGCTGGTCTCTCCCTACCGGCTGTGGCTGCCGCTGGGTCACCCGCTGGCACAGCAGGAAAGCATTGTACTGGAAGAGCTTGCGGGGTCCCCCATGATCCAGCTCATGGTGGACGAGATCGAGGAATCGACTCGCCGCCTGACCGCCGCCCTGCCAGTGAAGCCGCAGATCGCCTTCCGCACCCGCAGCGTCGAGGCGGTGCGGTCGCTGGTGGCCACCGGCGCCGGCCTCGCGATCCTGCCCAGCCTTGTCTACCGGCCCTGGAGCCTGGAAGGCGACCGGATCGAGACGCGCGACGTCTCTGGCGACCTGCCCTCCGTGCAGGTCGGCCTGGCCTGGCGCAAAGGGGCGCCGCTCAGCGTTCCGGCCAGCAATTTCGTGCGCGCTGCCCAAGGCAACGTCGGCCTTTAAGCCGGATCCCTGCGCTTGTTGCGACGCAGGCCCCATACTAAGGTGACTGTATATATACGTGTATAGCGAGGGTATTGTTCCATGCCTGAATTGGTTTCCAGCTCCATAGTCCTGCCGGATGACGCCAGAACCATCGTCAGGCGGCGCCTGAAGATCGCACCGGACGCGCCGATCCGAATCGCCTTTGTTGCCGGTCCGGGCGACGTTGTCGGCACATTCGATCACTGGAAGCGCGGCGAACATGACACGCGCACCCCGGTCATCGCCTATTCGTCGATGTTCTACAGCGTCGTGGACGCGCTTGGCGCCGAAGCGCTGGTGCTGGCCGAACATGATCGCCAACCCGAGGTCCAGGACCCGCGCTTCAGCTTCGTGCATACTCCGCGTCGGCGGGGTCGGCGCGGAATTGGCTACCGCCTTGACGAACGCGCCTTCGCCAAGACCGTGCTGGCGCAAATCCGGCGCTACAAGCCCGATGTCGTCCTCTTCGGCACGGATGCTCCGGTGGCGCTGGTGGCCGGACTGCCGAAGAGCGCCCGCAAGGTGCTGACGGCACATAATGCGCTCTGGGCGATGGGGCGGCGTCCGACGTCGCTGCGCGCAAGGCTGCGGCTCTGGAGCCGCGCACGCGTCTTGCGCCGGGCCCATTCGGCCGTCAGCACTTCGGAAGAATGCGCCGTTCAGGTGGCCGAGATCGGTGGGCCAGCCGGAGCGCAGAGTTTCGTCGAGATTCCCCAGATCCTGCCCGAATTCTTTCCGGCAGCGCCCGCCCCGGCGTCACCGCCCCGCCGGTTGCTGTTCCTTGGACGGATCGAGGCGAACAAGGGCGTGTTCGATCTGCTTGCGGCCTTTGCCGCCGTCGCGGCGGACCATCCCGACCTGCGGCTCGATCTGGCCGGAACCGGGTCGGCGGATGCCGCCCTTTCGGCCGAAGTCGCGCGTCTGGACGTGGCCGACCGCATCACCATGCACGGCCTGCTGAACGCGCGCGGAGTGCATGATCGCCTGCACGAGGCCGATCTGCTGATCTGCCCGACTCGCTCGGACTTTGCCGAAGGCCTTGCTCTTGTCGTGCTGGAAGCAGCGGTTCACGGCGTGCCGAGCCTGCTGAGTTCGGTGGTGCCGGCCAAGGGCCTGCTGCCGGGTGCCTGCGCCGAGTTTCCGGCCGATGACGTCCCGGCCTTCACCGCGGCGCTGCGGCTTCTGGTGGAACACCCGTCGCACCACGCCCAGCTTTGCGCCAACGTGCTCAAGCGGCGCGAGATCTGCAGGGATCGGTCAAGGTCCTGGGGCACGATGTTCTATCACGCGCTGGTGGCCTGACGGGGGCCGCCGGTCCGGGGCCGTTTCGCGGCGCTGGCGGAACCGAGCCATCGGTTTTCCAGATAGCAGCATTCTATACTTTGATATTGCGAACCCTCGTGTGGTGTCTACGCTTCGCGCCATGTCCGCACACCGGACCTCGGCGCAGGCCGCAAGGAACACACCAACGGGAGCCTCTGAATGCAACGTCTCAAACTCTTGGGCACCACAACGCTTGCCCTTCTGACCGCCGTTACCCCCGCTCTGGCCCAGGTGACCGCAATCGGTGCGCCCGAGGGCCAGGTGAACATCGTCGCCTGGCCGGGCTACATCGAGCGCGGCGAAACCGACAAGGCCTTCGACTGGGTGACCAAGTTCGAGGCGGCCTCGGGCTGCAAGGTCAACGTCAAGACCGCCAACACCAGCGACGAGATGGTCGCCCTGATGAACGAGGGCGGCTTCGACCTGGTCACCGCTTCGGGCGACGCCAGCCTGCGACTGGTTGCCGGCGACCGCGTGCAGCCGATCAATACCGACTTGATCCCGTCCTGGTCCACGGTCGACGACCGCCTGAAGTCCGCGCCCTGGCACACGGTCGACGGCGTGCATTACGGCGTGCCCTACATGTGGGGGCCGAACGTGCTGATGTACAACACCGAGGTCTTCAAGGAGCCGCCGACCAGCTGGAACGTGGTCTTCGAAGAGATGACCCTGCCCGACGGCAAGTCGAACAAGGGCCGGGTGCAAGCCTATGACGGCCCGATCCACATCGCCGACGCCGCGCAGTACCTTATGTTCCACAAGCCCGAGCTTGGGATCACCTCGCCTTACGAGCTGAACGAGGACCAGTACAAGGCCGCCTTGGACCTGTTGCGCGTGCAGCGGAACCTGACCAGCCGCTACTGGCATGACGCCTTCATCCAGATCGACGACTTCAAGAACGAGGGCGTGGTCGCCTCGGGATCCTGGCCCTTCCAGGTCAACCTGCTGAAAGCCGACGGTCAGCCGGTGGCCTCGACCATCCCGCAAGAGGGTGCGACGGGCTGGGCCGACACGACGATGATGCATGTCGACGCCCAGAACCCGAACTGCGCCTATCTGTGGATGGAGCATTCGCTGTCGTCGAACCTGCAGGCGGACCTGTCGGTCTGGTTCGGAGCGAACCCCTCGGTTCCGGCGGCCTGCACGGATGGGCGTGGCATGGCCACGGCGGAAAGCTGCACGGCGAACGGGATGGACGACTTCGACAAGATCCGGTTCTGGACCACTCCGGTCTCGAACTGCAGCCAGGGCGACGGCGCTTGTGTGCCCTATTATCGCTGGGTGTCGGATTATATCGGCGTGATCGGCGGCCGCTGATCCTCTGCACGTAGGGTGGGCGATTCGCCCACCCTACCCCCCTGCTTCATTGACCCATGGTGCGCCTTTGCGCACCCAACGGATGCCCCATGACCGCTGCCGTCAGTTTCCAGAACGTCTCACGCCATTTCGGCTCTGTGCGGGCCGTGGACGGCGTCGACCTGACCATTGCCGAGGGGTCATTCTTCGCGATGCTCGGGCCGTCGGGGTCGGGCAAGACCACCTGCCTGCGGCTGATCTCGGGCTTCGAGAAGCCGACAGGCGGGTCGATCCGCATCTTCGGCGAGGACGTGTCAAACACTCCGCCGCATCTGCGCAATGTGAACACCGTCTTTCAGGACTACGCGCTGTTCCCGCATCTGAACGTGCGGGACAACGTGGCCTACGGGCTGATGGTCAAGGGCGTGTCCCGGTCGCAGCGTCATGCCAAGGCCGAAGAGATGCTGGCCCTTGTGCACCTCGACGGCTACGGCGACCGCAAGCCGGCGCAGCTGTCCGGCGGGCAGCGGCAGCGTGTCGCCCTTGCCCGCGCGCTGGTCAACGAGCCCCGGGTGCTGCTTCTGGACGAACCCCTGGGCGCGCTGGACCTGAAGCTCCGCGAGGCGATGCAGGACGAGCTGAAGGCCCTGCAAAAGCGTCTGGGGCTGACCTTCGTCTTCGTGACCCACGACCAGCACGAGGCGCTGTCGATGGCCGACAGCCTGGCCGTGTTCAACGAGGGCAAGATCGCCCAGATCGGCTCGCCGCAGGACATTTACGACCGCCCCGCAACCCGGTTTGTCGCCGATTTCGTCGGCTCGTCGAACGTGCTGCCGCCCGAGGTGACGCGGGCGCTGGGCGGCCCGGCCGAGTGGGCGAGCCTGCGTCCCGAGGCGACCCGGCTTGCCGCCACCGGACCGCTCACCGGGACGGTTACGGCCTTGCGCTATGTCGGTTCGGGTACGCGCGTGGTGCTGGATGCCAATGGGACCGAGATTGCCGCGATGGTTCCGGCCGGCCAGCCGGTCCCTGCGGAAGGCACGGTGACCTCGATCGCATTCGAACCGGCGGCGCTGCATCTGATGGGGGCGGACTGATGCGCCAGCCCTTCACCCGCGCTTGCCCGAAGCGCCATGCCCCGGGGGCCGAACGGGCGGCGCCCGGCAGGGGAGACCGGCCATGACCGCGCCGGCGATCCTGGCGCAACGCGGGCTGGCGGACCGGCTGACCGCCCTTCTCTGGCGGCATCCTCGGCTGTTGCTGGCGCTGCTGCTGACCCCGCCTCTGCTGTGGCTGGGCGTGGTCTATCTTGGATCGCTTGCAGCCCTGCTGCTGCAGTCCTTCTATTCCATCGACGAATTCTCGGGAGTGGTGAAGGAAGAGTTCACCCTGAAGACCTATGGCGAGCTCTTGCGGCCGTCGAACTTCGACATCCTGATCCGCACGGTCGGCATGGCCGCCGCAGTGACGCTGGCCTGCGCCATCCTGGCCTTCCCCATCGCCTATTACGCCGCCCGCTATGCCAAGGGGCATTGGAAGGCCGCCTTCTACCTCGGCGTCATGCTGCCCCTGTGGTCGAGCTACCTGGTGAAGGTCTATGCCTGGAAGCTGATCCTGGCCAAGGAGGGCATCATCGGCTGGGCGGCCGAGCAGACGCATACCTCGTGGATCATCGACGGCCTGCTGACCATTCCGGGGCTTGAAGGGTCGTCGCTGTCGACCTCGCTTCTGGGAACCTTCGTCGTCTTCGTCTACATCTGGCTGCCCTACATGATCCTGCCGATGCAGGCCGCGCTGGAGCGGGTGCCGAATTCGATGCTGGAGGCCTCGGCCGACCTTGGCGCGACGCGGGCGCAGACTTTCCGCACGGTGATCCTGCCGCTGGCGCTGCCGGGCGTGATCGCCGGGTCGATCTTCACCTTCTCGCTGACCTTGGGCGACTACATCATCCCGCAGATCATCGGGAATTCCGCGAACTTCATCGGCATGGCCGTCTACCAGTTGCAGGGGACGGCCGGGAACATCCCGCTGGCCGCCGCCTTTGCCGTGGTGCCGATCGGGATCATGCTGGTCTACCTTGCCATCGCGCGGCGGATGGGGGCGTTCGATGCTCTCTGACCGCTCTCCGCTTTCGCTGCGCGCGGCGGCCGTCGGGGGCCTGCTGTTCCTGCACCTGCCGATCCTCTTGATCTTCCTCTACGCCTTCACCACCGAAGAGCGCAGCTTCCAGTTTCCGCCGCCCGGCCTGACCACCCAATGGTTCGGCGTCGCCTGGAACGACCGCCCCGACATCTGGCCCCCGCTCTGGCTGTCGCTGAAGGTCGCGACCATCGCCACGGCCATCGCGCTGGTGCTGGGGACGCTGGTCGCCGGCGCCATGACCCGCACGGCGTTTTTCGGGCGCACCCAGATCTCGCTCTTGATCCTCTTGCCCATCGCGCTGCCCGGCGTGATCACCGGCATGGCCCTGCGGTCGGCCTTCGGGGTGATGGACATCCCGTTCAGCACCTGGACCATCGTGCTGGGCCACGCGACCTTCTGCATCGTCATCGTCTACAACAACGCCGTCGCCCGGCTGCAGCGCCTGTCCGGCGGCATCCTTGAGGCTTCGGCGGACCTGGGCGCCAACGCGTTCCAGACCTTCCGCCATGTGCTTCTGCCCAACATGGGCTCGGCGCTTCTGGCGGGCGGGATGCTGGCCTTTGCGCTGTCCTTCGACGAGGTGATCGTCACCATCTTCACCGCCGGCTCGGGGACCGAGGCCAAGACCCTGCCGATCTGGATGCTGGACGAACTGATCCGGCCGCGGCAGCGCCCGGTGACCAACGTCGTGGCCATCGTGGTCTTTGCCGCCACTTTCCTGCCGATTCTTGCAGCCTACTACCTGACCCGCGGCGGCTCCGAGACCGCCGGCTCGGGCAAATAGGGAGATACCCGATGAAGATCGACACCGCACTTTTGATCGGCTCCAGCTTCGAGGCCGGCCAGGAGGTCAAGGAGCCCGTGCTGAACCCGCGCAGCGGCGCGCTGATCCTTGAGGTGCCCGAGGCCTCGACCGCGCAGGTCGACCGGGCGGTCGCTGCGGCACGGAAGGCCTTCCCCGGCTGGTCGCGCACCACCCCGGCCGAGCGCTCGGCCGCGCTGCTGACGATTGCCGACCGCATCGAGGCCGAGGCCAATGCCTTCGCGGCGCTGGAGGCGCTGAACTGCGGCAAGCCGATCAACGCGGCGCTGAATGACGAGATTCCGGCGATTGTCGACTGCTTCCGCTATTTCGCCGGGGCCGTGCGCTGCATGACCGGCACGGTGGCGGGCGAATATCTGAGCGGCCACACCAGCATGATCCGCCGCGATCCGGTCGGGGTTGTGGCGTCGATCGCGCCGTGGAACTATCCGCTGATGATGATGGCCTGGAAGCTGGGCCCAGCGATTGCGGGCGGCAATACGGTTGTCTTCAAGCCCTCCGAGCAGACTCCGCTGACGGCGCTGAAACTGGCGCATATCCTGGCGGATGTGCTGCCCGAAGGCGTGGTCAACGTGATTGCCGGGCGCGGGCAGACGGTGGGAAGCTATCTCATCAACCATCCGCAGGTGGACATGATCAGCCTGACCGGCGACGTGGCGACCGGCAAGAAGATGCTGGACGCCGCGGCCAAGACGGTGAAGCGCACCCATCTGGAGCTTGGGGGCAAGGCGCCGGTCGTGGTCTTCGACGACGCCGACATCTCGGCGGTGGTCGAAGGGCTGCGGGCGTTCAGTTTCTACAACGCCGGGCAGGACTGCACGGCGGCCTGCCGGGTCTATGCCGGCAAGAAGATCTACGACAACCTGGTGGCCGATCTGACGGCGGCGGCCGCCTCGATCGTCCTGGGGGCCGAGGACGACACGACGAACGAGATCGGTCCGCTGATCAGCCAGCGCCAGCGCGACCGCGTCGCAAGCTTCGTCAACCGCGCCCGAGAGTTGAACCATGTCGAGGTCACCACGGGCGGCGCGGCGATGGATCAGGGGTTCTACTACCGGCCCACGGTCGTCGCCGGGGCGCGGCAGGAGGACGAGATCGTCCGGCGCGAGGTCTTCGGGCCCGTGGTGTCGATCACGCCGTTCTCGGACGTGGAGCAGGCGGTGGACTGGGCCAATGACAGCGACTACGGCCTGGCATCATCGGTCTGGACCCGGGACGTGGGCCGGGCGATGGCGACGGCGGCGCGGTTGCGCTACGGCTGCACCTGGATCAACACGCATTTCATGCTGACCAACGAGATGCCCCATGGCGGGTTGAAGCAATCGGGCTATGGCAAGGACATGTCAGCCTACGCGCTGGAGGATTACACGGTCGTCCGGCATGTGATGGTCAAGCACGGCTGATCCCCTGACGCGGCGGCGCGGCCCCGGCCCCGCCTCCTCGTGCGACTGCGTCTTCTCGTCGGTACGGCGCTGCGAGGCGTGAGGCAGTTCTGGTCGTTCATCCGCTGGCCAGGTGCGGCCGGCCATGGCGGAAGGCGCGGAAATCCGGGGTCACTGTCGGCGGACCGAAGAGATAGCCCTGCAGGCAGCCGACCCCGGCCCCGCGAAGCCAGTTCGCCTCGCCCTCGGTCTCGACGGCTTCGGCCACGAGGTACATGTCCAGTTCTTGCGCCATGGCGATGGCCGCCCGCGCCACCGCCTGACCGTCGGGGCTGCGGTCGACGTCCTTGACCAGCACACCGTCGATCTTGGCGATCTCGAACCTGAGGTCGCGCAGGATCCGCAGCGAGGTCTTCCCGGCGCCGAAATCGTCCAGCGCGAAGACGATGCCGTGGTGGCGCATTTCGGCCATGAAGGGTTTCAGCACGTCGGGCACCTGCAGCGCCGAGGCTTCGTTGATTTCAAGGATCAGGTTCTGGCCGATCCGGGGCGTGTCCTTAAGCGCCTTGCGCAGGATTTCGCCCCAGGGCCGATAGCCGACCGAGCGCGCCGACAGGTTGATCGACACCCGGATCTGCGGATTGCGCTGCATCGCCATCAGCCCCATCTGCAAGGCCGCGCAGTCGATCTCGCGGCCAAGCTGGCGCTGTTCCACCGCCCCCATGAAGTCGCGCGCCGGGATCACCTGATCGCGAAGGTTCAGCAACCGGATGAACCCTTCGAAAAAGCCGATGACGGTCGGATCGGCGGCATAGACCACCGGCTGATAGGCCAGCCGCATGCGGCGCTCTCGCAGGGCCTGATCGACCATGTCCAGCGTCTCGCGGTCCTGGGCCGAGATCGCCGCGTCCAGCGGGCTGGCAAGATCGGGATCACGATCGTATTTCGAAGTCCTTGGTCCAGTCATGAGACTCATGCGCATCCCCCGGCCGCCGCAATCTGTTGTCGACACCCTAGGTCGGCAGGGGTAAACGGAAGGTCAACATTCGTCTTTTGTTCTAATGAGAACGACCTGCCGTTCCCCGGGAGTCGCGATGGAAAATGCCGACAATTCTATGCGTTGCCCGTGGTGCGGCACCGATCCGCTTTACGTGGCCTACCACGATGCGGAATGGGGCCGCCCTGTCACCGACCCGCGTCAGCTGTTCGAGCTGCTGATTCTCGAATCCTTCCAGGCCGGGCTTTCCTGGATCACCATCCTGCGCAAGCGCGCGGCGTTTCGCGCGGCGTTCCGGGGGTTCGATCCGGCAATTCTGGCCGGCTGGGGCGAGGAGGATGTCCAGCGGCTGCTGGCCGATCCCGGCATCATCCGTCATCGCGGCAAGATCGAAGCGACCCTCCGCGGCGCGCGGGCCTATCTTCGGCTGGAGGCGGGCCCGGGGTTCTCGGGTTTCCTGTGGTCCTTCGTCGGCGGCCAGCCGGTGGTGAACCGGCCGGCGCGGATGGCAGAGGTCCCGGCCGAGTCTCCCGCCTCGCAGGCCATGTCGCGCGCGCTGAAGCAGGAAGGGTTCAGCTTCGTCGGGCCGAAGATCACCTATGCGTTCATGCAGGCCTCGGGGATGGTGAACGACCATCTGGCCAGCTGTCCCAGCAGCCCGGGCTGACCTCGCGGGGCCGCGAATGAGGGCCTTCCCTGAATCCGCTCCGCAAGCCACCATGCGCGCATGCGGGTCCATGCATGCGGGGTCGGAATGGAGCTTCATCTGCAACCGAAGGCCATCATCGTCACCGGGGCGGCAAGCGGCATCGGTGCGGCGATTGCCCGGCTGCTGGCCATTGAAGCGGTCGGGGGACTGGTCCTGACCGACCGGGACGGGACGGGCCTGCAACGCATCGCGGCCGAGCTTTCGGCCCAGACAGAGATCGCGGCGGTCGAGGCCGATCTCGCCGCGCCGGACGCGGCAGAGCGGATTGCTGCGGCCGGGCTGGCGCGGTTCGGGCGGATCGACGGGCTGGTCAATGCGGCCGGGCTGACGACGCGGGGGTCGTTCACGACCGGCACGGCGGCGCTCTGGGACCAGCTTTTTGCCGTCAATGCCCGGGCCGGGTTCCTGTTGATGCAGGCCGCGATCAAGGACCTGCGGGCGCGGCGTGGCGCCGGATCGATCGTGAACATCCTGTCGATGAACGCGCATTGCGGCATTCCTGAGCTGGCGATCTATGCCGCCAGCAAGGGGGCGATGCTGACCCTGACGAAGAACGCCGCCCATGCCCATATGGCCGACCGTATCCGGGTGAACGGCATCAACCTTGGATGGGTGCCGACCGAAGGCGAGCACCGGATGCAGGCCCAAGAGCTGGGGCGCGGGGACGGTTGGCTTGCGGCGGCGGCTGCCGCGCAGCCGCTGGGCCGTCTGGTCTCGGCCGAGGATTGCGCCCGGCTGGCGGCCTTCCTGCTGTCCGACGCCTCGGACCCCATGAGCGGGGCGATCATCGATCTGGAACAGAAAGTCGCGGGGGCGATCTGAATGGCAGAGCCCGGCCCGCCCCGCGATTTCGAGGCCTTGCGTTCGGCGCTTGTGGCGCGCTCGGGCCAGTTGTCCCGAAGATTGTCGCAAGTGGCGCAGTTCTTCCTCAATCACCCCGAAGAGGTTGCCGTCTCGACGCTGGTGCGGCTGGCCGAACAGGCGGACGTGCCCCCGGCGACGATCACAAGGTTTGCCAAGGAGATCGGGTTCCAGGGCTTTGCCGACCTGCAACTGGTGTTTCGCGAGCGGCTGCTGGGTCCGCGCCTGCCCTATGCCGAGCGCGTGGCAGGGGCGGGCGACCGGGACCTCGACCAGCCGGGACTGGTCTTCGGCAGCTTCGTGCAGGCGGCGGTCCAGTCCCTGTTGCGGATCGAAGAGGCGCTGGACCGCGACCAGCTGGCAGCCTGTGTCGAGGTGTTGGCCGCCTCGGATGTGGTCCATGTCGCGGCGGCGCGGGGGGCCTTCGGGCTGGGGGCCTACACGGTCTATGGTCTTGGCAGCATCGGGCGGCGGGCGCAGCTGATCGACAATCTGGGCGCGATGCGGGCGATGCAGGTCGCCGCCATGGGGCCCGAGGATACGCTGCTGGCGATGACCTTCGACGACTACACGCCCGAAACGGTCGAGGTGGTCCGGCTGGCCGCCCAGCGCGGTCATCGGGTGCTGGCGATCACCGACAACGCGCTGTCGCCGGTGGCGGGGCTGGCGACGCATGTCCTTTACGTCAACGAGGCGCGGCTGGGGCATTTCCGCAGCCAGGTCCCGGCATTGGTCGTGGCTCAGGCGATGATCGTCGGGCTGGGGCGCCGGCTTGGGGCAGTCCAGAGCGGGGCGCGGTGAAAGGCAGGACCCGCGGCCGCCGCAGTGACCGACGGCCTTTTGTCGCCTGTGAAGTCATTGTATGGCCATAAAGGACCGGGATAAGACGGCCCGATCGACCCTCGACGTCGCTGCAAGGCACAAGGATGAGCATGAGCCAGCCGACCCTCGGTGCTGTTGCCATCGGGCGCAATGAAGGCGAGCGGCTGAAGAATTGCCTTCGGTCGCTGGTGCCGCACTGCGACCGGGTGGTCTATGTCGACAGCGGATCGTCGGATGACAGCGTGGCTTTCGCGCGCTCGCTTGGGGTCGCGGTGGTGGAGCTGGAGCGCGACCGCCCGTTCACGGCGGCGCGTGCGCGCAATGCCGGGTTCGACGCGCTGGTCGCGGCGGGGCCGGTGCCGGACCTGGTTCAGTTCGTCGACGGCGACTGCACGCTGGAGGCCGACTGGCTGCGCGCCGGGCGGGCGCATCTGCAGGCCCAGCCCCGGCTTGGCCTGGTCACCGGCTGGCGGTCCGAGCTTTTCCCGGCGGCGACGGTCTACAACAGCCTCTTCCAGGCCGACTGGCTGCGCCCGGCGGGGCCGATCCGGACCTGCGGCGGCGACATGATGGTGCGCAGCGCGGCCTTCCAGGCGATCGGCGGCTTCAATCCGCAGGTCATCGCCGCCGAGGATGACGATTTCTGCCTGCGCCTCGGCAAGGCCGGCTGGGGGTTGGAGCGTCTGCCGCTGCAGATGACCTGGCACGACGCGGCGATGAAGACCTTCAGCGCCTGGTGGCGGCGCAGCACCCGGGACGGGCACGGTTTTGCTCAGGTCGGGCATCTGCACCCCGAACACTTCAAGCGCGAAAGGCTGCGGGCCTGGGTCTACGGCCTGGCCCTGCCGGTCCTGTTCGTGACCGGGCTTGTCCTCTGGCCCTGGCTGTCGCTGGCGGTGATGCTGGTCTACCTGCTGTCCTTCCTGCGCACCCTGCAAGGCTACGCGCACCGCGCCCCGGTGAAAGAGCGGCTTCTGGCGCAGGTCGGCCTGCTGACCTTGTCGAAGCTGCCGAACGTCGTCGGCATGCTGACCTATCTGCGCCGCCGCTACGCCCGAAAAGACATGCATATCATCGAGTACAAGTAGGACCGCCGATGCCTCCGACCTCTGACATCCGTGTTGCCCTGCTTGGGGCGGGCTACATCGCCGCGTGGCATGCCGATGCGGTGCGCGCGACCCCCGGCCTGTCGCTGGTGGCCGTCTGCGACCGCTCCGACTCTGCGGCACGAAAGCTGGCCTCGGCCTACGGCATCGCGTCCTACACCGATCTGGAGGCGCTGATCGCCTCGCGCAGTTGCGATGCCGTCCATGTCCTGACGCCCCCGCCCTTGCACAAGGACCTGGCGGTCCGCTGCCTGGAGGCCGGGCTGCATGTGCTGGTCGAAAAGCCGGTGACGCTTTCGCTGCCCGACCTCGACGCCATCACGGCGGCCGCTGGGGCGAGCGGGAAAAGCTTCGGGGTCTGCCACAACTTTCTGGGACTGCCCGCCTGGCAGCGGCTGAAGCGCGTCGTCGCGGCGGGCGATCTGGGGCGGGTGTCCAGCCTGCAGGTCAACTGGGCGCTGCCCCTGCCGCCCTTGCGCTCTGGCCCCTACGGCATCTGGCTGATGCGAGAGGTCCGCAACCTGCTTGTGGAACTGGGGCCGCACCCGTTCTCGCTTGCTGTCGACATGGTCGGCCCGCTGGAGGTCGAGCACGTCAGCCTTGGCCAGTGGATCACGCTTCCGGGCAACGACCAGCGGCCGCAAAGCTGGCGCATCCTGGCGCGGGCCGGGCAGGTCGATGTCACGATCACCCTGTCGCTGGTCGAAACCTTCGATGACCGGACCGTCACCCTGCGCGGATCGTCGGGCATCGCCCGGCTGGATTACGCGGCGGACACGCTGACGTTGACCCGGGACAACACGGCGGAACTGGTGCTGAACCCGCTTCGCAAGCAATTGGGCCTTGCCGGCGCGCATCTGCGCGAAGGCCTGCGCAATGCCTGGGTGCAGGGGCGATCCCTGAACCAGAAAAGCCCCTACGGCCTCAGCTTCCGCAACACGGTCGCGGGCTTCTACGACGGGGTGCGCCGTCAGGCCCCGGACCCCCGCTTTGCCCCCGTGGCGGCGCGGCACGTCATGCAGGGGATCGAGGATGCCCTCGCCCTGCTGCCCGCCGCTCCGGCCGTGCCGTCCCAGCCGCAGCCGGACCTGCCCCCGGTCACCGGCGCTCCGGTCATGGTCATCGGCGGTACCGGGTTCATCGGTCGCAACCTGACCCGCCGGCTGGTGGCGCGCGGCCACCAGGTCCGCGTCCTGTCGCGCGGCTCTTCCGGTCCGTTCGGCGATCTTGGCGACCGGGTGCAGACCATCGGCGCCTCGCTGGACGACGAAGAAGCGCTGGTCGCCGCGATGACGGGGGTAGAGCACGTCTTCAACCTGGCGCGTTCGAACGACGCGACCTGGCAGGATGCGCTGAACAACGACGTTGCCGTGGCGCTTCGCACCTCTCGCGCGGCGCGGCGGGCCGGGGTCAGGCGGATGATCTACACCGGCACCATCGCGTCCTACGACATGTCCGACCCGGCCCGGGTGATCACCGAGGCCTTCAGGCTGACGGACATGCAGGACCGCAACATCTATGCCCGGTCCAAGGCCGAATGCGAACGCCGCCTGCTGGAGATCCAGAGCACCGACGGCGTGCCGGTCGTCATCGCCCGCCCCGGCATCGTGCTGGGCGACGGCGGGCCGCTTCAGCACTGGGGCATCGGGCGCTGGCATGGGCCGGGGGCGGTGCGGCTCTGGGGCAATGGCCGCAACCTCTTGCCCTTCGTGCTGGTCGATGACGTGTCCGACGGCCTGATCGCGATGATGGATGCCGATGTCCTGGGCGAGGATTTCAACCTGGTGGGCGACCCGATCCTCAGCGCGCGGGATTATTTCGACGCGATCCACCGCCGCCTTGGTGCAAGGCTGACGGTGACGGGATCGAACCTCAACCTGCTCTGGCTGGCCGATCTGGCCAAGCAGGGGTTGAAGCGCAACGTCCTGCGCCGACGCGGGGCCAAGGCCAGCAGCCGCATCGACTGGCTGTCGCGCGGCCATCTCTCGCGGTTCGACAACAGCAAGGCGCGGCGCCTTCTGGGCTGGGCGCCGGTGTCGGACCGTGAGGCCTTCCTGCAGGCCGCCATCGACAAGGCCCATCTCTTCTGGTGATCGGCCGTCGCGGCGGTTCGGATCGCTCATATTCCGGAAAATGAAAACTTCGTTGCAACGACTCGGAACTTGGCCAAGGATGGGCCGGGGGGAGGATGTCGGATGCACAGTCGGTTCGACTTTTCCGGGGCAAAGGTCGTGGTCGTCGGAGCCAGCCGGGCCGGGATCGGGGCGGCCATCGCCCGTGCGTTTCAAGAGGCGGGGGCGCGTGTCGGCATCACCGGGGCCGAGCCGGAACCCGCCCCCGAGGATGCCGCCCGCTTCGCCTATACCCAGCTTGACGTGACCGACGGCGCGGCGGTCAAGGACTTCGCCGCGACGCATGACAAAGTGGACGTGCTGGTCAACTGCGCCGCGATCACCGCGCGGGGAGAGGAGATGGCGCCGGAGTTCTTCGCCCATGTGGTGAACGTGAACCTGCACGGCACCTTCCGCATGGCCGAGGCCTTCCATGACCAGCTTGCCGCCGCCAGGGGGTCGCTCATCAACATCGCGTCCATGTATGCGATGTTCGGCAGCCCGAAGAACCCGGCCTATGGCGCCTCGAAAGCCGCCGTGGTGCAGCTGACGAAATCGCTTGCCATCGCCTGGGCCGGGGACGGGATCCGGGTGAACGCCGTGGCCCCCGGCTTCATCGTCACCCAGCAATCCGCCCGCAGCCGCACCGACCCGGCGCATGTCGCCAATGTATCCGCCCGCACGCCGATGGGCCGCTGGGGCGAGCCCGAAGATATCGCCGGGCCGGTCCTGTTCCTCGCCTCGGACGCCGCGGGTTTCATGACCGGCACCTGCCTTGCCATAGACGGAGGATATTCCGTTGTCTGACCTTTCCACCATCGGTGCCGCCGTCATCGGCACCGGCTTCATCGGCGCGGTGCACCTCTCCACTCTCCGTCGTTTGGGCATCCCCATCATCGGCGTCCTCGGCTCCAGCGCATCGCGAGGGGCCGAACGGGCACGCGCGCTGGGCGTGGCGAAGGCCTACGGGTCGCTGGATGAGCTGCTGGCTGACCCGGCGGTGCAGGTCGTCCACGTCACCTCGCCCAACGTCGCGCACTACCCGCAGGTCAAGGCGATCCTTGCGGCGGGAAAGCA
>Ga0209278_1001298_pt1 | contig 15535 bp, 8 predicted proteins | sample JI81BgreenDNA_FD_187504 | JGI IMG/M metagenome (GOLD analysis project Ga0209278, IMG submission 187504) | Wastewater effluent complex algal communities from Wisconsin, to seasonally profile nutrient transformation and Carbon sequestration -... | ecosystem: Engineered > WWTP > Effluent > Algae... | reverse complement strand
TTTCTGATTCAAATTGCTTGTTTTCATGGTGGTGCTGTTCGTAGATAGCGGGAATTCCGTTTTTAACTGCTGCTTTGACAAAGTTCCAGTCGCGGCTGTGGACAATTTGAGTCGATTTAAGCAGGTGAATCGGTAAGTAGTATTTTGATACTATTGTACTCGCACTCGTCCACTTGCTGTCGCAAAGGTCGATCGGCCACGGCATCGGTAAATCTGCTACTTTTAATTTATCTTGAATATTGTAAATTTTGGCAAGTTTGTCATCGGGTTTCCTGGGTTGAAAAGGAAAAAGCCAATCAACTGGATTCAAAGCACTCCAGCCTTTGCGGAGATATACCAAAACTGCTGGTAAACCGAGATTTGCTGCGGCATTGGCAGAGTGTGCAACTTGAACTAAGCTTGCTACATTGGGTTGCGGCAAGATATTTCTGGTAAAAAATACATAATATTTAGACATGGTAATTGGTAGTTAGTAAATGGTAATATCATGTCCGATCGATTGACCGCGATTAAAGGCCGGGGCGGGTTTACAGATTTTCCCGTTTTTATTCAATATCTTGGTGAACCCGCCCCTACAGGAATCATGGTTAATTGACCGGACATGATATAATTGGTAATTGGTAATTGGTAATTGGTAATTGTTGACTGTGCAGACTGTTGACTAATGACTACTTTTTAACTGCCTGACGCTTAATAGTATTTTCTATAAATTCTAAAGTAGTGAAAATATTAGCAGCAGAATGAAATGATTCTCTGATTAATTCGTCTCTTTCTTCGGGAGAGTCTACCATTTCATCTACTAGCAATTTGAGGTAAGCTATCATGGGAGTCAGGCGGGTGCGAATTTCGTAAGAACCTCTAATTAGAGCTTCATCGCGAGCGGTTTCTTCGGCAAATTGCACTGAATACAAGCGAGTGTAGTATCCTCCTTTTGCTAGCAATTCTTCGTGGGAACCCATTTCTACTACTTGCCCGCGATCGATCACGGCGATTTTGTTGGCTTTTTGGACTGTGGAGAGGCGGTGGGCGATGACTAAGGTGGTGCGATCGCAACTCAATTTCTCGATCGCCGCTTGTACGTACCTTTCCGAAACCGTATCCAGCGAACTCGTTGCCTCATCTAAAATTAAGATTTCCGGGTTTTGCAGCAGGGCTCTAGCAATTGAAATTCTCTGACGCTGCCCTCCCGATAAAATCACGCCCCGATCGCCAATTTGAGTATCCAACCCCTCCGGCAACAGTTGGATAAACTCGTAAGCATTAGCTCCCTTCGCCGCTTCCACAATTTCTTCCTCAGTCGCTTGAGGCCTAGCGTAAGCAATATTTTCGCGCACTGAAGCATTAAACAAAAACGTATCTTGGCTAACAATACCCATCGCTTGTCTGAGACTTTTCAGCTCAAATTCGCGCAAATCTCTACCATCGATCGAGATATGACCTTCAGTTGGATCGTAAAATCTCGGCAGTAAATCTGCCAAAGTTGATTTGCCAGAACCCGAAGTTCCTACCAAAGCTAAAGTAGTGCCGTGAGGTAGAAATAAATCAATTCCTTGCAGAACTAAATTCTTGTGATTGGGATAACTAAAAGATATTTTATTAAAATGAATTCCCGATCGCAAATGAGTGTAAGGCACAGAACCGTTCAGCATAAATGGCTTGTCCTCGCAGCTCAAAAAATCATTAACCACCTCTACACTAGCCGACGTATTAGCAAATTGACTGCGCCCGCTATTCAACTGTGAAATTAAAGGAATTAACCTAAAAAGTACCAATAAGTAGGTTAATAAAATTGTAGCAATAGACTCTATCTCATTCGCAAATATGGTGCGGCCTATAAATACAATCAGAATTATAACTATCAAATTAACAACTTCGTTAATTGGGGCGATCGCCGCATAATTTACCTGAGCCTGAAAATCCGCTTGTTCTCGCCTTTGAATTAAATACTTGATCCGCTGATACTCCCTTTCCTCGTTCCCAGTTGACTTGACGAGCCGAATCCCCGTAATGGTTTCCAGCACCCTAACCGAATAATCTTTCGACATTTCAGAAAGCAGGTGGCCAAAATGCTTGGAACGGTTAATAATATATTGATTTGCCCAAGCAACTAACGCCAGCAAAACTGTAGCTGTCACCGTCAGTTTCCACGAGATAGAAAGTAGCAGGCCCAGAAACACCAAAACCGTGATTGACGTAGTAAACATTCCGATGGCCGTACCAACTGCACTAGCAGTCCGACCAATCTCTCCGCCCAATCTATTAATTAAATCCCCGACTTTTGTTTTAGAGTAAAAATCTAAATCTACTTCTAACAACAACCGCAAACCTGCTTCTCGCAAATCAAAAGTCAGAGAGCGCGTCAGAGAAGTAGCTACTAAAGTATTGATATAACTCGCAACATTTTTTAAAAAAATTGCCAGCACAACCGCCCCGGTCATCAACATTAAACGCTGATTTCCGGGCATTCCCTCAAAGGGATACATCAAAGTTTTAATTAGAGGTGGAGCACCCCGCAGCTCGATAGTTTCCTCTAAAAAACTTAAAAGCACTGGTACAATCAGAGTAGTGCTGATACCGTTGAATAAAGCGCCAGAAAAGCCCAGCATCACAGTTAAGAGAATCCTGCCGGGATATCGTCTGGCAAATTTTAGGAGTAGCTTATTGGCAGACATGAAGCATTCCCAGCTAAACAGTACGGCATCTTAAAATATTCTTTAATAACAGCCAGCTTTTCTTCCTCCATTGAGTCGTTTTAAAATAACATTTACATACCTGCGATTATCTCTGAAAGTATCGGTTTCATTGCTTGAATACTATATTTTTTCACACATCTTTCCCTAGCTTTCATTCCTTGTAAATTAGCCGCTGTCAAATTTTGAAATATCCATTGAATTTTTTGTGAAATTTGAGCGAGAGAACTCGGATCGACTAAATAACCCGTTCCTCCTAAAATTGATGGAATATCCCCCACTCGCGTAGATAAAACAGGCTTAGCCATTGCCATACCATCTGTCAGCTTGAGCGGAAACTGAGCCACGGCTGTGAGAGTTTCTCGCTGAGGAACAACGACAACATGAGCCGCCGCTACAACCGACGGCATCGTCTCCACTGGAAACCTTGGCAGTTTAATAATCCAACGTCCCCATTGTTTCACAAGTTTATCATCATAATCATCATAAGGACTCCCGCCGACGATCGCTAATTTTAAATCGGGTTCATTTAACTGTTCGAGGGCCATCAAAACATCCTCAACACCTTTGTGAGGTCGCGGCGCACCGGGAAACATTAAGATTCTATACCCGGACAAGCCGTAACGCTGTCTGCTCAATTCAGGATTGTATTTAGCAGGGTCGAACATTGCAGTATCCTTACCATTAGGCAAATATACACCACCAAAACGCTGTTGTAAAAACTCAGTATCAACGGTGACTGCATCCGCACGGTGAATGAGACCTTCCATCCACTTGAGATAGAGGGGATGATCTGGTTCTCTCAATTGACCGTTATGTTTAAAAATATCTCGATAAAGTTGTTTGAAAGAGGGACGGTATTGCCATTCATCTCCCCCGTACCAGCTCAGTTCCCAGTCGTCTATATCTAAAATTATAGAGTGGCGAGTCGCCAGTTTTTTTAGCAGTGATAATCCAAAGCTTGTAGGTTTAGGTTTAACTGCATAAATAATATCCCCATCTATTTTTTTCCAAAGTTTTTGAGCATCCATTAAAAACCCCGGATAATTTTTCCCCGGTATCGCACATACCGGGATGTCTCTGGGAGGAGTAGCGTACAATTCCTTGCCAAACTGAAATCCAACAACTTCTACATCACATTTAAGCTCTATCAAGACTTGAGCTAATAAAAAAGCACGAATTGCACCTCCTCCTGACAAATCGCTCACTACTAATGAAACTTTCACTGAGTATTTTGTTTAAAACATTTGTTTAATTTTCCTGCTTAACCGAGCTTTTGTCAAGGCGATGGGGACTCACGCACTCCCGACCAAAGCAACCAGGTTTTTAACCACGGGAAAGGGCAGCAACGCGTCTTTTGTTAAAAAAACACAATAATGAACCCAAGACTGTTATTCAAGCCAGCAATAATTCTTCTAGGTAAATTTTCGGATATGTTGAGGCTAATTTTTTTGTGTTTGGGCAAAACTTTGTTGCTTTTGATGCAGTTTGCCAACAAACTTTAATTATTTTAAACGCCAGGGATTGTTAAGTTGATTTGGTAAAAATATTTTAGCCGTGCGATCGACTATTCTAGTAAAGAGCGATCGCGTCACGTTCTTCGCGTACTGAGGGCGGTAAGGATAAGTGCAGTGCATTACTTTAATCGGTTTGTCGATCGTATAAACATCTTTCCACTTATCCAAGTAGTTGTAAACCGGGGACAAAGTTGTCATTTTCGGTTTCACTGATTCAACAGCCGCCGCAAAAGCTCCCTGGTCTTTCAACAGTAGCACATTTTGATGCGCCACTACCATCTCGAAATATTTCTTAAAGTTTATAAACAATTCCTGAGTTTTACTGCTTTTCGTAAAACCGATAAATCCGCCATTGTATTGAACGCTATTTTCATTTAGTGGCAACCCGACAGACTGCAAAGTTGACAGAATATCCTGCTTGACTCTTAATAAATTTGCAGCTTTAGCAATCGCAGGCTGCACATCTTCTGTTATCAGCAAATCTACTTCATCAAGATAGTCAAAAACTTCATATATTGGCGATAGCAAACAAATATCGCAGTCCAGATAAATAGTTTTCTCAAAAGGAGATTGTTGATACAAAGCCAGCTTAGCTAGCCGCGACGCTAAAACAGGATTTTCGTGAGACGGTGCAGGTTTCAATATGACATTTCCAAACACCTGAAGTAAAGGATATAAAATTAGAGGGACTCTATCTATTAAAATAATAATTGGTTCGCGGTGAAACTTCCTGACTGAAGCTAGAAAATGTATGCAGTCTTGAAATGAGTACAATCCAATTAAAATGGTGATAAATCCTCTATACATCTCTTTTCTCTAGCGATAGTAAAAATTGAAATTTAATAAGGCAATTAACTGTGTTTTTAATAACCTATAGAGATATTGCCAATGCTCAAACTGCAATTTATCCCAAACTTTATCCCAAAAGGTTCTTACTTGATTTTTTTGCCAGTCCCAATGAGCAAAAGAATGCTCCATACTTTGAGCGAGTTCCTGCCACCCGTCATTACGAATATTCCACCCAACTTTAGCAGTTGCTAACCCAATGGGATTACCGTCTTTTGTTTTGACTTTTTGCACTTCAAAAAATCTTCCAATCTTTCCCCATTCTTGAATAAACTGAATTTCTTTCCCATTGTCTCTCGCAATTACGAACAAATTTTCTTGAACAAAACTTACAGGTTCCAATGGTATTTCTAGCTTTTTTGCTAATTTATCAATTGCCTCTTTTCTACCTGGCAAAGATTGATTAGGTGGATGTTCTAGAATGGGAATAAACCCTTTACAAGTAATTCCTGACATCCATTCTCTCTCCGGCACTTTTCCTATGATTCTTGTATCTGCATCCACAAAGATTGCCACTCGGAATAATTCTAAGGCTTTTTTTAGTGCAAATCGTTTATCATTATAACAATAATCTACACCTTCGCGACTTTTTTTAAAAGCGAAAACATTCGTCAAATTCTGAAAGTCATTTGGGTAGTCAGTACAAACAACTAGCATCGTCCCTAGAGAATGAGTTTCTAAGTCTGCTGCTAGTTGTTTGGCTAATTCGCAATACTTTTTCCCAAAAGCTAAGGTGCAAAAACAAAAATCTTTGTGACTGTTTAACATTATTTTAGACTCAATTTTTGCACTTTTTTTATTTGACTTTATGCTAAGTGTGACGCTTTTGATGCCACTGCCAAGCATGGGAGATAATATCCTTAATGTCGGGATATTCTGGAGACCAACCCAAGATTTCGATCGCCTTTTTGCTGCTGCCAACTAAAGCAGGCGGGTCTCCTGGACGCCGATCGCACTCAACAGCCTTAATCTCTTTTCCAGTCACTTGGCGAGCCGTTTCTATCACCTCTTTCACCGAAAACCCGCCCCCATTGCCCAAATTAAAAAAATCTGATTTGCCACCATTTAGCAAATATTCTAATCCCAAAATGTGAGCAGATGCCAAATCGTTAACGTGAATGTAATCCCGAATGCAAGTACCGTCAGGAGTATCGTAATCCGTGCCAAAAATCGCGATCGAATCTCGTTTACCCAAAGCCGCGAACAACACCAGCGGGATCAGGTGAGTTTCTGGATTGTGATCCTCTCCTAACAACCCGTTCGGGTCAGCCCCAGCCGCGTTAAAATAGCGGAAACAAACAGACTTGAAATCATACGCAGCGTCAAAATCCGACAAAATCCGTTCTACCATTAACTTAGTAGCACCGTAGGGATTGATCGGGTTTTGCGGGTGGTCTTCTGTGAGCGGGATTTTCTGCGGTACACCGTAAGTCGCGCAAGTAGAAGAAAACACAAATTTCTTCACGTCAGCAGCGATCATTGCTTCCAAAAGCGTAATAGTGCCGATGACATTGTTGCGATAATATTTAGCTGGGTCGGTAACAGATTCGCCCACGTAAGCGTAAGCCGAAAAGTGCATTACCGCATCAATCTTGTGCGTAGCAAACAAGTTATCGAGAAGAGTGCGATCGTTCGTGTCGCCAACTACCAACTCCACCTGCAAAGCCCGATCTACTAAATCTCTGTGACCGTAAACTAAATTATCCAAAATCACCACACCGTAACCGGCGTTTTTCAGCGCTAATACTGCGTGAGAGCCAATATATCCAGCTCCGCCCGTCACCAAAATAGTTGGTTTGTCTGCACTCATTTTATTCTGCCTGTTTTTGTAGCTGGGATTGCTAAGAGCCTTGTTAATTTGAGACTGCCACAACTGACGCCTTCACACTCCGCGTGAGCCGGAGAATTCAAGCGAAATATATAGGCTTTGCTGTGCCCGACGGGACGATCGCACTCCTAAAAAACGCTTTTTATACTCCAGATAGATGCTGACTGTGCAAGTCTTTGTTTTCAATCGATAAACTTGAGGCGACCAATTTGGATATAATCAAATATCCGATTGATTTGATGTCGATCCTCTTCTGAAATTTTATCATCTGACAGGATAGCCGAAGTCAAAACTAAGTGTTCCCTGCGAGTTATCTTACCAGACGCTACAATCCGATCGACTTTTTGAGAAATTGTTAAGTTTGATTTGTTGTGAGATGTTCGCATTTATTCGATCGCTTTTATGCCAAAATAGTTAAAGCCGATTGTAGTTATTGACTCAAAAATGGTGCGTACTCGACCGCAAATCAATTTGCTGGCACAGCAGAAATAACGTATCCGAGTTTTACATCCCAAGTTTTACATCCCAAGTTTTACATCCCAAGATAGATATGCGGACTTAATAAATCTGCAATCAGCCTTCGGATAGCGTTCAGAGTAACTTAATTATATAATATTTTTCCGAGAGAGGCACTTTTCTATGCAGGTTTATCGGCTTCCGGTACTGTCCGACAATTACATTTTTTTACTGCACGACCCCGATCGCCACACCGCAGCAGTCGTCGATCCAGCACGATCGCAGCCAGTATTAGAGCAACTGCGATCGCTCGGAGCCGAATTAACCGCAATTTTCATTACCCACCACCACAGCGACCACGTAGGCGGCAATCAGGAACTGATCGATCGCTTTCCCCAAATTAAAGTTTATGGTGGCGCAGAAGATAGAGGCAGAATACCCGGACAGCAAGTGTTTTTACAAGCGGGCGATCGAGTTTCTTTCGCCAACAGAACCGCCGAAGTCTTCTTCCTACCCGGCCACACAAAAGCTCACATCGCCTACTATTTCCCCCCCAGCAACCCCAGCGAAACCGGCGAATTGTTTTGCGGCGACACCTTATTTGCCGGCGGCTGCGGCAGGCTCAAAGAAGGCACTCCCGCCCAAATGTTAGCCTCTCTGCGGCAACTCCGAAACCTGCCCGATAGTACGAGAGTCTGGTGCGCCCACGAATACACGCTGAACAACCTGCAATTTGCCTTGAGTGTGGATGGCGACAATCCCGATTTACAGCAGCGCTTCGCCGAAGTCAAGGAAGCGCGCAGTCGATCGCAACCTACAATACCATCATCGATCGGCATCGAAAAAAGCACAAACCCATTTTTGCGCTGGGATTTTCCCAACCTCCAATCAGCCACCAACACCTCCGATCCAGTGCAAACCTTCGCTCGATTGCGCGGCATGAAAGACCAATTTTGACCCCCTCGCATCCAGGATACCCGCCACGTGATTCATCTCGCGCAAGTCAATGCTTCAATTCTAAAATCTAAAATCTAAAATCTAAAATTGATTGACCTTAACGTTTTTGTTTCTTCAGGTAACTCTTAAACTTGGTTGTCGGTTCCCTCAACCACTGGCCAAATGCTCTGTATTTTATCTTAAATCTCGACAACCAATTAAAATTCTTGGGAATTTTTTCCACTTCGTCCTTAAACGGTGTCTGAGACAACATATCGAGCCATAATTGATTGGGGGTTGAGCTTTCCCACGGTTTCGGTCTTGACATAAAGTGCATCACTTTACTTGACATATCATCAGTCTTGTGGTTGTTCCAGATTTGGTCTAATTGCTTCCACCTTCCCGCTAAAACAGAATTTAATGCACCCTGATCGTGATCCCCCCAAAGGTTTAATCGAGCGTTTTCCATCAACTTTTCGGACAGTTGCTCTTCCTCCCAAAGCTTCATGTTGTAAACTAAAACACCCGTATTGAAATAAGGGTTTCGATCTTGAGAATTGTTCGTATTTCCCCAGACATTGGGTGCGGCTGCTATCGGCATTGTTTGAAGATCGAGGTTCCACAGTGGATCTAAACTTCCCAGAACGATCGTGTCGCTGTCGAGCCAAATCAGCCTTTCTGTTTCCTTGGTATATTTTTCAGGCTGCAATTTAACGTAAGCAAGTTTAGAACCTGACAGAGAAAGAAGTTGGTCGTAACTAGATTGCAATTCTTGCCATTCAATCTGGTATTTGCAGCAATTCTGTAACTGTTCCTTTTGCTGTGGAGCTATGCCGGTAGATACAATGGTAATTTTTACCTGCTCCTGTCCCGATTTACTAACATTCAAATCTATAGACTTAAGAAGTGCTGCCAACCCCAGAATATAGTTGCGATCGCCGGCGGTGAATATGTGCATAGGATTAAGTTTGTGAAATTAACAAAGGTAAAAGGCGCGCGGTCAAACTTGACACAAACGTCGGCACGGGAGGAAGCAGGCTGCCCTGTATTGGGTAAATACGATCGCCCGTTTACCGTTGAGACGAACAGAACCTTGCCTAAATTTACCATCTGGTTTACGCAAAGAAACCGGGTTTTTAAGTAGGTAGGCGCAAATAAAGTTTACCACAATGTAACAGAAGGTAACGCGGGCGTAACCAGAGCGATTGCTTCGTTTCACTCGCTGCAAGAGAGGGCTTATTTATTTTCCAGCTTAATCTACTTATTTATCTGTGTGCAAGTGCCATCTGTTCGCGCGAAAACCAGCAACAGCAATGGGTAATATGCAGCAACACGGAAAACTGATGAGACGGACTAACCTGGCATTTGAAACAGCCAGAAAATTCCCCGTCGCCTCTGCCGAATCCCGCAAATGGTTCAGACGTGGGACTCTACGATAAAATAAATTGTCTAGATATCGATATTATTACCGCAGAACGATCGACATCCATCTTAGGTTTGAAGTGTCACCCTGCTCAAGTCAAAAGTTCCTCTGGTTATTTCCCTATTATTGAGCGCGATTTGCTTTTCCAAAAGTAAAATGATCGTTGTTAGAAACCGATGCAAAACCCACGCAATACTGAACCCCAAGCAAAAATCGACCCCTCTGTTTCAACGGATTCTAACAAAGCGTTTTACCCAGCCCCGCCTTTGCCAACTGATGTAGGGATGGTTCTGCAATTGGCAGATGGTAGCATTCAGGGGTGCAATTGTCACGCCCAGGAGCTGTTGGGGATGACAGCAGAACAGATGCTCTTATGCACTTCAATCAACAGTCGCTGGCAGACTCTGCGTGAAGATGGCTCGGATTTTCCCGGCGAGACGCATCCGGCGATGGTGGCGCTGCAAACCGGGCAACCATCCTCAAATGTCATCATGGGCTTTGAGCGGCCACAGGGAGAATTGATTTGGTTGACGCTCAATTCTCAACCTTTATTTCAGGGAGATCGATCGACTCCCTATGCGGTAGTAACAACCTTCACTCCTATCGCTCAACCTCAACCCGAACCAGTCTGTAACGCGCCCGCGGCCCAACTGTCAGACACCCTCGAAAGTATTTCCGACGGGTTCTTTGCTTTGGATCGAGACTGGCGATTTACCTACCTCAATTCGCAAGCGGCGCGGTGGCTGAATCGACCCTCGAAAGATTTGATTGGCAACAGCATTTGGGAAGAGTTTCCCGAATCAGTGGGCAGTTTGTTTGAGATCGCATCTTGCACCATTCTCAAGAACGGGCAAGATGCCCGTTTCACAAAAGATGAATTTTCTTCTTGTGGAACAGGCATCTTGCCTGTTCGGGAACAAATTACGGTGAGTTTTGAATTTTTTGATCCGCCACTCAATGCTTGGTATGCGGTACGAGCTTATCTCATCCCATCGGGACTTGCCGTTTATTTTCAAGATGTCACCGAGCAGAAAGCGGATCGGGCTGATTCAATTAAACAAGCACAAACTTCGCAGCAACAACTAACAGAAATCGAGGCGATTTATGCTAGTGCGCCGATCGGACTTTGCTTCCTCGATACCGAGTTGCGGTTTGTCCGCATCAACGATCGGCTAGCAGAAATAAACGGAGTTCCAGCCGCCGCCCACATCGGCAAAACATTGCGCGAAATCTTGCCAGAAATGGCAGATGATTTAGAGCCACTTTACCGACAAGTTATTGAAACTAAAGTTCCACTTCAACAGCTCGAACTTAGCAGGACGAACTCAGCACAGCCGGGAGTCGATCGCGATTGGCTGTTGAGTGTCTATCCACTCAGGGCCGAGGACGATCGCGTCCTGGGAGTGAATGTGACGGTGCTAGAAATTACCGATCGCAAAGCTACCAAAAAAGAAATTGAACGGCTCAACCAAGAACTAGAGCGACGAGTCAATGAACTGGAATCGATACTTGATGCTGTACCCGTCGGCATTACGATCGCCCGCGACCCACAGTGTAAAGTAATTCGCGCTAACCGATTTGCCCAGTCGATGTTGATAGTGCCGCCGGATACCAATGTTTCTGGAACCGGAGAGCAAGCCGCAACCCTTCCGTTTAGACGATTCCGCAACGGAGAAGAAATTCCAGGAGAACAACTCCCAATGCAACTAGCTGCGGCTTCCGGCGTCCAAGTGCGAGATGTGGAAATTCAAATGGTGCGCGAGGACGGGGTAGCCTTTGATTGGTTGGTGAATGCGGTGCCGTTATTTGACGAAGAGGGCGCAGTTCGCGGCTGTGTGGCGGCGTTTATGGATATTAGCGATCGCAAACAAGCTCTTGCTGCTTTGGGTCGTTCCGAGGAACGCTATCGCACTTTGTTTGAGTCCCTAGACGAAGGTTTTTGCGTCATCGAAATGCTGTTTGACGCCAACGAAAAGCCGATCGATTACCGCTTTTTGGAAGTCAATCCTGCTTTTGTGAAACAAACCGGACTCGAACAAGCTACAGGTAAAACGGTGCGACAGCTCCTTCCAAATCACGAAAATTATTGGTTTGAGATGTACGGCAAAGTCGCGCTCACGGGGGAACCATTGCGCTTTGAACACGGCTCGGAAGCCATGAACCGCTGGTTTGAGGTTTCGGCGTTCCGCACTCCTGAGCCGGACAGCCGCAAAGTTGCCATACTTTTCAAAGACATCAGCGATCGCAAACAATCGGAGAATCTCCTGCGGCAACAGTCCGAGCAACTGCGACTGTTCGTCAAACATTCGCCTGCGGGGGTGGCGATGTTTGACCGCCAGATGCGGTATATGCTGGTGAGCGACCGCTGGCTGGCAAGTTACGGGATCGGCACTCAAAACATTGTGGGCCGATCGCACTACGACATCTTTCCCAATTTGCCCGATCGTTGGAAACAAATCCACGAGCGCTGTCTGGCGGGAGCAGTCGAAACCTGCCCTGAAGATCGGTTTACCCGCCCTGATGGCTCCATCGACTGGGTGCGCTGGGAAATTCACCCTTGGCGAACCAACACTAATGAGATTGGCGGCATCATGATTTTTTGCGAAATCATCACCGAACGCAAAAACGCTGAACTCGCGCTCTCTGGGGCCAACCAACAAGTCAGCAATATTATAGAAAGTATTACCGATGCCTTTATCGCGATCGATTCACAATGGCGCTTTACCTACGTTAATGCCACAGCAGAAAAACTGCTTTCTCGATCGAGAAACGACTTGCTAGGTCGATCTATCTGGGAGGTATTCCCCGCCGAAAAAGAATCCTATTCAAGGGCATATCAAGAATTTCATCGAGTTGTTTCCGAACAAGTTTCTGTCAAGTTTGAAGAGTTCTCGCCCTCGCTCCAAATGTATATAGAAGTGAGCGCCTATCCTGCGGCCGAAGGACTTACGGCTTATTGGAGCGATATTAGCGATCGCAAACGCACGGAAGAAGAACTGCGACAAAAAAATGCGATTTTGAACGTAATTAACGAGTCAGCACCCACGCCCATTTTTGTCAAAGATCGAGAAGGACGGATTATTTATGCCAATCCAGCCACGCTGGAAATAATGGGCAAATCTGCTTCTGAAGTAATTGGTGGTCGCGATATCGATTTATACCCAGTAACAGAACTTGCAGTCGCAGTCACGGAAAACGATCGGCGGATTATGGAGTCGGGACAAACAGAAGTCCTCGAAGAATCTCACGATGGCATTCGCACATTTCTGGTAATGAAAGCTCCCTACCGCAATCAGGCGGGAGAAGTCATCGGCCTGATTGGCATCTCCAGCGACATCACAAATCGCAAACGAGCCGAAGTCGCCCGGGAAGAACAAACTAAGTTACTGCAAGTCATCATTGACAGCATTGGCGATGGTTTAATTTTGGCAAACCAACAAGGGGAGTTTGTGTTGTTTAACCAAGCCGCAGTCGGGGTATTCGGTCAGCTATCGAATGAAAAATCTTGTGAGGAATGGTCGAACACCTACGGACTATTTTTGGCAGACCAAAAAACCCTTTTCCCCGCCGCTGAACTACCTCTAGCCAGAGCAATAAAAGGTGAATATGTCAATGATGTAGAGGTATTTGTCCGTCGCCAAGATACCGAAGGTCGCTGGATCAGTATCAGCGGTTATCCGGTAGTTGATATTAGCAACGAAATCAAAGGCGGAGTGATTGTCTGTCGGGATATCACAGAACGCAAACAAGCTTTATCAGCGCTGCAAGAAAGCGAAGAACGATTCCGCACTATGGCTAACAATGCTCCTTTTATGGTATGGGTAACAGACTCCACAGGCTATTGCACTTTCTTGAGCGAAACCTGGTATGAATTCACAGGTCAAACTGAGGAAACAGGTTTAGGATTTGGTTGGATAAACGCGCTGCATCCAGAAGACCGCGAACAGGTCAAGAACGCATTTTTTACCGCCAAGGAACGCCAGGAACGGTACAGCGTTGAATATCGCGTCGGGCGCAAGGATGGCGGATATTCTTGGGCGATCGATGCGGCGGCTCCCAGATTTTCCGAAAGCGGACAATTTGAGGGTTATATCGGCTCTGTAATCGACATTACAGAACGCAAACAAGTGGAAACCGACCGTGATATAGTTCTCCAATTAGAACAAACTGCCCGCACGGAAGCCGAGCGAGCTAACCGCATTAAAGATGAGTTTCTGGCTGTGCTTTCTCACGAGTTGCGATCGCCCCTGAATCCGATTTTAGGCTGGTCGCAACTGCTCGTCGGCGGCAAGCTGAACGCCAGTCAAAGTGCCAAAGCTTTTGAGACTATTGAGCGCAACGCCAGACTGCAATCTCAATTAATCGAAGACTTGCTTGACGTATCTCGGATTCTGCAAGGAAAACTCAGATTGAATGTTGCTCCAATGAATCTGGCAACCATTATTCCATCTGCTGTGGAAACCGTGCAATTAGCAGCGGAAGCTAAAAAAATTCAAATCCAAACAATCTTAAATCCCGATGTCGGGCAAGTTCTCGGTGATACAAGTCGCTTGCAACAAATTGTGTGGAATTTGTTATCAAATGCTGTGAAATTCACGCCAGAAGGCGGTCGAGTAGAAGTTCGATTAGGGCAAATCGAACACCAAGCTCAAATTAAAGTTACGGACACGGGTAAAGGTATTCTTCCCGATTTCTTGCCTTATGTTTTTGACCATTTCCGACAAGAAGATGGCGCAACAACTCGCAAATTTGGCGGCTTGGGACTGGGATTGGCGATCGTTCGCCAACTGATCGAACTTCACGGCGGAACGGTGTTTGCAGAAAGCGCAGGAGAAGGTCAAGGAGCGACGTTTACGGTGAGATTACCGCTATTAAATGATGATTCTAGAAGGCAGGAGGATGAAGCCCTCAATTGGTCTGCTTGTCCCGCTCTCTCATCCTTGCCCCTAGCTGGATTGAGAATTTTGGTGGTAGATGATGAACTCGACTCGCGAGATTTTGTGGCTTTCGTGCTTGAGGAAGCGGGTGCAGAGGTGATTTCCCTGTCATCTGCTGCTGAGGCGCTAGAGTCGATCGAACAAACTGCACCGGATTTGCTCGTCAGCGACATCGGAATGCCCCAGATGGACGGATATATGTTGATCCATCGCATCCGCACTCAGCTTGCGCCTGAGTATCGGCAGTTGTTGGCGATCGCCTTAACGGCCTATGCTGGAGAAGCCAACGAGCGCCAAATTTTGCAAGCCGGATTTGACAAACACTTAGCCAAGCCGATCAATTCGACCCAGTTAGTTGCTACTGTAGCGCGATCGATCGCCCGTGAGCGCCTTGAAAATAAAGCCTGAGCGATCGGTAAGACATGGCACTGTAGTTGATTTAGCTCATTACAGCACCCGCGTTTTGCGTAATTTCAAACTGAATTTGCCCCTTAAAAATATTATCCCTGTTTCTTCCCTCGAACGTCGAATCTCGAACCTCGAATCTCAACATCCATCCATTAAATCCGTTAAATCCCTTACATCCGCTACATAATCCGTTGCCGAACTCCCTTGCGATCGCCCCTAAAACTTCGCTATTATAAAAAGTTGCAGTTAAAACCCCACAACCCACGATCATGGCCAAGCGCGTTCAATTAGTTTTAAATAAAGATGTCAGCAAACTCGGCAAAGCTGGCGACGTAGTAGAAGTAGCCCCAGGCTACGCCCGCAACTACCTAGTACCCCAAGGCATGGGATTTAAAGCCACTCCAGGCATTCTCAAGCAAGCAGAGCGCCGCCGTGAAGAAGAAAGACTGCGCCAGCTAGAGCTCAAGCAGCAAGCTGAAGTCCGCAAAACCGCC
>Ga0209278_1001297_pt1 | contig 15543 bp, 14 predicted proteins | sample JI81BgreenDNA_FD_187504 | JGI IMG/M metagenome (GOLD analysis project Ga0209278, IMG submission 187504) | Wastewater effluent complex algal communities from Wisconsin, to seasonally profile nutrient transformation and Carbon sequestration -... | ecosystem: Engineered > WWTP > Effluent > Algae... | reverse complement strand
CCTTGGCGTGGTAGGGGCGATTACGCCGTGGAACTTCCCCATTCTGCTGGGCCTGTGGAAGCTGGCGCCCTGCCTGATCACCGGCAATACCCTGGTGATGAAGCCCTCGCCCTATACCCCCCTCGGCACGTTGCGCTTTGGCGAGATCGCGCAGCGGGTGTTCCCCAAGGGCGTGGTCAACATCGTCTCGGGCGGGAACGAACAGGGTGTGTGGATCACCGAGCATCCGCATATCGCCAAGGTGTCCTTCACCGGGTCAACGGCGACGGGCAAGAAGGTGATGGCCGCGGCCTCCGGCACGCTGAAGCGGATCACGCTGGAACTGGGCGGCAAGGACCCGGCGATCATCCTGCCGGGTGCGGATGTGAAGGCTCTGGTGCCGGTGCTGTTCGACGCGGCCTTCGGCAATTCGGGCCAGTGGTGCATCGCGGCCAAGCGGATCTATGTGCATGACTCGATCTATGACGAGTTCCGCGATGCCTTCGTGGCGCACGCCAAGACCAAGACGGTGGGCAACGGGATGGACCCGAACACCGATCTGGGACCGATCCAGAACAGGATGCAGTATGGCAAGCTGCTGGACCTGTTCGCCGATGTGAAGAAGAACGGCTACAAGGTCGCCCTCGGCGGGACGATCGACGAAAGCCTTCCCGGCAACTTCGTTCCCGTCACCATCGTGGACAACCCGCCCAAGGACAGCCGCATTGTGCGCGAGGAACCCTTCGGCCCCATCGTCCCCCTGCTGCGCTGGACCGAACTGGAACAGGTCATCGCCGATGCCAACGACACCGACTTCGGGCTTGCTGCCTCGGTCTGGGGGCCGGACCGGGAGGCGGCGATCAAGGTGGCAGAGCGGATCGAGGCTGGCACAGTCTGGGTGAACGAGATCCACATCCACGGCATCGACATTCCCTTCGGTGGGCACAAGCAATCGGGCATGGGGGTGGAGAACGGTCGCGAGGGGTTGGAAGAGTTCACCAACGCCAAGACCTACATGTTCCGCAAGTAGGCACGGATTGGCGCGGGGCGGCGAAGGCTGCCCCGTGCCTGTTGCACAGATGCGCCATGACGCTATGTCGCACCGGGGGTGATCGGTCGCCTTTTGATCGACGGCGTGGGGGGGTAGGGCGTCATGGATGCCAAGCAGTTGAAGTTTTTCGTCAAGATCGCAGAGAAGAAGTCGCTGGCCGCGGCGGCCGAGGCGCTTGGTATCACGCAGCCTTCGCTTTCCATCCAGGTGAAGAGCCTTGAGACAAGGCTGGGGACGGAACTTCTGGTACGATCCACGCGCGGGGTGGTGCTGACGCAGGCGGGAGAGGTGCTGCTGCGCCATGCAGAGCGTATCCTGACCGCCATCGAGATCGCCAAGCAGGAAGTGCGCGAGGCGGGGGAGAAGCCCTCGGGACGGGTGGTCTTTGGCCTGCCCTCCTCTGCCTCGATGGTGCTTTCGGTGCCGCTGGCCGAGACGGTGCGGCTGACCTTTCCGGAAATCCAGTTGCGCGCCGTGGATGCCATGAGCGGATTCATCAAGGAATGGCTGGAAGAACAATCCATCGACATGGCCCTGCTGTATGACACGGTCGGGTTGAAGAATGTCGAGGTGACGACATTGCTTTACGAGGATCTGCATTTCTATGCCCCGCCCGATCTCTGGCCGCTGTCCACCCCGCCGGGGCAGGATGTGCCGCTGACGGCGCTGGGGGGACTGGAATTCGTGGCACCGTCGAAGTCGCACGGGCTGCGGATGCTGATCGACAAGGCCTGCAAGGATGCGGGCCTTGCGCTGACCTATGCGGTGGAGATGGATAGCCTGTCGCAGATCAAGTCGCTGGTCGCACGGGGGAGCGCCTTCACCATCCTCGCCCCCGCCGCCGCACATGATTTCGAGGAGCGCGGCGAACTCGTCTCGTCGCGGATCGTGGAACCGGTCATCACCCGGCCCATCCACCTTGTGCGCAACCCGGAACGGGCGCGCACCCGCGCCGCCGCCGAGGTGGAGCGGTTGACGCTGGAAGTGGTGGACGATCTGGTGCGGCGCAACATCTGGCGCGGTCACCGCGAGGCGGGATCGCCCGAGGACCGGCCAATGCTGGCCGCTATATAGCGGCTTTATATCCCCCATTCCCGCAGGCCGTATTGTCGGTGTTCGCCGCCACCCGCTAGGCTTGGGCGAAGGGAAATCCCCCGGGCAGCCTTGGCGGCCACGGGGGCGGAGGGAAGATCACCATGAGACTTGCAGGCAAGACCGCCATCGTGACGGGCGCGGCATCCGGCTTTGGCCGTGCCATAGCAGAGCGCTTTGCGCGGGAGGGGGCAAAGGTCGCCATCGTCGATCTGAACATCGATGGAGCCCGGGCCGTGGCGGAGGGGATCGGCGCGCAGGCCATGGCGGTGCAATGCGACGTGTCGCAGGCGGATCAGGTTTCCGAAGCCGTCCGGGCCGCCATCGACGGCATGGGCGGGGTGGACATCCTGATCAACAATGCCGGTTGGAGCCATCGCAACCAGCCGCTGATGGAGGTGGATTACGACACCTTCCGCAAGGTCTATGCGATCAATGTCGACAGCATCTTCCACATGACCAAGGCCATCGTCCCGCATTGGCGCGCGAAGGGCGGCGGGGTGATGATCAATGTGGGCTCGACCGCCGGCATCCGGCCGCGACCGGGGCTGAGCTGGTACAACAGTTCCAAGGGCGCGGTGAACATGATGACGAAGACGCTGGCGGTGGAGCTTGCCCCCGACCGCATCCGCGTCTGCGGGCTGGCCCCGGTGATGGGCGCCACGGCCTTGCTGGAAACCTTCATGGGCGTGCCGGACACGCCCGAGAACCGCGCGCGTTTCATCTCCACCATCCCGCTGGGGCGGCTTTGCGAACCGGAGGACATGGCGAATGCCGCCCTCTACCTCGCCTCTGACGAGGCGTCCTTCATCACGGGCGTGATCCACGAGGTGGATGGAGGAAGGACGATCTGAACATCGACACTGCCGCGTGGTGTCCAGCGAAGGAGTTGACGGGTTCCCGCCGGTTGGGTCGGCAAACACGCCCGACGGGAACCCTCGATCGCCGAGATATCGGCAGAAACGCGGGGGGATGCCCCGCATTCCAGGGAGGAGAGTACATGTCCTACTTCAGATCCGCCAGAGACGGTGCGCTGGAACGCGCCGTGGCCGATTATAACCGGGGCCGCCTGAGCCGCCGCCGTTTCATCCAGACGGCGCTGAGCCTTGGCGTGACTGCGGGCCTTGCGGGCGCGCTCGCGACCGCATGGTCGGGCAAGGCGCTGGCGCAATCCAGCACCACCTCGCCCGCGCCGGAAGGCGAGTTCGACTTCATCGTGATCGGAACGGGTTCCGCTGGGTCGGCCTGCGTCTATCAGCTTGCGCGCAGCGGCGCGCGCGTGCTGGTGCTGGAGGCCGGGCGCAACGATGATCTGGAAGAAGTGCATGACAGCCGTCTCTGGGCGGCCTCGCTGGGCACGGATGCGACGAAGTGGTTCGAGACGTTGCCCTCCACCCATACCGACAATCGCAACCACATGTGGCCGCGCGGGAATGTGCTGGGTGGGACCTCGGCGCTGAACGCGATGATCTATGCGCGCGGCCATCGCAGCGATTACGCAAGCTGGGTGGAAGCCGGTGCGACCGGCTGGTCCTTCGAGGATGTGCTGCCCTATTTCATCGAGATGGAGAGCTATGAGCTTGGCGGTGAGAACCGGGGCACCTCTGGCCCGCTGTTCATCAGCCAGCCTCAGGACCAGTTCAAGCACGAGGGCGCGCGGGCCTTCATGGATGCCTGCGCGGCCCTTGGCTACAAGGAGACGCCCTCGATAAACTCGGACCGGATGGAAGGTCAGGCCTGGGTCGATTTCAACATCAAGGATCAGCGCCGCCAATCCTCGGCCACGGCCTTCCTGCGGCCTGCGGTCGAGACGGGCAATGTGACCGTTCTGACCGATGCGCCGGTGCAGAAACTCAACTTCGATGGCACGCGCTGCACGGGCGTTACCTATCTGCACAACGGCCAGCCCGTGACCGTGAACGCACAGAACGAGGTGATCCTGTCGGCCGGTGCCATCGACAGCCCGCGCCTTCTGATGGTGTCGGGGGTGGGTATCGCGGCCGACCTGTCGGCACTGGGGATCGACGTGGTGGCCGACCTGCCGGTGGGCGTGGGCCTTCAGGACCATATCCTTGGCGCCGGGGTGAACTACGAGGCGAAGGGGCCGGTTCCCGTAAGCCATTACAACCATTCCGAAGTCTATATGTGGGAACGGTCGGATAGCAGCCTGCGCGCGCCTGACATGATCGCTCTCTATGTATCGGTTCCCTTTGCGTCGACCGGGCACAAGATCGATTACGAGCATGGCTATTGCATCCTGTCGGGTGTCGCCACGCCGCAGTCGCGCGGTTACGTCAAGCTTGCCTCGGCCGATATCAGCGTGGCCCCGATCATCGAGAGCAACTATCTGGCCGAAGAGCAGGACTGGAAGAGCTATCGTGCCGCGACGGAACTGTGCCGCGAGATCGGCGCAAGCGACGCCTATGCCGAGTTCCGCAAGCGGGAGTCGCTGCCCGGCAAGGATGGCGATCTGACCGATGATGAATGGCGCGCCTTCCTGTCGGCCTCGGTCAATACCTACTTCCATCCGACTTCGACCTGCCAAATCGGCAAGGTGGTCGATACGGAGTTGAAGGTGCAGGGACTCGAAGGGCTGCGGGTGGCCGATGCCTCGGTCATGCCGCATATCACCACGTCCAACACCAACGCGCCGTCGATGATGATCGGCTGGCGCGCGGGTGCGATGATCACCAAAGGCGCCTGAGTGAGCGCGGGCCGGTCCCGGCGGATCGGCCCGATTTCCCCTGCCATGATAATGAAAAGACTTTTCATTTTTATACTGTGCGTCCCGCAGGGGGCTGTGGCCGCCGATCCGGATGCGGGCACGGCACTCTTCCGGAGTTGTACGGCCTGCCATGCGGTGACGGCACCCGACGGGCGAAAGGTGATGCGCGGCGGGGCTATGGGGCCGGATCTATACGGAATTGTCGGGCGTCAGGCGGGGGGAGTCTCCGGCTATCGCTACAGCGATGGTCTTCTGGCGCTGGGGGGTGCGGGGCATGTCTGGGATGAGGCGTCGCTTGCCGCCTTCATCACCAGTCCGAACGGATTTCTGGAGGAACGGCTTGGCCCCGGCCATAGGTCGAAAATGCCCTTCGGGCTGACCAAAGGGGCAGATGACATCGCGGCATGGCTGGCAGGGCAGCGCTAGGCGGATCGTCTCAGATCATATCCAGCCGGTGGCCAAGGCGGTGTTCGACGATAATGTGACCCGCCCGCGACATGCCTCGCGGGAGATGCGGCAGGCCCTCGGCGGCCATGCGCGCAAGATCCTCGACGGCAAGCATCGGTGCCGACAGGCCATGCAGCGCATCACGCAGGTCCTGCCGGCGGGGATTCACGGCAAAACCCTGATCGGTGACGATCACATCGACATCGCAGCCTTCTGTCGTCACGCAGCGCACCTGCGGGACTATCTTGGGATGCCCGCCCCCTTGCAGCGTCGTGGTCACGATGGAAAGGCTTGCCCCTTGCGCGGTATCGGGATGCCCGCCCGGCCCGCCCAGAATGCGCCCATCGGCCGAGGCGGCCACATTGACGTTGAAGGCATGGTCCACCTCCACCGCGCCCAGAAGCATGACATCCAGCCGCTCCACCACGGCAGCCGGATGCAGCGGCGAAGCATATTCCGCGGCCGTCATCATGCGATGCATCGGATTGCGCATGGATGAGGCCACCGCCGCAGCATCGAAGCATTGCACGTCGAGGATCTCGTCGAAGAGCCCCGCCTCCAGAAGCGCGACATGCGCCCCGGTGATGCCGCCCGACAGGAACCCCCCGCGCAGGCCCGCGTCGGCCATCGCCTGTCCGATGATCGGCACCGCCCCCAGCGAATAGCCCCCTGCCCCGCTTTGGAGCGACATGCCATTCCGCATCAGCCCTGCCGCCGCGATGACCTGCGCCGTCAGGGCGCCGATGGACCGGGCGGCCGGTGTGTCAAGCGGGAGCGTCGATCCACTGGAGATGCCCTCGGGTGCGCCGGGATTGCGAAAGGCCAGGACGGCGTCGACGTGATGGCCGGGAATATCGACGAGGGGGAGCGGATCGGTCGCGATCTCGTCGGCAAGAACCACCGTTGCACGCGCATGGGCGGCGTCGACCGCCGGATAGCCCAGCGGTCCGCAGGCCAGCCGACCGCCCCGCCCCGTCGCGTCGCCGCAGGGATGCGCCAGCGGGGCCGCGACGAAGGCAATATCCACCATCAGCGCGCCCGAGCCTATGGCCCGTGCCCTTGCACCATGGCTTTGCAGCACGGCCTTTCCGGCCAGCCTGCCCGCCTGCACCGCATCGGCCAGCGGCCCGCGCATGTAATCGGTCACGATATGGGTGACGGTGCCATCCTCGATGAAAGGGATCAATCCGGCATGGCAGGGGAAAAGGGAACTCGCCGCCAGCGTCAGCCCCCGGAGACCTCGAGATTGCGCCGCGCGCAGGACGGGTTCAATCACCCGCTCGCCATTGCGGTAATGGTGGTGGAACGAGATGACCTGCCCATCCCGCAGACCGAAACGGTCCAGCACCTGCGTGAGGTCGGCCACCCTCTTGTCACCCTCGGGTGCCGGGGCGCGGGGCGGGCGCGCGGCGGGCAGCGGCGCGGGTGCGGGAAGGGCGATCCCCGCCAGCCTGCCCGGAAGGGGCGCGGGCAGTCCTTGCATGTCGTTCACGGGCGGCCTCACTCGCGCGGCATCATTGCCGGAAAGCTAGGGAGGCCGACCACCTTTCGTCCAGTGGGGGTGCGGGCGCTATAGCGCAGGGCTATAGCGGCCCTGCCATCTTCGGGATTGCCCCATAAGCGACGGAAACGCTTGACTGCGGGCCATCCATTTTCCTGCGGAACAGAAGATGACAACGTCAGACGCCAGCCTTGCCGACCTGAAGATCCCGCTTGCCCTGAACCTTGTGGGTGGACGGTGGCAACCGGCGCTTTCGGGGCAGGTGTTGGATGTCGTATCGCCCATCGACGGGCGGGTCTTCGCCAGCATCGCCGATAGCGGGGCCGAGGATGTGGAAGCCGCCGTCATGGCGGCGCGGGCGGCTTTCGACAGCGGCGAATGGGGCCGCCTCACGGCGCTGGAGCGCGGGCGGCTGCTGATGCGCCTCTCCGCGCGGATCACGGAAGAGTCGGACTCCCTTGCCCGTCTGGAAACGCGTGACACGGGCAAACCCCTTTCGCAGGCGCGGGCCGACATGGCGGTCGCGGCGCGCTATTTCGAATTCTACGGTGCCGCCGCGGACAAGGTGCATGGCGAGGTGATCCCCTTCCTTGCGGGCTACAATGTCGAGGTGCAGCGCGAACCCCATGGGGTGACCGGGCACATCATCCCGTGGAACTATCCCGCGCAGATGTTCGGCCGATCGGTCGCGCCCGCGCTGGCCATGGGCAATGCCATCGTGATCAAACCGGCCGAGGACGCCTGCCTGACGGTGCTGCGCATCGCGGCATTGGCGATGGAGGTGGGCTTTCCGCCCGGCGCGGTGAATGTGGTCACGGGGCGCGGCGCGGTGGCAGGCGCGGCGCTGACGGCGCATCCTGCGGTGGATTTTCTGTCCTTTACCGGATCGCCCGAGGTGGGCGTGATGGTCCAGACGGCGGCGGCACGCAACTTCATCGGTTGCACGCTGGAACTGGGCGGGAAGTCGCCGCAACTGGTGTTCGAGGATGCGGACCTCGACACGGCGATGCCTATCCTCGTGAATGCCATCATCCAGAATGCGGGCCAGACCTGCGCGGCGGGGGCGCGGGTTCTGGTGCAGGCTGGCATCTATGACAGGGTCGCGGCAGAGATCGCGCGGCGATTTGCTGCCATAGCGGCGGGCGATCCCCGCGCCGAGGGCGCGGTGCTTGGCCCGGTGATTTCCGCGCGTCAGAAAGCGCGGGTCGAGGGCTATATCGCAAATGCGGATGCGCCCGTGCTGGCCCGCGGGACGATCCACCCTGACGCCCCGAAGGAGGGCTGCTATGTCGCCCCCGTCGTCTTCGGCCCCTGTGACCCCAAGGCCCGCATCGCGCAGGAAGAGGTGTTCGGCCCGGTCCTGTGCCTGATCCCCTTCACGGATGAGGCCGAGGCCGTCGCCATCGCCAATGGCACGGAATACGGCCTTGTCGCCTCGGTCTGGACGCGGGATGGCGGGCGACAGCAGCGCGTGGCGAAACGCCTGCGCTGCGGGCAGGTCTTCGTGAACGGCTTCGGCGCGGGCGGCGGGGTAGAACTGCCCTTCGGCGGCATCCGCAAATCCGGGCATGGGCGCGAGAAGGGCTTTGCCGCGCTGCACGAGTTTTCGCACATCAAGACTGTCGTGACGAACCACGGCGTCTGATCCTGCCGCCGCTGGGGGCTGCTCCCGTCCCTCAGCGGCGGAACTTTTCCGGCCCTGTCCGGTGGATCGAGGCCCCCTGCGTGTCGACGGCCACCGTCACGGGCATGTCGCGCACCTCGAATTCAAAGATCGCCTCCATCCCAAGATCTTCCCAGGCCACGCAACGCGCGGCGCGGATCGCCTTGGAAACCAGATAGGCCGCGCCCCCCACTGCCACGGCATAGACCGCGCCATGCTCACGGATCGCCTGCATCGCCTCGGGCCCGCGCTCGGCCTTGCCGATCATCAGCTTAAGGCCCGTGGCAGCCAGAAGGCCGGGGGTGAACTTGTCCATCCTTGTGGCAGTGGTGGGGCCTGCCGGGCCGATCACCTCGCCGGGCAGCGGGTCGACGGGGCCTACGTAATAGATCGCACGGCCGCGCAGGTTCACCGGCAACGCCTCTCCCCGCGCGATGTAATCCAGCATCCTTTTATGCGCCGCATCGCGCCCGGTGAACAGGCGGCCAGAGAGCAAGAGCCGATCACCGGGGCGCAGGCTGTCGAGTGTTGGCTGATCAAGCGCGTCAAGGTCGATGCGCCGGCCTTCGGCAACCGCACCGCCCAGATCGGGCCAGAGCGACAGGTCGGGCGGATCGAGTCGCGCGGGGCCGGAACCATCCAGCGAGACATGCGCATGCCGGGTGGCCGCGCAATTCGGGATCAGGGCGACCGGCAGGCTTGCCGCATGGGTGGGAAAGGTCGCCACTTTCACATCCAGCACCGTCACCGTGCCGCCAAGCCCCTGCGCCCCGATCCCAAGCCTGTTCAACCGGTCGTATAGCTCCAGCCGTAGCCGTTCCTCGGGCGTCGTGGCCCCCCGCGCGCGCAGTTGCGCAATGTCCAGCGGATCGTTCAGCACCTTTTTGGCCATCGCCATGGCCTTGTCGACGCTGCCACCGATGCCCAGCCCGATCATCCCCGGCGGGCACCAGCCAGCGCCCAGTTTCGCGACCGTTTCCACCACCCAGTCGGCGACACTGTCCGACGGGTTCAGGACGGCGAATTTCGTCTTGTTCTCGGACCCGCCACCCTTGGCCGAAACGGTGACATCGACCCGCGCCCCGGCCACCACCTCCACCTGCACCATGGCAGGGGTGTTGTCGCGGGTGTTCTTGCGCATGCCGATTGGATCGGCCACGATCGAAGCGCGCAATGGGTTCGCTTCCGCCAGATAGGCGCGACGCGTGGCCTCGTCGCAAAGGTCCTGCAGGCTGCGTGTCCAGCGGATTGGGGCCTGCACCCCCAGTTCCACGAAGATGTTGGCGCTGCCCGTATCCTGGCAGATCGGGCGGTGATCCGTCGCGCTCATGCGCGAGGAGATCAGGATCTGCCGGATCGCATCGCGCGCGGCAGGGCTTTCCTCTGCCTCCAGCGCATCCGCCAAGGCGCGGATGAAATCAGGAGAATGATAGGCCGATACATATTGCAGCGCTTCCGCCACGCTGGTGATGAAGTCCTCTTCCGTGATGACTGCCCCGCCGCCCATGACCACCCGCCCGCTGCTGCCACTGCCGTGACCCTAGCGGAGCCATGCCCCCGCCGCGATATAGCTTTTTCCTTGAGCGCAACCAAAACTGCGCGAATATCGCGCACACCGCTTTCGGGCCAAAACTTCACCCAGTGACGTGTAGAGGGAGGAGTCATGGCCGATCTGTCGGGCATAATGGTCGTATCGGTCGAGCATGCGGTCGCCGCACCCTATCTGTCGGGTCGTCTGGCCGAGGCGGGCGCGCGGGTGATCAAGGTCGAACGCCCGGAGGGCGATTTCGCCCGCAGCTATGACCACCTCGTGCACGGGGAAAGCGCCTATTTCGTCTGGCTGAACCGTGGGAAGGAGTCGGTCAGCCTGAACCTGAAAAAACCCGAGGATCTGGAGATCCTGCGCCGGATGGTGGCGAAGGCGGATGTCTTCATCCAGAATCTCGCCCCCGGCGCGCTGGCGCGGTTGGGGATGCCTATGGATGGGCTGCGGCGCAGGCATCCCCGTCTGATCACCGTGTCGATCACCGGCTATGGGGAGGCGGGCCCCTATCGCGACAAGAAGGCCTATGACCTTCTGGTACAGGCAGAAAGCGGGCTATCCTCGATCACCGGGAACGCGCATGGCCCGGCGCGGGTCGGCGTATCGGTCTGCGACATCGCCTGCGGGATGACAGCGCATCAGGCCGTGCTGCAGGCGCTGTTCGCGCGCGAACGCACGGGGCGGGGGCGGCACATCACCGTAAGCCTCTTCCACGCGCTGGCCGATTGGATGAACGTGCCCTTCCTGCAATACCACTATGGCGGAAAGTTGCCCGAGCGCAGCGGTCTGGCCCATCCGACCATCGCGCCCTATGGGGTGTATCCCTGCGGCGACGGGCGGGAGATCCTGATCTCCATCCAGAATGACCGCGAATGGCGGCAGTTCTGCGCCGACGTGCTGCACGATGCCGATCTGGCGCGCGACCCGCGCTTCGCCACCAATCCCGACCGTGTCGCCAACCGCCCCGCGCTGGACGACGTGATCCGAGAGGCCTTCGCCGGGGCCGACAGGGCCACGATCGCCTCTCGGCTGGACGGCGCCGCCATCGCCAATGGCTGCGTCAGCACGATGGAGGATCTGGTCAACCACCCGCAGAACCGCTTCGTCGTCTTCGATACGCCGACCGGACCCGTGCGGATGCTGGCACCGGGGGCCGATGTCGACGGGCGGCTGCCGCTGTTCGGGCGGGTTCCAGCGATCGATGAACATGGAGCGGCGCTGCGGGCCGAGTTCGGCGCGCCGGAGATGGCCTCGGCGCAGGAATGAGGCGGCCTGAAGGTCAGGCGCCACCCGGCCCGAGCCGCGCCAGCACCCGCCGCGCCCGCATCAGGACGGGGGCGTCGACCATCTCGCCCCCCACCAGCACCGCGCCGGCCCCCTCTGCTGCCAGCACCCGCCGCGCCCAATCGACCGTCGCGGCATCGGGGGCAAAGGCCGCGCGAGCCGGAGCGACCTGACCCGGATGGATCAAAAGCTTTCCGCCGAAGCCCATCTCCACCGCGTGGGCGCAGTCGCGCCGCAACTGTTCGGCATCGTTCACCGCCGTCGTGACCCCGTCCAGCGGTGCGGCGATCCCGGCAAGGCGCGCGGCCAGCACGATCCGTGACCGGGCATGCAACAGCGCCATCGGGCTGTGCGCGGTCCCCAGATCGGCGGCGAAGTCGATGGAACCGAAGGCGAGTTGCCGGCTTTCCGAAGCAATCTCCTCGACGCGGTCCAGCCCTTTCGCGGTTTCGACAAGCGCGATCACGGGCAGGCCTGTCCTTTCGCGAAGACGGGCCACCGCCGACGCGGACTCGGCCTTCGGCAGGACGAGGGCCGTCAGGGGCAGGCGGCAAGCAAGATCCAGATCCGCCACATATTCGGGGTCGCCTTCGGCATTGATCCGCAGGCAGAGGGTCGTGGCTGGCGCGAGGTCTGACACGACGGCAAGAAGCGCGGCCCGTGCCTCTGCCTTTCGGTCACGCGCAACGGCATCCTCCAGATCGGCCAGAACGGCATCGGCCCCGCTGGCCGCAGCCTTCACCACTCGGTCCGGTCTGTCCGCCGGAACGAAAAGGGGAAATGAAATCGCCTGACCCATGCGCCACCATCCGCATCCCTGCCCAGCCGCAATTGAGCCTGAAACGGTGTCATGGTGAAATAGAAGATGCCTATCGGGACTATAGGCCCGGCCCGGATGTGCAGCGCGCCTATTCCGCTGGTTCCCCCGGCGCAGGCGGCATCAGGAAATGTCCGGTTCCCTGCGCGAAGAGACGCGCGCGGTTGTCTTGCCATGCCTCCACATGCACCGATGCATAGCGGCGGCCCGACCGGTTCACCCGCGCCCGGGCATAGGCATCGCGTGGAAGGCCGGTGCGCAGGTAATCCACTGTGAAATCGATGGTCTTCGGCAGGCGCAGCGGCATGTCCGCGATGGCGGCGGGGTCGAGTTGCCCTGCCTCCATCTCTTCCCACAGGATCGACCATGACAGTTCGATGATCGCCGCCACTTCAAGGAAGGCCGCCGTCACCCCGCCATGCAGCGCGGGCAGCGCGGGGTTGCCGATCAGCTTTTCGTCGAAGGGCAGGATCGCCGTCAGTTCGTCCCCCCTTCGGTCGAACTGGATGCCCAGATACTGGATATAGGGCACGCCCGACAGCAGCGCCTTCAGCGCGGCGTCGCGGCGCTGTTTCACGATCTGCACGGGTTCAGGTTTCGAGCGGCTCATTTCACACCCTTCGGACGGTCCAGCGTGAAGGCCCCCGTCGCCGCAGCAACGGGGCGCGACTCGTCCTCGTCCATGGCGGTCACACGCACGAAGGCGACGGAGCGGGTGACATGATAGCACTCCGCCCGCGCAGTGATCGCCTGCCCCGGCGTGGCCGCGCGGAAATAGTCGATCCGCAGGTCCAGCGTCGCGGTCGAGACGGGTGCCGCCGGGTGGCACATCACCGCCGCCCCGCTGGCCGTATCCATCAGCGCCGAGACGGCCCCGCCATGCAGCACGCCCGTGGCCGGATCGCCGACGAAACGCGCGTCATAGGGCATGGACATCACCACCTGCCCCGCGCCAAGGCTCTCCAGACGCATCCCCAGCGCGCGGGAATGGGGGATCGCCTCGATGAACCGCCGCGCCAGCGCGACCACATCCTGTGCCGTAACGTCAGTCATTGCCAAACCTCATCGACCCCCATTAACCGCGCCCCGCCCGGAAAGCGCAACCCCTGCCCCGTGGCCAAGGCCCGCTTCCCCGGCGTCACGCGTTGCGCCGATGCCCCCTTCGTCCTATGCTTCCGCGCGAGGAGAAATGCGATGTCCGACACCCGCCTCAGCTTCAAGGAGATGTGCGCGAAGTTCGACGTGACGCCGCGCACGCTGCGCTATTACGAATACATCGAACTGCTCCAGCCCGAGAAGGAGGGGCGCGCCCGTTTCTACGGCCCGCGCGAGGTGGCGCGGATGACGCTGATCCTGCGCGGCCGCCGCTTCGGCTTTTCGCTGGAGGAGATCCGGCAATGGCTGCTGATCTATCGCCAGAAGGGGACGCGCAGCCAGCTTGAGGCATGGCTGCAACTGGCCGACCGCCAAATGGGCGCGCTGGAGCGGCAGATCGAGGATCTGCAGGCCGCGCGCGCCGACCTGCAGGCCCTGCGCGAAACCGCCCGCGAGGAACTGGCAAAACTTCCCTCGGAATAACGCCGCCGCGGGATGCGGTCCCACGCAGGGGCGCGAGAAGGGAAGGACAATTCACGATTAACGTGGTAGAGTTTGGGTGTGTTTGAACGGCAGGGCGATTCCCGATGCACCATCTGCTTCGCAGCAAAGGACCACGCGGTTACGGCGCCTTGATGCTGTTCCTCGTGGTCTATCTGGCGGCGCTGGCCCTGATCCTTGCGCCGGAGGGCAGCCTCTCCTCGGCCCCCGCGACGGCCGTCCTCAGCGTCGACTGACATCCCGTTTCTTCCCCGCCTTCGCAGGCCCGCCCCGGTTGGCGGGCTTTTTGCATGGCCATGCCGTGGCGCGACGTGGCCCCGATCCGTGACGCCACGTTACGTTTACGTTCACGTCAACTTCTCTGGTAAGGTTCGGCAACGCCACCAGATTCCGTGCATCACACGCTGCCAGACAGGTGCCTGAATGAACGCCAAGGACGAACTTCTGACGATCCGCGAGATGTGCGAGGCCTTCGACGTGACCCCGCGCACCCTGCGTTTCTACGAGGCGAAGGAATTGCTGGCCCCGCTCCGCCGGGGCACCGCCCGGCTTTACACCTATCGCGACCGCGCGCGGCTGAAGCTGATCCTGCGCGGCAAGCGGTTCGGCTTCTCGCTGGAGGATATCCGCCAGCTTCTGGACATGTATGACCGCGAGGGACGCCAGCAGGAGGCGCAGTTGCGCCGCACCTATGAGGTGGCGGCAGAGCGGTTGGCGCAGATGGAACGCCAGCGCGCCGAACTGGACGAGGCGATTGCCGAATTGAAGGAACAGATGGACTGGGGGGCCGGCGTCCTTGCCGCCTTCCGCAAGGCCGCCGAATAAGGAGGAGAGAGAGCATGCCCAGCTATACCGCCCCGATCAAGGACATGCAGTTCGTGCTGCATGATGTGCTGAACGTCACCGCCTCTGACATTCCCGGCTATGCCGATCTGGATGCAGGCTTCACCGCCGCCGTTCTGGAAGAAGCGGGCAAGCTGGCCTCGGACGTGCTGGCGCCGTTGAATGCGGTGGGCGACCGCGAAGGCTGCCGTCTGGAAAACGGCGTGGTGCGCACGCCCGCCGGGTTCAAGGCGGCCTTCGCGCAGTTGAAGGAAGGCGGCTGGACCGCGCTGGATTGCGACCCGGATTATGGCGGGCAGGGTCTGCCCTATCTGATGGGCACGGCGGTGGGCGAGATCTTCGTCGCGGCCAACATGGCGCTGAACATGTATCAGGGCCTGACGCATGGTGCCTATTCGGCGATCCACGCGCATGGCACGGCGGAGCAGAAGGCGACCTATCTGCCCAAGATGGTGTCCTGCGACTGGACCGGGACGATGAACCTGACCGAGCCGCATTGCGGCACCGATCTGGGCCTGATGCGCACCAAGGCCGAACCGCAGGCGGATGGCAGCTACAAGATCACTGGGCAGAAGATCTTCATCTCGGCGGGCGAACATGACATGGCCGAGAACATCATCCACCTCGTACTGGCCAAGGCGCCGGGCGGCGGGGAGGGGACGAAGGGCGTCTCCCTCTTCATCGTGCCGAAGTTCCTCGTGAATCCGGACGGGTCGCTGGGGCAGCGAAACGCGCTGTCGGTGGGCAAGATCGAAGAGAAGATGGGCATCCATGGCAACGCGACCTGCGTGATGAACTATGACGGCGCGACCGGCTATCTGCTGGGCGATCTGCACAAGGGCATGCGCGCCATGTTCACCATGATGAACGAGGCGCGGATCGGCGTGGGCGTGCAGGGCTATGCCGTGGCCGAGGCCGCCTATCAGAACGCGCTGGCCTATGCCAAGGACCGGCTTCAGGGCCGCGATGTGACGGGCGTGAAGAACCCCGAAGGTCCCGCCG
>Ga0209278_1001296_pt1 | contig 15556 bp, 2 predicted proteins | sample JI81BgreenDNA_FD_187504 | JGI IMG/M metagenome (GOLD analysis project Ga0209278, IMG submission 187504) | Wastewater effluent complex algal communities from Wisconsin, to seasonally profile nutrient transformation and Carbon sequestration -... | ecosystem: Engineered > WWTP > Effluent > Algae... | reverse complement strand
CCAATGGCTTCCCTAGACTATTTAATATTGCATCGCTTCCCGTCGGACACGCATCTAGACAGTCAGGAAATCCATCGCTATCTGAATCGTATCGAACAAATGCATTAAATACTGATGTCGTATTGATCAAGCCTACTCCTTGCGTTATCGTTAGTCTTATCTCATTGTAACTCAATGTCGTCGGTATACTCAATGATAGTCTATCATTCCCCGGCAATAGCGTCACAGAGGCTAGTGCACTATTCAGCGTAAGATCATCTCTTAGCGTCCCTGATAGATACGTTCGTATTCTATAATTACTCAGTACTCCAAGATTCAATAGTCCCAATAAACTAGACTGCGATATCACAAATCCCGCATCTGATCCTGCAGGCTGCGTAGCACCCGTAGATACTGATACTGATACACTGCCGCCTAATGATACTCCAAAATTAATCGTGCCTGCTGTATTCGGAAGATTATCGATTACATTTGAGCCTCCCGTGAATGAACACAATACACATACGCCCGATGGTCCTGTTCTTGCACCAACGATGGTTGGGCTGAATCCATTCGCAGGTATTACCTCTGTCTCACAGTTACTATCACAGGTAGGATTCTCCTGGAATGCATAATATACTCTTAATGAGGTAAGGGCTGATAGCGTCCCATTCAGGAATAACTCTACCTCATCAAATGCTTGTGTCGTTACAAAATCAATGCGTCGCTTCCCATCTGAAGTACCCAATAGTGTAAGTCCCAATGCACTACCGCCTCCAAATGTGGCTGTCTCTTGAAGTACATTATTGTTGTAAGTTCGGATCTGTAAGCTCGATAGCAAACTCGCTGTAAGCAGTCCTCCATTTCCTTCGATCACAAATCCAGTCCTTCTACCGGCTGGAAATGAACCATTCACATTTTTTACTGATACGATAGATGATCCCGCCACTGCCAATACCGTATTCACCTCTGCAAAGTTATTCAGGTTCTGGTCGATCACATTTTGTAGCGTCGATCCTCCAAGCAATAATCCAACGATTCCTGGATTAACTCTATCCAAAACATAGTTGATACCTGCAAGCGGTGTATTACAGTCGTCGGTAGCACTTATAGTGATATTGACCGTGGCCTGATCACATAGATTAGGGGTGCCTCCATCACAATATTGATATACGAAAGATACTATACCCGAGAAACCCGTAGGTGGCGTGTAGGTCATCTGACCTGGTGTCCCCGGATCAAAATTGAGCGTACCCACCGCAGGTGGAGTCACCACTGATATGATCACAGATGGACCATCTACATCGGTATCATTCTCCACCACATTTCGAACAAGGGTGGTATTTTCTGACATGGTGTAGTTATCATCATTGGCTACTGGGGGATCATTTACCGGAGTTACCGTGATCGGCACTTCTATTTCAGCGCATGCATTAAACTCATCACATACTCTTACGCAAATGGTATCCTGACCATTATAATCTAAGTTAGGGCTGTATGTTATACAATTTGATACTGGATTTAAACTTGCTGTACCATTGCTAGGTCCACCACAGATAGACATTGTCAAGATGGCACCCGCATCTACATCTGCTAATGTAGGGCAGAAAGTCACAGGCGTATCTTCTGGGGTAGTCACTGGTGGCTGTGCTATAGTCGGCGGATCATTCACCGGATTCACAGTGATTGACACACTCGCTGTATCACATAGGTTTGGTGTTCCTAGATCGCAGTAGCTGTACACAAATGAGTCTGGTCCATTGTAATTCGCATTCGGTGTATAGGTAAATGAACCATTTGTATTTAAAGTCAAGGTACCGTTTGTCACGCCTGTTACAAGAGTGATCGATACACTCGGTCCGTCTACGTCTGAGTCATTGCCAGTTACATTATTTGTAAATACATTGTCCTCATTTAATGTATATGAATCATCCACTGCAACTGGTGGATCATTCACTGGATTCACAGTGATTGACACACTCGCTGTATCACATAGGTTTGGTGTTCCTAAATCGCAGTAGCTGTATACAAATGAGTCTGGTCCATTGTAATTCGCATTCGGTGTATAGGTAAATGAACCATCCGTATTCAATGTCAAAGTACCGTTCGTTACGCCGGTTACGAGGGTAATAGATACACTTGGTCCGTCTACGTCTGAGTCGTTGGGGGTTACGTTGTTTGTCAATGTATTATCCTCATTTACGCTATATGAATCATCTACTGCTACAGGGGCATCATTCACCGGATTCACAGTGATTGACACACTCGCTGTATCACATAGGTTTGGTGTTCCTAGATCGCAGTAGCTGTATACAAATGAGTCTGGTCCATTGTAATTTGCATTTGGCGTATAGGTAAATGATCCATCCGTATTCAATGTCAATGTTCCGTTCGTCACGCCTGTTACGAGGGTAATAGATACACTTGGTCCGTCTACATCTGAGTCATTTGCAGTTACATTATTTGTAAGTACATTGTCCTCATTTAATGTATATGAATCATCCACTGCGACTGGTGGATCATTCACTGGATTCACAGTGATTGACACACTCGCTGAATCACATAGGTTGGGTGTTCCTAAATCGCAGTAGCTGTATACAAATGAGTCTGGTCCATTGTAATTCGCATTCGGTGTATAGGTAAATGAACCATCCATATTCAATGTCAAAGTACCGTTCGTTACGCCGGTTACGAGGGTAATAGATACACTTGGTCCGTCTACGTCTGAGTCGTTGGGGGTTACGTTGTTTGTCAATGTATTATCCTCATTTACGCTATATGAATCATCTACTGCTACAGGAGCATCATTCACCGGATTCACAGTGATTGACACACTCGCTGTATCACATAGGTTTGGTGTTCCTAAATCGCAGTAGCTGTACACAAATGAGTCTGGTCCATTGTAATTTGCATTCGGTGTATAGGTAAATGAACCATTTGTATTCAATACCAAAGTACCGTTCGTTACGCCTGTTACAAGGGTAATTGATACACTTGGTCCGTCTACGTCCGAGTCATTGCCAGTTACATTATTAGTAAGTACAAAATCTTCGTTGATGCTATAAGTATCATCCACTGCGACTGGTGGATCGTTTACCGCGTTGACTGTAATTGAAGCAATGGCAGTATCACAATCACCATCACGATCACAGATTTGATAGGTTAGTTGATCAGGACCATTGTAATTCGCATTCGGTGTATATGTGATAAAATCATCAGTTGGATCTGTAGGGGTTCCATTATTATTTACAGATGCCGTACCATTGGTAGGCGGTACAGTAATGGTAATGGCCGATAATGAAGGTCCGTTTGTTCCAAAATTATCATTTGCCACAACCATGATATCGACTGGCGTATCTTCATTGGTTGTTGCGATATCATTTACAGCATCTGGAGCTGTATCTAATGGACACTGAAGATTATTGAAAGTCGTACTATTATTTAAGTATATATCTACTGATGGCGCATCGTTCACTGACACATCACAGTTATTGTTGAAGTTGGCTCCCAGGTTATCGAAAATTCGTTGCTGGATGTTTTCATTGTTAATGAGTACTCTGATGGGCAGACTACCGATACAATCATCAGGAATAGTAAACCTGAATAGCGAAATAGGAGTACCAGCCGTTGCATTCGGGCTTGGCGAGTTTTGAAGTACAACTTGATACACATCATAACCTCCCAAGTCACTAGGATCGAAACCTACCGAGGAATAGTTTGCTGCATTGATTAATTGTACTGCCCAAGAACCCGTGATATTGATGAAAGCACCAGTTGCTGGTGCAGGGTCAACAGACGGGCTGGTTACTGTTCCTGCGGGAATCAATACAGTGAAGAGGGCCGCAGAGATGGTGTTGTTGTTTCCAGTCCAGTTCGGTATGGCTACTGCCGTCACTTCCCTGGGATTGCTGGGATTTAGCTGCCTCAGTCCATACTGAATGGTATTCTGTGCATAGGAGGCTGCCACGGTAAATACCAATAAGCATAGGACTAAAGTCCGCTTAAAGAGCTTGATAAAATGAACATTCATTTTTGCCGGTTTTTGTTATAAAAAATACTTAGTCATGAATTTGTCTTCTATCCTTACAAACGAAGACTTATGATTACTCACAAATCACCGGTATAAGAACGCAAAGGCAAATTCAAGTCGGTTGCCCTGTAGAAGAGTATCTTATCTCTCTACTGAGCTTATATCTTCACTGATTGTATATCCGACGCATTGCGGGATTATACAAAGTAACCTTATTCTTTTGAGTCGCTGTTACGAAAAATACTGATCTAAAATGAGTTCCAATTTCATTTCGCATCGCGAAAGAAAATTCCTCTCCTATGAATACCTTATAGAAATACGTGTTGTCGGCTTTATAACCGACACCTACAAGCAAGCTTAGGATAGATCGGGACAAAGATAAAAACAAGTTTTTACATATGCAAAAAAATTTTAATATGAAATCATCAAAGATGCATATCCCTTCCCTTATGTAGCTTCTCGGATGGAAAAAATCCTTCACTCTGAGAAAATTTGATCCGTCCACAAAATCAAACTTGATGAATCATTTCGAAAATTGCCCATTATCTTCTATTTGTTTTTATCCACACCAATTTTCGTGCCACATCTAACGGATAAAATATTAGTCGTATCCTGTCTACTATGTTTTAAATTATATTCTGTATGTTTTCTAGACTTCAAATTTACAACACAGATGCCTTAAGGTCTTAAACTAAAAATAATATTCAATGATTGAAAAGCGTATCCTTTGAGGTATACTTGGGTGCTAATGATGCCTAAGTCAACTAAGGGTGTACTTCATGGCCAATAAGGACTGGATCCAAAGTTAGGGCTCTCTATTTGGAATTTTCTTCTGAAGGGTACTTATCGTAGATTGGAAATATAACCTATAGAAAACAAAAAACACGATTAAGGAATTCGTATAAAAAAAAACAGCAGCTAGAAGAACCTAGCTGCTGTTTTTTTACTTAAGCAAGTTTTATGGATTTGACCTATCAGGTACTTGCTCGATAATATTAAATGATTGTAATCTGAAGGTTAGGTTCCTTGGATGACTATCCACGACATTGAAAATAGGATCGATGTCATTATTCTGTCCTGCAAAAATTGACTGTCCATTCAGATCAACATCTGAAACATTGTAACCATTTAACACGAAAGACTGACCTTTCAAGAAATTAGCCGGTGCTTGATCTATTGCGTTAAAGACATTATTTTTATCTGTTGCCTGACCTGAGAATACCGTACGGTCATCACCATTGGTATTGCCCAGCCACAATGCTCGTGAACCATTGACTACTGCCATCTCTACACCAGCAAAGGTTGAAGTACGACTAAACAATGGTAGGTTGATGTTTGTAAAATCGACCAAGTTTGGCGTCGATGTCAGCAGTATAGGCTGACCCGTCGAAGCTCCGAGGTGATTTCTATGAAGCACGGTCACGAAATACGAACCATTATTCGTAGACGAGAATAACACCGGTGAAATACCATCTACATCTACGATATCCCCATCACGCTGCAACAATGCCGATCTTGTAGCCACGACTTCAGTGACATCCAAAGGATTTCTCAACTCTAAGAAAATCCAGTCCACGATAGAATTATTTCCAAAATCTCCAAGTACGGAAGGGTCAATGGTCTCCTCTACATCATTTGCTACTTTCACAAATCTAGGACCTGAGTAAGGTGTGGTTAGTGGAAATGAAGGAAGCGTACGAAGCTGCCCTCTCATGATTCCAGGTGTGGTGCTGTTGAGTAAGGCTCCTTGTAATGCTACTTTTGACGTAAGCCTTACAAAGTTTCCTTGTACCGTAATTGTTACTGTAGCCACATCACAAAGATTTGGTGTGCCACCATCGCAATATTGGTAGGTAAACTGATCCGTCCCTGCAAAATTTACATTTGGCGTATAGGTAAATGAACCATTGGTGTTCAAATTAAGAACTCCATTTTGAGGCCCAGAGCCTGGCACCAAAGTAATGATAACTTGTGGTCCGTCTACATCTGTATCGTTAGCAGCTACATTATCTACTACGGCTACTCCTTCATTGGTGGTGTACGCATCATCATTCGCAATCGGACCGTCATTCACAGGATTCACTGTAATAAATACCGTGGCAGTATCACAAAGATTCGGTGTACCTAGGTCACAATAGCTGTATACAAATGATTCAGGTCCATTGTAATTTTGATTCGGCGTGTAGCTAAATGCACCATTAGGACTTAAAACCAAAACCCCATTTGCCACATTGGTCACTAGTGTAATTGAAACCTGTGGACCATCCACATCCGTATCATTTACAGTCACATTAGCATTGAGTACATTATCCTCATTTACATTGAAGTTGTCATTATTTGCTATTGGAGCATCGTTGATAGGATTGACCGTAATTGGTACATCAACTGTACTACATGCATTTGCAAGATCACATACTCGGATACAGATATTATCTGGTCCAAAGTAATTTTGGTTCGGTGTGTATGTTACACAATTGGTTATCGGATTGATAACAGCTGTACCAAATGTAGGCCCACCACAAATAGAAAGTGTCAAAACATCTCCTGTAACTACATCCGGATCCGTAAGGATAGGGCAGAATGTCACAGGGGTATCCTCATCCGTAACAACAGGTGGCTGCGCAATCTGGGGCGTATCATTCACTGGATTCACCGTGATCGATACACTTGCTGTATCACATAGGTTTGGAGTACCTAAATCACAATAGCTATATACAAATGAATCTGGTCCATTGTAATTTGCATTTGGTGTGTAGGTGAATGAACCATTTGTGTTTAGTACCAATGTGCCGTTCGCAACATTCGTCACTAACGTTACTGATACGCTCGGTCCGTCTACATCTGAATCGTTGGTGATTACGGTATTGGTCAGTACAATGTCTTCATCCACACTGTATGTATCGTCTACCGCAATTGGTGCATCATTTACTGCTTGGATTGTAATCGTTACAGTAGCTGTGTCACAACTATTTATTGCATCACAAATTCGGTAACGGAATTGATCGGGACCGAAGAAATTTAGGTTCGGCGTATAGGTAAATGTATCATCCGTCGGATCTGTTGGTGTTCCACCATTGTTGACAGTAGCTACCCCGTTTACTGCTTGATTGACCAATTGAATTGGCAACAATCCTGGACCGTTACCGCCAAAAGCATCATTCAATAATACATCAATATCTACTGGTGTATCCTCCAAGGTTGTCGCTACATCATTCACTGCATCGATCGGCGTATCACACGCGTCTGGCAATCCATCACCATCTGCATCAAACAAATCACTTCCTGAACAACACTTGTCCTGACAGTCCGGAACTCCATCATTGTCCGTATCCAATCTTACATAGGCATAGTATATGTTTAGATTTGACAATGGATTCACACTCACTGGCGCATTCACACTCAGTCTCACTTCATCAAACTCACTTGTCGTGCGGAATCCTACGAACACTAAATTCGTCGATCCTCCTATCGCTGTAAGACTTACTAAGCTATTGTTCGCTACAAAACTTTGTTGCTGTACTCCATTTCTCCACGTCGATATCGTCAAGTTTGTCAATACACTTACCTCTGCTAAGGATCCCCCCAATGAAATGGCAAATCCCGCTTCATAGCCCGATGCGATCGTTTTCGTAGATCGTACCGATACACTTCCCGTCGTCAATAGGCCCACACCCAACTGCTGGGTACCAAAATTACTAGGGTCACTATCCACTATATGTGATATGCTATTGAGATCACATAATGCACACGCCGCTCCCGTAAATCCTGTTCGCACTGAACTAATCGTAGCCTTGTATGGTGATGATACCGTCAGTGGCTCATAACAGCCTCCTTCTGGATTGTTCAAAAGATTCGCCGTACTAGCACACGTCGTCGGTTCTTCAAATGCATTAAATACACGCAATGTATTTCCTACTCCCGCTACTGTCGAGTATCTTAGCTCGATCTCATTGAAGGTCAATGTTGCATTGAAGGATAGTCTTTGTCTGTTTGATCCGATCGATACTACGCCTGCTCCTAGTAATGCGTTCGTTACATTCGCAGTCTCTCTCAAGGTTCCATTTAGATAGGTACGAATCTCAAATCCTGACAAGGCCGATAAGCTCAACAACCCGCCTGGTAATGATATGTCAAATCCTGTCCTTCGTGGTACAGTATACGTATTGAACGTATCTCGTAATCTGATGATTGATACATTTGATAGTACGCTCAATAGATTATTGTACTCCATAAAGTTACTAAGATCTCCATCTACTACTCGACCTGGATTTACTGATCCCAAGGCAGACGATACTACTATCGTATTCGGTCCTACGATCGGGTTTCCACACTCTAGGCTGCCACTGCTCTGTTCGTATCTCACCACTACAGAGTCCGCACATACTGCATCTGACAAAATGTACGTGTACAATCCCTCGGTCGTTAGACCTGATACCAATCCTGCTGAATTGATCGATGTCGGTCCAGGATTTAGTGTCGATGCACTCCATGTCTGGCCTGAACCAGCAGCTCGTAACTGCGCAGTACCATTACCCGTTGATGGACATGCTGATATATCTGATCCCGCTTGTACCAAACAGTCCGGATTACATGCCAATGGCTTCCCTAGACTATTTAATATTGCATCGCTTCCCGTCGGACACGCATCTAGACAGTCAGGAAATCCATCGCTATCTGAATCGTATCGAACAAATGCATTAAATACTGATGTCGTATTTATCAAGCCTACTCCTTGCGTTATCGTTAGTCTTATCTCATTGTAACTCAATGTCGTCGGTATACTCAATGATAGTCTATCATCTCCTGGCAATAGCGTCACAGAGGCTAGTGCACTATTCAGCGTAAGATCATCTCTTAGCGTCCCTGATAGATACGTTCGTATTCTATAATTACTCAGTACTCCAAGATTCAATAATCCCAATAAACTAGACTGCGATATCACAAATCCCGCATCTGATCCTGCAGGCTGCGTAGCACCCGTAGATACTGACACTGATACACTACCGCCTAATGATACTCCAAAATTAATCGTGCCTGCTGTATTCGGAAGATTATCGATTACATTTGAGCCTCCCGTGAATGAACACAATACACATACGCCCGATGGTCCTGTTCTTGCACCAACAATGGTTGGGCTGAATCCATTCGCAGGTATTACCTCTGTCTCACAGTTACTATCACAGGTAGGATTCTCCTGGAATGCATAATATACTCTTAATGAGGTAAGGGCTGATAGCGTCCCATTCAGGAATAACTCTACCTCATCAAATGCTTGTGTCGTTACAAAATCAATGCGTCGCTTCCCATCTGAAGTACCCAATAGTGTAAGTCCCAATGCACTACCGCCTCCAAATGTGGCTGTCTCTTGAAGTACATTATTGTTGTAAGTTCGGATCTGTAAGCTCGATAGCAAACTCGCTGTAAGCAGTCCTCCATTTCCTTCGATCACAAATCCAGTCCTTCTACCGGCTGGAAATGAACCATTCACATTTTTTACTGATACGATAGATGATCCCGCCACTGCCAATACCGTATTCACCTCTGCAAAGTTATTCAGGTTCTGGTCGATCACATTTTGTAGCGTCGATCCTCCAAGCAATAATCCAACGATTCCTGGATTAACTCTATCCAAAACATAGTTGATACCTGCAAGCGGTGTATTACAGTCGTCGGTAGCACTTATAGTGATATTGACCGTGGCCTGATCACATAGATTAGGGGTGCCTCCATCACAATATTGATATACGAAAGATACTATACCCGAGAAACCCGTAGGTGGCGTGTAGGTCATCTGACCTGGTGTCCCCGGATCAAAATTGAGCGTACCCACCGCAGGTGGAGTCACCACTGATATGATCACAGATGGACCATCTACATCGGTATCATTCTCCACCACATTTCGAACAAGGGTGGTATTTTCTGACATGGTGTAGTTATCATCATTGGCTACTGGGGGATCATTTACCGGAGTTACCGTGATCGGCACTTCTATTTCAGCGCATGCATTAAACTCATCACATACTCTTACGCAAATGGTATCCTGACCATTATAATCTAAGTTAGGGCTGTATGTTATACAATTTGATACTGGATTTAAACTTGCTGTACCATTGCTAGGTCCACCACAGATAGACATTGTCAAGATGGCACCCGCATCTACATCTGCTAATGTAGGGCAGAAAGTCACAGGCGTATCTTCTGGGGTAGTCACTGGTGGCTGTGCTATAGTCGGCGGATCATTCACCGGATTCACAGTGATTGACACACTCGCTGTATCACATAGGTTTGGTGTTCCTAGATCGCAGTAGCTGTACACAAATGAGTCTGGTCCATTGTAATTCGCATTCGGTGTATAGGTAAATGAACCATTTGTATTTAAAGTCAAGGTACCGTTTGTCACGCCTGTTACAAGAGTGATCGATACACTCGGTCCGTCTACGTCTGAGTCATTGCCAGTTACATTATTTGTAAATACATTGTCCTCATTTAATGTATATGAATCATCCACTGCAACTGGTGGATCATTCACTGGATTCACAGTGATTGACACACTCGCTGTATCACATAGGTTTGGTGTTCCTAAATCGCAGTAGCTGTATACAAATGAGTCTGGTCCATTGTAATTCGCATTCGGTGTATAGGTAAATGAACCATCCGTATTCAATGTCAAAGTACCGTTCGTTACGCCGGTTACGAGGGTAATAGATACACTTGGTCCGTCTACGTCTGAGTCGTTGGGGGTTACGTTGTTTGTCAATGTATTATCCTCATTTACGCTATATGAATCATCTACTGCTACAGGGGCATCATTCACCGGATTCACAGTGATTGACACACTCGCTGTATCACATAGGTTTGGTGTTCCTAGATCGCAGTAGCTGTATACAAATGAGTCTGGTCCATTGTAATTTGCATTTGGCGTATAGGTAAATGATCCATCCGTATTCAATGTCAATGTTCCGTTCGTCACGCCTGTTACGAGGGTAATAGATACACTTGGTCCGTCTACATCTGAGTCATTTGCAGTTACATTATTTGTAAGTACATTGTCCTCATTTAATGTATATGAATCATCCACTGCGACTGGTGGATCATTCACTGGATTCACAGTGATTGACACACTCGCTGAATCACATAGGTTGGGTGTTCCTAAATCGCAGTAGCTGTATACAAATGAGTCTGGTCCATTGTAATTCGCATTCGGTGTATAGGTAAATGAACCATCCATATTCAATGTCAAAGTACCGTTCGTTACGCCGGTTACGAGGGTAATAGATACACTTGGTCCGTCTACGTCTGAGTCGTTGGGGGTTACGTTGTTTGTCAATGTATTATCCTCATTTACGCTATATGAATCATCTACTGCTACAGGAGCATCATTCACCGGATTCACAGTGATTGACACACTCGCTGTATCACATAGGTTTGGTGTTCCTAAATCGCAGTAGCTGTACACAAATGAGTCTGGTCCATTGTAATTTGCATTCGGTGTATAGGTAAATGAACCATTTGTATTCAATACCAAAGTACCGTTCGTTACGCCTGTTACAAGGGTAATTGATACACTTGGTCCGTCTACGTCCGAGTCATTGCCAGTTACATTATTAGTAAGTACAAAATCTTCGTTGATGCTATAAGTATCATCCACTGCGACTGGTGGATCGTTTACCGCGTTGACTGTAATTGAAGCAATGGCAGTATCACAATCACCATCACGATCACAGATTTGATAGGTTAGTTGATCAGGACCATTGTAATTCGCATTCGGTGTATATGTGATAAAATCATCAGTTGGATCTGTAGGGGTTCCATTATTATTTACAGATGCCGTACCATTGGTAGGCGGTACAGTAATGGTAATGGCCGATAATGAAGGTCCGTTTGTTCCAAAATTATCATTTGCCACAACCATGATATCGACTGGCGTATCTTCATTGGTTGTTGCGATATCATTTACAGCATCTGGAGCTGTATCTAATGGACACTGAAGATTATTGAAAGTCGTACTATTATTTAAGTATATATCTACTGATGGCGCATCGTTCACTGACACATCACAGTTATTGTTGAAGTTGGCTCCCAGGTTATCGAAAATTCGTTGCTGGATGTTTTCATTGTTAATGAGTACTCTGATGGGCAGACTACCGATACAATCATCAGGAATAGTAAACCTGAATAGCGAAATAGGAGTACCAGCCGTTGCATTCGGGCTTGGCGAGTTTTGAAGTACAACTTGATACACATCATAACCTCCCAAGTCACTAGGATCGAAACCTACCGAGGAATAGTTTGCTGCATTGATTAATTGTACTGCCCAAGAACCCGTGATATTGATGAAAGCACCAGTTGCTGGTGCAGGGTCAACAGACGGGCTGGTTACTGTTCCTGCGGGAATCAATACAGTGAAGAGGGCCGCAGAGATGGTGTTGTTGTTTCCAGTCCAGTTCGGTATGGCTACTGCCGTCACTTCCCTGGGATTGCTGGGATTTAGCTGCCTCAGTCCATACTGAATGGTATTCTGTGCATAGGAGGCTGCCACGGTAAATACCAATAAGCATAGGACTAAAGTCCGCTTAAAGAGCTTGATAAAATGAACATTCATTTTTGCCGGTTTTTGTTATAAAAAATACTTAGTCATGAATTTGTCTTCTATCCTTACAAACGAAGACTTATGATTACTCACAAATCACCGGTATAAGAACGCAAAGGCAAATTCAAGTCGGTTGCCCTGTAGAAGAGTATCTTATCTCTCTACTGAGCTTATATCTTCACTGATTGTATATCCGACGCATTGCGGGATTATACAAAGTAACCTTATTCTTTTGAGTCGCTGTTACGAAAAATACTGATCTAAAATGAGTTCCAATTTCATTTCGCATCGCGAAAGAAAATTCCTCTCCTATGAATACCTTATAGAAATACGTGTTGTCGGCTTTATAACCGACACCTACAAGCAAGCTTAGGATAGATCGGGACAAAGATAAAAACAAGTTTTTACATATGCAAAAAAATTTTAATATGAAATCATCAAAGATGCATATCCCTTCCCTTATGTAGCTTCTCGGATGGAAAAAATCCTTCACTCTGAGAAAATTTGATCCGTCCACAAAATCAAACTTGATGAATCATTTCGAAAATTGCCCATTATCTTCTATTTGTTTTTATCCACACCAATTTTCGTGCCACATCTAACGGATAAAATATTAGTCGTATCCTGTCTACTATGTTTTAAATTATATTCTGTATGTTTTCTAGACTTCAAATTTACAACACAGATGCCTTAAGGTCTTAAACTAAAAATAATATTCAATGATTGAAAAGCGTATCCTTTGAGGTATACTTGGGTGCTAATGATGCCTAAGTCAACTAAGGGTGTACTTCATGGCCAATAAGGACTGGATCCAAAGTTAGGGCTCTCTATTTGGAATTTTCTTCTGAAGGGTACTTATCGTAGATTGGAAATATAACCTATAGAAAACAAAAAACACGATTAAGGAATTCGTATAAAAAAAAACAGCAGCTAGAAGAACCTAGCTGCTGTTTTTTTACTTAAGCAAGTTTTATGGATTTGACCTATCAGGTACTTGCTCGATAATATTAAATGATTGTAATCTGAAGGTTAGGTTCCTTGGATGACTATCCACGACATTGAAAATAGGATCGATGTCATTATTCTGTCCTGCAAAAATTGACTGTCCATTCAGATCAACATCTGAAACATTGTAACCATTTAACACGAAAGACTGACCTTTCAAGAAATTAGCCGGTGCTTGATCTATTGCGTTAAAGACATTATTTTTATCTGTTGCCTGACCTGAGAATACCGTACGGTCATCACCATTGGTATTGCCCAGCCACAATGCTCGTGAACCATTGACTACTGCCATCTCTACACCAGCAAAGGTTGAAGTACGACTAAACAATGGTAGGTTGATGTTTGTAAAATCGACCAAGTTTGGCGTCGATGTCAGCAGTATAGGCTGACCCGTCGAAGCTCCGAGGTGATTTCTATGAAGCACGGTCACGAAATACGAACCATTATTCGTAGACGAGAATAACACCGGTGAAATACCATCTACATCTACGATATCCCCATCACGCTGCAACAATGCCGATCTTGTAGCCACGACTTCAGTGACATCCAAAGGATTTCTCAACTCTAAGAAAATCCAGTCCACGATAGAATTATTTCCAAAATCTCCAAGTACGGAAGGGTCAATGGTCTCCTCTACATCATTTGCTACTTTCACAAATCTAGGACCTGAGTAAGGTGTGGTTAGTGGAAATGAAGGAAGCGTACGAAGCTGCCCTCTCATGATTCCAGGTGTGGTGCTGTTGAGTAAGGCTCCTTGTAATGCTACTTTTGACGTAAGCCTTACAAAGTTTCCTTGTACCGTAATTGTTACTGTAGCCACATCACAAAGATTTGGTGTGCCACCATCGCAATATTGGTAGGTAAACTGATCCGTCCCTGCAAAATTTACATTTGGCGTATAGGTAAATGAACCATTGGTGTTCAAATTAAGAACTCCATTTTGAGGCCCAGAGCCTGGCACCAAAGTAATGATAACTTGTGGTCCGTCTACATCTGTATCGTTAGCAGCTACATTATCTACTACGGCTACTCCTTCATTGGTGGTGTACGCATCATCATTCGCAATCGGACCGTCATTCACAGGATTCACTGTAATAAATACCGTGGCAGTATCACAAAGATTCGGTGTACCTAGGTCACAATAGCTGTATACAAATGATTCAGGTCCATTGTAATTTTGATTCGGCGTGTAGCTAAATGCACCATTAGGACTTAAAACCAAAACCCCATTTGCCACATTGGTCACTAGTGTAATTGAAACCTGTGGACCATCCACATCCGTATCATTTACAGTCACATTAGCATTGAGTACATTATCCTCATTTACATTGAAGTTGTCATTATTTGCTATTGGAGCATCGTTGATAGGATTGACCGTAATTGGTACATCAACTGTACTACATGCATTTGCAAGATCACATACTCGGATACAGATATTATCTGGTCCAAAGTAATTTTGGTTCGGTGTGTATGTTACACAATTGGTTATCGGATTGATAACAGCTGTACCAAATGTAGGCCCACCACAAATAGAAAGTGTCAAAACATCTCCTGTAACTACATCCGGATCCGTAAGGATAGGGCAGAATGTCACAGGGGTATCCTCATCCGTAACAACAGGTGGCTGCGCAATCTGGGGCGTATCATTCACTGGATTCACCGTGATCGATACACTTGCTGTATCACATAGGTTTGGAGTACCTAAATCACAATAGCTATATACAAATGAATCTGGTCCATTGTAATTTGCATTTGGTGTGTAGGTGAATGAACCATTTGTGTTTAGTACCAATGTGCCGTTCGCAACATTCGTCACTAACGTTACTGATACGCTCGGTCCGTCTACATCTGAATCGTTGGTGATTACGGTATTGGTCAGTACAATGTCTTCATCCACACTGTATGTATCGTCTACCGCAATTGGTGCATCATTTACTGCTTGGATTGTAATC
>Ga0209278_1001294_pt1 | contig 15565 bp, 23 predicted proteins | sample JI81BgreenDNA_FD_187504 | JGI IMG/M metagenome (GOLD analysis project Ga0209278, IMG submission 187504) | Wastewater effluent complex algal communities from Wisconsin, to seasonally profile nutrient transformation and Carbon sequestration -... | ecosystem: Engineered > WWTP > Effluent > Algae... | reverse complement strand
GCGCATGAAGGCCTCGGGCAAGGACAAGGCCGAGTCGCACCTGGTCTACCTGTCGCCGCGCGCGCTGGCCATCCTCGGCGGCCAGAAGGGGGCGCATGCGTCGATCGTGTTCCCGTCGGTGGTCAAAGCCGACTCGGAGATGTCGAACATGGCGATGCTGGCCGTGCTCGACCGCATGGGCGAACGGCAGCGGACGACGGTGCACGGGCTGTGCCGCGCAACCTTCAGCACCTGGGCTTACGAGACCAACGCCGCGCGGCCCGACGTGATCGAAGCGTGCCTTGCGCACCGCGAGGCCGACAAGGTGAAGGCGGCCTACAACCGCGCGCAGTTCAACGAAGAGCGCCAGGCGCTGCTGAAGGCCTGGGCCGAGTACCTGGCGCAGCCGCCGGCGGCGGTGCTGCCCTTCACCGGGAGGGCGGCCGCATGAACACCTCCGCGCTCATCCAGCTCTGGAACCTGACGCAGGTGCACAGTGGCACCAGCGGCGCGCGCGCGGCTGCAGGGGTGCTGCTGGGCCTCTACAACGGCACACGCTTCCCCTTCGACCTGACCGACCTCCGGGTGCTGGACTCGAACCACCTGCGCGCCGCGCTGGAGGTGATCGCGGCCGACGCTGGCCGGTGCCAGATGGAGGTGCACGACTGGCTGAATCAGCTCAGCGGCCGCACCGACTTCGGCGCGAGGTTCGAGCGCCTGGCGCACGAGTACGGCTGCTTCAAGCGTGGCCGCTGCAAGCGCGAACACCTGAGCGAGGTGCTGCCAGCTCGCCTGACGTTTCGCACTGAAGAGCGAGCCGCAGCGTGAGCGAGCGCGCCCGCTTCCTCGTGGAACAGGCCATGTTCTGGCTTGAGCGTGCTGAGGCCGGCAGCGTCATGGCCGGCCGCGCCGACTACTGGCGCCAGCGCTGCCGCGAGCTGGCCGCGGAGTTGATCGGGGTCGGCTGCTGAGGTTGCCGGTCTACAGCAGCGAAAAGTGCCAACCGGGGGTGCGCATTTTTCAGAGGGTCGATTGGTCATATGCGCATATTGGTTGACGCCGAGAGCAGGCAGGTGCAATATGCGCATACCGTGTACAACTGGTTGGAAAGCTGCGCATGGCGACGATGAATCTGTACCTGCCGGATGCCCTCAAGGCAGAGATGGAGCATGTAGAGGGCGTGAACTGGTCCCAGGTGGCGCAAACCGCGTTCAAGTGGACCGTGGAACTTGAAAGGATCCGACAAGTGAGCGTGACTGAAGCAGGACTGGCCCGACTCCGGAAGGGCCGCGAGACGAAGGAAGAGCGCGAGACCGCGGAGGCGGAAGCCTCAGGCAAGGAGTGGGCGCTGAACCACGCGGAGTACGACGAGCTCGAAGCGGTCGCCGGCATCGAGACCGAGGATGACAACTACTGGGTGGGTGAACCAGACGCCTACGGCTGGGCGCGTTGTCTGCTCGACGCGATGCGTGGCGATGGCGAGTGGACGCGCGACGAGCTGGAGGCGTTCTGCGAGGAGCACCTCGACAAGGCCTACCCGGGCGCCCACGAAGTGCGCGCGTTCATCGACGGCGCAAAGGAGGTGTTCGCCGAAGTCTGACCCCGGCAGGGTCGCAACCCGTCGACCGAGGCCACCTCGATCGGCACGCTGACGCGGATCTCGGCTGGCCAGGCCACCAGGACGCAACGGCATCAAGGCAAGGCGGCCCGGCAAGGTGGTGGAACACCTAGCCGGGCCTGACACCCCAACGACCGATAGGAGGTCACCGTGAGTGCTCACAAAAGGATACCCGCGAAGTCAGTCCCTCAACCCGTGCTGACCCGCTTCCAGTGGTTCGAGGTCAAGACCGCCGACACGACCATCCCGTCCACCCAGGTGCGCGACCTGACCTGCGCAGCCATGGAGATCGCGCGCGGCGCTCGCACCGTGTTCGAGATCGTCCAGGCCGACATGCAGGCCCTGGAGATGCACCCGCGCAACGATGCCGACGACTGCCGCCTGATGCTCGGTAGCACCGAGCGCGAGGAGCTGATGCGCCTGGCCATGGCGGCGCTGGAGCTGCTGGGCAACCAGGCCGAGGCCTTCGGGAGTCGCCACCTCGAAGCGGGGGCCGAAGCATGAGCGCCGATCGCAACCTCACCCCCGCAGCGAGCGCGCTGCGCCTCTGGGTGGCCGCTCTGACCGATGATTACGACGAAGGCGTCGCGCAGGTGTCCATGCGCGCCATCGCCGAGCTGCTGACCGCGGCAGTAGAGAGCTCGCGAGACCCGGCCTTCCTGGTGCTTCACGCGAAGAATCTGGCTCTGACCATCGAGCAGGCGCTGTGGGAGGCGTGCGCGGGCAAGCCCAGGCCGTCGACCGACGACCTGCGCAACGTGGCCGAGCACGTCCTGGCCCTCGTGGGGCAGGCCCAGGCTGCTGCCCAGGCCGCTGGTCACCAGGCGGCCGAGCAGAGCGCCGAGACCGCCCATGCGTAGGGCCACGAGCTCCGCGCCCGCGGCAGCCCCGCAGGCGCCCGCTGGCCAGGCCGCCGGCCCGCGGTTCATCCGCCTGCCCGAGCTCATGGAGCGCACGGGGCTGAAGAAGACCGCGATCTACGCGGCTATCAAGCGTGGCCATCTCCCTGCGCCGAAGAAGCTGGGCGGCGCGAGTCTCTGGCCCGAGGCGGCCGTGCAGGCGGCGCTCGACGCGCTGCCCGTCGGGTGCACGTAGCGGCGACTCAGCACCAGCACCCAGGGGCGGCCAGCGTGCCGCCCTTGTCTTTCTGGCCGCACCCATCCCCGCCGCCCCCCGCGCCGAGTCGCTACGGCCGCGCAGGCCGACTCAAGTAGTGCACGAGACTTGGTGCCGCACTAGGGCGCTTGCTGCCCGCGGAAGGAAGATCGTGACCACTCCGAAGCTGCCCGCCGATGGCGATGGGTTTCTCACCGGGCCCGACCCTCAAGGCAACCAGGCGCCGAAGCCGGATGACGCCGAGCCGCTGAGGCGTATTGGCGGCGATGTTGCAGCGATCCTTGAAGAGCTCCAGCTCGCGCGCAAGCAGGCGACTTCGCGGCCCTCGCGGCGCACCCCTGAGCCTGTATCCCCTGCGGGTCGCGCAGGAGCCGCAGTGATCGATCGTGATGCCGCTACGGGCCGGGTTGTCCAGCGACCTCGGCAGCCCGGCGCGAAGCGCGCTACCGGATCGCCAGTCGAGCGCGTCGACCGTGCAGTGAAGGCCATCGAGCGCTCCGAATCTGACAGCGCCCAGGCCGACCGAGGGGTGGGGGCTGCCCATGCGAGGAGCGCTGAGCCCGACGAAGGCCGAGCTGCTCGGGCAGGTAGTGCAGGCGCGACCAACGATGACTCCAAGGCCGCCGCCGTAGCTACGCCGCCGGTATCGCGCCCAGCGGTACCCGACGCGTCCATGCGCGAGCCAGCCACGACTGGCCTGCCTTCTCAGCCAGCCAGGGCAACGGCAGAGCCTCTTGGCCGTGCCGGCTCCGGCATGTTCGAAGCCAAGGCCACCGCGCCGAGCGGGATCCTGCGCAAGATCTGGCGTGAGCTGCGTGCCCTGCGAAAGGATGGCCGGCAGTCCACCGGCCGGATGGTCAAGGCACTCAAGACCGCGAGGGTGGCCACGAGATCGGGCAGCGGCGGCCTGCTGAGGGGCTTGGCAGGACGCGGCGGCGCGCTTCTCTCCATGGTCGGGCGCATGCTTGGCGGCGCAGGGGCGCTCACTGCCCGCGCGGCGCCCGCGCTACTGGCGCTGCCGGCGCTGAAGCTGCTCAAACCCGAGAGCGGCGCGCGGGCGCTGAAGTCTTCCGCACCAGGCCTGGAGGGCGTGCTGACGAACGCCGCGCATGCCGCCGGTGCGGACGCAAACCTCGTCATGGCGATCGCCCGCTACGAGAGCCGCATGGATCCGACCGCGCGTCCCACTCGCAAAGACGGCACGCCCATCAGCAGCGCGCACGGCCTGGGCCAGTTCACCGATGACACCTGGCTCGACGCCATTCGCCGCTTCGGCCAGAAGTCCGGCGTAGGCCGCGGCGCAAGTACGACCATGGCCGAGGCACAGGCGCTGCGCGATGACCCGGCGCTGCAGGCGCGCATGCTGGCAGAGTGGACGGCCAAGAACTCCGGTCAAGCGCGCCGCGCCTTCGGCGCGAACGATCCCGCGGCCGTGTACGCCATGCACGTGCTAGGGGAAGGTGATGGACCGAAGTTCCTGCGGGCGCTTCGGGCTGACATCGATGGCAACACCAGCACTGGCATCCGTAGTGTGCTTCCGCCGGCAGTCATCGCCAACAACCCGTCGCTGTTCGGTGGTGCCACTCTGAGCGATGCCTTTGCGAAGCTGGGCCGTGCCGTCGCCGGAGCCTCACGCGACGTTGGCGCACCTCGCCTGCCCGTGGCGGCGTCGGTCCTTCGCCCACACACCGCGGTGACCGTCCCGCCGCCGGTACAGGTGCCGCGCGTTAGGCCTCCGCCACCCCCCACGGTGCCGGCAGCGCCGCCGGCGGTCGAGCTGGGCGAGCTCTCGCGCGTGAACGCTCCGACGCCAGCGGGGCCAATCAAGTTGTCCATGCCGCAGCGCCTCGGCCAGGACGTACGGGACCGCCGCGTGGCGGCGATCGCCACTGGCGGCATTGGCCAGTCGTGGCTGACGTAGCGTCAGCGAACGAATCCGAGGCGTAGCACTCCAAGGGGCCATGCAGGCCTTCGGCGCCGCCATGTTGATCCTGCTGGCCAGCTCGGCAGCGGTCGGCCAGATCGATCCCCTGCGCGCTCCGGAGTGCCTGGCCGCCCTAGCCGAGCTGGGCAAGGCCGAGGACGCGGCGATGGTTGCCAAGGCCGCAGGAAGCCCGCAGGCGGGGTCGGGACGCGCCCTGACGGCTGCGCGCCGCATGGTGGGCGCCACATGCCTTGGGAGCGCCGTCCTGGCGCCGCCTCCGGCTCGCTTTCGGCAGCCGGTGGCGGTGGGCAGCTCGGCGCCTGCGGTGGCCATCGCGCCGCGACCGCTGGGCACACCAGGCGCCCCGGCTCCGGCCTCGCTGCCTACGTCGCTGGTCACGCTCAGCGGTTGCGACCCGGCGGGGTGTTGGGCAAGCGACGGAACCCGACTGCTACGGCAGGGGTCGCTCCTTCTCGGGTCGCGGGGCTACTGCACGGCGGTGGGCGCCGTGCTGACATGCCCCTGATCGGGTTCGACGGACTGGTCTTCCGCCAACCTGCCCCGCACCTGTGGCATTCAACGGATTTCACCGCAGGCCCACCGCCGAGTCCCCCTGGGCGGCTCTGCGGACCGGGCCGAGGCCGATCCCCCACAGTTGTCCTTCCGCAACAGACGCGACGCACTCGGCAGCGCTGCTGCTCACACCCAGGACGAATCAGACCCCCCTACAAGGGTCAGTTGGCTGTCGCGGGCCGCTCGCCAGGGGCGCGCTGCGCCCGGCAAGCTGTAGGCCGGTCACTACTTGACGCCATGCCCTGCCGGTTGCCACGACATCCTTCCCAGCTTACAAAGCGGCCAGCGGTGAGCAGTCTGGCGGTGGATGCTGTGCGTACATACACGCCCGCGGTTGATGCGCGAAGCGTTCTCCATAGGTAAATTTCATCCCTCAATCTACGGGATGTTCGTGCCGTATATACAATGCAAGCATGCTGGTCATCTCTGACAAGATCCGATCGAAGATTGGTGAAGCGAGCCATGGCAGCGTGACTGAGCGGGAGGTGCGCGAGTGCTTCATGAATCGGTGCGGAAGAGTGGTGCGTGATGACCGCGAGCAGCATCGCACCGACCCGCCGACGCAGTGGTTTGTCGCTGAAACACACCTTGGGCGGAAGTTGAAGATCGTCTACGTCGAGGACGATGAGCACATCTACTTGAAGTCAGCCTACGTCGCCACCAAGACCATTCAAGAGATTTTCGATACCCACGCAAACTAGGAGCGCCGCATGCCCGTCAACCAAGATCTGCTGAATCGCATTGAGGCGACGGCGGATGACTGGGGGCCAGCCGGACAACTTGGCAACGACCCGGCCCACGCCCAGCACGTCGATGAGTCGAAGAACGTCGACGACGTCCTTGGGCTCCACCCCATCTCGATCCGTTTTCCGAAGGAGTTGGTCCGAGACCTCAAGGCTATCGCTCAGCTCAACGGCATGGGCTATCAGCCGCTGATCCGAGAAGTCTGCAAGAGGTTCGTAGACGCGGAGAAGCGAGCGATCCTGCGCGACCAACTGGTGCGCCGCCAGCAGGAGCTTGAGCGCGAGCGTGAACTTGCGCGTCAGGCTGAGGAGGCTGCTGCCGCCGTACAACTGGCCGAGGGTGTAAGCCCCGAGGACGATCCGCAGCGCCTTGCTGCCTGAACGGACAGCCTCGACGAAAGCCCGCCTCGGCGGGCTTTTTCTTGCGTGTCACATGGCACGACCAAGCCGTACCGCCATCCGGTCAGGCGGCAAGCTCAGGGGGCTCCATTGACCTGCGGAACTTGGTCGTCGACCTGAGCCGTCACCTCGGCCTCGACATCGACGGCGGCCATGCGCTGCGCCAGCTCGGCGTAGTCGTACAGGGCCAAGCTGGGCACCGCGCCACCGAGCTCCGAGGTGATGCGCGCTGTGGCCGTGGCCAGCTCTGTCGCTGCGGCCACCAGCGTGTCGCGCGCTTCCGCGGCGAGCACCATCCCATCCCGCGCATCCTTGGCGTGCTGGGCCGTGCGTCGCTCCTCCGCAACGGCCTCAGCGACCGGGCCGAAGTGCCCGGCCAGGATGCTGAGCGCCAGGGCCCTCTTCGCCTGACCCTCAGCCTGCGCCTGGCCGGCGCGCGCAGCGGTCAGCGACTCGTGCGTGGCCGCCATCGCTTGGACGTAGCCCGCGAACGCGCGCACGAAGGCGTCGGCCTTCAGGGCGTGCATGCGGATGGCCTCGTTCACTCCGGGCCGGGCCAGCAGCCTCGGGTCACCGAAGTCGCTGGCCACGCCCATGAGCTCGGCGCTGGCGGCGGCGGTACGGGCATCAACGTCGGCGGGGCCTGAGGCTTTCGTCAGCCCCTGATTGAAGGTGTCCAGGGCCTTCGCGGCGCGGCCCACCAGGACGATGGCGAGGTCGTCAGCCTGGCGGCGGGCCTCGGCGGCCGCCGCCTCGGCCTCGCGCCGCTGGTGCTCTTCGAAGCCGAAGAAGCCGGCCGCGCCGATACAGGCGGCCAGCGCCAGAGCGATGCCGGCTCGCGTCAGTGCCTTGGTGCCGCCGTCGGCGGTGGTCTCTGCCATGTTGACTCCCCTCAGTGCGGCAGTTGCCGCGAGTGCAGCGCCACTTCACTCGGGCGTCAGGCACTGAAGCATGCAAGGTCCTGAGTTGAGCGTCAACCGCAATCCACGCGGTGCCGAGGTGCCGGTTCGCTTTACTGGAAGCGAGACAAGATGGCCCCCCACTGACCATGCGCAGCCGATGCAAGCTCCGGCGACAGTGCGGCAATGATCGTTCCGATAGCGACATAGATCAGGCCGAACACCAGCATGTCGTGACCGCCAACGGCGAGGGCTTGCACTTTTCCTTCCAGCTTCTGGATTGCGTCTCGCTGTTCGATTCCCAGTTCCTTCACCGCCTTCGCCAACTTGTCGGCACGCTCGTCGGCCTTGCCCTCAACCGCTGCAAGTTCTCTGTGCAACTGGGTGACCTCAGCCTCAAGGATCTCGACTCGACGAAGGAGGGTGTCCGCGCCGACTCTCAAGGTCGCGCGGCCTCCCTTCGCGACCGCGTACCCGGCGTCGAGTGTGATCGACCTGGCGATTCGCTTTGGCTCTCGAAGCCCGAGGCCAACTAGCAGCCAGGCCAAATGCGACTGGAACGTTCCTGCGGCTTGGAAGTCCTTGGCAGTACGCGTGAGATCCCACCATGCCATCGCTGACCCGGCAAGTTGGAGACAGAGTGCGAGTGCTCGGAACCGGGCGTCCGAGGGCTGTCCGGCTATCACAGGCCCCGGCCAGCACCAGACCGCGTAGGTGGCAGCCAAGACACCCAACGTCACCCAGGCCCATGGCTTCTCGCACGCCCACGCCCACTTGCGCCTCAGGAAAGGAGTTAGCTTGCTCATTCGGCCAGTCTATCGGCCGAGCCACGCACCGGGTCGCGTCTATGGCTTCGGGGACACCGCGGCGGCGCAGCCACAGGCGCCCCGGTCTCCATTCACGGCAGGCGCAGTGACTCCGCTTGATTGCGAGACGGCTTGGAGCCACGCCATGATGTCGGCGCGACGAAGGCGCTTGCCGCGCACGCCGGGCACGTCGATCGCGGCTACGAAGACGCCTCTCTCAACCATCCGCCGCACCGTGCGCCCGCTAAAGCCCACCAGCGCGCCGGCGGCCTCGAAGTCGAGCAACTCGGCTTGGATCGCAGGGGCGCGCTTGAAGGGCTCCGTGCTCACCAGGCCCGGAGCGCAGCGACGGGCATGTGGTTGGCTGCGGTGGCGCGCATTGGCATGGCCTGCGCCAGCTCGCGCAACTCGTGGCGCAGCTCCTCGGGCAGCGCCGACTGCGCACGGTCCGGATCGTTGAGGTAGTCCTCCAGCGCTTGCACATCGGCGAGGCTGGCATCGCGCTCGCGAAGGATGCCGGCCTCCAACGTCTCGAAGCCGCCGCTGAACCGTTGCTCCAGGTGCTTCGACACCTCGTCCGTGGTGAGCCCCGCATCGGCCAGCTTCTTGCTCATCTCGCGGTAGTCCTGCCGGGTGGACTTGGCCCGGCTCTCCGCGGTGGCCGCAGCGCTCCTGCGGCGGCCGATCAGCTCGATCGCGGCCGAGTCGAGGGCGCTGAGCTCGCTCTGCAGACCAAGCCGCGCCTCCTCGAAGGCGGCGCGGTAGGTCTTCACGGTGGCCAGGTTGCTGTGAGCCTCCTTCGCCAGCTCGGTGAGCCAGGCATCCCAGTCGCCGCCGTGGACCACGGAGCCGCGGATGAGGTCGGCGACGTTGAGCCTCGACGCAAAGGACTGGATGGCCGAGAGCGCGACCGCGGCGGCGCGTCGCGCCTCGGTGCTGCGCAGCAGGGTGCGGTACGCGTCGATCTGCTCGCGCGTGAGCGAAAGCGCCGCCGGGGCTGTGCCAGGCGCGGCTGTGGGGTTGATGGCAGGGTTCATGGGTTCTCCGGTTGTCAGAGGGTGGTGGGAAGCGGCCGCCAGATGTCGGTACTGAGGCCGCGGGTTTCGAGTTCGTTGCACTGCGCGCGCACCTCTTCCTGGCGCATGGAGCCGCGGTCCAGTTCGCCCCAGTAGATGGCGTGCTCGCCGCGGCGGTGCACGTTGCCTTCCATGCGGACGATGGCCACGACGAAGTCGCCCACAGGGGCGTAGCGGCCCAGGGACTCTTCGGGCAGCTTGAAGCCCTTCGTGAGACGCGTGGTGCGCCAGGTCAGGCATGGCCAGCCGTGGGTCTTCGCGGCCTCTTCGAGGGCTTCGAGGCTGTCGGTCGGCGCCCCGATGAAGCGGAGCCCGTCGGCCATGGTCGGAACGAACCGCACCAAGCGCGCAGGCACCCACCAGTTCGGCGCGCGCGCGGGGCCGAAAGCGGGAGAGGCGACCGCTGCACGGGCAGCGGCATCGGCAATGCTGGGGGACAGAAACATGGCACCTCGGCTGTCGGTTCGCGCGGACTGGGATTGACTGGGCGTGACTAGGAATGACTAGCCGTGACAAGTCTGGCCACCAAGTTGAAGGCTCTCGGCCTGCTTTACCGCACCGCTGAGTGGCCTACGGGCCCAGAATGGAGGGGCGGCGGGGGCAGCCGGGTAAGGGGAGTGCGATGGGCGTGGTGACCAACCTGTTCGCGATGGATTCGGAGTCCGCCGCGCTGGCTGCGCAGTCGCTGCCGACCTCACACAGGGTGCGCATCGAGCGCACGGACGGCGATCTCTTCCCGGAGCCCTTGCTTCAGCGGCCCTTGGCGTCTGGCGACCCGGCGCTGCCTCTGGCCGGTGAAGCGTTTGAGCTGGCGCACTGGGGCTTGCAGGCCGCGGCCAGGCCTGGGGCCGCCTACGTGGTTGACGAAGTCGTCGAGTCGGCGTTCATCGTGTCCGGGGTGCTCGTGATCGAGCACGTGGTGGGCGTGAAAGAGGCCACCTGGCTGAACGAGGCCGAGGCGAGTACCCCGCAGTGAGCGCCGCGGTCCTGCTGTGTCTCGTCATCGGGGTAGCCGATGGCGACACCTTGAATGTCCGTTGCGAGGTCGGCGGTGCGAAGCAGAACATGGCGCTTCGCTTGGCGCAGATCGACGCGCCCGAGACCACCGACGGGCAGCCCTACTCGACTTCGGCCCGAGGCCTCCTGCGCAAGCTCTGCTTCAAGCAACAGGCCGAGGTGACGCTGACGGGGAAGGTGACCTACAAGCGTAAGGTCGCCGAGGTGAAGTGCCGTGGCGAGGACGTTTCCCCGAAGCTGTTGAAGGCTGGCCTCGCATGGGCCTACCCGGAGTACGTCAAGGATCCAGCGGTGTTCGAGCTCGAAGCCGCAGCCCGGGCCGCGAAGGTGGGGCTGTGGTCCAGCTCGAAGCCCATCCCGCCGTGGGAGTGGCGTCAGGGCAAGCGCTGAGCGGCGCTGGCCAGCTCTAGCCGAACCCGGGCCGCGTCGCGTGGTGGCGGTGGACCAGGCTCGTCGTCGGCGCCCGGCTCCCGCGTCCAGTGGGCGCACCCGCGCGACGGCGTCGCTGTGACAGGCACGGCGCCAGGCCGTGCGCACCAGGCAGCCGTGCCAGCGTAGACCATCGCGCCGAAGTGCTGGCAGTGCCAGCAGGCGCGATCCACGTAGGTGCTGGTCCAGAGGTGCTGAAGGGTCACCAGCCAAGTCTGCCGACCCGGTGGCTCAGGGCGCGAGCCAGCCCGCCTACGGGAGTCCGTAGGCCAGCGCGAAGGCAGGCAGCACACGGTCTCGCCAGACCTGCCGTATGCGTTGTTCCTGCTCGACTGACGCGGTACCCGAGGCCAGCGCCGCCCACTCGCTCGGCGCCAGCTCGGGCCCGAAGGCCTTCCCGATCAACGCGCCGAACTCGGTTCCCGGATCAAGCGCCGGACCGAAGTCTGCCAGCGCGCCGCGGCGCCCACGCATCACTGTGTCGAGCACAGCACGGGCCGGGGTGTCTGGATGGTTGCGATGTAGGCCGGCCGCGGCCAGGGCCACAGCCGGGCTGATGGTGCCGGTCATACCGCGGAGTCTGGCGCACCGTCGCGGCGCCGGCGGCCACAGCTTGGCGCTGCCTCCGGCGGACGGAGGATGGACTGGCGGAACTACTGCGCGAGAAGGCCCGTACCGCAACCACTTTGGCTGTGCCCGGGGGAATCACACCCGAGGCGCCTGCCCATCACGGCAATCGACAGTGCCGTTGCCGCGCAGGTGTTGGTGAACGAACTCAACGGAATCGCAGAGTTGCTGGTCCGGGCCTCACGGGATTCCGTGAGGCCCTCCAGAACTGCTCTGGCTCCTGCCAGCGCATGGCCTACCGGAATCCCGGCACCCCCTCACGTCGCCAGGTCGGCGGCCAGCCGCAGCGCTTCCGGCAGGGTCTGCGGCACGGCCACGGCGTCGCGCGACTGCTGGGTCAGCATGGCGTCATACGCCCGGATCACCCGCAGGTGGAAGGCCGGACTGATCCACATGGCGTAGGCGTAGACCAGCTCCTTCGCGACGTAGGTGCCGTTGTTCACCCCGTCGTTGATGGTAGCGACGGGGGTCTCCGAATTCGGAGAGGCCCCCTGTAGCTCCGCCACCAGCTCCTGGGTTCCCTTGTTCGCGAAGAACTTGCCGGGCTGGTGGTGGCCTGCGCCGCCGCTGGCGCGGTGCAGGTCGTTGAGGCAGTAGCGCCCCTCCGCATCGGTGCGGATCGGGGTGTCGGCGTGCTGCGCGGGAAAGTCGTGCAGCACCGCCTGACGCGCTGCCCACAATGCCATCGGCCCGGCGCGAGGGTCCGTGCGGCGGAAGCCTGGCAGCACCGCCGCAAACGCGGAACTCTCACACCCCTCGCCCCGGGCCACCCATCGAGGGCAGACCCCGTCGCTAAGGCCCAGCACAGAGCCCCAGGCCAGCGTCGAACATTTGCCCCGGTCCGGCGTGCATTTCGCGGAGAAGCGATTGTGTTGGCTGCGTCTCCGTCCTCTCGGTGACAGGGGCGCGCCGGACCACCCATGAGGGCGCCAGCTCAAGCAACTCGCCGCGGAAAGCGGGCACAGCCGCTGTTCAGACTGGACGAGCAATCGACCTCGGTCCGGTGCACACCTCGCGCGGCGAGCTCCCCGCCCGCCCTCTGCACTGAGGCGTGATCCCCCACGCAGTGCGCCGGACCACCCCGACAGCGGCCTCAGACCGAAGGCGCCCCCGCGGCGTCGATCCCGACAGCTACACCGCTCTGCGCTGGGTCGCCCTACTCGGTGGCCAGCGGCAGCGGCGCCACCCCGGCGGCCTCGTCGGCCAGGCGCCGGAGCTGCCGCCGCTCCTCCAGCACCGCCATCTGCCGCACTCTGGCCTGCTCCATCTTCACCCCGAAGAGCCGATCGAGCTCCTCCCTCGACACCGAGGTGTGGTCCTCCTTGGGCTCCGGCTGGTCCTGCCAACCGCAAAGGTTCTTCATGATCATGGTCAGGAACCGCGCCTCGTAAGCGCCCATGGCCCCGCCGACGGTCAGGAGCTCCTCCTGCATCGCGCGTGCGCGCGCGTAGGCCTCCGCAAACTCCGGGTGGCGGGGGCGGCCATCGCTGTCTACAGCCGTGGCCCAGGTATCCACCGCGGTCTTCGACACCCCGATCGACTTCGCGAAGGCCCCGAGCATCGGCGGCTTGCGCGGCATGCGTTGCAGCTTCACTAAGCCCGACGGCTGCGGCACAGGGATGTCCTCGAAGGGCTCCACGTCGAAGAAGGCGATGATCTTCTCCGCGAACTCGGGGCGGTAGGAGGTAGGGCGGCCTGGCCCGCGTGGCTCCGATGAGGCTGGCGGGGCGTCATCGACCACTTCCTCGGCCACCTCCGGCCGAGTAACTTTCGCCACCTCGGACCGAGTAACTTTCGCCGGGCTCTCAGTAACTTTCGCGGGCGGCTTTCGATCGCCGGAAGGCTTGAGTGGGGTGCTTGGCTCGCCTCCCTTTTCCCATCCCTGCTCGGCGGCCATCTGCTGCATGGCGGGCCGGCTCGGCGCGTCGCCGAAGGCCTCGGTGCACTCCTTGCGCAGCCACTCGAAGCCAAGCTTGTCAGACCCTTCCCATCGGCGCTTGGCGGCCTCCCACTGCGCCGGGGTTAGCTTGCTAGGGCGGCCCATCAGCCTTCCTGCGCAGCTTCCAGGGCCGGCTGTGGCCGCCAGCCGCAGGCTGCGATCAGCGGAGCGATCCAGGCCGCGACGTACCAGCCTCCGGCGGCCCCCTCACGTAAGCGGCGGGCCTGCGCGCGCTGGGCCCCGGCGTAGGCGGCAGCCAGGCGCGGGTAGACCGGCCGACCATCCGGCAGCGCCGCCACGGCGAAGTCGTGCAGGTCGCCAGCAGTGATGCCGTGAACATGTGCGAAGTCGGCGGGCACGGGCGGCCACGCGGCCATGCGCTGCACCACCACGCTTCCGTCAGGCTGCGGCACCTCGATGTCCTCGAAAGGCGGGCGGTCGAAGAAGCCCACCAGCGCATCGGCCATATCGTCCGGCGTCGAGGCCGCGGCCAGTTGTTCAGGCTTCGCCATCGCCCGCCCCATCGCACTCACCTTCGCCTGCGTCGCCCATCAGAGCCGCGGCACGCGCCGCGTCAGCCGAGGGCGACACAGGACCCGAGCTCGACAGCATCGCCTGCACGTCGGCAAGGGTCACGCCTTCGTCCAGGCTCGCCTGCTTCAGCGCGGCGCCCACCAGGCCGTCGCGCGCCTTGGCCTGTAGGCCTGTCGTCGCCTCCAGCAGCTCAACTGCCAGCTCAGCGGACGACTCCAGGCGGGCGACAAGCCCGGCTCCGCCGCGGCAGTCGTCGTCGAAGCCTGGGTTCAGGGCTCGGACCGTGGCGAGCGCCTTGCGCGCTTCCATCGCTGCCGTGGCCAAGCGCAGCGCCCGCGAAACCACCGGGCGTACGTCGCGGGCCAGGTCGACGCTCACTGCCGACACCTTTGCCAGCACCTGCCTCAGCTCCTCCCCGACCTCGGATGCCAAGCGTCTTTGGATCACGGCTGCGGGGTCGGACTCGGGGTCAGCGGTCAACCCGCAGAGGTAGTCGACCGTGCTGTCGAAGCTCGCGGCGTACTGCAACAACACCCGCAGCGTTGGTGGGCGATGCCCACTCTCCATGTAGGAGAGTTGCACGGGCTGCGCGTACCCCATCGCCTCGGCAGCCTCGGTCAGCAGGACGCCGGCGCGCTCGCGCACCTCGCGCATGCGGCTGCCGACAAGCACCTTGAAGGCGGTCGGTTCGTCATAGCCGGACTTCTTGCGCTTCGGAAGGCGCGGCGAGAGGAAATCAGCGACCTCTTTCGCGTCGTCGTCCGCAGCCTCTGAGGGGGGCGCCTTCAGGGCTTGCATGCTCAGCACGGTCGCACTGGCCGCGGCGACTACGGTGCGTTGAAACTGACGTTGCGCCACACTCATCGAGGTCTCCACTTCACGCACGAAAGATCGCCCGCTGCCAGTCCTCGGCATCGAGCGCGGCCAGGCTGGCCAGCTTGATCTGCACTGCCACGTTGAGCGGCCGACCCTGACTGTCCCGGGGCACGGTCAAGGGCATGTTCATGGACTCGATCACCAGCGGCGCGAAGCTGTAGCCGGCGATCTGCAGGCCCACGAGCTGAGGCGCCTCGCTCGGCAGCAGCGACTTGAGGAACCCCTCGCCGTCGCGGAAGTTGCGGATCGCCGATGCGATCGAACCAGCGGCGGCCAGCTTCTTCGGCAAGGTCCACTTCGCGAGCTGGTCGATCGGCTCCATGACCTCGGCCACTGGATCGTCGAAGGCTCGGAAGTGCATCGTCATCGGGATCTCGGCGCTGCTGCCGCCGAGGTACACGCGCGTGCTGTTCAGCTTCGTCACAGCGGTCCGGCTGCGGGCCTCTTCCGAGAATCGTTGAGCACCCTCGACCGCCTCGCGCAGCATGCTTGAGAACGGACCGTCCTCGCCCCCGGGCGCCACATCGGGCCCGATCGCCTGCGCCAGTGCGCCGATCTCGCCGGACTGCAGCAGCCCCATCAAGCTCGGCGCGAGGTTGCTCAGGCCGCTCTGCTCGAAGGCGCTTTGCCAGTTGCCACCCAGCTCGATGCTCGTGTCCGTGATGGGCGCCGCGACGCGGTTCCCGAGAAGGCCCTGGCCATCAGGCTTCACTGGGTACAGGACGCCAAGAAGGTTGCGGTTGAGCACGCCCCACTTCGACATCAGCGTCTTGCCGCCGCGGCCGTCTACTCGTGCACGTTCCATGCAATCTCCTGGTGGCTCAGTGCTGTGTCGGCAGCGTTCGCCGCACCGTCAGCCAGCGGCGGCCGGTCTCTTCGATCCGTCGAGCGCAGAGTGCGTCGGCTTCAGCCTCGGTGGGCACGCAATCGCAGGCGTCGCACCACGCCGCAAGCCAGCGGCCATCGTCGGTCGGCCCCACGGTGGCGAAGTCGGCGTCGACCACATCCGC
>Ga0209278_1001292_pt1 | contig 15574 bp, 11 predicted proteins | sample JI81BgreenDNA_FD_187504 | JGI IMG/M metagenome (GOLD analysis project Ga0209278, IMG submission 187504) | Wastewater effluent complex algal communities from Wisconsin, to seasonally profile nutrient transformation and Carbon sequestration -... | ecosystem: Engineered > WWTP > Effluent > Algae... | reverse complement strand
GACGGCGGATCAACAGGCGCAGCGATCGGCGGTGGAGGCGGCAACGGTGGCGACGACTTCGGTGGCGGCCCTGGGGCGGTTGGAACCGGAGTCGGAGGTGGTGCGGTTGGCGGCTCCGCTGGCCTTGGATGGCGATCGAGTGGGTGAACTGCGGGTGCGGGAGGGCGATCGGGTGCGGGCGGGGCAGGTGCTGGCGGTGCTGGCGGCCCAGGAGGTATTGGCGGCGGAGTTGCGGGAGGCGGAGCAACAGGTGGCGGTGGCCACGGCCCGGTTGGCCCAGGTACAGGCGGGCGCAAAGGCGGGCGACATCAACAGTCAACGGGCGACGGTCAGCCGCTTCCGGGCCGAGTGGCAGGGCAATACGGATGCCCAGCGGGCGCAGCTCAGCCGGTTGCGGGCCCAATGGCAGGGGCAGTTGGCCCAGCAGTCGGCGGCGGTGCGGCGGTTGGAAGCGGAGCTGGCCAATGCCCAGTCCGAAGCGCGGCGCTATGGGGCGTTGTTTGAAGAGGGGGCGGAGTCGGCCTCGCGCTACGACTCGAAGCGGTTGCTGGTGGAAACCCTGTCTCGACAGCTCCAAGAGGCGCGGGCGGAACTGAATCGGCTCGATCGCACGGGTCGGCAGGCGGTGCAGGAGGCGGTGGCGGTGTTGAGCCGGGTCGATCGCACGGGTCGCCAACAACTCCAGGAGGCCGCCTCGACGCTCAGCAGTGTGGCGGAGGTGCGATCGGTTGATGTGCAAACGGCGCGGGCGGAGGTGGCGGTGGCGCGGGCGGCGCGCGATCGGGCGGCGGCGGCCTTGGAGCGGGCCTATCTGCGCGCCCCAACCGAGGGTCGGGTGCTGAAAATTCACGCGCGATCGGGCGAAAAAATTGGCGATGACGGTCTGTTGGACATGGCTCAGACCGATCGGATGGTGGCGGTGGCCGAGGTGTACCAAACCGATGTGGGGCGGGTGCGCATTGGGCAAACGGCGACGATTTCCGGCCAAGCCATTCAAGGATCCCTGCGCGGCACGGTGGCCCACGTGGGGTTGCAAATTGAACAACAAAACGTGTTTAGCAATCAGCCGGGCGAAAATCTCGATCGGCGCGTGGTAGAAGTGCGCATTTTGCTAGATGCGGCCAGCGCCGCCCAGGTGCAATCGCTGACCAATTTGCAAGTCGAAGTCAACATTAATACCGGTGCACCGCGACCGGATGGCACACGCTAAATACGCCATTGCATCACCCATTTCATCACCCACATAATCGCAGGATTTCTGGGTGATCAAAGCCGGTGAGGGCGATCAAAATGATGCCACAACCAACCCAGACCCCTAGCTCTTCTCTGACCGTTTTCTGCACCGACAAGGGTTTTAGAGTGTCTCATCAAATCCGATTGATTGGGGTTGAAATGGTTAATTTTCCTAGCCCAACGACCCCAGACAAGGGACTTAAGCCCCTTGCTCCCACGATCTCGCAACGCAAGAATCAGGGGTTTGGGTATTTGATGATAGTCCCTAAACCCCTTGCATCCGAGATGATAGAAATTAACACCGATCCTGTAATCAAAAACCCGATCAATGCCTAAAAAAACGCCCCTGTCTTGGCTCTTGCTGGCTCGACAAAAAAGTCGTCTCGTGGTGGCGATCGCGGGCATTGCCTTTGCCGATATTTTGATGTTTATGCAACTGGGATTTCAAAGTGGGTTGTATGACGCGGCCATTAAGCCCCATCGCAGTTTGGATGCGGATTTGGTGTTGATTAATCCAAAATTTCAGACCCTCATTTCCGTCAAAAGTTTTCGGCGAGAACGCCTGCACCAAACCTTGAGTGTTCCAGGGATCGATCGGGTGAGCGCGCTCTACATTGGCACTGGGCAATGGCGAAATTCAGAAACTCGTACCAGTCGAGCCATTTTGGTGTGGGGTGTGGAGCCGGGAAAACCGAGTTTCAAACTGCCGGATGTGGAAGGGCAACTTAATCAAATTTCCTTGCTCAAAACAGTGTTGTTTGACCAAGCCGGTCGGCCAGAATATGGGCCCGTGGCAAGCTGGCTGGAGCAGGCGGGAAAATCCGTGGAAGTGGAAATGAGCGATCGATTGTTGAACCTCAGCGGGGTTTTTACGCTGGGGGCTTCCTTTGCGGCGGACGGCAATGCGATCGTCAGTGATTCAACCTTTTTGCATCTGTTTCCGGAGCGTGATGCCAGCAACATTGATGTGGGTTTGATTCAGTTAAAACCGGGAACCGATCCATTAAAAATTCAAGCAATCCTAGCAGCAGAATTGCCGAAGGATGTGCGTGTGTTGACAGTGGAAGAATTTGCCAATGTCGAAAAGCAATACTGGGCAGAAGGTACAGGCATTGGCTTTATTTTCGGTCTCGGGGCCGTCATGGGCTTCATTGTTGGCATTGTGATTGTTTATCAAATTTTGTATTCCGATGTGTCTGATCATTTGTCGGAATTTGCCACAATGAAAGCCATGGGCTATAGCAATTTGTTCTTGGTGCGTGTGCTGATTGGCGAGGCGCTGATTTTGGCGGTGATCGGTTTTTTGCCGAGTTTGGTATTAGCCATGGGGCTATATCAATTGACCTATTCGGCAACGCTATTGCCCATTTTTATGAAGCTCGATCGCGCTGTGACGGTGTTTGTTTTGACGATGGTGATGTGTAGTGCATCGGGGGCGATCGCGATGCAAAAACTCTACGAAGCGGATCCGGCTGATATTTTCTAAAGGCGCTTAGGACTAAACCATTGATGAACCTTACCTCTTCTGAAGCAATAACTGGATCGATTTCGTATCCCGTGACGATCGATATCAAAGGACTAAATCATTACTTTGGACATGGTGATTTAAAAAAACAGGTTTTATATGAAATTGATTTGTCGATCGCATCGGGTGAAATTGTCTTGCTGACGGGGCCATCGGGTTCTGGAAAAACCACCCTATTAACCCTGCTGGGAGGGCTGCGATCGGCCCACGAGGGCAGCCTCAAAATCCTGGGGCAAGAAATGCGCGGCGCAACTAAAAATCAATTGCTAAAAACGCGCTGCAATATTGGCTATATTTTCCAAGCCCATAATCTTTTGAGCTTTTTGAGTGCTCGACAAAATGTGCGTCTATCGTTGGAATTGCACGATCACTATACGGATGCTGACTGCGATCGGCTCGTGGATGAAATGTTAACGGCGGTGGGCTTGGGCGATCGCTTGGACTACTACCCCGATCAGCTCTCAGGTGGGCAAAAACAGCGGGTGGCGATCGCCCGGGCGCTGGTGAGTTCACCCAAAATTATCCTAGCCGACGAACCTACGGCGGCGCTCGATCGTAAGTCTGGACGTGATGTGGTGGAAATTATTCAAAAGCTTGCCAAAGAACGCCATTGCACCATTCTTTTGGTCACACACGACAACCGAATTCTGGACATTGCCGATCGCCTGCTTTACATGGAAGATGGCCGACTGGTGAAGGATAAGACCGAGTAATAAGTCATCTCTTCATCATCCAGCTCAGTCCAGTTTCAATCGGATTCAGGATACGTTGGCAGCCAAAGGCATATCAGCTTTTAAACTGACAGTTTGCTTGACCGGAATTTCGATTACAAACTCGCTACCTTCCCCAACAATAGAATTGCACATCAACTGGCCATGGTGCTTTTCAACAATAATTTGGTGACTAATTGATAACCCCAAACCCGTTCCCTTGCCGACGGGTTTTGTGGTGAAAAATGGGTCAAATAGTTTTTCAAGCGTTGTGGGTTCAATCCCCGGCCCGTTGTCACGAATCCGAATGCGAACCCAGGAGTGGTTTAGGGAGTCGGGTTTTAGGAGTTCGGTGATAATTTCAATTTGACTCGGCTGGTCTTGGCTTTCTGCGAATGATCGGTGTTGATCCCGCTCCTCAAGGGCATCGATCGCATTCACCAACAAGTTCATAAAGACTTGGTTGAGCGGGCCCGGATAGCACTCAATCTCGGGAAGTTGACCATAGGATTTAGTCACCACAATGCGCGATCGCCCCACCCGATCCTTGAGATTATGGCGCAAAATTGTGAGAGTACTATCGATGCATTCATGCAAATTGACCGATTTGGATTCTGATTCATCGAGGCGCGAAAAAATCCGCAGCGACTTCACAAGGTCGCAAACTCGCTCGGCTCCAACCTTCATCGATCCCAACAGCTTTGGTAAATCTTCGGCCACAAACTCCAAATCAATTTCTGCAATTTTGTCTTCGATTTCCAAAGGCACTTGCTCAAACTCTTCTTGATATAAATTGATTAACTCAATCAAGTCCTTGATATATTGATCGGCAGGCAAAATATTGCCATAGATGAAATTAATCGGGTTGTTGATTTCATGGGCAATGCCTGCCACCAGTTGACCCAGGCTAGACATTTTTTCGCTTTGAACGAGTTTGATTTGGGTTTCTTTGAGCTGGGTCAGAAGTTGCTGAAGCTCGGCCTTCGATTCTTCGGCTCGTTGTCGATCGAAAATTTCCTGTTGAAGCGATTGATTCGTTTCCTCCAGAAGCTGGGCCTTGACTGCTAAATCTTGATATAGTTGCCGCGTTCGATCGGCCGACCGTTGCCGTTCGCGATCGACGGAGTTTAACTGGCGAGATACTAAACTAATGGATATGGCTAAAATCACCATATTGATCACAACAAATAGGGCAATTCCCATCGCCGAATTAAACGCATTTAGCCGAAATCCACTTAAAATAATCCAGCCAATAATCAGGGGCAAAAGCATTGCATAGAGCATCAGTCGGCGCGTCATTACGCCCCCGGCATAATCACTCACAAACTCCGCCATCCATCCCCGATCGGCCGTCGCCAGCAAGCAGCTAATGGATAAGAGAAAAAATGCAATAGCCGTATGCAGCGCCATCTTGGTGTAGCTGCTGAGGCCGTAAAACGTTTGGACATTGTAGGCATAGCCCAAGAGTCCGAGCAGCGAAATGAAGCCTCCCGTCGTAGCCAGGCCCTGCAAGAGATAAAATGCCCGGTTGGTTTGTCGTTGAATTCCTAATAGCAACCAAGACAAGCCCAGGATGATGAATGTAATAGATGTATTGATGGCCATTCGGCCTGGGCTGGATGTGCTGATGACGCTGGTGTCATCTTTTGCCAGCAGCTCATCAATACCATAATTGGTATTAAAAAAATACTGCAAGGTGGTTAGTAGGCCGATCAAAACTGTGATCAATGCAGCTCCAATGAGTACTAATCGCGCAGATTGAATGCGTTGATCTTGGTTGGTTTGCTGAAGCCAAATCCAGTACCAAAGACTAGTGCCTAGAACCCCGATGCAGACAGCCGTATTGATTTTCATGGACACCAACCCTGGCAAAACTTGCTTGAGAATGGTGATGTCCAAGATCCATCCCACAACGACCATGATTGAGATCAAGCTTGCTACTGCCGCAAGATAACCTGCCCATGTCATTAATTCTTGAACTCGGGAGCGATTGCGTGAATTCATCATTGGCGGTTCCAGGGCGAATGGGCTGAAGCGGTGATCACCGGTCATTCAAGGGTTTTGGGTAGATCTCTGATCGGTAGGTGTCATTGCTTGAATTCAGTTGAATTTGGCCAAATCCAGGCAAATTGGGTCAAATTCACTCAAATTCACTCAAATTCATTCTGGTTGATCACTTGTTATCATGACGCGTTTAAAATGAATTGGGTAGTTACTAATGATACAAAATCAGTTCATCAATTTTAGACGAATTTATTGGAGTTGGTTTGTCGATCTTGGCTGATCCCTTCAGTCAGCTTAGGGAATGCCTAAAAGGTCAAATTAAATACCGTTTAATTGTCAATCATCGATCAAAACAAGGGGTTGTCACTAGTTCGACGGAATGATTGCTAAACCTCCTGATTTTCTCTGTGCCCATCGTTGCAACAAAAGGCTTAGGGCGTGTCATCAAATCAAGTTGGATTGACGCTGAAACGACGAATTTTCCCAACTCAACCGCCCCAGATAAGGGGCTTAAGCCCCTTGTCCCCCACGATTCGGCAACGCAAGAATTAGGGGTTTGGGTATTTGATGACAGCCCCTAGGTTTCTTGCTTCTCTCGATCGGGTTGCGGTGTAATCAGGATTTCAGCGTATCTGGTGATTCGCCGCAAGTCCGTTATCCTAGTGACTTTCGTGGTATTTGCAGTGATTCAAGGTCTGTTCTAGATCTCCTCTCATAGGAAATTGCCTAAATAGAGAATTGCGGTTGATCAGACTCGAATGATTGCTGTTAGATGGCTCTAGATAACCATGGGGGGCTTTTTTTGAAGGGTTTAATGATTGCCCATGAGTTTTTGAATAATATGTGCAAAATCCGACAAGATGGTTAATTGATTGGATTCAGATAATGGAGGAATATGAATAAATAATGCTTGACTGGGATGACGATTGAGCAACAGCCATTGCAAGACGATGTAGTAAAGCCGATTACAAACGAAGTTTCCAGCATCTAGACTGATTTGGCTGGATTTTGTGCCTGAGATTAGCCAGTTTAGGTTGAGCGATGTGGCGAGGGTGCTGCCTTGGTGTTTGGCTTGAGCTTCGAGGCTGAGGGCCGATCGCCCTTCGGCCATGCCACATAACACAATAAAGCGGGGGCGGTATTGTTCGATCGCCCGAATCACGCGCCGTGGAGCAGCTTCAAAATCTACAGGTAATTGCCGCAAGCAATGCACGTTGGGTGTTAACTGGCCTTGAGTCAAGAGCTGCTGCAATACATCATCGGAGGCGTTGGATGTTTGGTGGGGCAACCAGGTTTGAAATGATGTTAAAAGTAGTTGAGATCTTGCCCGAGGGTCATTAAAATTAACCATAGTTTTCAAATCTAAACTACCCGGTTTTGGTCACTGAAGCTTAGCGCTTTTTGGTTACTTAAACAGCGAATTTGAATGGTTCAAATTTCAGTCATGGTTTTAGTTAGTCAAGGTTCTATGGGCTGTTCCAAGGCAAGTGATGATCAATAATTTCCATTGGGAATCTATAATTTTGACTATGATAATTTTGACGATGTAATTTTGGGAGTTTTGAGTCCTATGACAGTGATTGCCGTGGTCGATTATGACATGGGCAACTTGCATTCTGCCTGTAAAGGCTTGACCCAGGCGGGAGTTGAGCCGATCGTCACGGATTCGGCCACGGTGATCGATCGCGCCGATGCGGTGGTGTTGCCCGGTGTGGGATCCTTTGACCCGGCGGTGCGGCAATTGCGCGATCGGGGCCTCGAAGCGCCCATTCGCCAAGCGATCGCCCAGGGCAAACCCTTCCTGGGCATTTGTTTGGGGTTGCAAATGTTGTTTGACACCAGCGCCGAGGGCTGCGAACCGGGCTTGGGCATCGTCCCCGGTGCTGTGCGCGCGTTTCAACCGGAACCTGGGATCACAATTCCGCATATGGGTTGGAATCAGCTCGACCTGACACAGCCCCAATCGCTGTTGTGGGACGGGTTGGAGCGATCGCCCTGGGTCTATTTTGTCCACTCCTACTATGTGGATCCGGCGGAGTCGGGGGCGATCGCCGCCACGACCACCCACGGCAGCCAAACCGTCACGGCCGCCATTCACTGCGAAGCCCTCGGCTCCGGTCGCCAAAACGTAATGGCTGTGCAATTTCACCCGGAAAAATCCGCCACTGCCGGGTTGCGCCTGTTGGCGAACTTTGCCAATACTGTGCGATCAGCGGTTCCTTGCTAGCGCTTGATGTACCCTTGCCCCTGAATGCGGAGGCTGTCGGATCTAAACGCAAGAAATCGGGCACTTGGTACCCACTACCAACGCGCCCGCCTGGGCCAATTGCCCCGAAACAATCCACTCAATAAAATCCCGTTCCGAGAGGGGTCGTCCAAACAAATATCCCTGAAAACTTTGGCAGCCGAGTTGTACTAAAACATCGTGCTGCAGCATTGATTCGACTCCCTCGGCCACAACTTCTAGATCCATCAAGTGACTGATACTGATAATGGAGGCAACCAAACAATTTTTGGAATTGCTCTCCAGCTCATTCACAAAAGCCTTATCAATTTTCAGAAAATCGAGGGGTAAATGCTTGAGATGGGCGAGGGAAGAATAGCCTGTCCCAAAATCATCAAGGGCAATTCGGATACCATGCGATCGCAAAAAAGCCAGCTTTTCAATGGTTTCTGCTAAGTCGTAGAGCAGGGCTGTTTCGGTTAGCTCCAACACAAAATAGCTCGGGTCTAATTGATAGTAGGCGATCGTTTGACAGACCTGCTCCACAAAATCCGGCCGGGTAAACTGCCAAGGTGAAACATTCACCGACAAATGCCCCTTGAAGGGAATATCCCGATCGAGCCAGGTGGTCAACCGCAGGCACGATTGCTCCAGCACCCATTGGCCAATGCTATGAATTAAACCCGTTTCTTCGGCGACGGGAATAAACACAACGGGGGAAATAGTTCCCAATTCCGGGTGCTGCCAACGCAACAACACCTCAGCTCCCAAAATGTGTCCCTCCGCATTCACCTGGGGTTGAAAGTAGAGTTCTAATTCATGGTTGGCAATCACCTGGCGCAATCCCTCTTCCAGCCGCAGTCGATCGGCCGCCGCCGCTTGCAAGGAAGCCAAATAGAGCTGCGTCACCCCGCGGCCGAGACTCTTGGCCCGATACAGCGCCATATCGGCATGGCGCAGAATGTCTAATTGGGTCATCCCCTCCGTGGGAAAGAGCGCTACGCCAATGCTCGCCCCCACATTCAAGGTTCGATCGCCCACCACAATCGGGCTAGACAACGTGGCACTAATGCGATGGGCCAACTGCAAGGCGTGGTGTTCGACCGCCGCATGGCACGGCAGCCCCGGCGCAATCAACACCACAAACTCATCGCCCCCCAACCGAGCCACCAGCGCCGTTTCGTCCGCCACCTGCTCCAGTCGCCGAGCGATCGCCCGCAAAACCTCATCGCCCACATCGTGACCGAGCGCATCATTAATCGTTTTGAAATGATCCAAATCAATTAATAACAACGCCCCCTCTTCACCGGATTCATGCATCCGTTTCAACACCTGTTCGAGGTATTCATGGAAGCGGGCCCGATTGGGCAGATGGGTCAGATAGTCGTGATAGGCCAGGCGGTGAATGCGCGCTTCATCCTGCAACCGTTGCACCTCCGCCTCCGCCCGCGCCGCAAAGATTTCCAGAATTTCTCGCACCTGTTCGATCTGCTCGATCGGCTGGGTGTCGAGCACTGTCAAAATCCCCAACGGTTGTTCCCGACCATCAAACAGCGGCGTGCCAATGTAACTCTCAATATCCATCTCCGCCAGGAGTCGATCGCGCGGGAAGGCCTGTTGGACGTGGCGCGGATAAATACAAGTATCGCGACCCAAAACCTCGGCACAGGGCGTATCAACCAACGAATAGCCAAAGTTGGGCGCGATCGTCCCGTGGGCACAAACCGCCAGTGTTTGGATGTGATTTGGCGTGTCCTGATCCAGCACACCCAACAACACATATTCCGCCCCAAATAAATCCGCCAAACTCTGCACCAGCCGATCGAAAAACCGATCGCCCGCCGTCGCCACCCCCGCCGCAATCAGATGAATCGCATCCTCAACGCGCTTTTTTTCCGTCACATCTTCATGCACCAAAATGGCTTCTCGCAAGTGCCCGCGTGAATCCTTAATGGGGTAAAGATAGCCCCGAATCCAGCGTTGGCGGCTGGTGTGACCGATCGCATCGGTTAGGGTATATAGCCGAGGTGGAATTGCCGTCACTCCCCCCAGCAATCCCTGTTTCAGATGGGGCCAAATATCCCGAGCAATCGATGAAATGGCAAACGCCTCTGCTCGATCGGCCGTTTGGGAAGCGCTTTGACCCCAAAGGGCTTCCCAAGCGGCGTTGACCTGAAGTGTGCGACCACCGGGGGACAGAATTTGAATACTGAAGGGCGACTGTTCCACCAGCGATCGAAAGCGCTTTTCAGAAGTCAGTAATTGTTGTTGGGTTTCCTGGCTGAGTAATATGCTGACAATCATAATCATCGCCACGAAGATTAAAGCCCCCGGTTCTAGACCGTCCAAAATTCCCATCCGAATGCAGATGCTGACGACGGAGCTTAGTAAATAACACAGGATTGAAAAGCTCATTAACTGATTACTAAGACTGCGGGGAAGGCGCTGCAAAATATACAGGACGTGGACAAACCCCAACAGGAAGCCGATCGCCATGAATGCAAACCCGCTATTATGTTGACCAACCGCACGAGTGACGGTTTCCCCCCAGGGCAGGTGCAAAACTGTGAGCTGATCAATACTCGTATATTGCAAACTATAGGGCTGGCTCAAATTGATGCCAATCATCAGCAATAGATAGACCGTCAATCCCACCAAAAAGCGTGACGATCGCTGTTTTACATATACAGAAATAAACCAAAAAAAGCAGATGCTAATCATGATTACGATCGAGAGTGCCCACTTCAGAGCCATAGCAAAAATCTGAGGATCAGCGCTTTGAAGGGTGGTGACGTGAGCCAGCATGAAGGGAATTGCTAAAAACGTCACACTCGCAAACCGTAAATGCACGGGCGATCGGGGTTTACGCAAACCAATTGATAGATGAATGATCGTGGCATAGGCAGAAATGCCCATCAGAACGTAGCAGCTAGGAATAATAATTGAGTGCATGGTTGAGCTTGGCTGCGCCAGGGTAATCAATCGTCTTGAGAGTAGCCAATGGTCAAGCATTGAATTTGAACTAATGTCGGTATTGCCTGTGAAGTGATGATTATCGATGCCAAAACGGTTGCCAATCCAGGGTTTCAGTAAAGCATCATTACTAATTTGGGGCACTACCATCGAGTGACCGGCTTTTATGGGTTTGATGAGCAAGGCAGGGGGTTAACCGCAGATCAATCATTCAATTCAAGATTGATCTATTGATCTTTGGTATCGATGATCTGGCTGAAGTGCTGATCGGTATTCATTGCAGTTGTCTAGGTAAAAAGTGTCTCGATCAAGCACTTATATTATGTCGTTTTTTCCGTGTAATCTGAATACTCGATCGCTACAGTCATCGCGGCTTCCCAGGTAAACGGCGGCTCGATCGGGAATGTTTTGAGAGGCAAGTGAGTCTCCACAAAGGCTTGTTCGCGAGCCGTGGGATAGGCTTGGGCGATCGCACTGGGCAACCAAGATTTCAGACTGGGATTGTCCTGAAGTAGCTGTTGAATTTCCCGGCGTGCGGAACGAATGCTAAACACCCACGAATTGGATCGGCGATCGGGTTGAAACCGCCACTTCAGCAAATGTAGATAGAGCCGCGCAATCTGACTGGTTAAGGCTCGTTTTTCCGATCGCCCCAAGCTTTCAACCTCTTCTAACAAATTCTCCAGATCCAACTGATCGAACTGCCCCGATCGCAACAGTTCGGCCTGTTGTTGCACCCAGCCGTAATAGTCGCTGTCGTAGGTGACAGGGGCGATCGTTTTGGAAGTCATATCGCAAGTCCTCTGCGGGTTAGCAAAGATTACGCCAACGCTTGCTGAAACGGTTGTTGATGTCATTGTGCAGGATCGAGCCAGTGAGATTCCACAGAAACCCTGCTTGCATAGCCTCCGCAACCGGTCGCGCGGCCCCGCCCCATGATTTGCCCCATGATTTGTAGGTTGCGTTGCGCTGATATCCTGAGAAGCATCAATCCAACGATCAAAACCCCAAAATTGCGCCCGCCATGTCCGTTACCGCGCCGCCTCGAAGCAACGATCCCGTAACCTTTCCGCTGACGGCGGTGATCGGCCAAGAGTCGATCAAGATGGCCCTGCTGTTGGCGGCGATCGATCCGGGCCTGGGGGGCGTGGCGATCGCCGGTCGGCGCGGCACGGCCAAATCGGTGATGGCCCGGGCGATCCATGCCCTGCTGCCCCCGATCGAGATTGTCGATGGATCGATGAGTAACTGCGACCCCGATCGCCCGGAAACCTGGGAAGACGGCTTGCAAATTACCGGTGAAATTCCCCGCAAAGTCATCCCCGCGCCCTTTTCGCAAATTCCGCTGGGTGTAACCGAAGATCGGCTGCTCGGCTCCGTGGATGTGGGCCAGTCCGTGAAGCGCGGCGAAACGGTGTTTCAGCCCGGCTTGCTGGCAGAAGCGAATCGGGGCGTGATGTATGTCGATGAAATCAATTTGCTCGATGACCAAATCGCCAATCTGTTGCTGGGATCCCTGAGCGAAGGGCGCAACCAAATTGAGCGGGAAGGGATCAGCTTTTCGCACCCCTGCCAAGGGCTGCTGATTGCCACCTACAACCCGGAAGAGGGGCCGCTGCGGGAGCATTTGCTCGATCGAATCGCGATCGCCCTGTCCGCCGATGGAGCCTTGGGGTTGGATCAGCGGGTGGAAGTGGTCGATCGCGCTGTCGGCTATGCCCGATCGCCCCAGGACTTCCTTGGGCAATACGCCGAAGAGCTGGACGGCCTAAAAACCCAAATCCTGTTGGCGCGCGAATGGCTGAAGGATGTGACCATCAGCCGTGAGCAGTTGGAATATTTGGTGCAAGAGGCGGTGCGCGGCCGGGTGCAGGGCCACCGGGCGGAACTGTTTGCGGTGCGTGTGGCCAAGGCCCATGCGGCCCTCGATGGACGGACGGCGGTGAATGCCGATGATTTGCGGGTGGCGGTGGAATTGGTGATTGTGCCCCGGGCCACGGTGATTGAAACGCCGCCGGACGAGCAACAGCCGCCGCCGCCCCCGCCGCCGCAACAGCAGCCCGAAGCGGAACAGGAACAAGACGACGAAACCGAGAACGAAGACGACGATCAAGACGAAAACGAAGACGACGACCAACCGGACGAGCCGCCCGCAATCCCCGAAGAATTCGTGTTTGACCCGGAAGGGGTGGTGATGGATCCGTCGGTGCTGCTGTTTGCCCAAACCACGGCCCAGCGATCGGGCGGTAGCTCCGGCAGTCGATCGATCATCTTCTCGGACGATCGGGGGCGCTACATCAAACCCGTGTTGCCCCGGGGCCCCGTGCGCCGGATTGCCGTCGATGCCACCCTGCGATCGGCCGCACCCTACCAAAAAGCCCGCCGCGCCCGGGCCGCCGCTGCGGGCGAAACGGGCCGCCGCGTGTTCGTCGAAGAAAGCGACGTGCGGGCCAAGCGCCTGGCCCGGAAGGCCGGAGCCTTGGTCGTGTTTGTGGTGGATGCGTCGGGATCGATGGCCCTGAACCGGATGCAGTCCGCCAAGGGTGCGGTGTTGCGGCTGCTGACGGAGGCTTACCAAAACCGCGATCAGGTGTCGCTGATTCCCTTCCGGGGTGAGCAAGCGGAAGTGCTGTTGCCGCCCACGCGATCGATTTCGGCGGCCAAGCGGCGGTTGGAAACCATGCCCTGTGGCGGCGGCTCGCCCTTGGCCCACGGCTTAACCCAGGCGGTGCGCGTGGGGACGAATGCCCGCCAGTCGGGGGATGTGGGGCAAGTGGTGATTGTGGCGATTACGGACGGTCGGGGGAATGTGCCCCTCGCCCGATCGCTCGGCCAGCCCATGGAGCCGGACGAGAAACCCGATGTGAAGCAAGAACTGCTGGACATTGCGGGCAAAATCCGCGCCTTGAACATCAAGCTGCTGGTGATCGACACCCAAAGCAAATTCGTTTCCACCGGTTTCGCCAAGGAAATGGCAGAAACGGCGGGCGGCAAGTATTACCACCTGCCGAAAGCCACCGACCGGGCGATCGCCGAAATGGCCCGAGGGGCGATCGCCGATTTGAAATAGGTGAATTGTTGCTCGTACCGCTGCACACCCAGCGATCGGTTTCAAAATCACATCGTCAGAGGGCGCAAAGCGTTGCGCCCCTACCCCAATCAATCAGAATTCGTAGGGGCGTACCGCCGTACGCCCTCCGGTCGCGAGGGTGTCAACAGATCAGAGCAGAGGGCGCAAAGCGTTGCGCCCCTACGGAATTGACCGTTTCCGTACCGATGGTTTTCGCTTAGGCTGAAGGCAATCCTCTCGCGGCGCTGTTCGCTGGCTGCGTGCCTATGACGGTTTCGATCGCCCCGATCCCCACCCTGGCGGAATTTCTCGATCGCCCCGATCTCGACGATTCGCCCGCTTGGGAATATTTCGATGGCCGGGCAGTCCAAAAATCCATGCCCAAGTTTCGCCATTCCCTGCTGCAAAAACGACTGATTCGGGCGATCGACGCGGTGGGCGATCGCTACACAGCCATGCCAGAGTTGCGCTGTACCTTTGGCGATCGCTCGATCGTCCCCGATGTGGCGGTGATTGCTTGGGAACGGGTGGCGCTGAAGGATGAAGGCGAGCCGATCGATCAATTCTTGGCCGCTCCAGCTTGGATCATCGAGATTTTGTCGCCCGAACAATCGGCTAATCGGGTGATGGATAAGCTGCTTCACAGTTGGCAGTTTGGGAGCCGGTTGGCTTGGTTGGTTGATCCCCAGGATCGATCGATTCTTGCTCTATTGCCCGATCAACAACCATTACTGTATCGGCGGGCAGCTCCCTTGCCTTGCTTGCCAGACTTGCCCCTGACCCTGACGGCGGAGCAGATTTTTGGGTGGCTAAAGGTGGGTTCACAACCGGAGGAAACGCTGTGACTGTTGCGCTGAACGCTGCTCCCGAGATCGATCGCGCGTGGCATGGATCGTTCGAGTTGCGGTTTGACCGATCGGGCGATCGCACCCAGGTTCAGGCTAAAACCCGATCGCCCTTGCAATTTCAGCGGCCTTTTTATCCCGAGGGGCCGGCGGTTTGCCACGCGGCGATGTTGCATGTGGCGGGGGGCATGGTCGGGGGCGATCGGCTGTCGATTTCCCTAGATTTGGCTGCGGAAACGGCGGCCCTGGTGACAACGGTTTCGGCGGCCAAGATCTATGGCAGTCGGGGGCGATCGCTGATTGATCCGGCCGGGCGGTTTGCCCAGCAGTCGGTGCGGGTGCGGGTGGGCGAGGGGGCGCACCTGGAATGGTTGCCGCAGGAGACGATTATTTTTGATGGCGCGTTGTACGAGCAGCGATCGCGCATTGATCTGGCGGCGGGGGCCAGTTGGCTGGGGAGTGAGATTGTGCGGTTGGGGCGCACGGCTGGGGGTGAGCGCTACGGGTGCGGCGAGTGGCGATCGCGCCTGGAAGTGTGGCAGGGCGATCGGCTGGTGTGGCTCGATCCCCAGCGGATTGACGCGACCGACCCGGCGACCCGCGACGGATCCCACGGGCTGGCCGGCTGCCCGATCGTCGGGACGCTGGCTTGGATTGGTCAGGACATCCCGAAGGATCTGATTGCAGAAGCGCGATCGCACCTGCCCCAGGGCGATCGGGTCGATTGCGGGATCACGCGGCTGCAAACGGGGCTGCTTTGTCGCTATCGGGGCCATTCGGTGATTGAGGCCCGGCGCTGGTTTTGGCAGGTGTGGGATTTGGTGCGACGCAGCCAGCGCGATCGACCGGCGATCGCCTCCCGATTTTGGCCCCTCTGAGCACGCGCCACCCCGAAACCGGAAATCTTCGCAAGCGATCGGTGGCCTGCTAGACAAATCGCGCTACAACCAACATCAGATATTTGCGCGAACATCCGTGCGATCGCCCTAT
>Ga0209278_1001291_pt1 | contig 15575 bp, 17 predicted proteins | sample JI81BgreenDNA_FD_187504 | JGI IMG/M metagenome (GOLD analysis project Ga0209278, IMG submission 187504) | Wastewater effluent complex algal communities from Wisconsin, to seasonally profile nutrient transformation and Carbon sequestration -... | ecosystem: Engineered > WWTP > Effluent > Algae... | reverse complement strand
CCGCACCGCCGAACCCGCAGGGTTCGACGACGTCGCCCGCTCCCTCGCCGCAGGCAGCATCCGGCGCAACGCCGCCCCCACCGGATCGATCTGCGACGCCATCCTCACCCCCCAACCCGGCGTGCTTACCTTCCCCATCCTCCAGCGCCTCGCAGGCCCCGGCCTCACCGCCTCGGATGATGAGGCACTGCGCGCCATGTCGCTCGCCTTCACCCACCTCCGTATCGTCCTCGAACCGGGCGGCGCCATCGCCCTCGCCGCCGCCCTCCACCGCGACGACCTGCCCGACACCGTCATCGTCACAGCATCCGGCGGCAATGTGGACCGCGAAACCTTCCGCATGGCCCTCGACCGCTTCCCCGAGTGACTTACCCTTTCGAACCGAAACCGGCCCGCCCACACCCAGAAAACCCCCAAAAAGATTCCCCTTCCGAACATGCCCCCCGTCTTCCTCCCCGACCTCCGCCTGAACGCCGACCTGACCGGACCGCAGGACGGCGCCCCCCTCGTCCTGATCCACGCCTTGGGCACCAGCGCCGCGATCTGGGACGACCTCCTCCCCCTCCTGCCCCCCACCCTCCGCATCCTCCGCTTCGACCTGCGCGGCCACGGCGCCTCCGACGTCCCACCCGGTCCCTACGCGATGGGCGCCCTCATCCGCGACACCGAACGCCTGATGGACCATTTCGCGCTAAGGGATGCCGTCGTCCTCGGCCTCTCCATCGGCGGCCTCATAGCCCAAGGCCTCGCCGTCAAACGCCTCGACCTCGTCCGCGCGATGATCCTGTCGAACACGGCAGCCAAGATCGGCCGCCCCGAACAATGGCAGGACCGCATCGCCGCCATCCGCGCAGGCGGCATGTCCGCCCTGCACGACGCCACGATGGAACGCTGGCTTGGCCGGAAATGGCAGGACAATCCCGCCCTCCCCCGCCTTTCCAAACTCTTCTTGAACACCAACCCCGAAGGCTGGTCCGGCTGCGCCTCAGCCATCGCAGGAACCGATTTCTACGAAACCACCGCCACCCTCACCCTCCCCACCCTCGCCATCGCAGGCGCCAACGACGCCTCCACCCCGCCCGACCTGATCCGCGAAACCGCCGACCTCATCAAAGGCCACCGCTTCGCCCTGATCCGCAAGGCAGGCCACATCCCCCCGGTCGAAAGACCCGCCGAATACGCCGCCGTCATCACCCAATTCCTCACGGAAATCGGCCATGCCTGACATCCTGCTCATCCACGGCGCAGCCCACGGCGCATGGTGCTGGCACCGCGTGATCCCGGCACTTCAGGCACTCGGCCACACCGCCCGCGCCATCGACCTGCCGGGAAACGGAGACGACCGCACCCCCGCCGCCGAAGTCACCCTCGACCTCTACGCCGACGCCATCCTGAACGCGACCCAAGGCCCCACGATCCTCCTCGGCCACAGCATGGGCGGCTTCCCCATCACCGCCGCCGCCCAACGCGCCCCTGACCGCATCGCCGCCCTGATCTACCTCTGCGCCTACCTCCCCCGCGCAGGCCAAACCCTCGCGGAAATGCGCAAGGCAGGCCCCCGCCAACCCCTCGCCGGAGCCTTCCGGATCGACGACAGCCGCACCACCTTCACCTTCGACCCCGACCAATCCCCCGCCCTCTTTTACCACGACTGCCCGCCCGAAGACGTGGCCCTTGCCGCAAACCGCCTCTGCCCCCAACCCATCCGCCCGCAGGAAACACCCATCCCCGACACATCCCGCGCCGAGACCCTCCCCCGCTTCTACATCCGCTGCACCGACGACCGCGCCATCCCGCCCGAATACCAGCAGACCATGTCCGCCCAACTCCCACCGCAAAACATCCTCACCCTGCCCACCTCACACTCCCCCTTCTTCTCCGCCCCCGAAGCCCTCGCCCGCCACATCGACGCAATTTCGCGCCGCCTCCACGACATGCCCTCTGTCAACCCAGCCTGACAGGCGCTAGCTTCCCCCCAACCCAACGGGAAGCCCCATGTCCGACCGCCGCGAAAAGCTCGCCCTCGCCTTCATCCTGATCACCATCACCATCGACGCCATTGGCATCGGCCTGATCTTCCCGGTCATGCCCGACCTGATCGAAAGCGTGACGGGCGGCACCCTCTCGCAGGCGGCGATCTGGGGAGGAATCCTCTCAACCTCCTACGCCGTGATGCAATTCCTCTTCGGCCCCATCATCGGCTCGCTCTCCGACCGCTACGGCCGCCGCCCAATCCTGCTGATCTCGCTGCTGGTCATGTCCATCGACTACCTCGTCATGGCCATCGCCCCCACGATCTGGATCCTCCTGATAGCCCGCATCGTCGCGGGCATCACCGCAGCCACCTATTCCACCGCCACCGCCTATATCGCCGACATCACACCGCCCGAAAAACGCGGCGCGCGCTTCGGCTTGATCGGGGCCTGCTTCGGCGTGGGCTTCGTCGCAGGCCCCCTCATCGGCGGCCTCCTCGCCGCCATCGATCTGCACGCCCCCTTCTACGCCGCCGCTGCCCTCGCACTGGCCAACATGGTCTTCGGCTACTTCGTCCTGCCCGAAACCGTGACCGACGCCACCCGCCGCCCCTTCTCCTTGGCCCGCGCCAACCCGCTCGGTGCCCTCCGCGCCGTCTCCAAACTCCCCGGCCTGAAACGCGTCCTCACCTGCTTCCTGATCCTCGGCATCGCGATGAACGTCTACCCGACGATCTGGGCCTATTACGGACAGGCCCGCTTCGGCTGGGACAGCACGATGGTCGGCCTCTCCCTCGCCCTCTACGGCATCAGCTTCGCCGTGGGTCAGGCGCTGCTCGTCGGCCCCCTGATCAAACGCTTCGGCGAACACCGCGCCGTCCATTACGGCATGTGGGTTGATGTGACGACCCTCGCGGCCCTCGGCCTCGTGACCCAAGGCACCCACGCCCTCATCATCACCCCCATCACGGCGCTTGGCGGCGTCGTCACCCCCGCCCTGCAAGCCCTCGCCTCCCGCGCCGCGCCCGCCGATGCCCAAGGCGAACTGCAAGGCGTCCTCGCCTCGCTCAACGCCATCGCCATGATCACCTCGCCGCTCATCATGACCAACACCTTCGCCGCCTTCACCGCACCCGACGCCCCCGTATACTCGCCCGGAGCGCCCTTCCTCCTCGCCTCCGCCCTCATGCTCCTCTGCCTGATCCTCCACGTCACGGGCCGAAGCAAAGCCTGAAAGCGTCACCCACAGGTCGCAAACCTCCGCGCCCGCCGCAAAACCCGCCCCTAGCTTCGACCCGGAGACAAATACCCTGCGGGGGTCCGGGGGTGCAAAACCCCCGGTCCGACACAAGCCACATACGGGAGGCCGACCATGAAGCTGAAAGACCTCGAAATCTTCGTCGTCGCGCCCCCCTTCCCCGGCTGGGGCGGCCGCTACTGGATCTTCCCGAAGCTCACCACCGACAACGGCATCGTGGGCTATGGCGAATGCTACGCCTCCACCGTCGGGCCAAAGGCGATGAAGGCCGTCATCGAGGACGTTTTCGAACGCCACATGCAGGGCGAGAACCCCGAGAACATCGAACTGATGTTCCGCCGCGCCTATTCCGCAGGCTTCACCCAGCGCCCCGATCCCACCGTCATGGGCGCCTTCGCGGGGCTGGAAATCGCCTGCTGGGACATCATCGGCAAAGCGCGCAACCGCCCCGTCTACGCCCTCTTGGGCGGGAAGATGAACGACCGCATCCGCAGCTACACCTACCTCTACCCCGAACCCGGCAAGGAAAGCGCCGAATTCTGGGTGGACCCCGACGCCGCCGCCGAGGCCGCGCTCCGCTTCGTCAACATGGGCTTCACGGCGGTGAAATTCGATCCCGCAGGCCCCTACACCATCCGCGGCGGCCACGAACCCGCCATGTCCGACATCACGCGCTCCGTGGCCTTCTGCAAGGTCATCCGCGAGGCTGTGGGCGACCGCGCCGACCTCCTCTTCGGCACCCACGGCCAGTTCACCACTCCGGGCGCCATCCGCATGGGCCGCGAACTCGAACCCTACAACCCGCTCTGGTACGAGGAACCGATCCCGCCGGACAACCTGCTGGAATTCGCCGAAGTCGCGAAATCCGTCCGCATCCCCCTCGCTACCGGAGAACGCCTCACGACCAAGGCCGAATTCGGCACCCTCCTCCGCGCAGGCGGGGTCAAGATCCTGCAACCCGCCCTAGGCCGCGTCGGCGGCATATGGGAGGCGAAAAAAATCGCTGCCATGGCCGAAATCTTCAACGCCGAAATGGCCCCCCACCTTTACGCAGGCCCCGTCGAATGGGCGGCGAATGTGCATTTCGCGGCCTCCATCCCCAATCTGCTCATCGCCGAAACCATCGAAACCGGCGGCGCCTTCCACCAGAAACTGATCAAAAACTCGATCAAATGGGAGGACGGCTACATCCTCCCCCCCGAAGCCCCCGGTCTGGGTATCGAGTTCGACGAGGATGTCGCCCGCGCCCATCCCTTCACCGGGACCGGCCTGCACCTCCAGATGCAGGAAGCGCCCTGCGATTACCGCCACGGCAACCGCTTCGAAGGCGGCGCGCCTTCGACCCTGCCGCACAAAACCTGATGCCGCGCGGGGGCCCAGCCCCCGCCGTCAGATCTCCTTGACGAACAGGATCCACTCGCTGGCATCCACCGCCCAGTCGCCCTTCACGACCGGACGCCGCGCCACCTCGCGATACCCCTTCGTCGCGTAAAGCCGCAGCGCGTCCAGATGCGTATCCTCGGCGATCAGGCTGACCACCCGACGCCCCAGCCCGCGCGTCACCTCCTCGGCATGGGCCAGCAGCGCCGACCCGCAGCCCCGCCCCCGGAACGCCTCATAGGTCGCCAGCACGTTCAGATACCAAGACCCCGGCGCCAGCGCCTCCAGCTCCAAGAGCGGCACGAATATCGGCGGCGTATCCGGATCGATCTGCGCAGGCTCATCCTCCGCCGAATAGCCCAAAAGACAGGCCGCCACCTCGCCATCCACCTCGGCCAGCCATGCGTTGCGATAGGAAAACCCGCCCGTCTCACGCGCCGCCCTCTCCTGCCCATAGGCCCAAGGGTCGCCGTCCGGCCCGACCGACCGCTTCCAGAAATGCAGCGGCAGGTCATCCGCCGCCATGTTGATGAACCGCACCAGATGCTCCGCATCCGCCGCCACCGCCGCCCGGATCGCCACCATGCACCACGCCTCCATGAACCCTCGCCCGTGACTTACCCCACAGGCCGCCCCGCACAAGCCCCCATCACCCTTGCCAGCCCCCCGGCCAGCCCCTACCAAGGATCAAACGGATCTCAGGAGCTTCCCGATGCCCGACATGGTCTTCCGCTTTCCCGCCCCCGGCCCCGAACCCCTGCTGACCGATCTCGACGGCTGGGTGAAGGTCGAGGGCACCCCCACCATGAAGACATGGGTGCAGCACACCTCCATCGACGGCAGCGTCATCAGCGGCACATGGGAAGCGACCCCTGGCACCTGGCACGCCACCTATAAATTCTACGAATTCGTCCACCTGATCGACGGCCAGATCACCATCACCCCCGACGGCGGCGCCCCCGTCACGCTCCGCCCCGGTGACGGCTTCGTGGTGGAGCCCGGTTTCGCAGGGACGTGGAAGATCGAAGAACCGGTCCGCAAGCATTTCTGCATCAAGCTGAAATAGCCTCGTTCCGGCGGGCGGGCCTCCAGCTTGGGATCGGCCTTCGCGGCGGCCCAAGCCCCCTGTCAGGCGACCGCCGCGCGGTAGACATCCACCGTCGCGTTCACATGCGCCTCCAGCGTGAGGTCCGCCAGAACCTTGCGCCGCCCGTTCTCCGCCACACGGGCGCGCCCTGCCGGATCATCAAGGACGCTGATCGCCTTTGCGACGAAATCCTCGACAGCCACATCGCAACCATATCCGGTGACCCCGTCAACGATCGTCTCATGAAAGCCGCCGGTCCGCGTGCGCAGCACAGGGCAGCCGCTGGCGATGGCCTCGATGGCCACCAGACCGAACCCCTCATGCAGGCTGGGCATGACCAGAAGATCGGCCGCCTGATAGGCGGCAACGGGATCGCGGAAATCGAGGATGGAAATCCGGTCCGTCAGGCCGAGTTGCGACACCATCGCCGCCATCGGGTCCCGCAATTCCCCGTCCCCGATCATGACGAAGCGCACGTCGTCATTCCCGCGCGACCGAAGCGCATCCGCAAGTTTCAGCACGGCCTCCGGCTGCTTTTCCGGGTGGAAACGGCCCACATAAAGAACCAGCGTCTGCCCCGGCCCGATCCCGAGATCGGCGCGCAAACGCTCACGACGTGCTGGATCTGCCGGGGCGAAGCGCGCGACATCGACGCCATTCAGCACGGTGAAGATCCTGTCATCCGCGAGGCCCAATTCCTGCCGGCAATAGGCGCGTGTGGCATCGTTCAGGACGATGACCTTTCGCCCCATCGGGGACAGCAGTCTTCGGAGCGGCCCCTTGTCAACGATGCCGACGCTTTGGGTGAAGGTGCTGCTATGGAGCGTAAACACATCCGGATAGCGCCCGGTCAGCGTGCTTGCCATGGAGCCGCTGCGCCCATGGGTATGGATGATATCGGGCCGAAACGACCGCAGCACGCGCGCCAGACCCATGGCCTGTGACGGCAGGGCATTGGCCCCGCTGACCCAATTCTGCAGAAAGACCTCCACCCCCGAACCGTCAAGACGGTTGAGCACCTCGCCGCCGTTGCAGACAAGGCCGACCTCGTGCCCGTCTTGGGCAAGACCACGGCACAGGTCTGCAATCGCCACGGCGACGCCCCCCCTGTAGGCGGTCGGACCATATTGAAGAATGCGCAGCTTCCGCATCTGATCGCCCCCACGAACCAGATCGAAACAAGTTGCCAAAGACCGTGACAGGTTGAGCGAAAGCGGTCAACACAATCTAGGGTAACTTTTCCGACCAAAGTCGGAAAACAGCTGCAAATCTGCAGATATTTGCTCCGAACTCGGCGCAATCGCGCATGCAGGGGATGAATTGGCGATCCCGGGAGGATTCGAACCCCCGACCCGCCGCTTAGAAGGCGGCTGCTCTATCCAACTGAGCTACGGGACCGTCGCCCCCTTTTGGCCGACAGCGCCCTGTCAGGCAAGGGGGTCAGAGCGCCTTGGTCATGAAGACGGAATTCGGATCATCCCAATACCCCTCGAAGGGCGGGCATTCGGTGAAACCGGCCTTGGCATACAAGGCGCGCGCCGCGATGAAGGTGGGCTGCACCCCCGTTTCAAGGCTCAGGCGGCGATAGCCGGTGACCTTCGCCTCATCCAGCAGATGCTGAAGCATCCGGCGCGACAGGCCGCGCCCCCGCAGCTCGGTCAGCACATGCATCGACTTGATCTCGGCATGGCCATCATCGATGCGCTTGAAGGCCCCCATCCCCACCGGCACGCCCACATCGCGCATCACGAAGAAGCGCACCTCGGGAATGGCCAGTTCCGACGCATCCATCATATGGATCGACTCGGGCGGCGTATCGGCATGCATATCCGCCGTGTGCCGTTCGAACAGAAGCCGCAGGTCGGCCCCCGTCGGGCTTTCCTCGGTGATGGTGATGTCCATCAATGGGTCCAAGCGCCGCGGCGGTCGGTCGCGAAATTCTCGCCATAGCCGCGCGGGCGGATCACCGGCTTGCGCTCTTTCGGTTCGATCACGTCGAATTCGATCCCCTTCGACGCCGCATAGGCCTCTGCCGCCTCGCGCGTGTCGAAGCGCAGCTTGACCTGCGCCTGCGTGTCGTCGCTGGAGGTCCAGCCCATCAGAGGGTCCACCTCGCGCGCCGAGGCGGGCGCGAATTCCAGAACCCAACCCTTGGCCTTGGCCGTGCCGGACTGCATCGCGGTCTTGGCGGGCTGATAGATGCGGGCGCGCATGGGAACCTCCTGTTCGTGCAGGGGTGTTTTGGCGAAAAGACGGGCGGGATGCAAGCGGCAGGATGCCCCATCCCCTGCGGGAAAAGGGACTGCCGACCGGTCACGGGGAGTGTGGGTGGGGTGTGTGCGACCGGCCGACAGCCTTGCTGCTTGCCCTGTCAGCATCTCGCGATTTCGCATGCAATGCAACCTTGGGATGCCGAATTTTCTGCAAAACTCCGGAAAATTGTTCCCGATCCCTTCACCCTTTCGCAATCTCCCTTGCCGCCTGCTTGCAGAAGAACAAAAACAGATCAAATCTGGCAGGCCAGCCCGGCCGCGAGGGAATCACGATGCCCCACAACAATGCCAACGCCCTGACGGAACGCCCCGACGTCCTGACCCGGCCAAAGCTGGAGGGCGGGCGGCGCTTTGTCATGCAGTCGCCCTTCAAACCGGCGGGCGACCAGCCCACAGCCATCGCGGAACTGGTGGCAGGGGTGCAGGCTGGCGAGCGGGATCAGGTCCTTCTGGGCGCCACGGGCACCGGCAAGACCTTCACTATGGCCAAAATCATCGAGGAAACGCAGCGCCCGGCCATCATCCTTGCGCCCAACAAGACGCTGGCCGCGCAATTATATGGCGAATTCAAGGGCTTCTTCCCCGACAACGCGGTGGAATACTTCGTTTCCTACTACGACTACTATCAGCCCGAGGCCTATGTGCCGCGCTCGGACACCTATATCGAGAAGGAATCCCAGATCAACGAACAGATCGACCGCATGCGCCACTCGGCCACGCGGGCGCTGCTGGAACGGGACGATGTGATCATCGTGGCCTCCGTCTCCTGCATCTACGGCATCGGGTCGGTGGAAACCTATTCCGCCATGACGCAAGACCTGATCACCGGCCAGATGTATGACCAGCGCAAGGTCATGGCGGAACTCGTGGCCCAGCAATACCGCCGCAACGATCAGGCCTTCGCCCGCGGATCGTTCCGCGTGCGTGGCGACAGTCTGGAGGTCTGGCCCGCTCACCTTGAGGACCGTGCATGGCGGTTTTCCTTCTTTGGCGAGGAGTTGGAGGCGATCACCGAATTCGACCCGCTGACAGGCGCAAAGACCGACACCTTCCAGCAGATCCGCATCTATGCCAACAGCCACTACGTCACCCCCCGCCCAACGATGCAGCAGGCGATCAAGGGGATAAAGGCCGAACTCACCCTCCGCCTCGACCAACTGGTGAAGGAAGGCAAACTGCTGGAGGCCCAACGCCTTGAACAGCGCACCCAGTTCGATCTGGAGATGCTGGAGGCCACAGGCGTCTGCAACGGGATCGAAAACTACTCCCGCTATCTGACGGGCCGCGCGCCGGGCGAACCGCCGCCCACGCTGTTCGAATTCATCCCCGACAATGCCATCGTCTTTGCCGATGAATCCCACGTATCGGTCCCCCAGATCGGCGGCATGTATCGGGGCGACTATCGGCGCAAGTTCACGCTGGCCGAACACGGGTTCCGCCTACCCTCCTGCATGGACAACCGCCCCCTGAAATTCGAGGAATGGGACGCCATGCGCCCCCAATCCGTCTTCGTCTCGGCCACCCCCGCCGCATGGGAGCTGGAACAGACCGGCGGCGTCTTCACCGAACAGGTCATCCGCCCCACCGGCCTGATCGACCCCGAGGTGGAAATCCGCCCTGTCGAAATGCAGGTGGACGACCTGTTGTCGGAAATCCGCATCGTCGCGCAAAAGGGGCTGCGCGTGCTGGTCACCACCCTGACCAAACGCATGGCCGAAGACCTGACCGAGTATTTCCACGAACAGGGCATCCGCATCCGCTATATGCACAGCGACATCGACACCATCGAACGCATTGAAATCCTTAGGGATTTGCGTCTTGGCGCCTTTGACGTCCTCGTCGGCATCAACCTGTTGCGTGAAGGGTTGGACATCCCCGAATGCGGGCTTGTGGCCATCCTCGACGCCGACAAGGAAGGTTTCCTGCGGTCTGAAACCTCGCTCATCCAGACCATCGGGCGCGCGGCGCGCAACGCGGAAGGGCGCGTCATCATGTATGCCGACCGCATCACCGGGTCGATGGAACGCGCGATGGCCGAAACGAACCGCCGCCGCGAAAAGCAGATCGCCTATAACCTCGAACACGGCATAACCCCCCAGACGGTGAAGAAGAATGTCGAGGACGTGCTGGCAGGCCTCTGGCAGGGCGATACCGACCAGTCGCGCATCACCGCCAAGGTCGACAAGCCTCTGGTCGGATCGAACCTCGCCGCCCATCTGGATGCCCTGCGCGCCCAGATGCGCAAGGCCGCCGAGAACCTTGAATTCGAAGAGGCCGCCCGCCTGCGGGACGAGGTGAAGCGGCTGGAAGCCGTGGAACTGGCCGTGGCGGATGACCCGCTCGCCCGTCAATCGGCGGTAGAAGAGGCGGCGGAGGCGGCGGTCAAGATGTCCGGCCGGTCGACCGCCGGTCGCGCGGGGCAGCGCGGCGGCAACAAGCGGCGTCGCTAGGCCGCGACCTCGGGCGCGGGCCAGTCCAGCCGGGCCGCGCCTCCCTCCACCCTGCCACGCACAAGCGTGCCGGGCCGGGCCACGCGGGGATAGGACGCCGCCCAATCGCGATAGCGGTCGTTCGATACGACCTCGCTGTCCAGCTTGTCCGCATCCTGAAGCAGCAGGGGATCGGCGGGCGATCCTTTCGGCGCGACCCGCACCTGTTTGCGCGACAGGCCGATGGCCCGCGACAGGTCCCGCGGGTTCATGTAGCGGTCCCCGACCTTGTAGCCCGCATTGGCATCGAACCAGACCAGCGGCTTCATCCCGGCGCGCTGCACCTCACCCACCACAGCGGAAACGGTCGAAAGAGAGGGCATCTCATCCTGCCAGAACATGACATTCGATCCGTCGATCACCACCCAGCGCGGCTCCTGCACCACCGATGGCTTGCGGCGCCGACGACGGCGGCGGATCGGCAAACGCGCGGCAAAGGCCGCCTGCATCCAGATCAGCAGCGCCGCCAGCGTGGTGACGGAGGCCAGAAGGAAGCCCGGCCCGGCAGGCACACCCGCCTTCGGCATGCTGAAGAGCATGGCCGAAAAACACAGGAGGAGGAGGCGGGCAGGCGTTCGCATTCTGAAAATTTCTTCGATCCTTCGGAGTCGTTCCATCATCGCCGCCGATCAAGGCCACAGGATGGCAGGTCTGGTCCATTTTCCGTCCTCATCCACAGGCCATGTCCCCCACAGTCGCGCATCCGTTGCCCCGGAAGACCCGCGCCCGGATTCGCCAAACATGGCATGAAAAACCTAAGGCTTCGTGAATGCGCCCTTTGCCAAAGCCCGCGCCCTGCCCCATATGGGAAAGAACCATCCCAGAGGCGCGCATGTCGAAACCCTTCCTCGACCCCGATCACCCGATGTTCCGCAGCGCCGCCGTGCGCTGGATCACCGTGCTGGCCCCGTCGGGCTGGGCCGCGTTCGAACTTTGGCTGGGCAATCCGATGTGGGCGATTCTGTTCGGCGCGGCAGGGGGTTACGCCTTCTGGAAGCTGATCCTGCAGGGCCGCGCTCAGCCCTGAAACAGGGCCAGAACCTCTTCCGCCAGCGCCGCCACCTCGGCCCGCGCCGGGGATTTCGGCCCCTCGGCCACGCCGCGCCCCTGCCCCAGCACCTCGGCAAAGGCCACGCGCGACCCAAGCCGCGCCCCGGCGATCCGGGCCTTGCCCTCGGCGGCCTGCGCCACCTCATCGGCCAGTTTCGTGCCGGATTTCCAACGGTTGAGAACGATCATCGCCGCCCGCCCCTCGCGCTGGATCAGGTCAAGGACACCATCCACGGCCCAGAGGTCCAGATGGCTGGAGGCCACGGGAATCAGCACCAGATCCGCCTCGCGCAGGGCGGGGCGCAGGTCGGCATCCACCTTGGGCGGCGTGTCGACGATCACCATGTCATTGGTTTTGCGCAGCTTTTCGCATTCATAGCTGACACCCCATGCGCTGGCGGTGGAGAAATCCATCCCCTCCACCCCCACTCCGTCGCGCCGCGCCATGAACCAGCGGCCAAGGCTGCCCTGCGGATCGGTATCCAGAAGCGCAACCCTCTGGCCACGCGAGAGGAATTCCACGGCAAGGTTCACGGCCAGCGTGGTTTTCCCCGCCCCGCCCTTCTGCTGCGCGATGGTGATGACATGGCCCATGGGACGCCCCCGATCTGCCCTTATGCTGCATTGCAGCATGGATGCTGCGGCGCGTCAATGTGGCGGAATGGCCTGTGCCGAGGGCTGTGCCGCGAACCGTACCGCAATCTGTCAGCACGCAGCGCACGCTGGGGGCAGGGTTTCGTTAACCATGCAGATGCGGCAAGACCCCGCCGCACGGGTGGCGCAACCGGGCCCCATGCCCTAGCTTCTGACCATACTGCAGGAAAGGACCCGCCATGCGCATGACTCGCCTCGTCCCGTTGCTCGCCCTTCTCGCGCTCCCTGCCTGCGCGCCCCTTGTGGTGGCCGGGGCCGGGGCCATCGTGGCGGATACGGTGGTGGAGGAAAGCCAGGGTGGGGACGGGCTGTTCTGAAGGCAAGGGCGGGGTCGTCCCCCGCCCCTCCCGTGCCGTCAGCCGCCGCGGACCGCCTCCAGCACGGCGATATCGGTCACCGATCCCGGCAAGGCGCGCCTGATCTGCACCTCTTCGACCGCAAAGCCCGCCTGCCGCAACTCGACGAGGAAATCGTTCAGGTCACCGTGCAGGGCAGGGTCCTCCACCGGCTTGCGCCGATCCACGTTCCAAAGGGCAAGCGAACCGGGCTGCAGGTCGATGGTCAGCACCAGACGCCCACCCGGTGCCAGCACATCGGCGGCCCGCTGCACCACCCGGCGCCGCAGCGCCGCCGTCATATGTTCCACCACGCTGACCGAATAGATCAGCCCGACCGATCCGGCAGGCAGCGGAGCCGTCGCGAAATCCTCGTTATGGCTCTGGATCGCCGGGTTCAGCGGCGCATAGTCCAGGAACCCCCATTCATTCATGTTCTCTGGCCGAGAGAGATCGCGGATCGTGTCGCTGTAATCCACCGTGATGACCCGGAACCCCCGGTCGGCCAGCAGCACGGGCAAGGGGGATACACCCGCCCCAAGATCGACGACCGGCCCGCGCGGGGCGGCACGCTCCACCCGACGCAGGATCTCGGGATATTCCCAATAGCGCGGCCTGTGCCGCGTGTAGAACCCGAAGGACCGCAGCGAGGCCTGCACGCATTCCAGCAAGGCACCTTCATCGGCGAAGGTCGAGGCATATTCCAGAACCGTGGCGGGCAGGCGCTTGCGCAATTCGTCGGCCGGAAGGGAGCGGACCTCGGCCGGAAGATGCCGCCCGGCGGGCAGCAGGACCTCCGGAAACGCCACCGCCCGTGCCGCAGCACCGCCCCCGGCCTTCCGCGTGACCGCGCGACCCGGCGGGATCTGCCCTCCGCCCAGCCTGCGCGCCTTTGCGGCCGCACCGGGACCGACCCGATCCATGGCCGCGACGCAGTCGCGGAACGCGTCCATCCGGTAGAGGACGAGATGGCGCTCGGGGAAGCCCGGCACCCAATCGGGGATGCGCAGGGTTTCCGCCCCGCGCGGAAAGCCGAAGGGCGCGGCGCAAAGGTTCACCTGCCGGGCAAGGCCGGGCCGCAGGATATCGCTGTTCTTCTCGTTGACATAGCTGGTGATCAGCACCCAGTCGAAGCGCGACTTCGCCACATTCGCCAGCAGGTCGCCGATATTGCGAAAGGGCAGATGCAACAGCAGATCGCGGCAGATCAACATATCCGCCGCCGGAAGCGCATCCTTCGTCGCATCGGCGACCGCAAAGGTCCGGCCCGCTGCGCGATACTTTTCCTCGTTCGCGGCGATGATCTCCTCGACGATGTCGAGGCCGGTATAATCGATCCCCTCAAGGTCGACCCGGCTCATCCAGTTGAAATCCCCGCAGGGCGCATCGACGACCGAGCGGATTTCCAACTCGCGGAACACACGGGCCAGCGCCGGACGCAGGTCCTCGGTATAGGCAAGGGTGGACCCCGCGCCCGAGACCGTCTCGGCGCCGCCGCCACTCCATTTCTTCAGGGAAAAGAACTTACGGATATCCTTGGCCACGGAACCACTCACCCTCTACACACAACCCGACGCGCGACACATGCCTCCCTGCGCCCCATCGGGCAAACGGCGGCAGGGCGGGCGGCAACAGCCGCCACAGGGCCGCAGTCTGCACATTCGCCTCATGCAATCAATGGCAATCGGGACTGCACGCCCGGCCCCCCCGGCCAAGGGATCGCGCGGCGGGGGCGGGATGGGTGACGTGACGGCGTAGGGCGGGGTTCACCCCGCCTTTGGCGCGGTGCGGGGTGGCGGGGTGAACCCCGCCCTACGCTTCCTTGCAAACAGCGCCAACCCCGCTAGACTTCACGCGATATTTGTTCGTGACGAGTGCAGGCCCATGTTCGCAAAGCCCACCACGCCCCCAACGGGCGCAAAGCAGATCGAACGGCGACGGCTGATCCTGAACGAAAAATGCAAGGCGCAAAGCGGGTTCTTCTACAACCTCGGCGTCGCGGTGGTGACTGCGGGTCCCGTCGCCAACCTGATCCGCCAAGGCCCGATCTTCGACCCGCCCCTGATCATCCTGTCTTGCACCTTCGGCGCGATTTTCTATCTACTGGGTAACAACCGGCTGGATCAGATGGTGGAGTAGGTGTGATGGCGTATATGGCGATCCTTACCATGGGCGGCTTCGGGCTGGTGATTGCCATGATCAGCCACTTCACGATGAAGCGGGAGCGGCAGGCGATCATCGCCGCGCGGGCGCTGCTCGCCGAGGGGGAAACCGACGAGAAAGCGGTGGAAGCGAAGGCCGCATCGGGCAAGGCGGCCGTGGCGGGGCTGGCCCTGTCGCGTGGAGCGGGCGGGGCCTCGGTGCGACCGACGCGGAGCGCGGCGAAGCAATACCGCCGGGGTCAGGTGAAGTGATGGCGTAGGGCGGGGTCTGCGCCGCCTTGGGTGCATTCATTTTCTTTAGCCGTTATTCAAAATAGTGAAATGGTTTGCCCTTGAAACGCTTCTTATCAATTGGTGGCGCGGTCGGGACGTGCCTCTTTGCAGCCCTGTTGGCATTGAAACTGCCAACGCCTGATTTATCTTCACCTAAGCGCGGCAGCGCGTTCGTTGATTTCATGAAATCAAATAGCTCAAAGATATCAACCCAAGCTTCCTTGGATCAGTGCATACTAACTATTGAGGAGTTGTTTACCCATGGATGCCCATATGGTGCTAGGTATCGATCGAAGCGAATAGACGCAGATTTAGCTTCTGTTTCCCGCATCATACTGCGCCCCTTTGAAAACAAGACCTATATGATCTTCGCTCCAAGGGGCTCAGCTGTAACGTTCCGTCAATCTATTTTCGAATGCGACGGCGATAAAATCGAAATGAAAGCCCCCGCAATCCTGAGCATTTTGATTGATAAGAACATCGAATTGGCGAACGCCGACGAGATGACGCGAACCATTAGCGACTGTAACAACCCCACGGCACAAGACTGACGGCAAGAAAAACTACCCCTCACCCATCCATCTTCAACGCCGAAATAAACGCCTCCTGCGGGATCTCCACCTTCCCGAACTGGGGCATCC
>Ga0209278_1001290_pt1 | contig 15586 bp, 11 predicted proteins | sample JI81BgreenDNA_FD_187504 | JGI IMG/M metagenome (GOLD analysis project Ga0209278, IMG submission 187504) | Wastewater effluent complex algal communities from Wisconsin, to seasonally profile nutrient transformation and Carbon sequestration -... | ecosystem: Engineered > WWTP > Effluent > Algae... | reverse complement strand
CGCTGCGTGAGCAGCGGCCCCACCGGCAGCCAGCCCCACTTGAAGGTGGCCACGACCTCGCGGATGGACGGGAAGCTGCCCTCGACGATGAGCCCGCGCTCGTCGGCCACCTGCGCCGCCAGGTTGATGGCGATGGCGCCGCCCAGCGAGTGGCCGAACACGTAGCGCGGCGCCTGCGGGCGCTGCTGGGCCAGCCAGCGCCAGGCGGCCAGCGCGTCTTCGGTGGCCTCGGCCTCGCCGGGCAGCAGCGGCGTGCTCTGGCCGAAGCCGCGGTAGTCGATGCCCAGCACGGCAAAGCCCAGCTCGTGCATGCGGCGCATGCGGTGGGCGCTGCTGCGCACGTCCCAGCGCGCGCCGTGCAGGTACAGCAGCACGGGTGCGCGCGGGTCGGCCTGCGGCAGCCACAGGCCGTGCAGGCGCACGGGCGCCTCGGTGCCGGCGCCTTGGTGCTCGATCCAGACCTCGTCCATGCCCTCGGCCGCCCAGCCGCCGCCCCAGCTGCGCGTGCCGGGCTGGAAGATCCACTCGCGCTGCTTCTCGTCGAGCGTGGCGCAGCCGGCCTGCAGGCCCAGCACGGCGGCCACGGCCAGGGCCAGCAGCAGGCCGCGCTTCAGCGCAGGGCGGCGCGGGCGGGCAGGGGAGTCGGGGGCCGTCATGGCCGCCATCTTGTCACCGCCTGCGCGCCCGCCCGGGGCCCGGGGGCTTGCGTCGGCGTCGGCCCGAGGGCGCGCCCCCTTGCGCGGGGCTCGTGTCCGGCACTAGGCTCACAGCCGGCTCGACGCTGGAGGATCCCGATGAAGACGGTGGCTGAACTCCTGAAGTCCCGCGACGGCACCTTGTGGCATGTGCGCCCCGACGACGCCGTCTTCGCCGCGCTGGAACTGCTGGCCGCGCGCGATGTGGGCGCCCTGGTGGTGATGGACGGCGCCCGCCTCGTGGGCATCGTCAGCGAGCGCGACTACACGCGCAAGGTGGCCCTGCAGGGCCGCAACTCGCGCACCACCACCGTGGCCGAGATCATGACGCGGCAGGTGGTGACGGTCGGGCCGCACACCCGCACCTCGGCCTGCATGACCCTGCTCAGCGAGCGGCGCATCCGCCACCTGCCCGTGGTCGACGGCGGCACGGTGATGGGCATGATCTCCATCCGCGACATCATGGACGACCTGCTCGCCGACCGCGAGGAGACGATCGCGCAGCTCGAGAGCTACATCCACTCCTGATGGCGCCCGCGCCGGTTGGCAGCCCCGCCATGGCCACCGGCGCAACCGCGGCGGCGCCCGCAGGGCCTGCGCGTTATCCTCGCGAGCTCATGACCGAAGCCGCGGATCCCGAGGGCACCGACATCGCGATCCAGCGGGAGCTGCTGCAGGTCGCGCTGCGCAACTCGGCCCGCTCGGTGACGCTGCTCATGGCGGCCGTGTTGTTCATCGCCTGGCTGGGCTGGGAGGTGCAGCGCCCCGGGGCCGCGGCGCTGGTGCTGCTGCTGGGCAGTGGCGTGGCGCTCTGGCGATGGCGCATCAGCGCGCGCTGGAGCACCCACACCCAGCACCCTGCGGCCGAGATCACGGCCGCCATCCGCCAGCTCGAGGGCAACGCCTTTGCGGTGGGCCTGATGTGGGCCGTGGCCACGGTGGCCGTCTACCCGCGGCTCGAAGGGCCGCTGGCGTCCACCTACCTGATGGCCGTCACGGGTTCGGTGGCGGTGGCGGCGCTGTTCATGGCCATGGCGGGCCGGGCGTTCAAGATCCTGCTCGCCTGCCACGTGGTGACGCTGGCCCTGGTGTCGGTGCTCGTGCCCGCGGTCAGCTCGTGGCCGCTGGCCATCTTCACGGTGCTGTTCGGGGCCACGCTGCTGCGCGCGACGCAGGAGTTCCGCGCCGTCACGCTGGGCTCGGTGCGCGACCGCCTGGCCGCCGACCACTCGCGCCGCTCGCTCGAGCGCGCGGTGGAGGAGGCGCGCGCCGCCGACGCCGCCAAGAGCCAGTTCCTGGCCACCATGAGCCACGAGATCCGCACGCCCATGAACGGCGTGCTGGGCGCCATGGACCTGCTCAAGGAAACACCGCTGGATTCGCGCCAGCGCCGACTGGTGCGCACGGCGGCGCAGTCGGGCGAGTCGCTGATGGAGATCCTCAACGACGTGCTCGACCACTCCAAGATCGAGGCCGGCAAGCTGGTGCTGGTGCCCACGCCGACCTCGCTGCATTCGGTGGCCATGTCGGCCGCGGCGCTGTTCCGCGCGCGCGCCGAGACCAAGGGCCTGACGCTGGCCCTGGAGATCGACCCCGAGGTGCCCGACGGCGTGCTGGCCGACGGCCCGCGCCTGAAGCAGGTGCTGCTGAACCTGCTGAGCAACGCGGTGAAGTTCACCGAGCGCGGCCGCATCGTGCTGCGCCTGGCGCTGCAGGCGCGCGAGCCGCACGCCATGCGCGTGCGCTTCGAGGTGCAGGACAGCGGCGTCGGCATCCCGGCGGAAGAGCTCGAACGGGTGTTCCAGCCCTTCACGCAGTTTGGCGGCGGCACGCGCTCGCGCCTGAGCGGCGGCACGGGGCTGGGGCTGTCGATCAGCCAGCGCATCATCGAGGTGATGGGTGGCCGCATCGAGCTGAGCAGCCGCGTCGGCAGCGGCTCGAGCTTCTGGTTCACGCTGTTCCTGCCGCTGGCGCCCGAGGTGCCGCCGCGGCCGGCCGACAGCGACTTCGCCACGCTGGGCGGTGCCGACGAGCTCGACGGCGTGGTGCTGCTCGTGGAGGACAACGAGGTCAACCGCCTCATCGGCACCGAGATGCTGCGCAGCTTCGGCCTCGACGTGAAGGTCGCGCAGGACGGCCAGCAGGCGCTGGAGCTGCTCGAGCGGCACCGCGTGGACCTCGTGCTCATGGACATCGGCATGCCCGTGCTCGACGGCCACGAGGCCACGCGCCGCCTGCGCGAACGCGAGCAGCGCCTGACGCTGCCGCGCGTGCCCGTGGTGGCGCTGACGGCTTACGCCTTTGAAAGCGATGCCGCCAAGGCGCTGGACGCGGGCATGGACGCCCACCTGGCCAAGCCCTACTCGCGCGAGCAGCTGAAAGAGATCGTGCAGCGCTGGTTGTGATTCAGCCGTGGCTGCGGTGCTGGTGCAGCATCAGCAGCCCGTCGAAGATGAGGCTGTCCACCACCTCGAAGGCGAGGTCGGTGATGCCCGAGAGCTTCTGCGCGGCGCCGCCCGTCATCAGCAGCATCGGCTCGGCGCCCGTGCGCTCGCGCAGGCGGCGCGCCTGGCGCTCGATGGCGCCGGCCATGGCGTTGCTGCCGCCGCTCATCAGGGCGTCCGAGGTGTTGGTGGGGAAGTCCACGACCTCGCCCGTGGGCACCTTGAGGCCGGCCGTGCCGATCTCGAGCGCGCGCTGCATGAGGCCGAAGCCCGGCAGGATGAGCCCGCCGAGAAAGCGGCCCGAGGCGTCGAGCGCGTCCACCGTGACGCAGGTGCCCACCATCACCACCAGCGCCGGCCGCGCCGGGCCGCGCTGCAGCAGGTGCCAGCGGGCGCCGGCCAGAGAAACCCAACGGTCGGCGCCCAGGCGCGCCGGAAAGTCGTAGCCGTTGACGAGGCCGGCCTCCTCGGCCTTGGCCACCACCCAGTGCGGCTCGGTGTCCCAGAGCTCCATCTGCTCTTCGACGCGGCGGCGCACGTGGTCACCTGCCACGATGCAGCCCAGCATGGCCTGCGGCACGGGCAGCGGCTTCCAGTGGCGCTCGGCCAGTTCGTCGATGGTCTCCAGGAACACCGCGCCCTGCTGCAGGGGCTCGGTGCCGGGGCGCGGCGTGGCGAACAGCGCCCACTTCAGGCGCGTGTTGCCGCAGTCGATGGCCAGGAACATGGGCCGCGAGGCTAGCAGGGCCGGCGGGGATGTCCATGGCATGATCTCGAATTGACGTTTACGTCAACGTCAATCGACGCCGTTGCACCCCTCGACAACGCCCCGACGTACTGCCCAAAGACAAGGCCGCGCGATGACCGACCTCTCCGCCGACTTCAAGGCCCTGGCCGCCTACCGCCCCGCGCACAAGGTGCGCTTCGTCACCGCCGCGAGCCTGTTCGACGGCCACGACGCCGCCATCAACATCATGCGGCGGCTGCTGCAGAGCATGGGCGCCGAGGTCATCCACCTCGGCCACAACCGCAGCGTCGACGAGGTCGTCACCGCGGCCCTGCAGGAAGACGTGCAGGGCATCGCCATCAGCAGCTACCAGGGCGGGCACGTCGAGTACTTCAAGTACATGGTCGAGCTGCTGCGCCAACGTGGTGGTGGCCACATCCAGGTGTTCGGCGGTGGCGGCGGTGTCATCGTGCCGGCCGAGATCCGCGAGCTGCAGGCCGCCGGCGTGACGCGCATCTACAGCCCCGAAGACGGCCAGCGCATGGGCCTGCAAGGGATGATCGGCGAGATGCTGATGCGCTGCGACGCCGACCTGTCGCCGCACGCACCGGCCGACGCTGCCGCGCTGCAGGGCCACACGCCCGAGGCCTGGCGCGCGCTGGCCCAGGCCATCACGGCGCTGGAGAACGGCCGTGCGCCCGCGGCGCTGAAGGCCTCGCTGCAGGCCGCGGCCCGCCCGGTGCCCGTGCTGGGCATCACCGGCACCGGCGGCGCCGGCAAGAGCAGCCTCACCGACGAGTTGATCCGCCGCCTGCGCCTGGACCAGGACGACGCCCTGCGCATCGCCGTGATCAGCATCGATCCCAGCCGGCGCAAGAGCGGCGGCGCGCTGCTGGGCGACCGCATCCGCATGAACGCCATCAGCCCCTGGCAGGCCGGCCCGCGTGTGTTCATGCGCAGTCTGGCCACGCGCGACTTCGGCAGCGAGATCAGCCAGGCCCTGCCCGACGTGTTGAGCGCCTGCAAGGCCGCGGGCTTCGACCTCATCGTCGTCGAGACCTCGGGCATCGGCCAGGGCGACGCCGCCATCGTGCCGCTGGTCGACGTGCCCATGTACGTGATGACGCCGGAGTTCGGCGCCGCCAGCCAGCTCGAGAAGATCGACATGCTCGACTTCGCCGAGTTCGTGGCCATCAACAAGTTCGACCGCAAGGGCGCGCTCGACGCGCTGCGCGACGTGGCCAAGCAGGTGCAGCGCAACAAGGAGGCCTGGACCACGCCGCCCGAGCAGATGCCCGTCTTCGGCACCATGGCCAGCCGCTTCAACGACGACGGTGTGACGGCGCTGTACCAGGCGCTGAAGCCACGGCTTGCAGCGCTGGGCCTGCCGCTGAAGGAAGGCCGGCTGCCGGCGACGGCCACGCGCCACAGCACACGCGAGAAGCCCATCGTTCCGCCGGCGCGTGTGCGTTACCTGGCCGACATCGCCGACGCCGTGCGCGGCTACAAGCGCCGCGCCCGCGAGCAGGCGCGCCTGGCGCGCGAGGTGCAGCAGCTGCGCGAAAGCGCACGCATGCTGGCCGAGGCCAACCCCGACAAGCACCGCGCCCGCGAGGCCCTGGGCGAGCTGGCCGTGCTGCGCGACGAGAAGCTGGACCCCGCCGCACGCAAGCTGCTGGCGCAGTGGCCCGACATGCAGCGCGCCTACGCCGGCGACGAGTACGTCGTGAAGATCCGCGACAAGGAGGTGCGCACCGGCCTCGTGCACACCACGCTGTCGGGCAACAAGATCCGCAAGGTCGCGCTGCCGCAGTACGAGGACCATGGCGAGCTGCTCAAGTGGCTGCTGCTCGAGAACGTGCCCGGCAGCTTCCCGTACACGGCCGGTGTCTTCGCCTTCAAGCGCGAGGGCGAGGACCCCACGCGCATGTTCGCCGGTGAGGGCGACGCCTTCCGCACCAACCGCCGCTTCAAGGTGGTGAGCGAGGGCATGCCGGCCAAGCGCCTCTCCACGGCCTTCGACAGCGTCACGCTCTACGGCCACGACCCCGACCCGCGGCCCGACATCTACGGCAAGGTGGGCAACTCGGGCGTGAGCATCGCCACGCTCGACGACATGAAGGTGCTGTACGGCGGCTTCGACCTCACGAACCCCGCGACCAGCGTGAGCATGACGATCAACGGCCCGGCGCCCACGATCCTGGCGATGTTCATGAACACCGCCATCGACCAGAACCTCGAGAAGTTCCGCGCCGACAACGGCCGCGAGCCCACTTCTGATGAAGCCGCCAAGGTGCGTGCCTGGACGCTGGCCAACGTGCGCGGCACCGTGCAGGCCGACATCCTGAAGGAAGACCAGGGCCAGAACACCTGCATCTTCAGCACCGAGTTCAGCCTGAAGGTGATGGGCGACATCGCCGAGTACTTCGTGCACCATGACGTGCGCAACTTCTACTCGGTGAGCATCTCGGGCTACCACATCGCCGAGGCCGGGGCCAACCCGATCAGCCAGCTGGCCTTCACGCTGAGCAACGGCTTCACCTTCGTGGAGGCCTACCTCGCGCGCGGCATGCACATCGACGACTTCGCGCCCAACCTGAGCTTTTTCTTCAGCAACGGCATGGACCCGGAGTACACCGTGCTCGGCCGCGTGGCGCGCCGTATCTGGGCGGTGGCCCTGCGCGACCGCTACGGCGCCAACGAGCGCAGCTGCAAGCTGAAGTACCACATCCAGACCAGCGGCCGGTCTCTGCACGCGCAGGAGATCGCGTTCAACGACATCCGCACCACGCTGCAGGCGCTGATCGCGGTGTACGACAACTGCAACTCGCTGCACACCAACGCCTACGACGAAGCCATCACCACGCCCACGGAAGAGAGCGTGCGCCGCGCCATGGCCATCCAGCTCATCATCAACCGCGAGTGGGGCCTGGCGAAGAACGAGAACCCCAACCAGGGCGCCTTCGTCATCGACGAGCTCACCGAGCTGGTGGAAGAAGCGGTGCTCGCCGAGTTCGAGCGCATCGCCGAGCGTGGCGGCGTGCTCGGCGCCATGGAGACCGGCTACCAGCGCGGCAAGATCCAGGAAGAGAGCATGCACTACGAGATGCTCAAGCACACCGGCGAGCACCCCATCATCGGCGTCAACACCTTCCGCAACCCGCACGGCGAGCCGGTGCCCGAGCACATCGAGCTCGCGCGCAGCACCGAGGCCGAGAAGCAGAGCCAGCTCACGCGCCTGGGCGAGTTCCACACCCGCCACGCCGCCGAGGCGCCCGCCCAGCTGCGCCGCCTGCAGCAGGCCGTGATCGAGGACCAGAACGTCTTCGAGGTGCTGATGGATGCCGTGCGCGTGTGCAGCCTGGGCCAGGTGACGAACGCGTTGTTCGAGGTGGGCGGGCAGTACCGGCGCAGCCTGTAGCCAGCTTCACGGCTTCACGGCCGCACACCGAGGGTTTGCAACCGCCCGTTGCGGGGTGCCGCCGGGCACGGGGCGGCCGGGATAATCCCGCGATGCCCGCGCCCTCCGCCGCCCAACGCCGCGCTCGCCGCGCCTGGCGGCTGCTGCACGCCGACGCGCAGGCCTGCCGCGCCGAGGCCACGCGCGCCCTGGTGCGGGCGCAGACCGATGGCGACACGCTTGGCCAGGCCCTGGCCCGGCTGGCGCTGGGTTTCCACGGCCTGTACTTCGCGGCGCCCGACGAGGCCGCGGTGGAGCTGCGCCGTGCCGCCGCCGGTTTTGCCCAGGTGCACGACCGCGCCGGCGAGATCCTCGCCATCGCCGGCCAGGCGCGTGCGCTGTGGCGCGGTGGCGAGGCCGACGCCGCCATGGCCCTGCTGCTGCCGCTGCGCGACGAGGGCCTGGCGCTGCTGCGCAACGAGCAGCGGGCCGTGCTGCTCAACGCCATCGCCGGCTGCTACTCGGCCCAGCGCGACAGTGAGCGCGCCTTTGCCTACATGTTCGAGGCTCTGCGCGGCGCCGGCCCGCGCCGCGGCCATGGCTTCGATGCCGTGCTGCACTGCAACCTCTCGCACGAGCTCATGGAGCTCGGCGACCACGAGCAGGCCCTGGCGCAGATTGAACTCGGCCTGGCGCGCTGCGAGGGCCTGGCCAACGCGCGGCTGCCGGGTGTGCTGCGCATCAACCGCGTCGTCGTGCTGCTGGAGCAGGGCCGCGCCGAGCAGGCGCAGGCCGATGTCGACGCGCTGCTGGCGCTCGAGGCCTCACCCGCCACGCGCGGCACCCGCGCCTTGCACTACGAGACGCTGGCCCTGGCGCGCCTGAAGGCCGGCCGCCTGGCCGACGTGCCGCTGCTGCTGGCGCGTTCAACCGCCCTGGAGCCCACACTGCTGCCCGACGAGCAGGTGGAGCTGGCCCTGGCCCGCGCGCTGCTGGCCGCCGCAGAAGGCCGTGTCGACGAGGCGCAGGCGCTGCTGCAGCGCTGCATGGCGGCCGGCGGCCCGGCGCCGCGTGCCGGCCTGCGTGCCCAGGCCCTGGTGGCCGAGGAGGCCTCGCGCCTGTTCGAGGCGCAGGGCGACGCGGCCGCGGCGCTCGTGCAGCTGCGCCGCTGGCAGGCGCTCAACGCCGAGCGCTCGCGCCGCGCCTCGCGCGCCCGCTACCAGGCCGCGGCGCTGCAGACCGAGCTGCTCACGCTGCAGCACCGGCTGGAAGAAACCCACGCCCGCCAGCGCGCCACCGAGCGCGCGCGCGCCGAGCTGGTGCTGGCCAACCGTGCGCTCAGCCGCCAGATCGAGCAGGTGCAGGCCTTGCAGGCCGCGCTGCGCGAGCAGGCCACGCAGGACGCGCTCACCGGCCTGGCCAACCGCCGCCACCTCAACGACACCCTGCCAGGCCTGCTGGCGCTGGCGCTGCGCGAGCGCGCGCCGCTGGCCGTGGTGGTGCTCGACCTCGACCACTTCAAGCAGGTGAACGACACCCACGGCCACCCGGTGGGCGACCGCGTGCTCGCCGCCTTCGGCCGCCTGCTGCGCGAGCAGCTGCGCGCCAGTGACCAGGCCTTCCGCTACGGTGGCGAGGAGTTCTGCCTGCTCATGCCGCACACCACGGCCGCGGCGGCGCGGGCCAAGCTCGAGCAGCTGCTGCAGGCCTGGCATGCCCAGGTGCACGAACACGACGGTGGCGTGCTGGCGCGCCTGAGCTTCTCGGCCGGCGTGGCCGACACGCTGGCCGTGGCGGCGTCGCCCCAGGCCCTGCTCACGGCGGCCGACCATGCCCTGCTCGCGGCCAAGCGGGCGGGCCGCTCCCGCGTGCAGCTGGCCCCGGCCACCCTGCCAGCGCCAGGCGGCCCGGACGGCCGGAGGGCTCGGGCAGAATCCGCGTGATGTACCGCCACCCCCAGCCCGAGCCGGCCGCCCAGAGCCGCGCACGGCGGTATGGCCATCACCAGCGGGAGACGGCATGACCATGCCTTGGGGCCTCGTCGGCCCCGCGTTCGACTACCCCACGCCCTACGCGCTCGAGAACCGGCTGCTGCTGCTGCGCGGCAGCGGCCTGCTGCTGCTGGCCCTGGTGCTGGCGCTGCTCGTGAGCTTCCGGCCCGAGCCCGCCAGCGGCGCCGCGGCGGCGCTGCTGGGCACCGACACCGAGCTGGGCAGCCCCTGGCCCATGTCGCTGGCGGCCGCCCTGTTTGCCGTGCTGGGCGTGGTCAACATCGTGCGTGCCAGCGGCCAGCGGCGCCTGCTGCTCGAGCCCGGCCAGCCGGCGTCGCTGACGGGCGAACTGCTGCGCGAGGCCCAGGGCGCCAGCCCCGGCGCCGCCTGGCTGCAGCGTGCGCTGGTGAACGGCGCGCCCGAGCCGCTGGCCGTGGACGGCCCCTGGCGCGGCCTGCTGCTGCGCCTGGCGCCCGAGCTCGGCCACTGGCCGCGGCCGCTGCACCAGTGGCTGGCGCGCCGTGTGTACCACGCGCTGTTGTGTGCCGGGGTGTTTGGCCTGCTCGCTCCCGTGTGGCTGCTGGCCGACGGCGTGGCCGCCGCGCTGGCGGCGCTGGGCCTGGGCGCCATCGTGGTGGGCGTGGTGGGAGCCAGCGCACTGTTCCCGGGCCGCGCCGTCGGTGGTGGGCTGGCGCTGGGGCTGTGGTGGCTGCTGGGGCTGCTGGTGGTGCTGGCGGCGGTGTTCGGCTCGCCGCTGCTGCCGGGGCAGGCCCTGCTCAAGGCCCTGGTGCCGCTGGCCCTGCCCGAGGCGCTGGTGTCGCTGCTGTGGGGGCTGCTGCTCGTGGAAGGCCTGGCGTTGCTGGCCGGCCGCGCGCAGCTGGGGCCGGTGGTGCCGGGCCGGGTCGACAGCCACGAGGGCGAACTCAACCCCGACGCCGAGTTGCGCGGCTTCGTCAAGGAGCTGGATCTCGAACTCCACCGCCGCTGGGCCGAGGGTGTGCCCAACCGCCGCCATGCCTGGCAGATGCCGGGCATCGAGGCCGGCGAGCGCGGCCGGTTCCAGGGCGTGGTGCTCGAGGAATCGCACCCGCTGCTGCCGCCCGGTGCGCGCGAGCGCCCGCTGGCCTGGCCGCGCCGCGGCACGCCCGAGATGTGGCTGGCCGTGCTGGGCCTGCTGTGCCTGGTGTGGACGCTGATGGGTGGCGCGTTCTGGGCCTGGCAGGGCTGGACGCAGCTGCGCGATGCCGGCGTCTACTGGACGAAGGCCGGGGTTGGCCTGGCGCTGGTGGTGGCCGCGGGCCATGTGCTGCGCGTGTCGCACCTGCTGTGGAGCCGCTTCGAGGTCGAATCCACCGTGCTCTGGCTGGAGCTGCAGGGCGAGTGGAGCCGCGTGGCCGGTGCCGGCGCTGGCGCCGCCGCCACCGTGCACCAGCACGGCGCCAGGGTGGCCGTGGCGCAGGCTCGCTCGGTCTTCTACGCCGCCGCCGAGCACCGCGTGGGCAGCCGCACGCTGCGCGGCCTGCGCGGCGACGACGCCGCCGCCCGCCAGTGGCTGCAGACGCTGCAGCAGCTGAGCCAGACCCTGGCCCAGGCGCAGCCCGACGCCGCCGAGCGGCGCCGCGTGCGCGAGACCGCCGCCGCCACCGCGCTGCGGGCCGCGGCGCTGGCGGCGCAGTCCACGCTGCCGGCCGCGGCCGCAGCGGCAGGGCCGCCGCTGCGGCCCGCGCGCTTCTGCACCGTGTGTGGGCAGGCCGTGCTGGCGGGCGGGCGCTTCTGCCAGCACTGCGGCAGCGCCTTGCCGCAGGGCTGACCGAGTACCGCGGGTTTCCTTGGGGGTTCGGCCGCGACATGGCGGCCCGGTGCCGTTCTTCTCTGGCCCGGATGCCGACAATTCCGTCGCGCGCCACCCCGAGGAGCCCCCCAGGCACACCTACCTGCTGCTGCACAAAACGCCGGCCGACGCCGCCACGCTCAGCGCCGACGAGATGGCCGCCATCGTGCAGCGCGACAGCGACTGGGCCGCCGACCCGGCCGAGCGCGGCCTGCTCGTGGCCGGCGAGAAGCTGGCCGACGACGGCGGCCGCCGCCTGTGCCGGGAAAGCGACCGCCTGCTCGCCAGCGACGGCCCCTGCGCCGAGGCGCACGACGTGATCGGCGGCTTCTTCACCGTGCGCACCGCCAGCGACGCCGACGCCCAGGCCCTGGCCGCGAGCTGCCCGCACCTGGGCGGGCGCAACTGGATCGAGATCCGCCGCATCGAGGCCGTGTGAGCGACGCCGGCACGGCCCTGCACGCCGTGCTGCAGGCCGCGCGCCACCGCATCGTGGCGCGGCTGGCGGCACGGCTGGGCCTGGGCCACCTGGCCCTGGCCGACGACGCGCTGCAGGTGGCCTGCCTGCGTGCGCTGTCGGCCTGGCCCGGCGACGGCGTGCCGCTCAACCCGGCCGGCACCAGCCCTGGCCCGACGGCGACGACGAGGCCGCCGCGGCTGCGCTCGGTGGCGTGACGGCCGCGCCCGAAGGCCGTCTGGCGGGCGAGCTGGGCGACGACGAGCTCGTGCTGCTGTTCGCCTGCTGCCACCCGGCCATGCCCGTGGCGCAACAGGTGGCGCTGGCGCTGCGCCTGTTCACGGCGCTGGAGCTGGCCCCGCTGGCCCAGGTGCCGCTGTGCACCGAGGCCGCCCTGGCGCAGTGCCTGGCGCGGGCGCGCGAGGCCCTGGCCGGCGTGGCGCGCGCCACGCCGCGCCGCGACGCCGTGCTGACCGTGCTGTCCCTGGCCTTCCATGCCGGCGCGCGCGCCCGCGCGCGGGGCCAGGCCGCCGGCATCACGCTGTGCACCGACACGCTGCGCCTGGCACGTGCGCTGGCCGCGCACCCGGCCGTGGCCCACCCCGATGCCGACGCGCTCACGGCCCTGGTGGTGCGCTGAACTTGCGGGCTCGGGCTCGGGCTCGGGCTCAGGTGCGCACGCGCCGGTCCACCGCCGGTGGCACGGCGCGGCGCTCCACGCCCGTGCGGCGCTCGCCGCCCCAGGCCATCTCGAGCTCCAGGCGCTTGATCTCCTCGACCGCGCCTTCGTCGCCACCGCCGGCCTTGCGCACCTGGGCGCGCGCCAGGCGCTCCATCAGGCGCAGGTCGCGGTCGGTCAGGCCCATGGCGCTTTCGGCCCATTGGTCGACGATGGCCACCAGCGACTCGCGCCGGATGGGTGAGGCCACGCGCTGCGCGCGCAGCGCGGCGAGGGTGCCGCGGTGGCGCGGGTCGACCTCGCGCACCACGCGGTCGATGGCCTGCTCGCCCTCGCCGTCGGGCACCACCAGGTCGATGAGGCGGCGGTAGAGCAGCTCCTCGGCGCTGTAGAGGTGGCCCGAGAGGATCATCTCGTTGGCCACGGCAAAGCCGGCACGGCGGATGGTGAAGTCCCAGGCGCCCATGCCCGGGAACAGGTTGAACAGCACCTCGGGGAAACCGGCTTGCGCGCTCTTCTCGAAGATGATGCGGTGGAAGGGCAGCACGCTCTCGAGGCCGCCGCCGAGCGTGTCGCCCGCGGCCATCACGGTGGTGTGCACACCCAGGGTGGCGGCGTTCTCCAGCCACCACACCATGTCGACGCACTTCATGCCATACAGGCGCAGCGAGTCGACGTCGCCCGCGCGCACCAGCAGCACGAACAGGGCCAGGTCGCCACCGAAGTTGAAGACCTTGGGCACGTCGGAGGTCAGCACCAGGTGGCGCAGCAGGCCGGGGTTGGCGCTGATGTCGTCGAGCACCTGCTGCATCTCGGTCATCGCGGCCAGGCTGTAGCACTGGATGGGCTTGACCGCGGCGCGCACACGCAGCAGGCGCAGCTCGGAGTGCCACTCCAGGCGGACGGTCTTGTAGGGCCGGCCCAGCAGGCCGGCGACGCCGACGGCGGGGGAGGCGGGGGCGTTCATGCCGCAGCCCGCCTCAGACCGCCTCGAGCACGCGGCTCAGGTGGTGGAAGTTCACCTGCACCGACTCGACGATGGCCTCGCGCGCGGCCTCGTCCTTCACCTGGTTGAGCACCTGGCGCAGCTCGGCCATGTGCTGCGAATCCAGCGTGGCGTGCGAGCCGATGAAGCTCACGCCCGCGTCGCCCTCGAGCAGAAGGCTCTCGCGGATGGCGCTGGCAAACGGCCCGCCGTAGACCGAGGCGATGACCTCCAGCGCGTACAGCATGCCCAGCACGCTGAGCGGCTGGCGCGTGGCCGCGCTCCAGTGGTTGTAGCCGTTGAGCGCCAGCGTGTGCGGGCCCGGGCGGTGGGCGCGGGCGTCGGCGCGGCTCACGCCCACGGCCTCGAGGTCGTTGAGCACCCAGTTCTCGTGCCCCGACTCCTCGTGCATGTGCTCGTAGAGAAAGTAGCGCAGCGCGGCGTCGGGGTCGTGCGCCGGCGAGCCCAGGCGCGCGGCCGCGGCGGCGCACACCGGGTTGAAGTGCCAGACCACGTGGTACAGCTCGAGCAGCAGCGCGCGGTAGCGCTCCACGCTCATGCCGTGCGCGACGGCGTCCACCAGCTTGGGGTGGGTCTCGAAGGCCCGACGGTCCTCGTCGGTGCGCGACACCAGGTCGGCGAAGAAGGGCAGCATGATCCTCCGGCAATGACTGTTCACCGTGCCAACGACGCTGTGGCCCTTTGCCTTCTCGAGGGCGCGGGCTCTTCATGCGCTCTGGGGCCGAGTCTAGGCCGGCGCGCGCTTTTGTGTGTGCAAGTTCACGACTCCTAGAATGCGCGCCCGATGACCCACCCGCCGCCGCGCCGCCCCATCCGCGAGCTGCCCGACGAGCTGATCAGCCAGATCGCCGCGGGCGAGGTGATCGAGCGGCCCGCCTCGGCCGTGCGCGAGCTGCTCGACAACGCGCTGGATGCCGGCGCCTCGCAGGTCACATTGCGGCTGGCCGGGGGTGGCGTGCGGCTCGTGGCCGTGGAAGACGACGGCGCCGGCATCCCGCCCGAGCAGCTGCCGCTGGCGTTGAAGCGGCATGCCACGAGCAAGATCGGCAACCTCACCGAACTGGAGCGTGTGGCCACCATGGGCTTCCGCGGCGAGGCGCTGGCGGCGCTGGCCTCGGTGGCCGAGCTCAGCATCACCAGCCGCACGGCCGATGCCGCGCACGCGTGGCGGCTCACGGCGCGCGGGGGCGAGCTCGCGCCGGCGGCACGTTCGCAGGGCACGACGGTGGAAGTGCAGGAACTGTTCTTCGCCACGCCGGCGCGGCGCAAGTTCCTCAAGAGCGACGCCACCGAGCTGGCGCACGCACTCGATGTCATCAAGCGCGCGGCGCTGGCGCGGCCCGAGGTCGGCTTTGCCGTCTGGCACGAGGGCCGGCAGATCGCGCAGTGGCGGCCCGCGCCCTGGCTGCAGCGCCTGGCCGACGTGCTGGGGCGCGACTTCGAGGCCGCCAGCCGGCCGCTGGAGGCGCAGCGCGGTCCGCTGGCCCTGCGCGGGCGCATCGGCCAGCCCGAGGCCGCGCGCACACGCGCCGACCTGCAGATCCTCTTCGTCAACGGCCGCTGCGTGCGCGACCGCCTTGTGAGCCACGCCGTGCGCTCGGCCTACGACGACCAGCTGCACGGCGGCAAGCAGCCGGCCTGGGTGCTGTTCCTGGAGATCGCGCCCGAGCTGGTGGACGTGAACGTGCACCCGGCCAAGGCCGAGGTGCGCTTCCGCGACGGCGGCGCGGTGTTCCAGGCCGTGCGGCAGGCGGTGGTGGAGGCGCTCGCGCCGACCCGGGCGGCGCTGGCATCGCCGGGGCTCGCGGGCGCGGCGGCGGTGGACGAGGCGCTGGCGCAAGCCGGGGCCGGTGCGGATGCCGGCGAGGACACACACGCCGCCGCGCAGGCTGGCGGCGCCCGCGCGGCCTGGGCGCCGCCGGCCCGGCCTGCGGCACCGGCCTGGCAGCCGTCGCTGGCCTGGGGCCCGGCCGAAGGCGCGGCAGCCCACGCCGCCGAGCCGCGCGCGCCCTGGGCGCCGGCGTTGCGGGCCCTCGCCGAACCGCTGGCCGTGCCCGCCGCGGCCGAGTCGGCCGTCGACCAGCCCCTGGGCCGCGCCGTGGCCCAGATCGGCGGCGCCTACGTGCTGGCCGAAAACGCCGCGGGCCTGGTGGTGGTGGACATGCACGCGGCCCACGAGCGCATCGTCTACGAGCGCCTCAAGCGCGCTGCCGACGCGGCATCCGGCCCTGGCGCCGAACTGCCTGCACAGCCTCTGCTGATCCCGCACACGCTGGCGGCCACGCCGGCCGAGATGGCCACGGCGGAGGCCCACGCCGAGGCGCTGCGCGCGCTGGGCCTGGAGGTCGGCGCGCTC
>Ga0209278_1001289_pt1 | contig 15588 bp, 12 predicted proteins | sample JI81BgreenDNA_FD_187504 | JGI IMG/M metagenome (GOLD analysis project Ga0209278, IMG submission 187504) | Wastewater effluent complex algal communities from Wisconsin, to seasonally profile nutrient transformation and Carbon sequestration -... | ecosystem: Engineered > WWTP > Effluent > Algae... | reverse complement strand
AAAGCGCCCGTACGCTCGCCAAGGCCTGCTCGTTGACCACGTCATCCCGACTCTCCGTGGTCGAGTAGGTCAGCACCCGACGCAGCAGGTCATCGACGGCATCCGGCGCCAACTGGACCTCGCAGAGGGCCTTCATCCGAGCCACGAAGCCGTCCCATGCGGACACAGTGATGCCCAGCTGGCGCTTCACGGCATCCGCATCGAACTGACTGCGGTGCGGCACCTTGATCGCACCCGTGTTGTTGCCCAGGGCGATGGACAGCGTGTTGTTGCAGACTACGCGAACCGACGTGAACTGTGCCGTCGTCGCCAGCGTGCCATCACAGGCCGTAGCCAGCAGGAGGTAGCCGTCCACGCGGTCACGGCCCTTGAGGGTGACACTCTGACCCGTACGCGCCAGCGCCCAGAACTTCTTGCCCTCGCGCAGCACCCCGGCCGTCTCCAGCTCGAAGCCGTTGCCAGCGGTCAGGTCGCGGTAAAACTCGAGGATCTCGCCGGGCTGCACCACCTTGAAGCGCTTGCTCACCACGGCGAGCGGCGCCTTCGTGTCCGAGCGGTACAGCACCTTCTGCTCGGGGAAGGCGTTGATGACGCCGACGTTGTTGTTGCCGCTGATGTAGCGAACCTCGGACTCCTCGATCGACCAGTCCATGCCGGACTGGCGACGCCACTCTTCGATGGACTGACCGGCGCTGAGCCGATTGCCGATGCCGTGCCAAGGCTTCTCGCCGGCGTAGGCCATGGTCTGTACCAGATGCATTGCTTCTCTCCTGAGTTTTCTGGACGGCATAAACGAAGAGGCCCGGGACAATGCCCGGGCCTCTTCGCTGTGCCGCATGGTGGGTTGAACTACTCCCGGATCACGGGACCGCACTGCGCGCACTTCATGATGCCGACGATGACCGCCGTCGCGACGATGAGCACGCAGTAGACCGCTTCAAGCTTGCTGGACGGCACGTGGATGCCTCCACTACACGCACTGACCACCGGAGTGCGGAGCCGGGAAGCGGAGTCCCCGCTTCAGTTCGATGATGTAGTTTTGAAACTTCTTGGAATCGAGGTTGGGGACCGTAACTGGGACTGAATAGCTACGCCGACGGGAACGTCAACTTCCTAGACTGCGAGAAAAGGCTGAGCGCGACTGAGGACACCCGAAAACCCGGCGGTGCGGCGCACCGACACGCAACCCGGCTGCAGTTTTCCACTTAGTCAACCCCGACGACGGCGAAGCACAGCGCCCGTGGAAAAGTCAGGGCGTGGCAGTATGGAAAGAAAGCGCATCAATGAGGTTTGCGGCATTCGAACTGCATCCATGGCAGTTCAAGGCAATGGACGGCAAACGCCCGCAGCCCGGACTCTGACGAAAACCAAGGAGACGAAGGAGTAAGTTTCTTGAAGGATTCCGAGAAAATCGTCCGGTACTGGCATGCAGTCGAGTTACTGCAGCCGCAATCGGCACCCAAGATCAAAAAGCGCAGCGACCCCTATGGCGCATTTCTTCACGATACGCCGTGCACACGCCCCATCCCTCCCTGGGCACCCGAGAGCATCGTCAGCAAGCAAGCGCTTCCTGAAAAGTGTGCATGGAGCCACACGCTTTATGCCCATCTGTACGACAGTGGGCTCGTCGCCTCCGCGCTCCAGCAACTGTACGGTACCGACCAGGGCTACCGCGAACCACAACACCGAGAGTCAGCTCTCTTCGCCGCGAAGTTCAACATGGACGGGCAGTTGGTGGAGGACAGTTTCGTACTCTCCAGCGAAGCCTGGTTCCTCGGACGGGCATTGGCAGAAAGGGATTGGACACGCGGATTCGAGAACGACCAGCGGGCCGCCGCCGAGCAGGCGCTAACGCAGCTACAGGGCCGCGTGTCCGGCAACTCGCTGCGGGACTTTACCCGATGGGTGCTGCAGTTCCTCGGCGTGGCGGACTTCTTTGCGACTGTTGAGCGCCCACCACTGCGATTCCGTTCCCAACCCGTCAGACCCGACAAGCCCACATCGGAAGACGATCCGCTCAACAGCTTCCTGCTCGACGACCTGGCCACCGTTGCAGACAGCCTCAGCAAGGGCGTGGCGAGCGAAGCGCTGAACCAATACCTGCGCCGCCACAATCCCCAACTGCGGCTGCACGTCGACAGCGACGACGCATCCCGGTCGCTGATCGAGCGGCTGATGCCGCAGGCCTATGCCGATAGCTGCTGGCCTTCCGAACGGCACCTTGGGCTCGTGCATTCTCAGCAACTGGCCGTGAATACGGTACTGTCCAAGCTCTCTGACGGACAAGGACTTCTGGGAGTCAATGGCCCGCCCGGCACGGGCAAGACGACCCTGCTGCGCGACTTGATCGCCGCCATCATCACCAGCCGGGCCGACGTTCTTTCAACGCTGAGCCGCGCGTCCGACGGTTTCGCCAGAAACGCTCGTGAAGCCTGCAACGATGGCGGCAAGGAACAGGTCGTCTTCAAGCTCAATCCTGAGCTTTTCGGCTTCGAGATCGTAGTCGCTTCGTCCAACAATGGCGCCGTCGAGAACGTCACGCTTGAACTGCCACAGCGCGACAAGATCGAAGAAAGCTGGCTGCCCGAGGCTGAGCACTTCGCCGACTTGGGCGAGTTGATCACCGGCAAGCCGGCCTGGGGATTGATCTCTGCTGCTCTGGGCAGCAAGACGCGACGCAGCGAGTTCGTAGATCGCTACTTTTTCGGGCGGGGTCCATCAGCCAGGCAAGGCAAGGTGGACAACATCGAGGAAGCCAGCGACGAAGCCGACGACGATAATGCCGTCAAAATCTTGTTCACCAGCACCGGCACTGCGACTGAGGCCGATGACCTTCAATCACCTCCCGAGCGACAGAAGAAGGTGCCACAAGGCCTGATGTCATGGCTTGGCGAGCATAGCCAGCTCAACAAGGAGCGCAGGCCGGAAGAGCGCCAAGCCCTATGGCAGCAGGCCGTCGCCGAGTATGGGGCGGCCAAGGCGCAGGTCCGCTCGGCGTGCGCCGATGCCTCCCGCATCCGTGGTTTGGTCCAGACACTGGAAACGACCAGGAAGAAAGTCGCCGAAACGTCCGCCAGCGTCCAAGCTCTAGAAGATCGATTAGCGCGTGCAACGGTACAACAGGCACGTCTGGATGCCGAGGAAGGCCGCCCCGCCAATGCGGCCTTCAAGCACGCGCTTGAGGCGCTTGCACAGCACCAAGCCAGCAAACCAGGGCTGTGGGCGAACCTATGCAGTCTCTGGGGAGCGTCACGCACCTGGAAAACTGCGCTGAGACTGCTGCAAGACCGGCATGCTCTCGCCAAGGCCGAGTTCGACCGCATCGCACGACTCACTAAGCAGTTCGAGGACTGCAGGCAACAACTGGATCAGCAGGTCGCCAATGTAAAGCAGGCGCTAGAGAACCTGCAGGCGGAAACTCAATCCCTGACCCAACAGGCCCAGGATTTGGCGATCACTTGCCGAGCCGACCATCTGCTGGCGTGGCTGCGCGGCGGGGTAATCGGCCGTGGCGATGCCATCGAATTGACCGAACCCTGGCACATCGAAGGCTGGCGACAGGCCCGAGCGCGCGTTTTCATCCAGGCACTGAAACTGCATCGGACGTTCTTCGAGCTGGAAGCGGCACGGATGCGCTCCAACCTGTTCCTGATTAACGCGATGTTGACCGGCACCCACCTCCAGAGACTCTCACACGAGGCGATTCGCTCGGCGTGGGCGTCGTTATTCATGGTCGTACCAGTGCTCAGCAGCACCTTTGCCTCGTTCGCACGCTCCTTCCGCTCGTTGGGCCCGGGGGAGATCGGCTGGCTGCTGATTGATGAAGCCGGACAGGCACCTCCGCAAGCAGCGGTGGGAGCGTTGTGGCGCTCCCAGCGTGCGCTGCTTGTGGGTGACCCTCTCCAGCTCAAACCTATCGTCACCGTGTCCGACGCAGTGCTGGAACACATGCGCGTGCGCTACGGCGTCGATGCGCATTGGCTCCCCAACAGACAGTCTGCGCAGACCTTGGCAGACCAGGCCACGACATGGGGCCGTCTGGCAGGACCGGCCGACAGAAAAACGTGGGTGGGGCTGCCCTTGGTAGTGCATCGGCGCTGCGACAAGCCGATGCACGAGCTGGCCAACCGCATTGCCTACGACGGCGCCATGGTGTACGGCACCAACGCACCGCGCGCCGACAAGGAGACACGCGCACGCCTGCCGACCGGATGGATTCACGTCAGCGGTGCATCTGACGGTAACTGGGTGCCAGCCGAAGGCGAGGCCTTGCGGACACTACTCGCACAGTTGCACATGGACGGCGTGAAACCGACCGACATCTCGATCATCACGCCCTTCAAGGCTGTCCAAGAAAACCTCAAGCGCCTGCTCAGCGACACGATTGTCTGCGGAACCATCCACACCATGCAGGGCAAGGAGGCTCCAGTCGTCATCATGGTGTTGGGCGGCAATACCGAAGGTTCCGGCGCACGGGATTGGGCAGTCTCGGAACCCAACCTGCTGAACGTGGCAGCCACACGAGCAAAGCGGCGCTTCTACGTGATCGGCGACCGTAACGACTGGCAGAGTCGCTCGTTGTTTTGCGATGTCATGGACCTATTGCCGCCCCTGCATCCGTAAGCTTCCCGTCGACAGCCTCGACGACGCCGAGTTGACCAGTACCTTGGTCGCGAACGGCCGCCGCTTCGTGAAGGGCCTACGCTACAACTTGGCGCGATCGACACCGATGGCGACGCTGCAGTGTAACGACCCATCGAATTCCTGCTCAGGAGATACTTTCCTAAGGAGAGACCGATGAGTGTCGTGATGGACGAAGAGATCAAGCGTTGGACGGCCCGGCGGAAGTCGGCCTTGGTGCTGGAGATCATCCAAGGCAAGACGACGGTGGCGGAGGCGAGCCGCGCGTTCGACCTGACGCCGGCCGAGATCGAAAGCTGGGTGGAGGACGGTAAGCGGGGCATGGAGAACGCCCTTCGAGCCAAGCCGGAGGATGTGCGCGAGCAGTACGAGCGGCAGCTGAAGGACCTCCAGGAGGCCTACGGCGAAGCGATGCTGGAGCTGCGCGCCCGAAAAAAATTGCAGTCCCTGTTGGGCAAGGACGAGACCTGATGGTTTCGCTCCAGCAGGGACTGCGGGCGGACGGGATCCATGTGTCGATGGTGCAGCTGTGCCGCTGGTTTGAGCAGCCCCGGCGGACGGTCTACTACCGGCCGACGAAGTCGGCGCCGAAGGTGAAGCCTGAGCTGGCGGAGCCGATCAAGGCGCTGATCGAAGCGGAGCCGTCGTTCGGCTACCGCACGGTGGCGGGCTTTCTCGAGATGAACAAGAACACGGTGCAGCGGATCTTCCAGCTGAAGGGCTGGCAGGTGCGCAAGCGCGCCGTGGGGCATCGCCCGCGCATCGAGGCACTGCCCTCGGTGGCGCAAGCACCGGACGAGCGCTGGGCGACCGACTTGTGCCGCGTGTGGGGCGGCCGGGACGGCTGGCTCACGCTCGCCCTGGTCATGGACTGCCACACCCGGCAAGTGCGGGGCTGGCAGCTTTCCCGCAGCGGTAAGGCGACGACGGCCGCGGCGGCGCTGGAGCAGGCGCTGATCACCCGCTACGGCGTGCTGGCGCGGGTGCCGAGGCCCTTCCTGCTTCGCTCCGACAACGTGCTAACTCTGGTGTCAAGCGATTCGTTGAGTTGATCGACGCCGCGGTCGTCCATGACGACCGTTCAGGCGCGCTCATTCAACGCGTGCAGCAAATCCCGCGGGCTTCCACGTCTTCAAGGTCTCCTGATCTAACCATAGTGAACACGAGGTCCTGGCGGCCTCGAACGTGCCTAAAACAGCATGGAGTCCCGTGGAAGGTCCGAGCATTATCTACAGGATCCTAGGAGGTCCCGACGGCCCTACGGAAAGGGATCGATCCACGGGGTAGAGCGTTTTCGAAGTAGCTGCGGTAGAGCGTTTGCTGCTTGACGACACCGAAGGCGACACGGGCCATCTTCGCTGCGACGGCGGTCAGCGCCTTGCGCTTTCGATCAGCGTTCTTCGGGTCGTTCTGGATGTATCGCTCGTATTTCTCTCGAAAGCTGTTCTCTCGCATCCTGACCGCGACCGTTGCGGCGAACCAGAAAGCAAAGCGGAGCCTTGCATTGCCACGCTTGGAAAGCCGCTCCTGCCCGCGATACTGACCCGACTGGCACTTCGCCAAGTCGAAGCCGCAGTACTTCAAGAATTGGCGATGGTGTGCGAAGCGTCGGAGATCGCCACCCTCAGCGAGTATTGTGAGCGCCAGCACAGGGCCGATGCCAGGCAAGGACCGAAGCGATTCGTAGTCCTGCCGACCAGCGAGCAATTCGTGGGCCTGCGCAGCGAGGTCGTCACGCTGCTGGATAAGGTCTTGATAGCGCCGCAGCTGAAGGCGGAAGCTCTGGATCTCGACGGAATTCTCGTCAACGGGCAATCCAATGCTTCTGAGTGCTGCGTTGTAGAGTGCCTGCAGCCAAGCATTCTTGTTGACCTTACGGCCGACCAGTTCCCACGCCGCTTCGCGGAACGCGTCATAGCTGATGTGGCGAATCGACTCCGCCGTCGGGAAGCGGATCAAAAATCGCGCGAACCATTCGGCGTGAGCGCTGTCGAAGTACTGCTCGACCTCCGGAAAGTACAGTGGGAGGTAGTGGGTCAAAAGACTGTGCTGCAGGCGGGTTCGAGCCAAGCTGATCTGGTAGTGGGTCTTCGACAGTTCCTGCAGTCCATGATGCCCCGCAATCAGCGGATCGACGAGCCGCATCGTCATGCCTTGCTTCAACATCGCGAGAATCACGGTTGCATCCTTCGGGTCATTCTTGTCCCACGAATTGAACATCGCTTCGCGCAAGCGGGCGCCAGCAACCGAAGAAATCAAGCAGACATCAAACCCTTCATTGAGTAGCCGAAAGGCAAGGGTTCGATGACAGTCGCCCGTCGGCTCCATGGCGATTCGCACGGGCTGCGGAGAATCGTGAAGCAACGAAACCAATCGATCATGGTCATCCATCGAACTGGCCATGCGGAACCTTCGCTGCTTACCGTCAGGCGTTTCAACAAGAACCGCATGGTTTCGTTTAGCGATATCGATCGCCACCCATGTGGCGGCGGGCGTAGCATCTTTACGGGCAGTCATCGTCGACAAGCTCCTGTGGTGTGTGAGAACCCTCAGGATGCCTTGGGTACGATGGCTGCCCGCTGCTTGCTGCGCTTCCAGATGTACTACGGCTTGGTCTTCACCAGTCGCATCTACACGCGGCTGGTGCGGAGCTACGGCCTGAAGCAGGAGTTCATCACCCCGCACTGCCCGCAGCAGAACGGGATGGTCGAGCGCCTGATCCGATCCCTGAAGGAGCAGTGCGTGCACCGGCACCGCTTCGAGAACCAGCGTCACGCCATGCGCGTCGTCGGTGACTGGATCCAGTTCTACAACCACCGCCGACCGCACCAGGCGCTCGGCATGAAGACCCCCGCCGAGGCGTACGCTTTAGCGGCTTGAGCTGAGCAAAAACCGATGGGTCGTTACAGCAGCTCACCGACGTTGCAGGGTCACTGGCGATGTACCTGATCCCCAAAGACGCTGACGAGCACTACCGGCCGAAGCTCGAAAGCCTGATTGCCGAGTCGAGTATCGAAGCGTGGGAATGGGAGTCATCCGAACCCTTGCAGGAGATCCCAAGCCCCGCGCACCCACGCTCCTAACGCTTAGGCAGCAACTTCAAGCAGCGGCAGCACTCTATTGCAGTGCTGCCGCAGCGGGGCTCTCGATCTTGCCCGCCTTGGCCGAGCTCACTGCTGGTCGAGTGCTTCCCTCACAGCCTGAGACTCGTAGGAAGTAATGGTCTCTAGCTGAGGTGCGCATGCCACCTGAGCGTCGGGCGCCGGCGTCGTTGATAGCTTCAGATCATACGAAAGCCTGTTCACAAGATCTGCGGGGCAGCGCGAAAAGACAACAGGTATCTCGCCTCGCTTTATGGTGCCGCGCATTTCCATCGATAGCATGCGCTCCATGAACGACTGCCAATGATGCTGCTCTCCGACAAAGTACACGGGCACCTTTGATAGCTGACGACTCTTGAGCATTTCGAGCACTTGCCAGATCTCCCACTCAGTACCCGATCCTCCAGGCGCAAACACCATCGCCGCTGAGTGCATGATCATTGCTGTTTCGCGCATCGAAACACTGGAAAAGATCAGTCCATCGGTAGCAACCGGTATAGACGGGGCGGCCGGTTTTCGAGGGTCCATATAGCCGTCGAGTTCTGTGGATTGTAGGTAGCAGAATTGGCCGTTCGGCGGCATTTTCCCTGCGTCGCACACCCAGGCACTCCTGCTCGGGTTCGCACTGTAGTGAGTGGTGTAAGTTACGGACGGACCACCTGCGTCGGTAGCACCCCGAGCCGCCGCCCCCATCAAGCCGATCGCCCCGCCAGCCATAATCGGATGCTGCGTTCCGTAACGCGTGGTCCACTCGTACGCGAAGACTCGAACGAATGCATAGAGCATCGCTTCATCGGGTTGACGAACGGAGACGAAATCGGCGGGGGTTGTCCGCGATGGTCGTTGCGACGTCCGCAACGAGAAGTTCCCCCAAATCCCACCACCAAGCTCCGGCAATCGCGAGCTGCCGAACACGGTGACAAAACCTGCGGGGAACTTCGTCCGCTTGAACTGGTCGGCGCAATACGCATCTCGCGCCAGCTCATACCCCGTCAACTCATTGTCTGGCCCACAGTACCGGCCGACATAGGACACGCCATTGCCCGTCGGGCACGTCGGTGGCCACGTCGACGCAGCTTCCTCCAGAGCTCTCTGTGTTTCGCAAGACTGTCGTGGCGATTTGCCGGCAGGCGGTTGACGAATGGATGCTGATGCCATGACCAAGCTTGCCGTGAAAATCGTGATTGCTGCGACCGCTGTTGACGTTCCCTCGCGCCTCATTTGCGTCCCCTCACCCGGATGGTGGCATGCGGCCACCGCGCTGTACGCATTCTTGAATGCCCACGCCACGACCGGCGCTCGAGCACTGGGCCTTGCCTCCAGCATTCAATGGGGCGGCCACGGGCTACAGCGAGCCAACCATGGTTGTAAAGGTGCGGGCAGCTAACGGTACCAAAGACGTATCGAGACCGGCGTAAGAAATCTCCTACAGAATCGATCGTCGGGAGAAAATAGCCGTTGGGTGTGGCTACTGGCATCGATCCGGGGAGACGTACGACACGAACACGCCGTCGGCGGAGAGGCCGATGTCGACGTCGTCGTCATTACCGCTGTCGCCGCACGCCAGCGCGTCGCTTTCGGGCCACTCGCCCTCGTGCAGATCCGATTGGCTATTGCTGCCGCGATCGGTGCGGAACAGCTTTTCGACAGGGACGCCGGCATCGATGAAGCGCTGCACGCTGTCGCGGTGCGGGTGCCCATGGCCGCTGCCGGCCGAGAAGATCACGGCGTCGGGCGAGACCGCCTCGATGAAGCAGGTCGCGCTGCCGTTGTTTCCGCCGTGGTGGGAGGCCACCAGCACGTCGGCATCCAAAAGAGATGCGACGTTGTCCACGGCCCAGCCTTCCGATACCGCACAGGTGGCGTCGTCCGAGCGCCCGAGCGGCCGACCAATCGCATCACCGGCAACGATCACCGAGCCGCCGCCGGCCCGGATGCGCAGCATGATCGACACCGCGTTCTCGAACTCTGCCGGGCTCATCCCCTGCGACGAGGGGTAGGTACCCCATCCGGCGAGAAACGTGATCTCTACGTCGCCCAGCTCGAAGGTCTGTCCAGCCTCCAAGGGCGTGCTCGAAAGGTTGATGACCGTCGTGCCCGCCTCCGCGACCGCGCCAATTGCGTCGAGGGCTTTGAGGTAGGTGCCGGCACACTCTCGCTCGCACCTGGCTGGCGTGCGCCCGGTCCACAACAACGTATCGATGCCGCGACTGGCGATGATCTTCGCCAGCTGCCCGAGGTGGTCCGAGTCGTTGTGCGTCAGCACGACGAGGGCAAGGCTCTCATCGGCGGGCACCAGTTCGTCGATGGCGTCTTTGCAGGCGCTGCCTTGCCAATGACCGGCATCGATCAGGAAGGCGTGGCCGGATGAGCTTGTCCCCACCACACACAATGCTTGTCCGACATCGACGACGCGGATCAGCACGTCGCCACTGGCCGTCTCTGCGGAGGGCGGAGACGTGCTGAGCGGCCGAAGCGTCGGAGCGCCAGATTCGATCCCTCGAAGAACGACCGCATTCGCGGAGGGCCGCGACTCAGGTGCCGTCGTTCGAGTGACGTCTATCGTCGTGCATCCGGTCGCGATGGTGGCCACGATCCCTAGCATCAAAAGCTTGATGGTCATGTCGCTCATTCCCATGCAGGCGTAGAAAAATCGAACCATTCGCAAAGCGCGGTTGCTGGTTCCGAATCCCTCTACTTGGATCTTGGCAGCAAGAGCAGAGACATCACACAGCCTCGTCGGCAAGCGGACCTGCAGAGCGATCAGCACCAGCGTCGTGGTCAGCCAACGCTGGAACTGTTGATCCGCCTTGCCGAAATCCGCAGCAACACTCCCTAACGTGTACGATCGTTTCCATTCAAGGCCGAGAGCCGACGCACTCAGCGAATCGGCCGCTCCAAGCAGCAACGGCCCGCCGACGGGCCGGTCAAGTCGTTGCCGACTCTGGTCAATTCAGCTCGACCCACCAAAGGCCGTTTTCAGCGGGATACAGGCCTTCAAGAACGACTGAAGGCTAATCAGCTGAATGTTCCGGATCACGACCACCGCCTTCAATTCGGAACAGCTTGTCAGTTTGAGAGAGCTTAACGACAAAGAATTCTTCGCTATTGAGCCATGGCGGCAACTTGTCACGGAGGATAGAGGCAACAAACTGCACGTGCTCAGACTTGCGCTCAACTAGTCGACCGATTCGTTCGAGTTGATTGTCGTGCATTAACTCCTTCTTATCGTTGAGAAGAAAGTGGTAGCAAGGAATCTGCTCTTCATCAGCAAAAAGCGTGTAAGCAATGTCGAAGCACGTAATCTCGCCCTGCTTCTTGCCTGTACTGAAGTTAGTGCTGAAGCAGCTAAACTCAAAGATCTGCCCCCCAGTCCTACTGCTGCCACGCTCAACCTTGAGAGCGTACTTCTCGCCATAAAGCTCTTGCGACACTGCCGCGAAATGCTTATTGAACTTTCTTATCTGGGCGTAAACTGATGCGCTAGATTCTTCTGAGAATAACTCCCGATCAAGATCAGACAGCTCGTTTCGCACTTCAGCAATTGCATCTTCAACAACGCTGAGCTGCTCGATTACGACTTCAAGTTCACCACGCCTTCGATGCCGATCGTTCAACGTCAGGACAACAGCTTCCATGTCCTCAAAATCACCACTCGAAGAAACAACTTCAACTAATTCAGCTTCGGCTCTATTGATCTGCCGGAGTTCCGCCTCCTTCTCAAGAACCTTCTCCTCGAGTCGCGGCAGGTCCTTAGCGATGTAGCGGACCTTCTCCTCTACCATCCGATTATGGAAGGAAACCAAGTCATCGAAGGTCTTCGTAAGGCCATTCAGGTGGCCCGACACCTCGCTATAGAGCTTGCGAAGCTCTCCAACGTCTACTTGGCTTCTTTGGGCGCGGACATCGGTGACCGCCTCTCGGGCGAGATCGTGACGCAGCTTTAGCCGCGCCAATTCACTTGCTATCGCGCCCTTCTGATACTTGATCTCGCCCAAGCGCGATATCTGGGAATCAACTTCGCTACTGTGCTTGAACGCAGCGCGCCGCGCTTCAAGATCCTTGATCTCATCAAGGAGAAGATTGAGAGAGATCTCAAACTCTGCCTTAGTCTGCTTTCCTTCCAACCGCTGCTTGAAGGCAGTCTCCGTTCGCAACCTTGTTGTTAGCTCCTGCTTGCGATCACCGTGCTTAAATGCGGCGCCCAGCAAGAACAGATAGAGCACCTCGTACTCATCCTTCCTCGTGAAGCCATCCAGTGTCCGAAGCGTATTGCTTACCGCCGGCTCGCGGTATCGGATGTTATGCGAAATAATTTGCCGAAACGTTGGCTTTGTTCCAGCGTCTTCTGGGAACAAATGAGTTCTCAGATACAGACTAAACTCATCCTCCGAAAAGGATCGCCCGTTGATTCTTCGAATTAGCTGGTTTCGCGGCAAGAAATTTCGCTCGATGACCAAGTCATTGGAAGACTCGGCGACGAGCGATTTGCGGAGAGTGAGAGTAACAAGAACCCGCGTATCAATCAGGAACGACTTGACTTGCGCGTACTCTGACTTTTGATTCTCAGGATCAGTGAAGACTCTGCGCGGATCGCCTCCAAGGCAAACGTCGATCAGTCTTAAAACCGTCGTCTTGCCGACATTGTTGCCCGTGCTCTCAAGTTGATCTGTAGGCGTCTCATCGACGATCAAATTCAGTCCAGCATTGAACTGGATGTCGCGAATGATGCCGCCGCTATTCTCGATTCGAAGTGACTTCAAGAACACAACGACAGCCTCCCTTCCTCGTTAATTTGCACGCAGTTCGCCAAGTACAGCCAGTCAAGCGACAAGACAAAAAGCGGCATGCTCATACCCCCAACCTGCCGAGCCTCGAGAAATAGCTCCAAGGGCGCAGCATCCCCCATTGTCTTCAGCACCTTCAGAACAATCGCGCCGTTATAAAGCAGAGTGTTTTCCGGATGTATGTTGTCAGGCAGCAACATTCGCAGCCCCGGGATTCTTGAAAATCTTGCAGCGAATAAACGCATCCACCGCCAAGATGTTTACGCACAACTGAAGTTCGTCGATCGGAATAGAGGCGTAATTGGAGCTTTCTTGCACCCTCTTGATGACTTCTTCGACGATCTGAAAAAACAACTCATCGCCGGAATAGATCGCCGACAATCTGTGATACGTCGTTCGGAATGCATCGAGCACTGACTTGCTCTTGTTGATCCCGGCGCTATCGAACTCGGCGTAAATTCGATCTACGACGTGGTGAAAGAGTGCGTAATCTGCCACCACGCCTGCGGCACCCTGAAGACCATTGAATTTGACTTTGTCGTCGACATTGAAGTCGATCGCCGTCGCACCAGGCGAGACTCCGTCCAAGTCTTGCTTGGAAATGATGTTGATGACAGCAGCAAGATTGGACTCTTCCTTGAGTCTCTCCTCACCAAGTTCGTCCTTAAGGAAGTCATAGACCTCTCGCTGCTGGGGCAACCCCATGTGGATAACTACTTTCAGCAGCGTCGTAACGTCGTAAATGTCGTTCGAGGGATCGAACACGAGCCCATGGGGGTTTGTGTACGTCTCTTTGCGAAGGTGAGAGGCGTCCTTCGAGATGGACAAGAAACGGAAACCGTGACCCGTGTAGGCGGAGAGGTCCTTGCTAAGCGCAGAATTCACCTTCTGCTTAGTAGCGGTAGATGACACCTGCAGAACAATCTTCGAGGTGGAGTCGACCAGATCAAGACCCTCTGCATTCTGGTTGTATGCATTGATGTTCTTGAGTTGGTACGAGTACAGGATATTGAGAAGCCCTGCGTAGAAGTCTTCGCAATGAATGTTTAGATCAAGAATGTTTAGTCGACCGCGAAGCTCTACCCGACAGCACAGCAAGGCCAGCTTTTGCTCGCACGCGTTGAAGATTGCAGAACGGTTCACCGGTACACTCTCCATGTGGATGCCGAAACGCGCGAGCATTTCGCAGGCCTGCCTCAAATCCGCTCGCCCTTCTAGCCAAGGTGCGGCTAGACTCACGGCGGAGCTTCAACCATCGGTGTTCAGCTGACGATAGTAGGCTGGAATGGTTGTAGACGACAGGTATCGGTGTACGACAGTAGATCTTCTCGAATGCCAGTGCCAATTCAAAGGCGGACGGAAGTCACACGCGGTCGCTAGACGACCCGAGAAGCCTGTGGCTCAAGCGATAGAGCGATAACTTCCGACGTTGACGCAGGCGGGAACCTCGCGTCAGAAGGTTACTCGTGAAGTCTGAGAAGCTGTGAGCCGGGGCCATGGATCGCTAGGCAAGCTCAGCAAGAAAGTCCGCCCATCGCCTCATCATCACCCGTCGTTCGACCATGTATTCGGCGTGGTTGTAGCTTGCGCGAACCTTGTCGCGCTCTGCGTGCGCCAACTGACGCTCAATGACGTCAGGCCGAAAGCCCATCTCGTTAAGGATCGTCGACGCCGTCGCCCGGAAGCCATGGGCCGAGAAACCAATGCCTGTTGACCCATTGAACCCCATGCGCTCCAACGCCCGATTGAGGGTCGTCGCTGACATGCACTCACCTGGCTTGCGGTTGTTGGGGAACAGCAACCGACCACCACCCGTGCAAGTGTGAAGCTCCCGCAGCAGAATCACGGCCTGATCGGACAGAGGGACGATGTGCTCCTGCCTCATCTTCATCCGCGCCGCGGGAATGCGCCATTCCGCGGCATCGAGATCGAACTCCTCCCAGCGCGCCATCCGAAGCTCGACAGTGCGAACAAACGTCAGCAGCATCAGCCGGAGAGCGATGACCGTCGTTCGATAGCCAGCATAGCCATCGAGCGCACGAAGGAACTCTCCGATCTCCTTCTTGGACAGCGGGCGCCGATGCTCGACACGCGGCCGATGGATCGCCCCACGAAGCGCCGCTGCAGGATCACCGTCAGCCCGCAGGGTCGCAACGGCATAGCGGAAGATCGCCGAGCACCACTGCCGAACAAGCAGCGCGACCGTCGCCGCGCCTCGCCCTTCGATCCGGCGCACGATCTCAAGCAGATGGGCTGAGGTGACGTTCTTGATCGGCAGCTTGCCTACGTAGGGGAACACGTCCCCACCAAGGAAGCTGTCGACCTGCTTGCGGTAGTAGGGCGTCCAACCGACCGCCTGCTTGGCGATCCACTCCCGCGCGACAGCCTCGAAGGTGTTCGCGTTCGACGCCTGGGTCGCCAAGCGATCGGTCTGGCGGCTGTGCGAGGGGTGGACCCCTTGCTTGACAAGCGCGCGCGCCTTTTCTCGCTCTGCGCGCGCGTCAGCGAGTGAGACCTCGGGGTACTCGCCCACTGCGAAGAGGTTCTCTTTGCCGGCGATCCGGTAGCGGTAGCGCCACAGTTTTGCGCCAGTCGGACGCACCTCGAGATAGAGCCCAGCACCGTCCGGAAGACGGATCGGCTTGGGCCCAGGCTTGGTCGTTCGGATGCGAGCGTCGGTCAGTGCCACGAGCGGGTATCGAGCCTTGGATACCCGCAACGGTACCCGCATTTCGCTCGGCTTACCATGGACGTCCGCGGACCATCAAGGACGCTAAGGCATTGTTTCTGATTGATCTATCTGTTGTTTCCGGACCAATCCGGACCCTCTTGGACGCCAATGCTAATGATCGATCATCAGCAGCACGAGAAACTCCGGCGCAGCGGCGGCAGGGTCAGGGACGGCGGGCGGAAGAGTATGCCGGAGCGCCGACGTGAATACGTATGCAGGGCGTTGTGGGCGAGGCATGACCGAAGAACCATTCGGCATCGCCCCGCACCGGACATCGCCATGACCGCAACTCGACGTCCATCGGGCCGCCTCGATCGCCTCGGGAGGA
>Ga0209278_1001288_pt1 | contig 15591 bp, 15 predicted proteins | sample JI81BgreenDNA_FD_187504 | JGI IMG/M metagenome (GOLD analysis project Ga0209278, IMG submission 187504) | Wastewater effluent complex algal communities from Wisconsin, to seasonally profile nutrient transformation and Carbon sequestration -... | ecosystem: Engineered > WWTP > Effluent > Algae... | reverse complement strand
TGAGGTGGTGCCAGTTTTCTGGACAGGATGCTAAGCTAATCCCGACCTGATGGATTGGTACGGGAATGAAGACGACGAGAAAGCGCTACAGCGCCGATTTCAAAGCCAAGGTGGCGCTGGAGGCGATCCGGGGTGACCTGACGCTGGCGGAGCTGGCGGCCAAGCATGGCGTTCACCACACGATGATCGCGTCCTGGAAGCGGCAAGCCATCGATGGGATGGCAGGCCCCTTTTCTGGGGCGGGCGATGTTGCTAGGGCTGCGAGCGAGAGCGAGGTGGAGAAGCTGCACGCCAAGATCGGGCAGTTGGTCGTGGAGCGGGATTTTTTAGCGAAAGCCTTCGGTCGATGAGCGTGGACCGGAGGCGGGCGATGGTCGAACCTGCTCACCACCGCCTGTCGATTTCGGCTCAGTGCCGCCTGCTGCGGATCAGTCGTTCGTCCTATTACTACGCGCCGGTGCCGGAAACGGACGACACGCTGGCGCTGATGACGGTGATCGACACGACGTTCTTGGACTGCCCATGGTATGGCAGCCGCCAGATGGCGCGGCATCTTCGGCGCAATGGCCGGGATGTTGGCCGTCGTAGGGTGCGGCGGTTGATGGCGAAGATGGGGCTGACGCCGATCTACCAGCGGCCGCGCACGAGCGATCCGCCCCCGCAGCACCGGATCTAACCGTATCTGCTGCGCAAGCTGACGATCGAGCGGCCCAACCACGTCTGGTGTGCCGATGTGACATACATCCCCATGCGCCGGGGCTTCCTTTACCTGGTGGCGATCATGGACTGGGCGACCCGCAAGATGCTGGCGTGGCGGCTGTCGAACACAATGGATGCTGGCTTGTTCGTCGCGGCGCTGGAGGAGGCACTGACCCGGTTCGGCAAGCCGGAAATCTTCAACACGGATCAGGGCAGCCAGTTTACGTCACAAGCCTTCACCAACATGCTGCGCGAAGCCGAGGTGCGGATCAGCATGGATGGCCGGGGCCGGTGGATGGACAATGTCTTCATCGAACGCCTTTGGCGATCCTTGAAGTACGAGTGCGTCTATCTCCATGCCTTCGAGACCGGCTCCGAGCTACGGGCTGGCCTTGGCCGGTGGATCACCTATTACAACACCCGGCGTCCGCACTCGGGCCTGGCCGGGCAAACCCCGGTGGAGGCCTAACGTCGGATCGGGCAATCAGATCATGGGGGGCATGCCCCCCTTGATCTGATGATCAAACAGGCGGCATGAACGACAACCGGGATTAGCTTAGCTCAGCCGCCAGACTGTCCAAAAAGGCGGGACCACCTCAGTCTGTTTCGTTGAAATCCAGATCCTAACGACGGAACTACCTCGGATCTCAGTTTCTGATGGCAGGACCTCTACAGCCAGACCTTGGATGATCGTTCGCTAAAATTCCACAGTGCTCGGGGTCTCTGCCACGGCAACACAAGCAGACTCGAGCTGCAGATGGACCTGCTCAACGCTGTGGCAAGCCGGTTCGCTTCAAATACGCAAACGATCTAACCAGATCGAACGTCGGCCAGACGGGCGATCCAGGAGAAGATACGGTTCCGTACAAATTTGCCATCAAAAACGTTACATTCTGATCATCCACCCATCGTCGCCGATGCTGGAACCCAGAATTGACCGTCACCTGACCCCAGGCGATGGATCTCACGTCGACGCAAGCACTAGCGTTTAAACCTGTGGCCTTCCGCCGACCCACAAAATCCACGAAAGGAGACCACGCAGCTGGAAAAGACTGCGCCTCCTGAAACCCAAGCAAAAGAATCGGACGCCTGGAACAATTGCCCGCCGAAAGGCGCACCCATTAAACCGTTGACTACAGGCTAACTGAGGCATTCCCCTGACACGCATTTTGGTTGGAGAGCGCCAGCCGACACCATATCATCCCGGCCAACACTCGATATAAAGAGAAAAACTCAAGGCCTCAAAAAAACGTTATACTCCATACATCCGAGCGACCGAAATCATGAAAAACACGCTTGACATGCCAACTGGAACGATCGCCGCTAAATAAAATTTACCACGCAATACACAAAGCACGCAAATGGGATACAGCACCAGAAGAAACCCTGCGCAGATCGCAAAGTCAGCGAGATCATCTCCAAAAAATGCAACCATAAGACAAGCCATGACGGTAAAACACAAAATAGACCGGGCCGAAAACGCCAGTCCAAGCAACGACAAGGCCACTTTATCAATCACCGCCGAAAACATGACGGAACCGTAAACACTCGCGGCGACCAAGAAAATGCTATCTTCAGACCGCAGCAAGAATAATAAAACTACGTAAGAACAAAGCCACGCGGAGAAGAGGGCAAAATACAAAGCCCTGCCTGACCGAAAAAAAGCAAACAATTGATTCTCATCATTGATCTCGGCGGCGAGGCGGTACAACTCCTTGGGGTTAACCGGCGTCACAAACAATCCAACGGTGCAAAATGTCAAAAATAGTTTAAGGCGGCCAACATCCTCAAATTCAAGATGAGGGCCAGCCATGATAAGAAGCCCATACGCGGTGAATAGCGAAAACGATGCAAAGAAAAACCGATCCCGAACAGACGAAATCATTTTCCAAAAGGATGACAAAACTCGCACAAGTGACCGGCCACCCAGAACACGCAATTCTGCCAGCCTGATGCTACGAATAATCAGCAAAACTCCAAAAAATCCCCCTATAAAATTAATTGTCGTTAAAACCAGCGCTACGTCACGGGAGTTAAACTCCCAATAAAGGAAGCTAACGGCAACCGAAACTAGCGCAAATCCAATCAAATACCAAAGGCGCCTCAACGGTGACCAGCGCTGAAACGCAATATTAAACACTATACTTGACACTATCATCGAGCCAAGAAGCAGCAGATCGACATAGGCCGCGGATAAAGAAAAGAAATAATAGGCAAACAACAGTGGGATGGAAAAAATTAAAGAACCCACCAACGCAGTCGATATTAATTTCTCAACATCGTTATGTACTATATTGCTTTCAGTAACCAAATCTATCAGCTTGTGAACTAAAAATGTTACAGCGGTGTACTCCGCAAACTTGCCGTATGCCTCGATCCCGAAGATCATTGGAAAGCCCACCAGCACAAAAAAACTGATAAACAACCAGGCAGCATGACCCAATAGTGAAGCGTGCAGCCTCGCCCATTCGCAGGTCAATTTATACATAAGAATACTACCTCGGGCCCGCATAGGTGAAAACATTGCCAAATACATCGCAAATAAGCTGCATACCCCCTTCATCTAAATAGCCCGAACAGCCCATCAATATCATCTCCAAACGCCACGTGTATCGACTACGAACCCCTGAGGACGCTCCATCACCTTAAACTCCCGGTGATCAACAAGCAGGACATGCAGATCAACATTTGATGGAATGCAATCGATATCAACCAAATGAGCACTCTGTAGGGAAGGTGGCAAACAATCCACATTAGGCTCGACAATATACAACTCGATATCGGTCCGTTCACTGACTCGACTTGCAATCTCTAGCGCGGGACTTTCACGAAGGTCGTCGATGTCTGCCTTAAAAGCAAGCCCGTAGCAAACAACTATCGGGCGACCGACTCCGACAATAGAATCGATGGCATTGTTAATTCGCTCCAGTACCCATTCTGGCTTAAAGTCATTCACTTCCCTGGCAATTCGAATGAGTCGCGCTTCATTCGGCGATTTTGAAACGATAAACCAAGGATCGACAGCGATACAGTGACCTCCAACTCCCGGCCCAGGCTGAAGTATATTGACCCTCGGATGACGATTTGCCATGTCTATCAGATGCCAAACATCTATTTCGAGTTCCTGACAGATCATAGACAGTTCATTTGCAAACGCGATGTTTATGTCGCGGAAGCTATTCTCAGTCAATTTCGCCATTTCAGCCGTTCGAGCGTTGGTCGAAAAACAACTGCCCTTAACAAAGAGATTGTAAAGCTGTTCAGCACTCACACAGCATCGATCTGAAAGGCCGCCAATGATCCTGTCATTACTAATCAGCTCCTCCAAAACTTTTCCAGGCAAAACTCGTTCAGGGCAGTATGCAATACAAACATCAGCATTGTCCGATGACTGATGGGGAAACGTTAGATCAGGCCGCATATCGGCCAGCCAGGCAGCCAGCTTCTCAGTAGTACCTACCGGAGAGGTCGACTCCAAAACAACCAAATCCCCCCGCTTTAGTACTCCCGCCAACGCTTCGGATGCTGCCTGAATGTAACTGAGATCAGGTTCATGATTCTCACCCTTAAATGGCGTAGGAACTGCGATGATAAATGCATCAGCAGGCTCTACATTTGCATTCGCACGAAGCCGACCTTTAACAACCACATCCCTTACTACTGCATCGAGACCTGGTTCAACAATATGGACTGACCCCTGATTAATCATATCAACGGCTCGGGTATTAATGTCGACGCCGATGACATCCACTCCGCTCTTTGCTAGAATGGCAGCTGTAGGTAGGCCAATATAGCCCAAACCAATTACACAAACGGTACGAATAGTCATCAGTCGTTCTCCAATACTTCCGCGATTCGGCGGGCCGCAGATCCGTCTCCGTAGGGATTATGCGCTAAGCTCATTGCCTCATAATTATGTTCGTTATCAAGCAGAGACACAACTTCGCCGACAATGCTATCCGAGTTTGCACCTACTAATTTGACAGTGCCTGCAGCGACAGCCTCTGGACGTTCAGTTTGTTCCCTCATAACAAGTACCGGTTTACCCAACCCTGGCGCCTCTTCCTGTATACCTCCACTATCAGTAAGAACAAAATAGCATTCAGAAAGCAGCCTGACAAAGGGTTCATATGTTAGCGGAGGAATAAGGTGAACATTTCGAAGCCCGCCAAGATGTTCATGGACCGGACCCATAACGTGAGGATTCAAATGAACCGGATAAACAAAATGAACGGCATCATAAATGCCCGCCAAACGCCTCAATGATTCGCAAATCTCCTCAAACCCCCTTCCAAAGTTCTCCCGCCGATGACCCGTTATCAACAAAAATCGGTCAATCCGCCAATCAAAGTTAAGTTGACTGTCTAAATAGCGTTCAATCTGCTGAGAAAACTCATAATTTGACTGAAGCTTATGCTGGACAAACTTTAACGCGTCTATCACAGTATTTCCGGTTACGTGAATTGATTCGGAAGCAACACCCTCATCTAGCAAGTTTTGCTTACTCATTTGTGTAGGCGCAAAGTGCCATTTAGCCGCAACCGAGGCCAGCCTGCGGTTGAACTCCTCTGGAAACGGGGATGCTAAGTTGTGGGTTCGAAGCCCTGCTTCAACATGCCCAAAATCGATACGCGCATAGAAACAAGCTATAGAAGCCGCCAAAGTGGTTGTTGTATCACCATGAATTAGGACAATATCAGGCTGAAACGCGCTAAATACATCTTTCAGCTTTGTTATAATTGAACCAGTCACAGAAAACAAATCCTGGCCGGGACGCATGATATCGAGGTCAAAATCAGGGTGAATATCGAACGTCATCAGTGCAGAATCTAGCATCTCTCGATGCTGACCAGTTACACAACAGGAAACATCAAAAGATTGCGCTCTTTCCTGAAGAGCGTGGTAAACCGGTGCCATCTTAATCGCTTCCGGCCGTGTTCCGAATATTAGCAAGACCTTCTTTTTCATGCCCTTGTTCCTACAATATTACGAATAACGTTGAGCATGTCTTGAGCCAACGATTCTCGATTGTACTTCAATGCCGCTATTCTACCTGATTTGGCCATTAGATCGAGCGCGCCTCTTTCATGGACTAACTCTTGGATCAATTGCGCTAGACCCTCGGGGTCCTCAGGCTCGAACCCACGCCCAGCACCATTTGATTCGATAATGTCAAGCGCTTCACCGCCGACTCCAATTGCGATCGGGATGCCAAGTGCCATGGCTTCAAAAATTTTCGAAGGAATGACTGAGTTAAAGAGATCATCCTTCCTAAGATGAACAACAGAAATATCAAGCAAGCAAAGATACTCTACCACGCGCTCCTTCGGCACTGAACCGATGAAGGTTATGTTGGACACGTTCTTAAGCTCTGCATAAGTCATAATAGTTTGACGCTGCGCTCCATCTCCAACGAATAGAAAATGGATCTCAGGTTGAATGTTTCGTTCCTGAATCAATGCAGCGCAATCGACTATAGTTTCAAGACTATGCGCCAATCCGTGGGTACCAATATACCCTACAATGAATTTGTTATTGAGACCTAATTGAAACTTTAGGTTGGTCGAGGAGACACGTTCCAAATCGCCGAGGTTCGCACCGTTCGTTATAACCGAAATCTTGTTACGATTTGCCCCTTTTGCAACAATTAGTTCAACAAATGAATTAGTAACAACAACAATATGATGCGCCGATCGGTATAAATACCGCTCAATGAATTCAAGAGCTCTGATCAAAATACCGCGCTTCATTGCGCCAACGGTTACAATTGACTCTGGCCAGATATCCCGCAACTCCAAGATCCATGGACGTCGTCGTACGAGTGAACATAGCCTAGCCGCGCAAATGGTAAAGAACTGGGGTGAAGTTCCAACTATGATATCTACCTTTGTCACAAAAAAGGACGCTATGAAAGCCGACACCATGAAACTGAGATAGTCAAGAATCCGCTTTATACTACCCTCATTTCGTGTTATATAAGACCAAACGCGAATAACTCGAATATTATCAACGTACTCCACACCATAAAGCTTATTCTTATAGCCTTTATGTACTTTGCCATGTGGGAAATTTGGCGCACAAGTTATAATCGTTACTGCGCAACCTCGATCAGCCCAATATCTACAATGCTCGAATGTCCTTGTGGCAGGCGCATTCACTTCAGGGGGGAAGTTGTCAGTTAAAAAGAGGATGTGCATGTGCAGCCTAATCCCATCTAAATGTTATTTCAGATAGACCATTGGTCAATCGAACGACAATCTTACGCGAAGGCATTACCACGCCGAATTTTGGATGCCAAGTTGATTCCTCCACAAAGCAAGACCCTCGATGAACCCTCCATTCAATTGATCGCCCAGTTGGAAGTGTCATAACTCCGCTGACTTGATCCATAGCCGAAATGATAACATCTGGGTGAAGATGATACATTGCATATAATGGAATTTGTAACCTCGGCAGGCTATCAAAGATAGTGAGATCATGATCACTTAGAGCCCATCTACGTCGATGTATTGCACCTGAATTGAGTCGACAGTAACCAGAATGACCTGCTTTCACGCAAACTGTTTGATCAACGACTTCTATCTTGGGTTCTAAGGGCAGTGCCCGCGCACCAACACGAAATCCACTCCAGACATCTGAAGAATTATGGCCCTCTACCCAGACGGTGTTATGAGCTTGTGTCCCGCGCTGCCGAAGTCGTTCCTCCCCTATGCCGTATACTGAAGTACCCGTATCTACAAAGATCCTTGAACAGCCCAGTGAGAGTTCAAATCCCAGATTGTCTGCATGAGCATGACCAGGAAGGTAGGCTGGGCCTATTTCGCCGATGTCGACAAATAAAGTTGCGTCGCCTTGAATCACCCGCGCATACCCCGACTCCCTCAACCATGTTATCTTCTTCTTAGCAGGCCAAGTTAGCTCAATACCCAAGCGGTTTGCATAATCTGCCAGCTCGATCGGAGTAGGCGCAATCCCAAACGCTGAATCATTAAACAAAGCGATATTACAGTCAGGATGAGTCATTGTCGTGAGCCAGTGCCAAGCACGAGGAATAAGATTGTAAATATTTTCTATTAAGGCCATTAGTTGAGGATGATTTGATATGGACACCGAATTGTAAATATTGATGATATCTAATAAATCTTCCATGGCAAGTGAGTGATACATGGGGCTAAGTTCAAACTGACCTCCATCGGCAAGAAATTGCTCGCCTATTTGTCGGTTAAGAACAGAAACTCCTAGGTTGAGCCAACTACTAGCCTCCCTGCCATCATAGAATAAGCCAGCGAATATTAGCGCTTTGGCATTGACAAACAGATGATTGCCTAGCAGATGCCATTCAAGATTGATCGATAACCATTCAGCTTGTGTTGCTAAGCTTTCTAGCTGAAGTTTACTTAGCTCACCACCATTACGACTCCATTTTATCCAGTTTACTATTCTTAAGGATGTAGGGTACGGCGCCCACCCGACGCCTTTTCCCGGTGGATTGTTCTCGATCCAATCACAAAGAAGTGAGGTATGCCAATCTTTGCGTTTCGCGCTTTCGTCAGCAACGAGGTCATCAAAGTAATGAAGGTTATAGCGCCAAAGTTCGGTCATCGAGGCAGCGCCCCATCCTACCTCATCCAGTTTAGCCTCAATGTTCAGAAAGCAGAATCGATCACGGTCTACTAAACTGGGCGTACGTCTTGGACATGATCTCCAAAGCGATGTTTCTACACGCACACTAGGAACTGAAATAACGACAGCACGTAAACGAATAAAATTTCGACGAACGCGCGCTAATATCTGAATAGGCTTTAAATAGCGTACTGTGTGATATAAACGTAATGAGTTAGAAGTTGCTCTCCTAAGACCCGCAAATATCCGACGGAGCGACCGAGTTAATGAAAAATACCCTATATGTCTCACCAAGAGGCCCATCCACTTTATTATGATTCTGGCTTTCTAAGGCAAATAATCAGAAGAATTCTGAAGCGCTCGAGTTTGTTGAAGGCATTTACAATTCGCTCATAGGCCATTCCCACAACATAAGTGATGGCTAGCATTCTCAAATACTCTGGTCGTCCTTCGTGGCGTTCGATGAAAACTGGCGTGAACCCAGTCTTTTTTGACAGTTGATTTATAGCTGAATGACTGTTTGCGGCATAACAGGTCGGAAACGTATCCTCGACTTCTCTTCCTCTAATTTTATTTATATAGCGGTGAAATGCAAGTGGCGTAATTCTCGAGATAACGGGCATATAATGCCATGAGTTTGGGGTTTTAGCTAAAAAAACGCCGCCCGGCTTCAGAACCCGTCTGATTTCTGTGAAAACTAAATGTGGATTAGGTAGATGCTCAAGAACATTATCAGCAAAAACCACATCGAACGTGCTATCGGGATACGGGATATTGTCAGCTAAACCTACATGCGCTTCATGTAAATAAGGGTTTTCTACTACGCGTTCATCCGGATCTATACCACACACCTGTTTTGCTATATCCTTAAAGTTCATCTCGCGGACAATGCCCGCACCGGCCCCTACATCGAGTACTGTGCTATTTGGGCCAATGTATTGCAGTAGTCGCTTTCGGAAAAGTTTATCATCCCAGTGATCAGTATAATCCTGATAATATTTTTGGTCTATAAATTGAATAAGGTTCATGACTTGCTTGCCTTCATTAAGTCAGTGTTTAACCAAAGCGAAAAGTATACAAGTTGCCAGATCTTGTATGTATTGTTGCTACGATGGTTAAAATGATCATCAATCAATTTTCTACAGAAAGCCATGTCAATTTGGGTCGACATCTGCTTTGTGCAGATCAGCTCAGTGCATATACCTGGCCCTAATTTTTCGATTCGCGCATCGAGTGGTGGATTGAAGCCCGTCTTTGGCCGAGAGATTAAGTTGGCAGGTAGCTTGTCACTTAAGAATTTTTTTAGTGGTAACTTTCCGGTGCTGAACTTTAACATTTGGCTGTCAGGTATCGTGCGTGAAAATTTATCAATAGCGCTACTCACTAACGGCACTCGCACCTCAATACTCTCAGCCATACTAGCGCGATCAGTCACAGTGAGGTTGTGTGATAGATATCCAAATCGATCAAGTCTAAGGGCTTGGCGTAATGGAGACTGATCTCTGACAGGGTTCAGTACTTCGTTAATCCTTTCATAGAAATTTACGGAGTCATTGTGAGAGCCAAGCATTGTTTCGACTTCCTCCCGTGAGAAATATCCGACTAGGCTCGTGTAAGCTTCTGGAAATGTTTTGGCTGTCAAGAAGCTTGATAATCGTGAAGATCGCTTCTGCCAGGATGGAGCATACTTCAAAATACCTGCTAGGTGAGATAACGATGGTCCAATCCGCTTAGTTAAATGCCACTTGCTAGCAATTAGATGCCGTGGGTATCCAGCAAAAAATTCATCCCCGCCCATCCCGCTGAGCATAACCTTGTAGCCAAGTTGTCTAGCCTGTCGAGATATTGCTCGAGTCGCGATATATGTATAGTCGGAGACGGGTTCCTCGGTGCCCTTTGCAACGATGTTGAATTCATCGACTATATTTTGTGGTGTTGCCGAGTCTATTACATGGTGTACACGTTGAACGTCGAGATCTAGCTCATCCGCTACCAAATCAACGTAGCGAGAATCACCGATGTTCTCTTGGCCGTATTCGACATACAGCGCCTCGAGTCTAGTGTGGCTAGAGGCGGCTAAAACAGATGAGTCGATGCCACCGCTAAAAAATAGTCCTGTTTTGACATCAGATAGGACTTCTAGGTTGACCTGATCGATCAAAACATCGGCAATTGATTTATTCTGGTTGTCCAAACCTGCTGACTCATAGTATTCATTTTCGGTTATAGTCCGTTTGAGCAGATCAATTTCAAGAAAATGCCCTGGCCGGACCTTACTAATGTTCTTATAGCCTGAGTTCGGTTCATAAAGAAATCCATTTAAGAAAAATTCGGTGAACAGATCTCTGTCAGGTGAGAGGTCTTGTTCAACCAGCGCTGCTATCGATTTCAACTCGGAGGCAAATGTCAGTGTTTTTTCACGAGATTGATGATAGTATAAGGGCTTTATGCCGAAAGGATCGCGTGCTAATGTTAATTTTCCAAATTTAAGATCCAGAAATGCGAAGGCGAACATGCCGTTCATTTTGGCAATAAAGTCATGTGATTGAGTTATCATGCCATTTAGGAGAACTTCAGTATCCGAACGCGTTGAAAAGCAAACCCCCCCTGAGCTAAGTTGATTTCGGAGTTCGACATGATTATATATTTCGCCATTGAATATTAGCTTGTAGCGACCACATTTAGAGGAGAAAGGCTGATTTGCTCCATTGGTTAGATCGAGGATGCTGAGCCGTCGGTGCCCAAAATAGACATGACTAGACTCGTACTGATAGCACTGCACAGCGCCGGCGTCGGGCCCGCGATGGGCGATTACATCGATCGCTCGATGAAATTCTTCATTACGGTTGTTCGAGACAAGACCTACGATGCCACACATATTCAGTTCCGATTCAGCATGTTTGGAATGTTCATCATTATGGTGTTTCTTATAAGGGGCAACTGGTGCTCGATGATCGATCTATGTTCTTCATATTCGCCCGATGTGTGCCCGTTATTCTTAATTAGTCGCAATTGATTTCATTGGCACACGTGCCTCTCGGTTGAGTCAATGGCCCGTTGTGGCGGGGTGTTCAAGCGCCGAGCCGTATAGTCAGTGATTGATGGCTTATCAACCTCCAGACGCCGTGTCGTCATGGGCTGCCCTTTGTCCGCTGCGCAAGTGGTTTCTTGAGTTTCTCGATTTTGGTCCGGCTCTGCCGGTTGGTTGGTGCATTGGTCGCCGGAGCATGTCAGCTGCCGGCGCGCGGAAAATCATGGCAACGGGGCCCGTGGATTTAAGCAGAAGCCCAGGCGCGCTGGCCGCAACGGGCAGCAATGAGTATCGCGGCCATCTGTATTCCGGGCAATCCACGGGGGCCGGATCAAGCTGGTTTGGTGGGACGGCACCGGCCTGCGCCTGATGGCCAAGGGGTTGGACTCCATCGGCTTCAAGTGGCCCAGCGTCTAGGACGATGGGATGCGCGTTACAGCAGCCCACCTTAGCGCTATGCTCGAAGGTCTCAACTGGTGCCGGGTGGACGGCGGACGCTGCCTGATAACGCCACGGATTGCCGGTTGAAGGGGCTTGCGTCTATTGATTCATGCCCATCATGCTAATGGAAGCGGACCTTTCGGAAGACATCCAAGCGTTATGTGCGATGACGTTCAGTGAATTCCGCAAGCTTGCTCACTTAGTGTTCGCTAAGCGCGAATCCGAAAGAGAGATTGATCGGCTGCAGTCGATCATCGATGCGTTGAAGCGCCACCGTTTCGGTCGTAAGTCCAAAAACCGCGATCCCAACTAGCTCCAGCTAGGCTTTGAGGATATCGCGACGGCACTAGGCGCAGCCCGTGCGGCGCGAAAGGCTGGAATGGTTCAGCTCGTGGCCGATCGCCCCCCCAAGACCAAGCGCGGTTCGCTACTTGCGCGTGTGGAATGGATCGAGTAGATTGTCAATAGACGGGATAAAGCCTGCTCTTGCTGTCGCCAAGGGCTGCACCAGATCGGCGAGGATGGTGCTGAACGGCGTAAGCGCCGACGAAAGGCGGCATTGACGCGGGCTATTTCGCCTTTCGTTGCCGTGGTGCCCATTTCTTCGCGAAGGCCCGGAGCCGGGCGTGGATCAAATCGATTTTCGGCTGGGCGTGCGGATGGTGGTCTTCGCCGAGGATATCGAGCGCCTGCTCATGATATTCGTGGGCGGGGTCGGACAGCGCCTCCAGTGTTTTGGCGTAGCCCCAGGGGCCGCGAGAGTCTTCGGGCGGACGCATGCCGTTTGCGTCAAGCAAACGGGGATAGCTGATCTGTGGTTCAGCCGGGGCAATGCCCTCAATTTTGACGCTGTGTTCCCATCCGTCACCAAAGTCGTAAAGGTAACGAAACGCCTTGCCGCGCATACCTTCGAGCGCCGCAGGCGCTGGAGCGATGAAGAGAAGCTCGCGATCCTGAAGGAGACGACGCAGCCTGGGGCGATCGTGGCAGCGCTTGCCCGGCGATAAAGGATCGGCACGGGCCCGCATTATACCCGGCGCAGGCAATTGCTGCGTGGTGCCATGGCCGGGTTGGTGCCGGTGAGGTTGATGAGCGCAGAACCGGCGCAGTGAACCGCCCCGGGACTGCTGGAGGCCATTTGGTTGAAGTTACCCGGCCATGGAGACGTCGTCCAGCATGGTGTATTTTCGTTCCTCGGCATCGGCGGGCGGGATATTACCGATGGGCTCCAGCAGCGGCCTGTTGTTGAACCAGTCAACCCATTCGAGCGTGGCATATTCGACAGCTTCAAACGATCGCCATGGACCTCGCCGGTGGATCACCTCGGCCTCGTAAAGGCCATTGATTGCCTCGGCTAAGGCGTTGTCGTAGCTGTCACCGACGCTGCCAACTGATGGCTCGATCCCAGCCTCGGCGAGGCGCTCGGTATACTTGATGGACACATATTGTCTGCCGCGGTCGCTGTGGTGGACCAGTCCGCCACGATGAAGGGGTCGACGATCGTGGATAGCTTGCTCGAGCGCACCCAGGACGAAGCTGGCATGTGCTGTCCAGCTGACCCGCCAACCCACGATATAGCGGGCATAAACGTCGATCACAAAGGCCACATAAACGATGCCCGCCCATGTCGCGACATAAGTAAAGTCCGACACCCAAAGCATGTTGGGCGCCGGCGCATGGAACTGCCTGTTCACTTGGTCGAGCGGGCAAGGTGTGGATTTGTCGCTGATCGTCGTGCGCACCGGCTTACTGCGGATGACACCTTGCAACCCCAGGTCACGCATCAGCCGCTCGATGGTGCAACGCGCGACGGCGAAGCCCTCGCGGTTCATCTGCCGACAGACTTTACGCACCCCGTAAACACCGAAGTTCTCGGCAAAGACGCGCAGCACCTCGGACTCCAGATCCCGATCGCGCCGAGCACGATCCGATAGCCTTCCTGGATCTCGTCGCTGAGCGACACGCGCATGATAGGTGGATGGGGCGATCGGCGGAACCCTGCAGATCGGCTCGGCCCCATAAACCTCACGATGCTCGTCAATGAAGGCAGTCATCTCCGAAACGGGCGGTCGAGCTCCGCCTGGGCAAAATATGCCGACGCCTTGCGCAAAATCTCGTTGGCCTGGCGAAGCTCACGGTTCTCGCGCTCGAGCCCCTTGAGGCGATCAGGCACCTCACCCCGGCGCGCTTGCCGCCATCTACCTCAGCCTTCTTCACCCACTCATGAAGCGTCTGCGGAACGCAGCCGATCTTCGCTGCGATTGAAACAATCGCTGCCCATCGTGACGGTTGATTGCCTTCGTGATCCAGGGCCATCCGGACCGCACGTGCGCGAACCTCAGGCGCGAATTTGTTGGCTGCCTTACTCATCGTCGGCACTTCCTCTCAGGAGTTAGGGCCTCCGGCAATCCTGGGGCGGTTCAAGTCGACGTGACCTGAAAACACCGCTTACTACCCGCTCGTATATCTGTGTGGCAGAGCACTGTCTAAATCCGCTCACCAGGACGGATCATCGCCGGCCCGCCAGTTATGGCGCGACTAGCACCAACGAAGCTACAGCTATATGCCATGTCCCTTGCTCTGCGGCAGATAAATGATAATCACGGGGTGATCAGCAACGCTGACTGCTATCCCGCCCGCGTCCATGATCGCCTCGACGAACATCGCTGAGGGAGCCGCCTTGGGTACACGGGAATACCTTTATCCTCTAACCAATCCACCGGCTGGGTACGTTACACTACTCTCTGAACGCGCTATCTTTCACTCTGTTAAAGGGTGTCAGGATATAACTCAGGATTGAGCGCTTATCACCGAGGAATTTGACGGTTGCGATCATTCCAGAGCCGATGGGTAACGGATTGCAGCGCTTGTCAATCGCAGCAGGCTTGTCCGTTAATACCCTGACCACAAAAAAGGATTCGCCGGTGCGCTCATCGATAACCGTATCTGGTGAAATGCCGGTCACCTTATCGCTAAGGGATCTATAGATCGCAGGGTCATAGGCTGTGATATCAACGTAGGCGCGCTGATTGATATGGACGCGACCAATGTCTTGCGGGCGGATACGCGCTTCTATCTGCAGCCGTTCGTGCGTAGGCACCAATTCGACTAGCGGCTGGCCAGGTGATATGCTCCCGACGACCGTCGTGATCAGCACGCGGTTAATCCGCCCGGCCACCAGCGCACGGACGGTGGTGCGATAGACCCGATCGGCTGACGCCCGGGTTGATTGGCGGCGCGCGTCGAGCTCGGTCTGCACGCTGGCAAGTCCAGCCGCGGCGCGGGAGCGCCACTCATGCCGGATGCGGTAAGCTTCGGCCGACGCTTCGGCCAGCGCGGCGCGCGCGCGACTCAGTAACGCGCTCGCAGCCAGGGCTTCATTCGCTGTAATTCGCGCTGCGTTTTCTGCCTGCAGCAGTGCTAGCCCCGGCTCGATCCCCTGCTCGACCAGTGGCTGGATCAGGTCGCGCTCTGCAGCAGCGGCTTCGTGCGCCGATTGCCGCGCGGCTTGGACTGAAAGGGCCTCGGCCACAGATTCTTCGGCCTGGGTGCTGCGTGCCTCTGCGCTCACCAGGATACTGGCGAGCTCTGCCATCCGTGCTTTATAAAGGGCGCGCTCGATACGGGTGTGCTGGCTGGCGGCATCGGGAAAGACCGGTGCACGACCATAGATTTCTGAGGTGGTCCCGCCTTTTTGGACAGTCTGGCGGCTGAGCTAAGCTAATCCCGGTTGTCGTTCATGCCGCCTGTTTGATCATCAGATCAAGGGGGGCATGCCCCCCATGATCTGATTGCCC
>Ga0209278_1001286_pt1 | contig 15601 bp, 18 predicted proteins | sample JI81BgreenDNA_FD_187504 | JGI IMG/M metagenome (GOLD analysis project Ga0209278, IMG submission 187504) | Wastewater effluent complex algal communities from Wisconsin, to seasonally profile nutrient transformation and Carbon sequestration -... | ecosystem: Engineered > WWTP > Effluent > Algae... | reverse complement strand
GGTGTTTTCCTGCCGGCCAAAACGGATCTTGGCGAGCGGGCCGATCTTCCAGCCATCCTGGTTCACCGCGTTCCAGCCCAGGCCATCGGGGACGGACAGGAACACGGCATCTTTGTAGTTGAGGCGCAGATCGGGGAAGATCGACAGGCCGTGATCGCGGCTGCCCTGCCACACCGGAGCAACGATGGGGGCGAGGCCGAGGCCGAGGGTCCAGGCTTTTGGCGCGGGCGGGCGCTGGGCCTGGGCGCCTTGCAGGGTGGTGGGGACGCCGGGCGCCGGACCCTGCTGGGCGAGCGCGGGGGTTGCGGTGATGAGGAACAGGGCGGTGGCGGGGCGGATCATCGGGGAGCCTCGGGCGGGTTTGTGGCGGAGTTGGCGATAGCTGGATTGTTACGGAACCGCAATGTGGCCGTTTCGCCAGCGGCCCGGCACACGCTGGCAGCGCGCCGGCACTGGGCGGCAGCAGGCCGGCACTGATTGGCAGCAGATACGCAATCGCCACGATGGGAAGTGGAACCAAGGCAGCCCACATTGATTTCAACAGCAACCTTGGGAGCATCACATGAGCCATCTGCCGCAGGACCTGCACGACATCTTCCCCGCCGCCGCCGATCGGTTGCGCGAACTGAAGGAAACAGACCGGCATTTCCGTACGCTGGCTGATCGTTACGCCGTGCTGGATGATGAAATCCGCCGCAGCGAGACGGGCGTGACCCCGGCGATGGACGATGCCCATGCCGAAGAACTGAAGAAGGAACGGCTGGTGCTACTTGATCAGATCGCGGCCATCCTGGAAGGAGAAAAGGCATGAATGTCAACGAGATCGCGGCCACCCTGCGCGCGAGACTGACCGAGGTTCAGGCCGAAATCGCCCGGCTGGAACAGGCCACCATCCAGCCGCTTTCCGCCAAGTTTGCCGATCAGGCCAATGATCTGGAAGAACTGGCAACCAACGAAGGCATGGAGGTTCAGCATATCCATGAGGCCGAGCAGATCCTGGCCGCGTTGGGCCGCATCGAGGCTGGCCACTATGGCGAATGCGACGTGTGCGGCGGTGAAATCGCCCCTGCCCGCCTGGCCGCGCTGCCCACGGCAACGCGCTGCATCAAGTGTGCGGCGTGATGACGGGTGACAGGGGACAACGGGGCGGCTAACCACCGGCCATGAGCCCGTTGCCCCACCCTGCCCCGTTTACCCGTTTCGGCGAGTGGCTGGCCGCTGCCGAAGCGGCAGAGCCCAATGATCCCAATGCGATGGCAGTTGCCACGGCAACCCCCGATGCGGCGCCCTCCTTGCGCGTTGTGCTGCTGAAGGCGTGGGATGAACGCGGCTTCGTGTTCTACACCAATCTCGACAGCCAGAAGGGCAGCGAGCTGGCAGCGAACGCGCAGACTCACCTGAATTTCCACTGGAAATCGCTGCAACGCCAGGTGCGCATCGGCGGCCGCGCCGCACTGGTGAGTGATGCGGAGGCCGACGCCTATTTCGCCACCCGGCCGCGTGAAAGCCAACTCGGCGCCTGGGCCAGCCTGCAGAGCCAGCCCCTGCCCGACCGTGCCACCTTCGACGCCCGCATCGCCGACATGGCGGCCCGTTTCCCCGCCGAAGTGCCGCGCCCGCCGCGCTGGAGCGGATGGCGGGTGGTGCCGGAGCGGATCGAGTTCTGGCAGGCCCGTGACGGCCGCTGGCACGAACGCGAAGTGTTCTGGCGCGAAGCTGATGGCTGGCGCTTCGGGCTGGTCTATCCTTGATGCGCCTGCCTTTTTCCCAGGTTGATGCTTTTGCCGATGCCGCCTTCACCGGCAATCCGGCGGCGGTGATGTTTCTCGATCGTTGGCTGCCGGATCCCGTGCTTCAGGGCATCGCGGCCGACAACAACCTTTCTGAAACCGCGTTCCTTGTCCCTCATGACGGGGCCGAGGCCGATTTCGAACTGCGCTGGTTCACGCCCAAGCTGGAGGTCGCGCTGTGTGGCCATGCCACGCTGGCCAGTGGGCATGTCGTTCTGGATGCGCTGCCCGATCTGCCTTTGGCGCGTTTCCTCACCCGCCAGGCAGGCCTGTTGACCGTCGCCCGTGATGGCGATGGCTTGGCAATGCGCTTGCCGGCCTGGCCCGCTGACCGTCCGGTGACGCAGTCGGAAGAAGCTGCCGTTTGTGCCGCGCTGGGCACATTGCCGGTAGAGGTGTGGGCGCGCGGCCGTGACTATCTGGTGGCGATGTTCGATTCACCGGATGAGGTTCGCAGCTTGCAGCCTGATTTTGCAGCAATCCTGGCGCTGGCACCGGGCGTGGACCTGATGCTGATCGCCACTGCGCCGGGCGAGGATACCGACGTGCTTTCCCGCGTGTTCGTGCCGGCCTGCGGCGTGGATGAAGACCCGGTGACCGGCAGCGCCCATGCCGTGATCGCGCCAATGTGGGCGGCGCGCTTTGGCCGGCCGTCGTTCACCGCGTTGCAGGCCAGCGCCCGCGGCGGGCGGCTTGTATGCCGGGTGGAGGGCGATGCCGTCATCCTCTCTGGCAAGGCCCGCACCGTGATCCGCGGCGAGTATGACTTGCCGGATGCCGCCGTCTCCGGCTAACGCCGGGGCATGACGCACTTCATCAAGATGCACGGGCTGGGAAATGATTTCCTCGTGCTTGATGCGCGCGAACAGCCGATTGCGCTGAGCGCGGCGCAGGTGCGCGCGCTGGCCAATCGCCATACCGGCATCGGTTTCGATCAGTTGATCCTGATCGAACCCAGTAACACGGCCGATGTGCGGCTGCGCTTCTGGAACAGCGATGGCGGCGAAGTGGCCGCCTGCGGCAACGGCAGCCGGGCGGCGGCGGCCTTGTTGGGCAGCCGTCACAGCATCGAGACGGCAGGCGGCCGGCTGGACAGCAGCGCTTGTGCCGGCGGTGCCGAAGTGGACATGGGCGCGCCGCGCTGGGACTGGGATGCGGTGCCGCTGGCTTACCCGATGGACACTGGCAACCTGCCGCTGGCCTGGGAGGAACTCGAACATCCGGTTGCGCTGTCGGTGGGCAATCCCCACGTGGTGTTCTTCGTGACGCAAGCCGCAGCGGTGGAGCTGGAGCGTATCGGCCCCATCATCGAGCATGATCCGGTGTTCCCGGAGCGGGTGAACGTTGGCATCGCGCAGGTGACTGCCCGCGATCACCTGATCCTGCGTGTGTGGGAACGCGGCGCCGGCGCAACCTTGGCCTGCGGAACCGGTGCCGTGGCGGCTGTGGCGGCAGCGCAGCGTCGTGGGCTGGTGGATGCCCCCGCCGGTTCACGTGTGCGCGTCTCCCTGCCCGGCGGCGATCTGACCGTGACGCGGCGCGATGATGGCCATCTGCTGCTTGCCGGGCCGGCGGTGATTGCCTTCACCGGCGATGTTGATCTGGAGCGCTTCGCATGAGCTGGCTGGGGAAGCTGACGCAAGGGCTGGCGAAATCGACCAAGCGCCTGGCAGACAACATCACCGGCCTTGCCACCGGCACGCTGCCGCTGGATGATGAGCGGCTCGACGAGATCGAGGAAGCGCTGATTGCGGCTGATCTGGGCCCGGCAATAGCGGGCCGCATCCGTGAACGGCTTGCCGATCAGAAATTCGCCAAGGGCATTGATGAAGCTGGCATCCGCACGGTGGTGGCCGAGGAAGTGGAGAAGGTGCTGGCGCCCGTTGCCATCCCGCTGGCCATCACGCGCCGGCCGCAGGTCGTGCTGGTGGTGGGCGTCAATGGCAGCGGCAAGACGACGACGATCGCCAAGCTTGCCCGCCTGTTCAGGGCCGATGGCAAATCGGTGATGTTGGCCGCTGGCGACACGTTCCGCGCCGCCGCCATTGCCCAACTGAAGATCTGGGCCGACCGGGTGGGCGTGCCGATCGTTTCCGGCGATCAGGGCGGCGATGCAGCAAGCCTGGCCTTTGATGCCGTCAAGCGCGCCATCGATGAAGGCATCGATGTGCTGATCATCGATACCGCCGGCCGCCTGCAGAACAAGGCCGGCCTGATGGACGAACTGGCCAAGATGAAGCGGGTGATCGGCAAGCTCGATCCTTCGGCGCCGCACGACGTGCTGCTGGTGCTGGATGCCACCACCGGCCAGAATGCGCTCAGCCAGATCGAGGTGTTTGGCCAGGTAGCGGGCGTCACCGGCCTGGTGATGACCAAGCTGGATGGATCAGCCCGTGGCGGCATGCTGGTGGCGGCGGCGGAGAAATATCGCCTGCCGATCCACGCCATCGGGGTTGGCGAAGGCATGGACGATCTGCAACCCTTCGATGCCGGCGAATTTGCCCGCGCTCTGGCTGGCGCCGAAGACTGAGTCAGCTCGCGGCGCGCAAGCGCAAGCCGGTGGTGGCTGCCGCTTCGGCCGCTGCGATTGCGTCCGGAATCTGGCTGGCCGGTACGGGCGGTGACAGCGCGAAGCCCTGCACCCGGTGAATGCCGGCAGCGCGGGCCAGTTCCAGTTCTTCGCGGCTTTCCACCCCTTCGGCCACCAACATCAGATCCATCGAATGGCCCAGGCTGGCGGCAACCCGGAAGATATCAGCCGCCGCAGATTGGCTGGGCGCGCCCGACAGCAGCGATCCCGAGATTTTCAGCGCGTTGATCGGCAGCCGGCGCAGGCGATCCAGTGAGGAGAAGCCGGCGCCGAAATCATCCATGGCGACACCCACCCCAAGGCTGATCAGCCGTTCGATATTGCTGCGGCAGGCGTCTTCATCCGTCATCAGCGCAGTCTCGGTGACTTCCAGCGCAAGGTGGTGTGGTGGCAGGCCGGCGTTCTGGAGTTCGGCCAGCACTTCATCCACCATGCCAGGCTGGCGCAGATCGTGGACGGAGGCGTTGATCCACAGGTTCATCGCTTGCGGCATCCCGGCGATCACCACTGCGGCCTGTTCCAGCACGAGACGGCGCAACGTGCCAATCAGGCCGCGCGCTTCGGCGATGCGCACCAGTTCAGCCGGCGCCACCGGTTCACCGCCATCGGCCTGCCAGCGCGCCAGCGCCTCCAGCGCCACCACCCTGCCGGATTCAAGATCGATCAGCGGTTGATAGGCAACATCGATGTTGCCGGCGCGCAACGCCGATCGCACGCGCGAATCCACCCCGGCGTTGCGCGCCGAAAGTTGCTTCAATTCGGGCGTGAACAGGCAGATGTGGCTGCCCGGATGGCTTTTGGCCGAAAGCAGCGCCAGATCGGCGGCGCGCAGCAGATCTTCGCCCACCAGCCCGTTGGCTGGGCTCAGCGCCACGCCCACGGCGGCGCCAACCTGGATTTCCGCATCACCGAACCGCGCAGGCTGATCCACGGCATCGATCAACACACGGGCCAGCGCCAGTGCGCCATCGGCATCATCGCATTGCGCCAGGATGGCGAATTCATCGCCGCCCATGCGGCTGGCAAACAGGCCGGGATCGGCGGTGCGCAGCCGGAACCCGACCCGCGTGATGACCCGATCGCCCATGGCGTGGCCATAACGATCATTCACCTGCTTGAAGCCATCCAGATCAACCATCATCAAGGCAAAGGCGCCTCCCTTGCCCAGGCGCTGATCAAGTTCTTCCATGAAGGCGCGGCGGTTGGGCAGGCCGGTAACCGGGCAGCGGCGGATTTCGCGGTTCAATTCGGCAATGGCGTTGCGCTCGCCGGTGCTGTCGCGCATCACGGTGACCCAACCGCCGCCCGGCACCGGTTTGCATTCCAGATCAACCGCGCGACTGTCGTTCAGGTGCATGGTGACATCGAAGGGCTGGCGCATCCCCACCAGCATCGCTGCATGGCCCAGAAATTCGGCGCGGTTGGTTGCAGCGGTCTGCAGATTGGGCGCATCGGCCAGCAATTCGCCAAAGCTGGGCGGATTGGCCGGATCGATGGGCCCCACTCCCAGCAATTGCATCGCGCTGCGGTTCATGGCGACCACTTTCGTTTCCGCATCAAGAATGGTGATGGCCTGGCTCAGGGTATGGACGGCGGTTTCCAGCCTTTGCCGTTCCGCCGCCTGCGCTTCCCGCGCCATCAGCAACTGGGTGTGCGTTTCATAGGCGCGCCGCGCCATCGAAATGCACAACAGCCCGAACACCAACACGCCCCCGCCCGCGAACAGCCCCCACGGCGCCGGCCAGTTCCGGATCAGCGCAATGGCGATCGGCAGGCTGATGGCAGGGAATTGCACCAGCGCAATGAGCGGGCGGCCAGGGCCCGTGCCGTTGGCGGCCCCCAATGTGGCCAGTGCCACCATCACCGCCACCGCCTGCGCGAAAAACGATGAATTTTGGCCAAGCACGGCCGCAACGATACCGCCCAGGCCGACTGCAACGATGATGGTGCCCAACAGATAGCGGGCCTCCACCTCCTCCAGATCAACCTCGGGATCGGGCCTGCGCATCGCGTTGCAGGCAAAGATGACAAAGGCAAAGCCAGCCAGGGCCAACCCGGCAAAGAACTGGGCCAGCAGGCTTTTTACAGCAAGTGCGGTTGCAATGGCCACCACGGCGGCCACCGGCCCTGCAAATGCAAAAGACCAGAAATAATTGCCCAGATCGCGTGTGAGTTCAGCCTGCAAGGAAGCCGGCAGTTGCGGGCCCAGAATGCGGCGCGCCCACCGGAACGGCCAATCGGAACGCATACGCGACTGCTGGTTATGTTTGACTGAATCCAACATGTAACAGCAAAGATGTAACATGGTATCTTCAAGCTGAACAGCGGCGCATTGCCAGACACAAAGTGCCGGCCTGGCCACCGTGCTTGACCGCCCTGCCCCATGCGCTTATGGAGACGCCGGCTTCGGGCACGAGGCCATGCGTCCGAGGATGCACGCCGGCCAGCGAGTTTTCGCCCGCCGGCGCGCTTCTATTTGGAGGCACCCAAGTTTCTTGGCGTGTTTGAATAAGGGGCCTCTGGGCTTTGTTTGACAGTCTTTCAGAACGCCTTGGCGGCATTTTCGAACGGTTGCGCGGTCGTGGCGCGCTGACCGAGATCGACGTGCGCGCCGCCATGCGCGAAGTGCGCGTGGCGCTGCTGGAAGCCGATGTCGCCCTGCCCGTCGTCAAGGATTTCATCGAGAACGCCACCCAGCGCGCGATCGGTGCCGAAGTCATCAAATCGGTCACGCCCGGCCAGCAGGTCGTCAAGATCGTCAATGATTGCCTGGTTGAACTGCTGGGCGGTGAGGATGAACCGGCGCCGCTCAAGATTGCCGTCACCCCGCCGGCCGTCGTCATGATGGTTGGCCTGCAGGGTTCGGGCAAGACGACCAGCAGCGCCAAGCTCGCCAGCTGGCTCGCCACCCGCGAGCGCAAGAAGGTGATGATGGCCAGCCTGGACGTCGCGCGTCCGGCTGCCCAGGAACAATTGCGCGTGCTCGGCGAACAGACCGGCATCGCCACCCTGCCGATCATTGCTGGCCAGACGCCGGTGCAGATCGCCGAACGTGCCCGCCAATCCGCCCGCCTGCAGGGCTTTGACGTGGTGGTGCTCGATACCGCCGGTCGCCTTGGCGTTGATGAAGCGCTGATGGCCGAGATGGCCGCCATCGCCACCGCCACCACCCCGGACGAGATCCTGCTGGTTGTTGACAGCCTGACCGGCCAGGACGCGGTGAATGTTGCCGCCGCCTTCAAGGAACGCGTGGCGCTGACCGGCGTGATCCTCACCCGCATGGATGGTGATGCCCGCGGTGGTGCAGCGCTTTCAATGCGCAGCGTGACGGGCGCGCCGATCCGTTTTGCCGGTGTCGGCGAAAAGCTTGACGCGCTGGAATTGTTCGACGCCCGCCGCGTTGCCGGCCGCATACTGGGCATGGGCGACATCGTTGGTCTGGTGGAAAAGGCCGCCGCCAATTTCGAAGCCGATCAGGCCGAGAAAATGGCCGAGAAGATGGCCAAGGGCCAGTTCGACATGGACGATCTGCGCCAGCAGCTGGCCCAGATGAAGAAGATGGGCGGGCTTTCCGGGCTGGCAGCGATGATGCCGGGCATGGGCGCTGCCAAGAAGGCGATGGACAGCGGCGCGGTCAATCCCAAGATGCTGGACCGCATGGAAGCCATAATCCTGTCGATGACGCCCAAGGAACGCACCAAGCCGGAAATCCTGACCGCCAAGCGCAAGATCCGCATCGCCAATGGTTCCGGCACCACCGTGCAGGATGTCAACAAGGTGCTGAAGATGCACCAGGAAATGGCCAATGTCATGAAGCGCCTGAAGAAGATGGGCGGCATGAAGGGCATGATGAAGATGCTGGCTGGCATGGGTGGTGGCATGCCCGGGCCGGACGGAGCGGCTCCGGCGGGCGGTGAAGCCCCCGGCGGCGCCATCGATTTGGGGGCAGTTGGCCGCATGTTCGGCCGCCCCGGCATGGGCAGCCTGCCGCCCGGCTTCAACAAGTTTGGCAGAAAATAACCGCAATCACCTGAATGAACTGAAGGAAGATACCAATGGCAATTTCGATCCGTCTCGCCCGTGGTGGCATGAAGAAGCGTCCGTTCTACCGCATCGTCGTGTCCGACAGCCGGTCCCCGCGCGACGGCAAGTTCCTGGAAAAGCTGGGCACCTACAACCCGCTGCTGCCCAAGGATTCGGCCGAGCGGGTGAAGCTCGATACCGAGCGCGCCGCTTATTGGCTGGGCGTTGGCGCGCAGCCGACCGACCGCGTTGCCCGCTTCCTTGATGCTGCTGGCCTGCGCACCCGCGCTGCCAAGAACAACCCGACCAAGGGTGAACCGGGCGCCAAGGCCAAGGAACGCATTGAAATGGCTGCCCAGAAGGCCGCTGAAGCTGCCGAAGCCGCCGCTGCTGCCGAGGCCGAAGCCGCAGAAGCCGCCGCCGCTGCTGAAGCTGCTGCTGCCGAAGCTGCTGCCGCTCCGGCCGTCGAAGAAGCCCCGGCTGAAGAAGCGGCTGTTGAAGTTGCTGCTGAAGAGGCCCCCGCTGCCGACGGCGAAACCGCCTAATCGGGAACGCAGGCAATGGCGGCCGATCAGATCGTGCTGGCCGCCATCGCCGGCGCCCATGGCATCCGCGGCGAGGTGCGGCTGAAGCTGTTCACCGACGACGCGCAATCCCTGGCCCGCCACGCCCGCTTCGATGCGGGTGGGCGGGCTTTGGTTTTGGCGGCCATCCGCGCCGACAAGCCGGGCACGGCCATCGCCCGTTTTGAAGGCGTGACCGACCGCAACGTGGCGGAATCGCTGCGCGGCCTCACCCTCACCGTCCCCCGCACCGCCCTGCCAGCGCTGGATGAGGGCGAATATTATGTCGCCGATTATCTTGGCCGCACCGTGGTGGATGAAGGCGGCGAAATGGTCGGCACCGTCAAATCCATCGAGAATTTCGGCGCGTCCGACATTCTCGACATCGCGCTGGCCACGGGCGGCACAGTGATGGTGCCCTTCGTCGCCGATGTGGTGCGCGAGGAGGCGGACCGGCTGATTGTTGACCGCGCCTGGTTGGCATGACCTGGCACGCGACGATCCTCACCCTCTACCCCGAGATGTTCCCCGGCCATCTGGGCCAAAGCATCGCCGGCCGGGCACTTTCCGAAGGCATCTGGGCCTGCAACGCCGTCAACATCCGCGATTTCGCCACCGACAAGCATCGCACCGTCGATGACACGCCGGCCGGCGGCGGCCCCGGTATGGTGCTGAAGGTGGACGTGCTGAGCGCCGCCATCGATGCGGTGGCCGATGGCCGGCCGGTGCTGGCGATGACGCCGCGTGGCAAGCCGCTTCGCCAGGCCCGCGTGCGCCAACTGGCAGACGGCCCCGGCGCCATCATCCTGTGCGGGCGCTTCGAGGGTTTTGACGAGCGCATCTTCCAGCGCCGCGCCATCGAGGAAGTGTCGATTGGTGACTATGTGCTGTCCGGCGGTGAGGTTGCCGCACTGGTGGTGATGGATGCTTGCGTGCGGCTGCTGCCCGGTGTAATGGGCGCGGCTTCCAGCGGGATCGAGGAAAGCCACGAAAGCGGCCTCCTTGAACACCCGCATTATACCAGGCCCCCCGAATGGGAAGGTTTGGCGATCCCCGAAGCGTTGCGATCGGGGGATCACGCACGCATCGCCACATGGCGGCGCGCGCGGTCCGAACAGGACACACGGCTAAGGCGGCCGGACTTATGGGATCATCATGGGGATGATCGGGTCCAACCGCCCTCTGGCGCGCGACAACAGAAGAAAGAGGAATGAGATGAATCTCATCCAGCAGCTCGAAGCCGAGCAGATTGCCAAGCTCACCGAAAAGCGCAGCATCCCGCTGTTCCGCGCCGGCGACACGCTGCGCGTGGGCGTGCGCGTTGTTGAAGGCGAACGCACCCGCGTGCAGAATTACGAAGGCGTGTGCATCGCCCGTTCGAACCGCGGCATCAACTCGTCGTTCACCGTGCGCAAGATCTCGTTCGGCGAAGGCGTGGAGCGCGTGTTCCCGCTGTACAGCCCGAGCATCGAAGCCATCGAAGTCGTCCGCCGCGGTGTCGTCCGCCGCGCCAAGCTTTATTATCTGCGTGGCCGCAGCGGCAAGTCCGCCCGCATCGTGGAAAAGCGCGACGCGCGTCCCGCCAAGGACTGATCTCCATTCAGATTGCCGAAAGGGCGCCAGTGGCACTGCTGCTGGCGCCCTTTTTCATTGCGCGTGCGCCGCCCAAGCCCCTATCTGAAGCCATGTCTCCCATTCCCCCTTCCGGTGTGATCGACGGCGGCATCCACCGCCTGCCCGCGCGTGTCTATTTCGAAGACACCGATACCGCCGGCATCATGTATCACGCCAAATATCTGCATTTCATGGAGCGCGGCCGCACCGAGTTCCTGCGTGTGGCCGGCATTGATCATGGTGCTGCGGTGAGGGCCGGCGAGGGCGCCTATGCCGTCACCGAAATGCAGATCAAATGGCTGCGCCCGGCCAAGCTGGACGACGTGCTGACCATCGAGACCCATCTGCTCTCTGTGCGCGCTGCCGCATGCCGCATCGCCCAGCGCATCACCCGCGCCGGCGAGCCCTTGATGGACGCCACGCTCACCGCCGCCTTCCTCGATCCCGCCGGCCGCCCCCGCCGGCAACCGCGCGACTGGATGGCGCGGTTCAATGAACTTCTGGCACAGGAATCATGATGCAAGCCGATATCGCGATCAAGACCGCGGCCGAACTGTCGCCCTTCGCCCTGTTCATGCAGGCCGATATCGTCGTGAAGGCGGTGATGTTCGGGCTGCTGCTGGCCAGCGTGTGGAGTTGGGCGATCATCTTGGAACGCTCGCGCCGCCTGTCCCGCCTGAACGGTGAGGCCGCCAAGTTTGAAGACTGGTTCTGGAAGGCCAAGGATCTCGACAGCCTCTACGAACCCGCCTCCCGCGCCGATCACCCGTCTGCCCGCGCCTTCCTGGCCGGCATGAACGAATGGCGCCGCACCCTGGCTGGCAAGACCGGCCGCAGCATCGATCGCGAGGGCCTGCGTTCCCGTCTGGCCAGCGCCACGGGCGTCGCCATCGGCCGCGACATCGATGAATTGTCCGATCGGCTGAACGCACTTGCCACCATCGGCTCCGTTGCGCCGTTCGTTGGCCTGTTCGGCACGGTGTGGGGCATCATGCGCAGCTTTGCCAGTATCGCCGCCAGCCAGAACACTTCGCTGGCCGTCGTCGCCCCCGGCATTGCCGAAGCGCTGTTTGCCACCGCCATCGGCCTGTTCGCGGCCATCCCCGCCGTGATCGGCTACAATCGCCTGCTGCACCGGGTGAACCGGCTCGAAGCCCGCCTGAACGCCTTTGCCGAGGAATATCTCAACCTCCTCTCCCGCCAGCTTGACGGCATGGACAGCCAGTAATGGGCATGGGTTCACCGCGCAGGGGAAGAGGCCGCCAGCCCATGGCGGAGATCAACGTCACGCCGCTGGTGGACGTGATGCTGGTGCTGCTGATCATCTTCATGGTCACCGCGCCGCTGCTGGTGGCCGGCGTGCCGGTCGATCTGCCCGACGCCAAGGCGCAAAGCCTGCCGCAAGACCAGTCCCCGATCCAGATCAGCCTCAACGCCGCTGGCGAGCTGTTCGTTGACCGCATGGCCATCGCGCCGGCCGCCCTGCCCGCCAAGCTCGCCGCGCTGCGCGAAGCCCGCAGTGACGAAGCGCGCGTGTATGTGCGCGCCGATCGCGGGCTGGATTATGGCCGGGTGATGAGCGTGGTGGGCGACGTGAACGGCGCCGGTTTCAAGAAGGTGGCGCTCGTCACCGATGGGCAAGCCAAAAACCCGCAATGACGCGCAGCGAACGCCTCAGCATTGCCGGCGCTGCCACCGCACACCTGGTGCTGCTGGCCGCGCTCAGCCTGGCCTGGCAGAACAGCCAGAAGATGCTGGCCGCGCCCACCGATGCCGTGCCGGTGGAAATCGTCGACATCGCCGACGCGCCGCGCACGCCGGAACCGCCAAAGCCGTCGATGGAAGCCGCCCCGCAGGAAACCGCCGCCGCTGCGCCCGAAGCCGAAACCGCGCCCGAACCCGAACCGGTGAAGGCCGATGCCGTGCCGCCGCCCGAACCGACCAAGCCCACCCCGCCCAAGCCCAAGGCCGCGACGCCCACCAAAGCCCCGCCCTCCCCGCTCGACACCTCGTCGCTGGCCAGCCTGATCGACAAGGCCCTGCCCAAGGCGACGAAGAAGCCGCTCGACACATCAAAGCTGGCCAAGGAACTCAACGCCAGCGCCCCGTCGCGCGCCACTGTCGATCCGCGCGCCGCCGCCACCCTTGCCCAGGCGATCCGCGCCCAGGTCGCCCCCTGCTGGAACCCACCCGTGGGCGGCCGCGACGTGCGCCGCATGACGGTGATCGTCACCGTGCAATACAGCCGCGATGGCCGCGTGATTGGTATGCCGGTCGCCGGCACCCCCACCGGCATGACCGCCGCCAACGCCGACTACGCCCGCGCCTTCGCCGAAACCGCCCGCCGCGCCGTGCTGCGCTGCCAGCCGCTGAAACTGCCGGCGGAACTGTATGATCTGTGGGGCAGCGTGGAGATCAACTTTGATCCGGAAGAGATGACGTAAGGCTCACGGCATCGCCTCCCACACAAACCGCCCTTCCTTCATCGTTCCCACCACTTTGATACCCCGGATGCGCGCCACCGGCGTCGTCAGCGGGTTGGCGCTCAGCAGGGTGAAGTCGGCCAATTTGCCCACCTCGATGCTGCCGCGTCGGCTTTCCTCGCGGTAAGCCCAGGCCGGGTTGATGGTCAGCGCCTTCAGGCCGGCCCAGGCGTCGAGGCGCTGGTCTGGCCCCAGCACGAAGCCGCTGCGGGTGGTGCGGGCCATGCTGGTCCACAGGATGAACATCGGATCCAGCGGCGTGACGATGAAATCGCTGTGGTTGCTGGGCTTGATACCGAGCGCCATCGCGCTGCGGATCGGGGAGATGTGCGCGGCGCGTTCTTCACCAAAATTGCTGCGATGCACATCGCCCCAGAAATAGCTGTGATTGGTGAAATAACTCGGCGTGATGCCCAGCGCGGCATAGCGCGGCAGTTGATCGGGGCGCTGCACCTGGCTGTGGATGACGATGGTGCGGTGATCGGCGGGCAGTTTCAGCGTGTCCACCGCATTGATCACATCGTCGATCGCTGCATCGCCATTGGCGTGGATGAACAGTTGCAGCCCGGCGGCGCTGGCGGCCTTGGCGGTGGCGAGGAAGGCCGGATAAGGCTGAATGCCCTGCGCGCGCCAATCCGTTTGCCCGTTGGGGCCGCCGTGCAGATAGGGCACGCTCATAGAGGCGGTGCGGCCTTGCGGGCTGCCATCCTGGGTGATCTTGATGCCCTGAAGTTTCAGCCGGCCCTCCCATTGCCCGATCGGATAGGCGGCATTGCCGGCCCACTTGGCGAAATCGACGAAGCTCGGCAGCGCCACGACATCAAGGACAAGCCGGCCCTGCGCGGCGGCGGCCTGCAACAGATCGAGATCGGCCAGGCTGGTGAAGCCATCATTGGCCAGCGTGTAGCCGTTCCGCGCATATAGCTGCTGCACGGCCGCCAAATTCTGCAGACGCTGTGCTCGCGGCGGCGGTTTCAGCGCCGGGCCGGCCAACATCAGCGCGCTTTCCCAGATCTGGCCACCCGGCGTGCGCCCATCGGCTTCGCGGTTGATCAGGCCGCCTTCGGGGGCCTTGCTGTCCGGCGTCACGCCAATCGCCGCCAGCCCGGCGCTGTTCAACACGGCGCCATGGCCCGATACATGCATCACCAGCACTGGCCGATCCGGGAAGCGTGCATCCAGATCGCGGCGGGTCAGGTCGCGCTTGTCGCTGAGCAGGCTGGAATCATAGCCCCAGCCCACCAGCCATTCATTCGGCGCGATCTTCAGCGCCGCCTCACCATCGGCCAGCTTGCCCACCAGATCGGCAATGCTGGCGACATCGCCCACCGGCGCACCGGAAACATTCACCCGCCGCGCCAGATCAACCGCCATCATCAGGTGGCTGTGCGCATCGACAAGCCCTGGCAGCAGGGTGCGGCCCTTCAGATCAAGCCGCTGTGTCCCCGCTCCGGCGATCCGCTGCGCGTGCGCCAACGGCCCGGCAAAGGCGATCCTGCCGCCCTCCACCACCACGGCCGTAACTGTCTGTGGCTTGTTCCCCACCATGGTCAGGATCGGGCCGCCGTGGATCAGCAGGTCCGCCGCGCTGGCTTGGCTGGTGAACAACAGCGCGGCAGCCATTATGATATATTTGGTCACGGCGCCGCCCCGGTGTATTAATCAAATAACGCACCATGGTCGCACAAAAAAAGGGGAAGGCGCAAGGCCTCCCCCTCTTTCGGATTCGGGCTCGAACTCAGGCCGAGACAGCGCGGCGGCGGCGGGCAGCGGCACCCACCAGGCCAAAGCCGGCGATCAGCATCGCCCAGCTGGCGGGTTCCGGCACCACCGCAGCACTGGTGCTGAACGTGGTGTTGAGGCCCCAGCCGATGTTGCTGCTGCCATAGTTCTGGGCACGGCTGGTGACCGTGCTGTCGCCACCGGCCGACGCGAAGAATGGGCCGACCCCCGGGGTCAGATCAGTGCCGCGCGCGCGCGACAGGTTGAAAAGCAGGTTCCCGCCCACTGGATCATAGGTGAACGGCGTGGCAAAGTTGATGGTGAGCAGGCCGCCGCTGAGCGCGGGCAGCACATCGTTGAACACCACCAGATTGTCCGCGCCCAGATTGGCATCGAAATTCACCGTATCGATGCTGCCAATCCCAACGCTCGTGGTCGACAGCGAGATCGAGACGGGCCCATCGATCAGCTGGCTGCCGCCGCTGATGACCGTGAAGCTGAGCGCGGTGATGGTGACCGCGCCCGGAAAGGCCGCAGCATCATAGACCTGCTGGTAACGGGTGGATGGCTGGCCGGTCAGCTGGCAACCGAACGGGAAGCAATTGCCCGTTGTGCCGGTGCCGACGGTGAAATCGACAGCAGCGGCCGGCGCCCCGGTGGCGAGCAGCGCAGCAGCGGCGAGCAAACGCAAATTCATGATCATGGTTCCTGATTGGTTGACGCGCAGTACCAAGCATGATTCATGCCAATATTCAACATGCTGATTTATGACGTCTTTATGAAGATGCCGGCCTCAAGCTGTAAGCTGTGCCGACA
>Ga0209278_1001284_pt1 | contig 15612 bp, 13 predicted proteins | sample JI81BgreenDNA_FD_187504 | JGI IMG/M metagenome (GOLD analysis project Ga0209278, IMG submission 187504) | Wastewater effluent complex algal communities from Wisconsin, to seasonally profile nutrient transformation and Carbon sequestration -... | ecosystem: Engineered > WWTP > Effluent > Algae... | reverse complement strand
TGCTAAAAAAATTGACATTAAGGAATATCCAAATATTAAATACAACAACAATAGTATAGACCAAAAACTAATGACACAACTTCCTAGAGGAACTTCTATTTCCAGTTCAGAAATAACTAGAAACGGCCTTGAAATTAAATTTGAATGGGAAGGGAAGAATGAATAAAATTACTTCTTTCTACCCAGAAAATATTATTTGACCAAAAATTGAGGGATTTGTTCATTACCCAAACATAAAAATGAACTAGTGAACTATACTTACACAATAAATAGTAAAACATCAAAATCTAGATGCATAAGTGTTCAATGACACAAAACAATGTATTAACAATGAAAAAAATAATTTATATCATACTGATAGTTCCTTTACTTTCATTTTCACAAACTTATTCGATAGAATATGATGTTATTCTAAACTTTTTAAACCGAAAAGGAACATTAACAATTAATAATGCTGCAAATTCATTTTATGAAGAAATTCAGGTCGAAAAAAAATTAGATGAAAAAAAAATGGACGAAGATAGATCATATAGCAACCAAATTTTTTTAGGCAACAACAACGAAAAAAAAACAAGATATCAACTTTATAACAAAATAAAAGACACTTTGTTAAACATTGACTATCTATATGATAAGAAAATTATTTGTCTTGAACCTTTTCAAAAAATGAATTGGAACATTAGTAATGAAACCAAAAAAATTTCAAACTATATGTGTAACAAAGCCAGTACTACTTTCAGGGGAAGAAATTATATTGCTTGGTTCACTTTACAAATACCTATAAACGTTGGTCCATGGAAATTTAATAATTTGCCAGGAGCAATTTTGCAAGTTTCTGATGAATCCAATTCTTTTTCATGGACGGCAACAAAAATTGCAACAAACCAAACCGAAACTGACATAGCGATAGAACCTCACATAAAAAAAATGTCGTTGGAAGAATTTATAAAAGAAAATGAAAAATCTAAAAATGAGATGGCTAATCAAATGATTTTAAAATATGTTGAAAGAGGTGCTAAAATATTAAAAACCGAAACTACAGAAGGAAGAGAACTAAAATTTGAATGGGAAGAATGAAATCACTACTAGCCATACTTTTATTTTCTATATCGGTTCATTCTCAAAACAAAATTACAGGAGTTATTAAGGATGAAAAATCCGAAACAATACCTTCGGCTAGTGTTATCCTAAAAGATAACTCGGAAAAAATTATTGCTTATACGTATAGTGATGCTTTTGGAAAATATTCATTAAACACTGATAAAATTGGTGAGTTTATTTTATCCGCAAACTCAATGGGTTTTGAACAAAAAAAAGTTAACATCATCATTAGTAACAACGAAAATAAAGTTTTTGATTTTACATTAAAATCAAAAACTACCGAGCTCAACGAAGTTATCATTCATGCCGAAAAACCAATAACCATAAAAAAAGATACCATAACTTTTTTGACTTCTGCATTTCTACAAGGTAACGAACAAGTAGTTGAAGATTTGCTAAAAAAAATACCTGGATTAAATATTGATGAAAATGGAACTATAAAAGTTGGCAATCAAGAGATTGAAAAAGTAATGATTGATGGCGATGATATGTTTGAAAAAGGATACAAATTACTTACTAAAAACATGCCCATAAATCCAATCGAAAAAGTAGAATTATACCAACACTATTCCAACAATAAACACTTAAAAGGAATTGAAAACAGCGATAAAGTTGCGCTAAACTTAACCCTAAAAGAAGATTATAAACGACAATGGTTTGGAAACACAACTTTGGGCTACGGATTATTCTCTGAAAATCGATATGAAGTAAAAGCAAACTTGATGAACTTTGGTAAAAAATCCAAATACTATTTTTTAACCAACCTTAACAATATTGGCTATGATGCAACTGGCGATGTTAATCATTTAATTCGTCCGTATCGTTTTAACGAACCAGCAAGCATTGGTGATGATCAATCAGCTTCTACTATATTAGGTTTAGGAATGGATAAACCCAATCTTAAAACCAAAAGAGTGAATTTTAATAATGCCGAAATGCTATCGCTAAACAGTATCTTCACACTTTCTCCAAAAGTAAAGTTAAAAACTCTCGGATTTTTAAATACTGATGAAAATGACTTTTTCAGAAACAGCTTTCAATCCTTTTCCATTGGCGAGACAGCTTTTGAAAACAACGAAGATTTCTTTGGCAGAAAAACTCAAATCACTGGTTTTGGAAAAATCGATTTGATTTATGACATATCCAAAAACAAAACACTAGAATACACCGGAAAATTCAATAAAACTAACGAAAAAAACAGAAGTAATCTATTATTCAACACCGATTTATTAAACGAAAGATTAAACAGCAACAATCAGCTTTTTGACCAAAAAATTGTTTTTACCAATAAATTTAAAGAGAATAAAGTTTTCTTGCTTTCAGGTAGATACATCAACGAAAAAACACCCCAAAATTACTCCGTTAATCAATTCCTTTTTGAAGATTTATTTTCAGAAAATGCAACTAACACAAAACAATACAGTCAAAATAAAATGCAATTTGCAGGAGTTGAAGCTCATCTTTTAGACAAAAAGAAAAACGGCGACTTACTAGAAATCAAACTTGGAAATCAGTTACGAATTGACAACTTAAATACTGATTTCGAATTGTTAGACAACAACAATTCCCTTACTTTTCCAGATGATTATCAAAACAAATTGACTTATAGCACAAACGACTTATATCTTTCTACAAAGTATCGTTTTAAGTTTGGCAACTATACTTTAGTCACACAATCTGATTTTCATCAATTATTTAATCAAACCGAAAACTTTGGAACAAAATCTAATCAAAATCCTTTCTTTATTGTTCCAAAAATTGGCTTAGATTGGGAAATTAATAAGAAGAACAAACTCGTAACATCCTATTCTTATACCACAACAAATGCAAGTGTTTTGGATATTTATTCAGGTTTTGTACAAACAGGTTTTCGTTCGTTTTCAAAAGGACTAGACGAATTTAATCAATTGAATTCATCAAGCGCTATTTTGAATTACACCTTCGGAAATTGGGGTGATCGCTTTTTTGCCAATACTTTTATAATGTATTCCAAAAGCAACGATTTTTACAGCACAAATTCCATAATTGCCCAAAACTACTCTCAATCGGAAAAAATAATTCTAAAAGACCGTGAGTTTTTATCCATTTCAACCACTCTTGATTACTATTTTAAAGCCATTAAATCCAATTTAAAAATCAATCTCGGAACCACAAAAACCAATTTTAAAAACATTGTAAACAATTCTAATTTAAGGGAAATAAAAAACCTTAACGCGGATTATGGATTAGAATTGCGTTCAGGTTTCAAAGGATTTTTTAATTATCATTTAGGTTCAAAATGGAATTATAATCAAGTAAAAACAACCATCGAAAACTCGTTTACTAACAATATGAGTTTTCTGGATTTGTCTTTCATTTTCAACCCTAAATTCAATTTTCAGCTACAAACTGAACGCTACTTTTTTGGGAATTTAGACCGAGAAAACAACAAATACTATTTTCTCGATTTGGAAGCTCGTTATGTTATCAAAGAAAATAAACTAACATTTTCCCTTTCAGGAAACAATCTCTTTAATACTAAAACATTTAGAAATTATAGTATCAACGACATCAGTATTTCTAAAACCGAATATCGATTACAACCTAGATATGTATTGTTAAAAATGGAGTATCGATTTTAAGTTTTTATCAACTACTTCACCTTCGCATTTTTAACCGCAGGAATTGCATACGTTTCATAGCCAGCAAAATCGCGCATATACTTTTGGATTGAAGTTCCATAAGCATCTTTTTTTACTCTTGCGCCATTGGTTTTAAAGAATTTCTTAACCGAACCAATGCCACCAAGATGTGCAGCAGCTAAAATCCCCGATTCAGTGATTTTAATGCCATTGATTATTTTACCTTCATATTTAGTGATGTAATCACGTAGTTCGTATTTGTTCTTAGAAAGTAGCGTAACAAATGCTTTTTCTTGAAGTTTTGGATTGCTCAAAAAGTGTAAACTGTCGTTAACACCAATCGATTTCAGTGTTTCTGAACCAAACTGATATTTACCTAAATAGCCAAGCGTATTGACTTTATGATATTTTCCTTGCGATTCTTTAAAAGCAATAGCTTCTTTGTAACCAATAAAAAACTTGCCTGTAAACGGAACGTTTAAATTAGTATAATCATCACTTTTTTGCGATGGAAATACATAGAGTAATCCTTCGTCATTATCAGCAAAAAACCAGTCTGAGATTTGGGAATTATGAGGTTTAAAACCTGAACTTATAAATGCAACTGTTAGTAGGATTGAGGTGTAAAATATACCTTTTTTTATCATCAAATTTAATTTCTCAAGCGCTGTCACCGACATGAAATTTCTGGTGCAAAGATACAACTAAAAAATATAAATCTGAATATCAACCACTTAAAAATACAGCCAATGAAATTTAGTTCCACCTAAACCCTTGATTTCAAACGTTGGAGCGGGAATTTTAATGGTGTTAAAAACTGTTAAAATTGTCTTAATAAAATGAGATTTTGTCTCAATTTTGGTCAAATCAACGTCCAAACTCAAGTAAAATTGTCGGTATCTTTTATCAGTTGGAAGAAAAACAGTATTGACAAACTCATCTTTCCCAGTAATCATGCCTTCTGCGCCGTAACCAACGGCAACATTCAACCATTTAGGAATTGTTTTTGACGATTTAAAAAAGGAATGAATATTGGCTGACAACCAATAGGTTTGACCGTTGTAATCTTTCAAGATTTGTTCCGAAAAAGAACTTCCTAAAACATTTGGTCTTGCCGAAGCATAAGGTGTTGTGTGAAAGGAAAACTTCGGTACAATTCGCTGTTCATCCCAAAGTAATTCTTGTGAAACAAATAATGCTGTTCCCGAAACATTAGCAGCAACATCGCCTAAAGATGCACCCCAATTTGCTGAAAATCCGTCAAAAACCTCAACCGCAGTCAAAAAAGTTAATCCCAATGTTGAACCATAAAGTAGTTGTGATTTTTTATCGGCACCAGACCATTTTAACGCTTTAGCACCAAAACTTCCCAAATGATACGCCGAAAAAACATGTCCGGCTTTGTCCATTTGCAACCATTCGGCATTATCGTTTATAAAATGAAAATCAGATCGTGGATAATCGGCATACCAAGCTTGATTTAACGCAATCAAAGTCGCCGAACCAATTACCGCTTCAGAAACGATAACGGTATTCAATCGTTTTTTATGTAAACTATCGGAAGGTTTGAAAAAATTATCGAAGTCATTTTGGGCTTTCGCTTTGAAGCAAAAACCAACAAAAAAAACAAAAAATAAAATGTTTCTAATATTCAAAACTATCTTTTCGTTCCTTGAGCGTTCATCCATTCAGAATATTTTTTTGCATTTACTTGATGTGCTTCATAAGTTGCGGCAAAAACATGGTAGCCAAATTTTTCCACACTAGCACAAAAATAAATGTAATCGTGTTTCTCGGCATTTAAAACCGCATCGATAGCATCAACATCGGGCATTGAAATTGGTCCTGGAGGCAAACCTGTATTTTGGTATGTATTATATGGCGAAGCAATAAACAAATCGTTATACAAAACGCGTTTAATCACTTGATTAAAATCGTTGTCTCTTAATTTTAAAGCATAAATTACGGTTGGATCAGCTTGCAAAGGCATTTCTTTTGCCAATCTATTCAAATAAACACCTGCAACGGTTGGTCTTTCGCTCTTTTTAGCTGATTCCTTTTGTACAATCGAAGCTAAAGTTGTAACTTGAACTGGCGTTAAATTTAACGCTGTGGCTTTAGCAATTCGTTCTTTGTTCCAAAATTTATTGTATTCTTCGAGCATTTTATCTCTGAATTTTTCCGCCGAAATATTCCAATAAACTTGATAAGTGTTGGGCAAAAACATCGCAAAAACAGTTTCACCTGAAAAACCATTTTTTTGTAAAAAATCAGTATCTCTAAACGCTGCCAATAATTTTGTAGTATCAGGTTCGATTTGAGAACTCAATCGCTCGCAAAGATTTTCCAATCGTTCTTGATTATTAAAAGCCAAATCTACTGGAACATTTCTTCGCATTGCACCAACTATTTGAAAGGTATTCATGCCTTTTTTTAACAAAAATCGTCCTGGTTTTACATTATCAGGATACGAACGAAGTTTTGCCATGATTTCAAAACTACTCATACTTTTCACATAAGGCGAAAGTATTTTCTTGGCATCGTCATAGGTTGAACCTGTTGGAATTTCAACAAAAAACTCTTCTTTTTCTAGTTGTGCATTATTGGTAAAAAAAAGAAAAAAAACAGCCAAAACGGCTACTACAAAAAGTCCGATGATGACTTTGATGATTTTTGATTTTTGCATTGTAAATGATTTCTATTTTTGATTGATTAATTGAAATAATGCTTCGTCAGCGAATTTTCCATTGTGCAAATTCCAATCTTTTTTCACTCCTATTTTCTGGAAACCAAAAGTAGCAAAAAGTGATAAACTTGCGCTATTTTCGGTTCCAATATTGGCATACAATTGATGTAATTGCAATTGTTTGAACGAATAATCTATCACCAATGAAAGTGCTTCTTTTCCAAAACCCGAATTTCTATTGGTTTCATTTTGAATAATAATACCAACGCCAGCTCGTTTGTTTTTGGCATCAAAATCAAATAAATCAATCAAACCTATAGTTTCTGAAGCTTCATTTTTACAAATAGCTAAGCGAAGTTGCTTGGCTTCGTAAATATCTTGATGTGCATTTTCGAGATATTGCCTGATGAGAAATTTGCTGTAAGGCGTTTGCGTATTGCTAACTTCCCAAATGGTTTCGTCGTTTTCAATAGCATAAACAAACTCCAAATCTTCAGGTTCGAGCGCACGGAGATAAATATTTTGTCCTTTTAAAGTTGTCATTTATAGAAATCTAAAATCATCAATCGTTATTCTTCAATCAAATATCTACTTCTCCTTCAAAAACAAAAGTTGCTGGACCAATTAAATGCACATTACTGTAAATTCCATTATTTTTTTCAAAGGAAACTTCAAGTTTTCCTCCTTGAACATCCAATTCGATTTGGTTTGCTGTTGTTTTTCCTGTAGCGTTCATAGCAATCGCAACCGCAGTTACACCAGTTCCGCAAGACAAAGTTTCATCTTCTACGCCACGTTCATAGGTTCGAACGGCAAAATGATTTTCGTTAATTTGATTTACAAAATTAACATTGCTTCCGGCTTTTCCATACAAATCGCTGTAACGAATTTTTGCTCCATTTGTTGCAACGTCAAAATGTTCTAAATCGTCAACCAAAGTGACATGATGTGGCGAACCAGTGTTTAAAAAAACATAATCCGATTGGATATTTACTTGGTCAACATCTTTCATTTGCAGAGAAACAATTCCAGTTTCTGAAACCGTTGCATGATGCAAACCATCGGTTGCTACAAAAGTAGTTTCGTTGTTAATTACATTCATTTTTTTGGCAAAAGCTACCAAACATCGTCCACCGTTGCCACACATTGAACTTTCGTTTCCATCAGAATTGTAATAAACCATTTTAAAATCTGTCGAATTGTCATTTTCCAATAAAATCAATCCGTCAGCACCAATGCCAAAACGTCTATCGCATAATTTTTCAATTAATTTGGTATTATTTTTGGGGAAAATATTTTGACGATTATCAATCATGACAAAGTCATTGCCCGTTCCTTGATATTTATAAAACTTAATTTTCATGGTATAAAGATATGAAATATTAAAGAGAAGTTAAACTCTGTTAAACGAGCGTTAAATGATATTTGTCAGATTTGTTAAAATTATAATTTTACTTTAAAATAATTCAAAAAATAGTAAGCACAATGAAACAGTTATCAAGTTTATTTTTAGTTTCTTTACTTAGCGGCGCAACAACTCTTGGCGCATACAAATTATTTATTGAAAAAGACAGTCGAAATTCGATTGTTACAACTTCCACCAATTCATTTGGAAGAAATGTAGGTTTAAATGGTGAAGCTGTTGACTTTACAGCTGCTGCCGAAAATGCAGTACATTCAGTCGTTCACGTAAAAAATGTTTCCGTTAGAACGGTTTATAATCCAATTATGGAATATTTTTATGGTACGCGCGGAGGACAACAACAAGAACAGGTTGGAACAGGTTCGGGCGTTATCATTTCGGAAGATGGTTATATTGTAACCAACAATCACGTGATTAAAGATGCCACCGAACTTGAAGTTACCTTAAATAATAACAAATCATACAAAGCAAAACTTATTGGAACCGATTCTAAAATGGATATTGCTTTGCTAAAAATTAATGCCGATGAAAAATTGCCTTATTCTACTTTTGCTGATTCGGATGCAGTGAAAGTTGGCGAATGGGTTTTAGCCGTTGGAAATCCCTATAATTTGAATTCGACAGTTACAGCTGGAATTGTTTCGGCGAAAGCCAGAAATCTTGACACACGCGGCATTCAATCGTTTATTCAAACCGATGCTGCTGTAAATCCAGGAAATTCTGGCGGTGCTTTGGTTAACACTCGTGGCGAATTGGTTGGAATTAATACCATGATTTCATCACCAACAGGAAGTTATACTGGTTACTCGTTTGCCGTTCCTTCAAATATTACTAGAAAAATTATCGAAGATTTAATGGAATTTGGAAATGTTCAAAGAGGAATTTTGGGTGTTGAAGGTGGCGAATTGAATAGTAAAGTTTCTAAAGAAATTGGCGTTGAAGAAACCGAAGGATTTTATGTAAGTAGTGTTTCAAAAAATTCGGGAGCAGAAAAAGCTGGTTTACAAAAAGGCGATATCATCAAAAAATTAGATAATCAAAAAATAAATACTTTTGCCGAATTATCGGGCTATATCAATTCAAAACGACCAAATGACAAAGTGCAAGTTACCTTTGTTCGCGATGGAAAAACAAGATTCGTTCCAGTTACTTTGGTCAAAAAAGAATTATTCAATACCGAATTCAAAGGTTTAGAATTAGAAGATATTAATCCATCCGACAAAAAGAAATACGGCATTGACTATGGCGTAAAAATCAAAGATGTTACCAGCGATGCTTTAAAACCTTATCAAAATCAATTGAAAGGAAATATTATTTTAAAAGTTGATGATCAAAAAGCAACGGATATTGAAACCATTTCTACTTTTTTAAACAGAAAAGGCGAAGATAAAAGCATTAGCATTCAAATGATTAATCGAATGGGACAATTAATCCAAATCATTATCCAATAAAAAGTTAAATATAAAAGGTTGAAAAACCAATCCATTCGTGGGTTGGTTTTTTTTATTTAAAAATTTTAACGAAATCGTTTTCGTTAGTAACTTGATTATACTATTTTTGCGCCAAAATATAATTCACACAACTAAAACTTATCTTTTTATGAGTAATCACAATTCATACGAAAAAGAATTATCCTTTCAAGCAGATCGTCGAAAGGCAGGCGTTGAACTAATCAAAATCATTAGCGATTTATGGTACGACAAATCCATTGAATTAGTTCTTTTTAGAAATCAATTAATCGACAGAAACGTTAGCGACATCATTAATTTTCACGAATATGCCTGCGAATTTGTAAACAAACCAATCAACATTTTTGATTCAGTTGAAATTGCACAAGCCATTCAAAACTTGGATTTACCGCCATCGCGAATTGATATTGGAAAATTAACTTATGAATATCATTTAGAAGACAATAAATACAACGACAGCAAAGCTTTTGTTATCGACAAATTAAAAAATGCCAAAGAATTTAAAATCCAAAAACCAAAAGACGTTGTATTGTATGGTTTTGGAAGAATTGGTCGTCTATTAGCTCGCGAAATGATGAGCAAAATTGGAAAAGGTCAACAACTTCGTCTTAGAGCAATCGTTACTAGAGATAAAAACGATGCGGTTCTTTTAGAAAAAAGAGCTTCATTATTGCGTTACGATTCGGTTCACGGCGATTTTGAAGGTTCGGTTGCTGCTGATATCGAAAACAACGCATTGATCATCAATGGAACAACGGTTCATATCATTACCGCAAATTCACCAGAAGAAATTGATTACACACAATATGGAATTGAAGATGCGTTGGTTATCGACAATACTGGAGTTTTCACTACTGAAGAAGCTTTGAAACGTCATTTGGTTTCAAAAGGCGTTGATAAAGTTTTATTAACTGCTCCAGGAAAAGGCGTTCCAAACATTGTTTATGGTGTAAATCACGAAGATTTTAATCCAGATGAAGTAACTATTTTTTCTGCCGCATCGTGTACAACCAATGCCATTACACCAGTTCTTGCCGTAATCGAAGAAACATTAGGCGTGGTAAAAGGTCATATCGAAACGATACATGCGTATACTAACGACCAAAACTTGGTTGACAATATGCACAAAAAATACCGTCGTGGTCGTTCAGCTGCCTTAAACATGGTAATTACCGAAACTGGTGCTGGAAGTGCTGTTGCCAAAGCATTACCAAGTTTAGCAGGAAAATTAACTTCAAATGCTATTCGTGTTCCCGTTCCAAATGGTTCGTTAGTAGTTTTAAACCTTGAAGTTGGACAAGAAACTTCTTTAGAAGAAGTAAATTCTATAATGAAAAAATATGCTTTGGAAGGAAACCTTGTAGAGCAAATCAGATATTCATTAAACAACGAATTGGTTTCATCAGACATTGTTGGAACAGCGCAACCATCTATTTATGACAGCAATGCTACGATTGTTTCTCCCGATGGAAAAAGCATCGTAATGTATGTTTGGTATGACAACGAATATGGTTATAGTCATCAAGTGATTCGCTTGGCAAAATACATAGCAAAAGTAAGACGCTATACTTATTATTAATAGAAAAAGAAATTATTAGTTCAAGGTAAATCCGCTGTAAGTAATTATAGCGGATTTTTTTTTTATTATTTTAATACATAATTCTTATCAATTAGCAAAAACCTCGATTTTATGCCGTTTAAACACTAAAAAATATCGACAAAAAACACCTTTTAAGAAAAAAAGTAGGGTTTTTGATAAAGTATTTGTTTACTAATTGAATAAAGTTAAACATTATTTTATATTATTGTATTGTCAAAAATCAAACTCCTACTAATGAAACAATTAATTTTTAGCATTGTATTGCTAACACAACTATCTTTTGCCCAAGATAGATCTAATATCAAGACGTATAGTTTTGGTCAAAACGGCATGGAATTAATAGCAAAATCTTCAAAAGATGTTGTTATTATAAGTACATTCAATTCAAAAATGTCAATCCGAGAAGATATTGCAAGAAAAGTATATTCGCTCTACTCAGAAAATAAGTTGGAAAACAATAAAAAATACACCATTTTTGGCGAAGAAGCTAATGTAACTGGAAGCTGTATCATAAGAAAGAAAAACAATTTAATTGCTGTGGATTTTTATTATGAAAAAATAGAATGGTTTTCGGGATTAGTAGAAATTTATAAAAACATTTTTGGATAAAAAAAAGCTCAACTATAGTTGAGCTTTTTTTTATTTTAAATCTTTGTTTAAGCTTTTCCTGCTGCGATAAGATTTAAAGCTGAACCAGCTACAAACCAGCCAATTTGACTTGCGTTATAAGTATGATTTGCTAAAATAATATCTTTTGAACCATCCGCATGAACGAATTCTAACGTTAATGGTTTTCCTGGAGCAAACTCGGTTAAATCTAAGAAATTGATAGTATCGTCTTCTTGAATTTTATCATAATCTGCTTCGTTAGCAAACGTTAAAGCCAACATTCCTTGTTTTTTCAAATTGGTTTCGTGAATACGAGCAAACGATTTTACTAAAACTGCTTTTACACCTAAAAATCTTGGTTCCATTGCAGCATGTTCACGAGATGAACCTTCACCATAGTTTTGGTCACCTACAACAATACTTGGAACTCCAGCAGCTTTATAAGCTCTTTGAACCGCCGGAACAGCATCATAAGAACCTGTTAATTGATTTTTCACTGAATTTGCTTTTCCATTGAAAGCATTTTCTGCACCAATCAACATATTATTGGAAATATTATCCAAATGTCCACGGAAACGTAACCATGGTCCAGCCATCGAAATATGGTCGGTTGTACATTTTCCAAACGCTTTGATTAATAATTTTGCACCTGTAATATTTTTTCCATCCCAAGCATCAAATGGAGCTAAAAGTTGTAATCGTTCCGATGTTGGAGAAACTACTACTTCTACACTGCTTCCATCTTCTGCTGGTGCTTGGAAACCTGCATCTTCTACATCAAAACCTCTTTTTGGTAATTCATCACCATTTGGAGGCAACAATTTAACTTCTTCACCATTGTCATTCAACAACGTATCGGTAATTGGATTAAAATCCAAACGTCCAGAAATTGCCAAAGCAGCAACCATTTCTGGCGATGTTACAAAAGCATGTGTATTTGGATTTCCGTCAGCACGTTTTGAGAAGTTTCTGTTGAACGAGTGAACGATTGTATTTTTTTCTTGCTTGTCTGCACCTTCTCTATCCCATTGACCAATACATGGTCCGCAAGCATTGGTAAATACTTTGGTTCCCATTTTTTCAAAAGCTTCGATAATTCCGTCACGCTCAATTGTATAACGAATTTGCTCAGAACCTGGATTAATTCCGAATTCTGCTTTTGGTGTAATATTATTTTCAACCGCTTGATTTACAATTGAAACCGCGCGCGACATATCTTCGTAAGAAGAGTTTGTACAAGAACCAATTAAACCCCATTCTACTTTTAATGGCCAATCATTTGCGGCAGCTTCTTCTTTCATTTTAGAAACTGGCGTTCCTCTATCTGGCGTAAATGGTCCGTTAATATGTGGTTCTAATTCTGACAAATTAATTTCGATTAATTGGTCGAAATATTGTTCTGGATTGGCATAAACTTCAGCATCGCCAGTTAAATAATCGGCAACTTTATCGGCAGCATCAACAACATCTTGTCGACCAGTTGCTGCTAAATATCTTCTCATGGAATCATCGTAGCCAAAAGTTGAAGTCGTTGCTCCAATTTCTGCTCCCATGTTACAAATGGTTCCTTTTCCTGTACATGACATATTGATGGCACCTTCGCCAAAATATTCTACAATTGCACCTGTTCCACCTTTAACTGTAAGAATATCAGCAACTTTTAGAATAACGTCTTTTGGAGAAGTCCAACCGTTTAATTTTCCAGTCAATTTAACTCCGATTAATTTTGGAAATTTCAATTCCCATGACATACCTGACATTACATCAACGGCATCAGCACCACCAACTCCAATAGCTAACATACCCAAACCACCAGCATTAACTGTGTGCGAATCAGTACCAATCATCATTCCGCCAGGAAATGCGTAATTTTCTAAAACAATTTGGTGAATAATTCCTGAACCTGGTTTCCAAAAACCAATTCCATATTTGTTTGAAACAGAAGAAAGGAAATCAAAAACTTCTTTTGACTGTGAATTAGCTACGGCTAAATCTTTTTCTGCGCCAACTTTTGCTTGAATTAAGTGATCACAATGAACCGTTGTTGGAACAGCTACTGTCTTTTTTCCAGCGTGCATAAACTGTAATAATGCCATTTGAGCGGTTGCATCTTGACAGGCAACTCTATCTGGAGCAAAATCTACATAGTCTTTACCTCTAACGAAGGATTGAGAAGGATTTCCTTCCCATAAATGTGAATATAAAATCTTTTCAGAAAGTGTAAGTGGGCGACCAACTAAATCGCGTGCTTTATCAACACGTTCAGCCATAGTTGCGTACACTTTTTTAATCATTTCGATATCAAAAGCCATAAATATTTAGGTTATAATGTTTGCAGTGCAAATTTACGAAAACGTTATACTATATAAAACTTTTTAACTGAATAAGTTATAAAAACAACACTTATTGCGAAAAGAACAATTTATAGTGTTATTTTTTATTAAAATCTGATTTTAAAGATTATAAATTATCAAAATTTAATTTTTATCCCTAAAATCCATGATTGGTTTTCATAAAATCAATGTAAAAGCCAACTAAAAAAGTCTAGGTAAAAATTTATAAACCAATAAAAAGGAAGAAGAAAACATCAAAAAGCAAAACAATAACCCAACGTACAATAATTGCAACGCTTCGGAAGTAACGGAAGGAAAATCATGAAACTCCGAAATCACTGCGAAAACCATATAAACAGAAAAAATAGAAATCAAAGTAGCTAACGTAAATGCGATATACTTATTTTGAAAAATAATTTGAAAAATCAAAACCAGCATTAGAGCAAAAGCAAATGAGTTAAAATATTGAATTCCAAACCAATTTTCAAGAAACCAATACGTACTTAAACCTAATAAAAGTAGTTCAGGAAAAATAGATATAGCTTTTTTCATTTCTCTGTTTTATTACAACAGAAAACGAAAAAACAGAAAATTTAGTATTTTAAGATTTCCTTTTTTTTTTACAAAAGCTTGCTAACGATTACTTCTTCGGTAATTCCTTCGGCATCAGCTTTGTAATTTTTGATAATTCTGTGACGAAGAATTCCAGTAGCAACCGCTTTTACATCTTCAATATCGGGAGAAAATTTACCATTGAAAGCGGCATTCGCTTTGGCAGCCAAAATTAAATTTTGTGATGCTCTTGGTCCTGCACCCCAATCTAAATAATTTTTTACAAAATCATTTGAAAGCGGATTGTTTGGACGCGTTTTACTCACTAAACTTACGGCATATTCAATTACGTTATCAGCAACAGGAATTCGGCGAATTAACTGTTGGAAATCGATAATTTCTTGAGCTGAAAACAATGGATTTACAGTTACTTTTTCATCAGAAGTGGTGCTTTTTACAACTTGAACTTCTTCTTCATACGTAGGATAATCTAATTTTATGGCAAACATAAAACGGTCAAGCTGTGCTTCGGGTAACGGATAAGTTCCTTCTTGCTCAATTGGGTTTTGGGTTGCTAAAACAAAATAAGGCAACGATAATTTATAATGTTGTCCAGCAATGGTAACAGCGCGTTCTTGCATAGCTTCAAGTAAAGCCGCTTGCGTTTTTGGTGGCGTTCTGTTGATTTCATCTGCCAAAATAATATTGGAAAAAATTGGTCCTTTTATAAACTTGAACTGACGATTTTCATCCAAAATTTCACTTCCCAAAATATCCGAAGGCATCAAATCGGGTGTGAACTGAATCCGTTTAAAATCTAATCCTAATGCTTGAGAAATCGTATTGACCATCAAAGTTTTTGCCAAACCTGGAACCCCAACAAGCAAAGCATGTCCACCAGAAAAAATGCTCAACAAAATTTGATCAACTACTTCTTCTTGACCAATAATTACTTTGCTAATTTCTTTCTTTAGTTCTATTCTTTTTTGAACTAATCGTTCTATTGCTGCTACGTCTGACATTTTTTGAATATTAGATATTAGATTTTAAATATTTGATATTAAATTTTAAATATTAGATATTTGAATTGAATTTATTTTTTCAACCAATTGTTAGTAAACACACAATCTTTGTATTCGCCGTTAATCTTAATATAAGTTTCTTTAATTTTTTCATCGCTCCATTTTCCAATGGCTTTGAACTGTTTTTCTTTTAATG
>Ga0209278_1001283_pt1 | contig 15613 bp, 18 predicted proteins | sample JI81BgreenDNA_FD_187504 | JGI IMG/M metagenome (GOLD analysis project Ga0209278, IMG submission 187504) | Wastewater effluent complex algal communities from Wisconsin, to seasonally profile nutrient transformation and Carbon sequestration -... | ecosystem: Engineered > WWTP > Effluent > Algae... | reverse complement strand
GCAGAGTTCTCCTGCGAGTTCGTCTCCTCCGGCGCGTGGACCCTCGGCTGATGGCTGACATCAGGATCACGTTTCAGGGTGAAGAGTTCGTCATCCCTGAGAGCAGGGCCTTTGAGATCGGGGAGCGCGTCGAGGAAATCGCCTCGCTCCCCGAGGTTATCGGGTGGGCGAAGAACCCCAAGTTTTTCAAGATGTCGCGCTGCATCGGGGTCATCCTGCGCGCGGCTGGCGGGCGGATGACTGACAAGGACGTTCACACCCAGATGATGGCCGACTTCCAAGCCGGGAACCCCGCGGCCTATTTCAACGTGCTGGCCTCGCTGGTTTCGGTCCTCATGGACGGCGCTCCGCAAGGCAAAGGCGGTGAGCCGGAAAAGACGGACGCTTCGTAAAGACTGCGTTTCAGATCGCGGTCGCGCGGCTCCGGGTTCCCCCCTCGGAGTTCTGGCGGATGCCTCCGAGGCACTTCTGGTGGCTTTGCGAGACGCTGGAAGAACCGACGAAGCGCAAGGGGTTCGATGCCGATGAGCGAGCGCAGTTGAAGCGCTTGCTGGAAGATGCAGAGAAGGGCAAGTTCTGATGGCTCAGGAAGGCGACAAGAAACCGGTGCCGGAGTACAGCGACCCGTTCAGCTTCGGCGAACAACTCGTGAGGCGGCTAATCGAAGAAAGCGCCGGAAAAAAGTAGTTGTTTCGGAAAAGTAGTTGCCTTACGCGCGCGAATGTAGTTGATTCGGGATGCCGATAAGGCGACCCGATTTGAAAGCTGGAACCTTTCGCCTCGGGTCTAAACCGAAACCCGAGGTCGCGGGCGTCGGTCTGGTTTCGTGCATAGCACAGGGCCGGGCCAAGGTGCCAGCGTCTCCGATGGAGACACAACATGGCTGTGAAAAAGGCTGAGGCCGGATTGCATATCGATCCTCTGAAGCAGGGTCGCGTCACTCTGAAAATGATTGGAACGACACCGCTCTACTTCAACGCGATGAGCGCGAAGGCAAAGCGGACGCTGCTTATCGGCGGCGGGAAGAAAACCGCAGCGGAGAAGAAGGAACTGAAGCACGATCCCGAGCAGGAGTTTCGGGATAGCATCTATCGGCAGCGCGAGGGCGAAACGCTGCTCTGCTTTCCGGCGCCCGGTGTAAAGGGTGCGATGGCAACGGCGGCACTGGAAACGCCCGGTGTCACCAAGTCGAGCGTTCAGCGCCTGATTTTTCTGCCGGAGCAGAGGGTAAGGGTCTGGGGCAAGCCCTATCTGAAGATGGACGTGGTGCGCTCGGCGGACATGAACCGCACGCCGGACATCCGCACGCGGGCCTTCCTTCCGCGCTGGTGCGCTGAGGTGGACATTGCGTTTGTGATGCCTACGCTTTCGGTCCATTCGGTTGTGTCCCTGTTGGCGAATGCTGGCGTCATCGTCGGGATTGGCGATTTTCGACAGGAAAAGGGGCGCGGCAGCTTTGGGACGTTCGCAGTAGCGGGCGACGATCTCGGCGGCTGGGCTGATTACTGGTCAGATGTGACGATGGAGGGCCGCGCGGTGCAAGAAGCCGCGATGGATGCTCCGGAGTTTGCTGACGATGAAACGGCAGAGCTGATGGACATGATCAGCGAAGAGCGGATGCGGAGGGCAGCCTGATGGCGGGTTTTGACAAGAAAACGCGCCAGAAGATCATCGATGGCTACCTCGCTGAGTCCGGCGCGAACATGTTCGTCGCGGCAGACTTTGTGGACTGGCTGTCAGAACGCCCCGAGCATGAGGCGTATGACTGGTTCTTCGCGGCTGGCGATCAGGCTGATGCTCGGGAATGGCGCATCCACAAGGCGCGCAAGATGGCGGGCGATCTTCGGATTGTGGCCCCTGTCAGCGTTGCTCCGGATGCCGGTCAGGTGGTCAGCATCAAGGTTCGAGAGTTTCCGGCCTACATCTCGCCCGCAGCTGGCCGGAAAGCTGGTGGTGGCTATCTGGCGTTTGACCCGAGTGAGGTGGCAGCGGTTGAAGAGCTTCGCCGCCAAGGTGCTGCGGCGCTTCGTGCATGGATGGCGCGGTATCGCGGCGTCATGGAAATGACAGGCGTCGATGTGGCGCAGATCGAGCAAATCGCGGCCCAGATCGAGGGCCGTGTGGCGCTGTCCGCTTAGGGCGCGCTGGTCAAGGATGGCGGTCTAGGCGGCGCAAGGTGCGTTGCGTTCGGGCAGGGCGGTCTAGGATGGTCTGTTGGGGCAATCCGGGGCCAGTTGGGTTAAGGCGGTCATCGCAAGGCTTTGCACGGCATGGAACGGTTGGGCGGTCTAGGTAGGGCGTGGTCCGGCAAGACGTCGTGGGTTTTGGCGGTCGTGGTAAGACTGGGGTAGGTATGGCCGGTTCCGGCGGTCGAGGTATGTTGTGACTTGGTACGGCATGGCGGCGCGCGGCGAGGCGGTCTAGGCGGGGTCGGTCGGGCACGGCAAGGCTCGTAACGGCGCGGCCCGGTCAGACGGTCTAGTTCTGGTCGGTTTTGTTACGGTAACGCTGGGTATGGCGGTCAACTCGAAAAGCGGTCCTTCGGGGCCGCTTTTCTCATTCTGAAGCGAGGTTCTGATGTCGGCAGAAGGTGACGTTGTCTTTGTCATAGGTGCTGACGTTACCGGTCTGACCCGCGCGGGGCAGGCTGGTGAGCAGTCGCTCGCCGAGATGGAGAAGGCAGCAAAAGTCCTTGAGCGCCAGATCGGCAAGATCGGCGAGGCAGGTGTCGCGTTCCAGCGCGAGATGAACAAGCTGACCGGCGTCACGTCCGAGTTCAGCAAGAGCGCCCGCGACAGCGCCGCCGCATTCGAGGCCTTCGACAAGGCCCGCGCGCAGGTGGACAACCTGAAGGCCTCGATCGATCCGCTCTTCGCCGCCAGCAAGCGCTACGAGGGCGCGCTGATGCAGCTCGACAGCGCGCTGGAGATGGGTGCGATCTCGGCGCGCGAGCATGCCAACATGGTCGATGCGCTGGCGGCTTCGTATCTCCGGGCCGATGGCGCGGCGCAGACCATGGGCGGCGGGCTTGGATTTCTCGGGGGAATGTCGAGCCAGACGCAGGGTAAGCTCCAGCAGGTCGGTTTCCAGATTCAGGACTTTGCGGTTCAGGTCGGCGCGGGCACTTCGGCGACCCAAGCCTTCGCGCAGCAGTTCCCGCAGATGGCCGGGGCCTTTGGCCCGTGGGGCTCCGCAGTAGGCACGGCGGCCGCTGTGCTTGTCCCTCTCGGCATGGCCTTCTTCGCTGCATCGCAGGAAGCCGACAAGCTGTCGGAGTCGATGGAGCGCCAGACGGCGGTGTCGGATGCGCTTGTCGAAGCGACGAAGCGCCTGCGCCTTGAACGCGAGATGATGTCCTCCGGGGCGCTGTTCTCCGAAGAGCAGGAGGCGATGAACGAGCTCGTGGCGTTGGCCGACGAGCGCGCCCGTCTTCAGATCGAATACAACGCCCTGACCCGCGAGAACATCGACGGCACCAACATGGTGAAGGCTGCTGAGGCTGGCGCACTCGCTGCACGCATGCAGGCGATCGATGCCCGCCGTCGGGAGCTTGAAGCGCAGCTCGAAAGCCTGAATCTCGAGCGCGCCAAGAAGACCGCAGCAGAGGCGGCAAAGACTGTTGCGGAGCAGATGCAGGTGGTGATGAACCAACTCGCCTCTGCCAACATCTCTTCGCCTTGGCAGTCTGTCTTGGGCTGGATTCAGCAGGCCACAGAAGCGGCAAAGCGCTATGCGCAGGCGTCCATGGTCTATTCCGGCCGCGGCGGTGACCCGCGCGACTTCGGTGCGATGCCCGGCACCTCGAACACCTTCGATACGGAGAACTTCACCGCGCCGGAAACCGGCACCGGCGGCGGAGGTGGCGGCGGCGGGACCAACCCGGTCCAAGCGCAATTGGAATCCCTTCGGCAGCAGCTGATGACCGAAGAGCAGCTTGAAATGGAAAGCTGGGCCCGCCGTCAGGAAATGCTTCAGCAGGCCCTCGATCAGCGTCTCCTCACGCAGCAGGAATATGCCGCTCTTATGGAGCAGGCGCAGCAGCAGCACTCCGACAAGATGAGCCAGATCGACGTGTGGCGCTACGGCTCGACGCTGGACAAGGCATCCACCTTCTTCGGCGACATGGCCTCTGCGCTGCAGGGCGGAAACGACCGCATGGCTAAGATCGCAAAGAAATTCGCGGCGGCCGAGGCGCTGATCAACGCATGGCGCGCGTTCTCGCAGACCATGGCCGATCCGACGCTGCCCTTTATCGCCAAGATCCCGTCCGCGATTTCCGCACTCGCTGCTGGCATGAGTGCTGTGTCGGCACTGGGTGGCGGCGGCGGGGGTGGGGCCGGAGGTGTGCGCGGCGCGGCGGGGGCAGGCGCAACGCAACAGCAGCAGGCTCCGACCCAGACTATGAATTTCACCGTCACGAACGATCCGTTCGGCTTTGGTGAGCGTCTCGTGCGGCAGCTCGTGACGCAGCTGAACGAAGCGCAGCGGAACGGTTCCAGCATCCGCGCCACCTTTGGGACCGCATAATGACGCTCTCTCTCACCGGGTACACTGTCGGCAGCAACCGCCCGCTGAACCATGCCCGCATCCTCTGGAACCCCCTGACCGGCACGATCACCGGCGGCGGCACCAATGCCGCCCTCGCGGCGAACGACTATACCAACCAGCGCTGGACGCCGGGTGCGTTGCCGCAGAGCTGGACGCTGGAGACCGCGGCGAATGCCGATGTCGACACGCTCTTCATCGCGGCGCACAACCTGGGCAGCACGGGCACCACGGTAACGGTCGAGACATCGAGCACCACCAGCGGCGCGTTCACCACGCGCGCGACGGTCGTTCCGGTCGACAATTCCACCATCGCGGTGATGTTCAACACGGGCACCGGGCTTCCGCACACCATCCGCCGCGTCCGCATCACGCTGGCCGGCGCATCCTCGGCGGTGCAGATCGGGATCATCCGCTGGGGCGTTGCGTTGCAAATGGAGCGGCCCGTCTTCGCGGGCATCCAGCCCATCGGCCTGTCACGGATGGTCGAGACCCGCGCGTCTCAGTCCGAAAGCGGGCAATGGCTTGGCCGGACGGTCCAGCGGCAGGCTCTCAAGACGGAAATGCCGTGGGATCACCTGTCTTCGGCATGGTATCGGGCCAACTTCCAGCCCTTTGCGCTGTCGCTGCCGCAGTCGCCGTTCGGCCTCATCCAGAACCCGCTTCGCATGCCGGAATCCAAGGCATGGTGCTGGACCGATGCAACCCCGGTTCCGCAGAACATGGGCATCCTTGACCTGATGTCGGTGTCGCTCTCGATCACAGGGTTCCTGGAATGACCTTTGTCCGTGAGCCGCTTCAGGTCGTCGAGATCATCCAGCCGCTTTGCTCTCGCACGTTCGGCGCCGCCCCATGCCTCGCCACGGGCGATCGCTGCTGGAACACAGATGCGACGTGCAAGTTCATCTCAGCGCTGGACCTGACTGCATCGGTCGTCATGCGCTTCGTGATGCCAGCGGCCAACCGTGTCCTTGCCTCGGGCTTCCAGCCCGGAACGGCGATCCCGGCGCTTCTCGCCGTCGACACCGCTCCGACCGTGCTGAACGTTGGCGCGGGGAACGATGACCTTTCGCCCTTGGGCGCTCGGGCCGTGGCGCAGGTGGCGATCAAGGACTTTCCCTACAACGATGTGGGGTTTGATCCATACCTCTCGACCCGCTCCTATAACCCCGTGCAGCGGGGAAGCTTCTGGACGAAGTGGTTGGCGCGGAACCCGTACCATGTCGGGTACACGCTAAACATCTATGACGGGTACTTCGGCGACGATCTCTCCGCGATGATCAAGCGAGAGTACAGCATAGAGAAGATCGATCTGACGCGGTCATCGGTGCGGATCACGGCCAAGGACATCCTGCGGAAGATCACCGACACCAAGGTGAAGGCCCCGGCGCTTTCTGGCGGCGTTCTGGCCTCGGCCATTGCCATCGGCGACACCTCGATGACTGTGGCGGGCGCAGTGCTTGCCGACTATCCCGCGACGGGCTGGGTGCGGATCGGGTCGGAATTGATCGCATACACATCGCGGTCGCTTTCGGGCTCGAACATCCTTTTCACCGGCCTGACGCGCGGCGCGCTGAATACCACTGCCGCGGCGCAGTCGCAGAACGCCAAGGTTCAGCGGGTGCTGGCCTATATCGACACACCCTTTCACGACATCATCTACGACCTGCTGACGGTCTGGGGCGAGATCCCGGCAGCCTACATCGACAAGGCCGCATGGGACGCAGAGTTCAATGAATGGCGCGCGCTCTATCGGTTCACGGGCTATGTGACAGAGCCGACCGATGTGGATCGGCTGGTGGGCGAGCTATCACAGCAAGGCCTTGCCAATATCTGGTGGGATGAGCGCGTTCAGAAGATCATCTTCCGGGCGCAGCGGCCCAACTTCGCTCCGCGCACGCTGACGCAGGAAGGCGACATCATCGCCGACAGCTTCACCGTGACCGAGGTTGCGAAGGACCGCGCCTCGCAGGTCTACGTCTACTTCAACCCGCGCAATCCGGTGCTGAGCCTGACCGAGAAGAACAGCTTCGCCAACGCCGAGGTGTTCATCGATGTCGACAAGGAGCGGCAGTACGGAGAGACCAAGGTCAAGGAAATCTTCTGCCGCTGGGTGCCGACCAACGTCATCGCGCGGACTCTAGGAGAGGCTTATCTGCGGCGGTTCCGCGATGTCCGAAAGCAGATCACCTTCAACCTGACTGCGAAGGACATCAGTCAAGTCTGGACCGGCGACGTGCTGCAGGTCCGGCACTTCCTTCTGACTGACTTCACTGGCGCGGAACGGGTCGCGCCGTGGCTTATCACCTCCGCTGAAACCGTCGAGCAGGGCGGCGTCTACCGCTTCATGGCGGAGGACAACGAAAGCGGCGGCCTGCTTTGGGAGTTCGTCGCGGATTCCGACCCGCGCCCGACGACTGAGATCGGCTGTTGGGTTGACGCCAACGGCACCGATGGCGCTGGCAACATCATTCCCTATGGATGGATCTGATCAGAGATGCCTGCATTTACCAACCTTGTGAACGCGCTCGTCGCCGTCGGCGCGAAACCTTTCGCCACGACAATGCAGGCCTTGCGGGACAACCCCCTTGCCATTGCGGAAAAGGACCCGACCGTCCCGACCAATTATCGTCTCGGTCTCTGGCTCCTTGGCACGATTACCACGACCTCGGGAAACTCGCAGACACTGTCGAGCCTGACCTTGACCGACTACACCGCTCTGCTCCTCGTCGCGAACGGTGTCAGCCTCAGCGGTCCGGGTGAACTTCGGCTTTCATCGGTTGGCGGCCCGATATGCTCAGCGCAGACTGCTGGCACCGCCGGGCTTTTGATCGGTACGCTGCACATCGATCTCGCCACCAGCATCTTCGGGTCCACGATCACCGCAAGCGACAACGCGTCTCTTCCGGCAAGGAGCGGTCTTTCGACGATCAACAATGCCTCCACCAGTCTGACCGTCGCGACGCCTGGTGTCGGCACAACATTCGATGCGGGTTCGATCCGCGTTTATGGGGTACGCTGATGGGTGCTTTCGAGGTCATCACCGATGCAATCACTGGCGAAGTGACCATCCGGCACTTCAGCTCGGAAGAGATCGCTGCCTTGGCCATGACGCCCGAGCAGGCGATCGCGGCGGTCCACAGTGCAATATCGAGGGTCGAAACCACCCTCACCTCCGGCGTGCCCCTCGCCGAAAAGCTGTCTTGGACGGCCAAGGAACAGGCCGCGCTCGCTGTCCTCGCCGAGACGGCCAGCCCTGCCGACACTGCTCTCCTCGCCGGGGAGGCCTCGATCACGGGCGAGACGGTCGTCGAACTGGCGGGCCGCATCGTCGCTGCGGCTGAGGCCTATCGCTTCGCCGCGTCCCGCATGGCTGGCATCCGGCGGGCCGCTGAGCGCGCCATCGCAAGCTCAGGGACTGGCGAGGAGCTGCTGCAAGCCGTGGAAGCTGCCGAGGCGCAGTGCGCCGCGATCATCGAGGCCAGCGCCTAAACCCAAAGACGTATCTGCCCGGCATAGCGCGGGGCCTGTTGCCGCCCTCTGGCGGTTCTCTCGCATGGAAAGACCGGAATGCAGGAAGAAGCGAAGGGCATTGTCGATGCAATCAACGCGACCTTTGGAGGCGCAATCGCCTCGCTCATCGCTGCCGGTGTGGGGCGGCTGATGTATCACACCGGAGAAGTGAAGGCGAAGCGTCGGTCATTCTTTGGCCGCGAGCTGATCTGGGAAGTGCCAGTCGCGGTCGGCATGGCCTTCGTAGGGGAAGGCGTGGCCTCCTATATGGGCTTTGAGCAGCCCGTCTCCACCGCGACAATCGCGGTCCTTGCCTATCTCGGGCCGCGCGGTGCGGAAGCCCTGCTCGATCGTTTCTGGGCATCCCGGAAGTAACACCATCATCAACGAAAGGGACGAGGCGATGACCCAGTTCAACCACGCGGTCCTTGAGGCCGCCGGGGCTTACCTTGGCCTGCAGGAATGGCCGGGGGCAAAGCAGAACCCGAAGATCGTGTCCATGTTCGCCACGGTCGGCCACGGGCAGGTGCAGGACGACGAAACCCCATGGTGCGCTGCCTTCGTCGGCGCCGTTCTGGCCTCGCTCGGGCTGCCCCACACAGGCAAGCTCAACGCCCGGTCCTACCAGACCTACGGGCAAGGCGTCCGCACGCAGGACGCGCGGCCCGGTGACATCGTGGTCCTGTGGCGCGGATCTCCGACGAGCTGGCAGGGGCATGTGGCCTTCTTCGTCCGGTTCGAGGGCAACAACGTCATCCTGCGCGGCGGGAACCAAGGCAACGCGGTCACCGATGCGGCCTATCCCATCGACCGCATCCTCGCTGTCCGTCGCGCGGATGGCGTGGAGCCGCAGGGCAAGCGCCCCGTGCTGCGGGCCGGGGATCGTGGGGCCTTCGTCCATGACCTTCAGGCGCAGCTTGCCACCTTGGGTTACACCCTCGGCAAGCAGGACGGCATCATGGGTGCGCGCACCGTGGCGGCCGTGGTGGCGTTCCAGACCGATAACAACCTCGTGGCCGATGGCGTCGTCGGGGATCGGACGTGGCAGGCACTGCATGCCGCCCCGCCGCGCGCTCTGCGTGACGTGACCCGCGACGATCTCAAGGATAGCCGCACGATCAGGACGGCGGGCGAGGGGAAGAACATCGCGGCAGTCACCGCCTCTGTCGGCGCGGTTGGCGCGGCTGTTTCCGCCGGGGAACAGGCCTATGACGTGGCACAGCGCGCCGGGGGGCTCATGCAGGCCATTCTGGCTGCCGGGCCGTGGGTCGTGGCGCTTCTGGTCGTCGGGATCGGCGGCTGGCTGATCTGGCAGCGGTTCCAGCGCATAGAGGCCCTGCGCATCGAGGACGCCCGCACCGGCGCGAATGACGCGCGATGATCTGGGCCCTCCGCAACTGGCAGCTCGTGCTGATCGCCGCGCTGGCCTTTTTGCTGGGGCTGGTCGGCATCAGGTCGGCCAGCCTGTCGAACCGGCTCGCGGCGGCGAAGGCCAAGGCCGCAGGCATGAAACGGGAGATCGAGGCCCATGAGACGCGCAACGAAATCGACAATCGCATTGCTGCTGAGCGTGACCCTCGTCGCGAGCTGCACCGCGACTGGTCCGAATGAGGCCTGTGCGGGCTGGAAACCGATACGGCTTGCCCCGTCCACCATCGACGCCCTGACCGATCAGGACGCCCGCGAGATCCTCGCGCACAATCGCTTTGGCCGCGAAATGGCCTGCTGGTGATCTGACCCTTCCCCTTCCACAGGAGACTCTACCATGTCCAAGACCGACGTCTTCGAGGCGGCGCTGCTCGACCTCATCTTCCTGAACGCCAACATCGCCAACCTCGGCGATGCCACGGGCGTCCGGGGTTCCGTCGCTGCGGGCCAGCTGTTCATCTCGCTGCACACCGCCGATCCCGGCGAGGCGGGCACGCAGTCCACCAACGAGGTGGCCTATACCGGCTATTCCCGTGTCGGCCGGAACCGCGTCTCCGGCGCTGGTGGCTTCACCCGCACGGGCAACAGCATCAGCCCGACCGAGAACGTCGACTTCGGCACTTGCACGGCTGGCACCGCCACCGCGACCCACTTCGGCATCGGCGTGGCTGGTTCCGGCGCGGGGACGCTGCTCTACAAGGGCCCCATCACCCCGACCATCGCCATCGCTGCGGGCGTCACGCCGCGCCTGACCACCGCGACGGCTGTCACCGAGGACTGATCGACATGACCATCACAACGGTTGACGGTCTGGTGAGCGCGATGGGGAACAACTCCTCGCGCATCATCATCGACAAGGCCTCCATCGCCAACGCAGCGGCAGGGCAGTTCCACAGCTTGTGGCGCGCGACGGGGCAGCCGGGGCAGGGCGCGATCCCGAGTGCGGTGGCATCCTGCGACAACACCTTGCTCGGTGCGATCCAGTTCACGCAGCAGACCGCCCCGGCTACGTCCTATCTCGGGATCTTGGAGGGACTGTGCGCCAACACAGGCACCACGTTGGAGATCCACGACCGCCTCGCTCACATGGGAGGTCTAAACGGAACGCTGACGACAGCCCAGACCGTTAACCTCGATCTCGCAGCGCTCTTGGCATCGGACAACATCGATGCGCGCAAGGGCGATGCGAACTATTCCGATGTCCAATGGTGGCTGGAATGGTACACCGACACCGGGGGCACGGCGGTCACCGCGACGGTGAACGTGACCTATAACGATGGCACTAGCGGGAACCTCACCGGCATTTCCCTTGCTGCGACCCGCCGCGCTTCGTTCATGCAGCCGCTCAACAACCTGATCCCTGCGGCGGACAGCGGGAAGTATATCCGGGACGTGAACACGGTCACCCTGTCGGCGACGACCGGATCGGCGGGCAACTTCGGCGTCACGGCGACGCGCTATCGGGCGGCGCTCTACAAGCCGCTGGCCAATGTCCGGTGGACGGCGGATTGGGCTGCTCTCGGCCTGCCGGAGATTCCGAATGAAAGCTGTCTGTTCTGCGTCCAGATCGCCGGGACAACTTCGACGGGCATCGTGAGGACCACGGGCAAGATCGTTCATGGCTGACTTCTTCCGCAATCTGCCCCGCTTCGGCGGGGGCAGCGCCATCTGGACCGGCGACGATCCGGCATCGGTGCTGCTGCGGAACGAGTTCTTCCCGTCCGAATCCGGAGGCGGGGGCGGCACGACCAGCCAGATCACGGCCACCACGGGCAGCCCGACCGTCACGGAGAACGTGACCTATGACGGCCAGCTCGGGCAGCGGTTCGAGTGGACCGGCGCGGGCAGCTTCACGCCCGTTGATGGCGCGACGATTTACTTCCTGCTGGTCGCGGGCGGTGGCGGTGGCACTGGTGGTGACTTCGGGTTTTCTGGCGGCGGCGGCGGTGGTGGCGGTGTTCTCGGAGGCCTGACTTCTTCGACGTTCATCGCCACGGCCTCGACCTACACCGTGACTGTCGGCGCGGGGGGCATCGGGAACGGGCCTTTCCTCGGCCCCGGTGGCAATGGCGGCAATTCGTCGATCACGGGGACGAACGCGCCCACCGCCGCAATCGGGGGTGGTGGTGGCGGGGCCTCTTTTACCCCATCGAACGGCCAGAACGGCGGCTCTGGCGGCGGTGAGGGGGCCGAAGGTAACGGGACACAGGTCGGCCTTGGCACGGCAGGGCAGGGTAACAACGGCGGGTCTCGCCCAGAGCAGAACATCAGCGCAGGCGGTGGTGGCGGCGCTGGTGCGGCGGGCGGACCATCCGGGCGGGGTGGTAACGGTCGGGCTGTTACCTTCGCTGGCCTGTCCGAAACCTTCGGCGGTGGCGGTGGCGGTGGCGGCAACCAGCTCAATGCCACGGACCGCGCTGGCGGCACTGGCGGCGGCGGTCAAGGCGTTGAGAATCTTGCGGGTCGCTCTGGCACGAACGGGCTGGGCGGCGGCGGCGGCGGTTCACGTACCGGCAACGGCGGCAACGGCGGCAGCGGGCGCGTCGTCATCTTCGTGCCCTATGGCGCAGGCGGCGGTGGCACCACTGATGCCGCTGGCAGCGCGGCAGGCTCGGCCACGGTTTCTGGCGTCGGCGCATCGATCCGCGCGGCAGCGGGGGCCTCCGCAGGCGTTGCAGCCGTCTCAGCGTCCGGGGCCTCTACGCGAGCCGCATCGGGCAGCGCGACCGGGACGGCCACCGTATCGGGTGTTGCCGGGGCAACTGTCGTCTCGGCTGTCGGCACATCGTCTGGGTCTTCAACCGCTTCCGGGATTACGGGCGGGCGCTGGGTTTCGCAGACTGGTTCCAATGCCAACCCCGGCACCTTCGAGCAGCCCTATGCCACGATCCAATATGGCTGGTCGCAATGCTCTCCAGGCGAAACGCTCTGGATCAAGGATGACCTGACGCCCACGGTCTTTTCCTCGACTTCGACCGGCGCAATCCTCACCGCGTCTGGCACTGCAGGCAATCCCATCACCATGCGCGGCTGGCCCGTGGGGACGCGGCGCAGGATCAGTTTCGAGAACACCATCCTCGACACATGGGGCGGCACTGGCCTTCGTGTGACGGCGGCATGGGCGGTACTTCGGGATCTGCACATCACTGAGGTCAAGGCCACGGGCCGCACCGCGCCCTACGTCGATGGGGTGAACTGGCGCGGCGCGAACGGCCAGATGATCAACTGCGAGATCAGTCAGATCGGCGGGCGCGGCCTTACCCCCGGCGAGAACGGCAACGCTACCAACCTTCTCGTCCAGAACTGCGACATTCACGACTGCTACGATCCGGCATCGTCCACGCCTTACACCGATGCTGACGGCATCCAGCTTTTCGGCGCGCAGACCGGGATTGTCTTTGAGTTCTGCCGCGTCTGGAATTGCTCTGACGACGCCGTGGACATGTTCTTCCAGACCGCGCCCGTCACGTTCCGGGATAACTGGTTCTTCAACATCGGCTACCGCGAAGACGGGATCACCGCAGGCGGCGACGGCAACGGCCTGAAAGTCGGCTCGGCCACGCGCGGGGCGAACCACCAGATCCTGCGGAACCTGATCTACAATGCGCGGGTCTGGGGCATCAGCAACAATGACAGCGTGGTGGCCAGCACATGGGCCTATAACACTGTCATCGACTCTGGCAGCAGCGCCTATGAAGTCTACACCAACGGCGTCGCCGTCTCGCTGGAAGGGAACGTCAAATACGGCGGCGACCTTTCGCAACTGACGGGCAGCGCCGTTATCCGCAACCGCAACTCCTTCGACACGCCTCCCGGCATCACCGAAAGCCCGTCGTGGTTCGTCTCGCTTGACGCCTCACAGCTTCTTGCGCCGCGCCAAGCCGATGGGTCGCTCCCGGTCATTGACTTTGCGCGCCCTGCGGTTGGAAGCCCGCTGATCGGTGCAGGCCCCGGCGGCAATACGCTCGGAGCCTTCGCTGCGGCGGGAGGCAGTACTGCCAGCGGCGCAGGTTCTGCGGGCGGCACGTCGACAGCATCGGGAGTCGGTGCATCCACAAGAGCCGCCTCTGGCACTGTCGCAGGATCGGCGACGGTCGCGGCGCAAGGCGCATCTACCCGTGCTGGATCTGGCTTGGCCGCAGGTGCAGCAACAGTTTCCGGCGTGGGAGGTGCAATCGCTGCTGCCTCTGGCGCGGCAACTGGCACAGCATCGGCGGAAGCGGTTGGATCGACGGCAACGACTGTCGCCAGCGGTGCGGGGTCGGCATCCGGCACGGCCACCGTTGCAGGTGTCGGTGCATCCACCGCAGCCGGGGCCGGGGCATCGGCAGGCATTGCCACCGCAGCCGCCACGGGACGGGCTACAGCGCAGGCCACAGGGTCGGCGGCAGGAGTTAGCGCGGCGAATGGTGCCGGGGCCTCCACAGCGGCCTCCAACGGCGCGGCGGCGGGTGTCGCCACCGTCTCCGGTGTAGGCACGGTTGCAGGCACGGTTGCGGCTGGCGCTGGCTCTGCGGCGGGTTCCGCTACGGCCTCGGCCACGGGCGCGACGATCCGGGGCGGGGCAGGGGCGTCCAGCGGGGCTGCAACGGTTACCGGGGCTGGCGCATCGATCCGGGCCGCTGCTGGCTCTGCGGCTGGCGCTGCGGCTGTCTCCGGGGCTGGTGCAGCGCGGGTCGATGCCGTGGGCAGCGCGGCGGGCCTTGGGGCGGCGTCTGGCGCGGGTGCGGCTCGTATTGCCGGGACGGGTGCTGCGGCTGGTCTGGCGGTGGTTGCTGGGGTCGGCGCGGCGGTGGTGCAAGGCGCTGGCGTGGCGGCTGGATCGGCCACAGCCGCCGGTGTGGGGCAGGCAGTCATCCCCGATGCCTTCATCCCGCAGTTCACTGTCGCAGGCGCATGGCCTGTTCTCGCCGCAACGGGCAGCTTCGGCCCGATGACGGTGCAAGGCGAATGGCCCGTGCTGGCAGCAACCGGAAAATATGCGGCCTTCACCTTCATCGGTGAATGGCCAGACTTTGACATCGAGGCGACCTGGAGGGTGGCGTGACCGATTTTCTGAACACCTACGAGCTGGACGGTGCCCCCTTCGTGGTGACCGTGGTCTTCCCCGCAGGCAGCCCCGTGACCTCTATCCTCGGCGGCACCGCGGTTGCGCTGGCGGAAGCCTCGGGCGTTGTCGTGCAGGCGGATTCCTGCACCATCACGGCGGCCGACAGGATCGCGGTCCAGTTCGGCTCTGACGACCTCGATGAGGGCGTCTACACCGTGCAGGTGCGCGTGACGATGCCGGGACAGGCCCCGCGCACGGTTTGGGAAGGGCAGATCACCGTGCGGCGGAGCTTGCGGGTTCCGGCATGAGGCGGCGCTGGCCGATCAGGCGCGGGCGTGGGTGGTGGTGGAGGCGGTGAGGGCGTAGTTGTGGGATAATCCCACACCCCGGAATCGCCCCATGCCCCACTGGCCCCAGACCATCCCGCCCGACCTCCGCCGCAAGCTGGAGAACGTGATGGGCTTTCGCCAGTTCGGCCCGCAGGACCTGTGGGGTGAAATCCGGGAATGGCTGGTCGCGCATGGCGTCGAGGTGCCGGGGGAGCTGCCGGAGGATGAGCGGCGGTAGGGATCAATCCCGCCAAACGATCTCGCGGTAAGCCTTCCACTTATCGATCAGCGGCTGCCAGAGATCCTTGAGTTCGTGGTCTGGAAATCCTCCGCGCGGGCTGGTGCCATAGTCTGTTAGATGATTTGCCGACAACACATAGGCGACGATCTCAGCGGCGAGACCCCTCTCCTTGATGAACTGCATCATTCGGAGATCGCGCGCCGCTTCCAGAGCTTCGATGAAAATTTCGTCCATCTCTTCGGCGTAGCTGCCAGCAACTCCACTGACCACATCACTCCATGGGTCAAAACGCTCAAGGCTTATGTCGTCTGGGCTTTCAGGTAGACGCTTGTTCAGCGCAGCCAGAATGCGATCCCTCACCATGCCCATCTCCGTCCTCCGTTTACACCCGCCTCATAACCCATTGATTCCGCATAGCCCGAAATTCGTCCCGTTTACAGGGACGCGCCTTGCAGATCAAAGCTCTGGACGCGCCTCATAATCATGGGGTCGGGGGTTCGAGTCCCC
>Ga0209278_1001282_pt1 | contig 15617 bp, 12 predicted proteins | sample JI81BgreenDNA_FD_187504 | JGI IMG/M metagenome (GOLD analysis project Ga0209278, IMG submission 187504) | Wastewater effluent complex algal communities from Wisconsin, to seasonally profile nutrient transformation and Carbon sequestration -... | ecosystem: Engineered > WWTP > Effluent > Algae... | reverse complement strand
GGCGATCTTGCCAGCGCGCACGACGATGGTGTTGGCGCCGAGCATGCGCCCGCTGCGGCTATCGAAGACCTGTTCGCACTGCAGCGCCGTGGCGGGGCCGTCGGCGGCGAACGCTGCGCTGTGAACGGCGAGAAAAGCGAAGGCGAGGGCGGAGATGCGCGGCATAGGGCGAGCCTCTGGTGTCGAGGCCCGGATCATAGCCGGTAACCCAGCCGCTTGCTGCGCGCTCGGGCGGCGTGCGCCCGAGCATCGTGGTCAGACCTTGATTTCCATCGGATCCACTTTCACCGCCGGGAATAGCCGCTCGGTGAAGTATTTGTCCTGGAAGTATTTGATCTTGTCGCACAACACCGGATGCGGGATGCCTTCGTAGAAGAAGATTTCCTTGTCGAAGCCGATGGCTTTCAGTTCCTGCGGCAGCATCAGCGCGCGGCGCTCTTCCGATTCGCTGCGGCTGAATTCGCGGCCGCGGGTGAAGCTGTCTTTGCGCACGGTGGTGTAGCCGAGCATTTCCGAATAATCGTTCGCATCCTGCTGCTCGCGCGGCGCGTAGACGATCTGCAGCGCATGGTTGGTGATCATCGTGCGCGACAGATCTTTGCCGTAGGTCGCATCGAGCTGCGACATGCTCTGGATGATCGGCAGCAGACGAATGTTGTAACCGGCCATGTACGACACCGCGGTGGCGATGATGTCGACTTTGCCGATCGAGGTGAATTCGTCCATCAGCAACAGGCACTGATGCTTGAGCTCCTTGTTGTTCTGCGGCAATTCCTTGGTGTTCTGGTTGATGAGCTGGCTGAAGAACAGGTTGATGATCAGGCGGCTTTCGGCCAGCTTGTTGGGCTGGATGCCGATGTAGATCGTCATCCGCTTCTTGCGCACGTCGGTGATCAGGAAGTCGTCGTCGCTGGTGACGGCGTCGAGGATCGGGTTGATCCACGCATTCAACGGTTCTTTGAAGGTGCCGAGGATCGAGGCGAAGGTTTCGTCCGCTTGCGACAGCATGCCGGCGAACGCGGTCTTGGCGTGGCTGCTGAGGAACGGGCGTTGCGATAGATCCTTCAGGAACGGCTTGAGCTCGCTTTGGCCGTCGCCGGAGGCGAGGCGATAGATCGCGCCCAGCGTGGGTTTCTTCGAGAACGGGAAACCGATCTTCTCGTCGTCGTCGAATTTTTCGAACAGATACAGCGAGAACGCCATGAACGCGTTGCGCGCCTGGCTGACCCAGAACTTCTGGTCCTCGGCGCCGTCCGGGTACAGCATCGCCGCGATGCTCATCAGGTCCGAGACCCGAAACGCGGGGTCGGCGGAGACGTAGGTCAACGGGTTCCAGCGATGGCTGCGACGGTCTTCGGCGAACGGGTTGAACAGGTAGATCTCGTGACCGATGCTCTTGCGCCAGCCGCTGGTCAGGTCGAAGTTTTCCTGCTTGATGTCCAGCACCACCATCGATTCTTGATAGTCCAACAAGTTCGGGATGACCACGCCCACGCCCTTACCGGATCGGGTCGGCGCGGCCAGGATCACGAACTGTTGACCGCCCAGGCGGACGATCTTGCCGCCGAACTTGCCGATCACGATGCCGTTCTTGTGCGGCTTGAACATGTCCTTGGCGGCCAGGTCGCCGCCGCCGGCGAATCGCGCATCGCCGTGCAGGCTTTGCCGCTTAGGCATCAGGGCTAGGATCGCCATGGCGGCCCAGATCAACAGCGGCAAACCGAAACCGATCGCGCCAGAGATCTGGATCTTCTTCGCGTAGGGCAGGAATTGCGGCGTGTTCATCGCGTGGTAGTACTGCAGCCAGGTGTTCCATTTCAGGCTGACCCCCTGCAGCTTCAGCAACACCACGGTGACGTAGCCGGACAGGTAAAAACCCGCCGCGAGGGCGACGACCCCCAGAACGAGAAAGAAAAGGAGCTTACCGACGATTTGTTTGCTGTCGCTCACGTGCAGGCAACCTGTATCTGGCGATTGGGCGAGGAGAGGCGGTTGCGGCAGGCGGCCCGGTCGCGCCGAGACGTTCGGCGATGTCCGAAGCGATGTTTCGGGAAACCGGCCCTGTGTCGGTCGATCGGCCGGTCGCCGATTCGGCCGTACCTGGCCCCCTGTCGATTCCGACCGCGATCTTACGACATCGTCGTGTTCGCACGACAGGGGCGATGCGGCGGCGTCGAGTTGTTTTCGCGGCCCCGTTCGCAGAGTGAGGCCGGAAAGGTAGCGACTGTCATGTTTTGACTCGATTTGTCGCGCCGACTCCGCGTCCGCGCGAATTTCCGCGAAAACGTGACCGACTCGCGCTTTTGGGCCGTGACATGACGATTGACAGGGGCAGCGGCGGCGTGGACTATGAGCCGAGGGCGTTTTTTCGGAAGAGTAGGGGGCCCCATGAAATCGAATATCTGGCGCCGAGGGGTCGGCGTCGCGTCAAGGAGGATAGGGCTTTGCTGCCTGGGATGGAGCTAATGGGATGTCAGGGACTCGCCGTCCCCACGGAGGTCATGCACCACGTGGTCAGAGTCGAGTCCTCGTTCAATCCTTACGCGATCGGCGTGGTCGGCGGCCGTCTCGTGCGGCAGCCCAAGAATCTGTCCGAGGCGCTTTCGACCGTCCGCATGCTGGAAAGCCGCGGCTACAATTTCTCTTTGGGCCTGGCCCAGGTGAACCGCTACAACCTCGACAAGTACGGGCTCAACTCCTACGAACGGGCCTTCGAGTCGTGCGCCAACCTCCTCGCCGGCTCCCAGATTCTGGCCGAGTGCTACCGCCGGTCCGGTGGGGACTGGGGCAAATCTTTCAGTTGCTACTACTCCGGTAACTTCACCACGGGCTTCCGGCACGGCTACGTGCAGAAGATCTACGCCTCCATGCGCCGTGGACGCGATGTCGAAGCGGCGGCGCCGGCAGGGGTGCCGGCAATCGCGGTCGTCGGGCGCGAAGCGCGGCGCACCGTGCCGGTCAGTCGCCACCCTCTCTATGCCGACGGCTCGGCGCCCCCGATCATGGGCGCGGCCACTATGCCGGCCGAGAAACCCGGCGCTCCGTCCAGAATTCAGTCGGTGCCCTCGCGAATCGCTAACGAGCCCACCTACCGGACCGTAGAAGCGCTGCCGCCTCAGGCCGTTTCGCCGGTCGCTGCCCCCCAGACAGTGCCCGCGGCCGTCCCGGCTTCGATGCCGGTCGGCGCTCAATACGCGGCGGCCGGTCCGGCCCAACTCACGCCGAGCGCTCCCCAGGGTGTCGCTTTGGTCGCAGCTCCTGCTACTGTTGTCGCTAATCCTACTGCTGTGGCGACCTCGCCATCGCAGACCGAGCCCCCAAGGCCGAGGTCCGCCCGTGACCCGGCTTTGGTCGGAGGCCAAAGCACCGAACAAGACGGAGCTTTCGTTTTCTGAGCCGCACACCTTTCGTTTACCTCGATCGGTGTGTTCTGATTGTCGTGTCCCACCACCCACCAAGGAGTGTCCCATGAAGAAGTTGTTCAACGAAAACGCGATTCGCGACTCCAAGCGCCACATCAAGGCGGCCATGTACGCCGTGCTGTTCGCCGCGATGCTCGTCAGCCCGGAACTGATGGCCGGCGGCACCTTCACCTGTAAAGACGCCGGTGCCAACGTCAAGTCGTTCTTCGAAACCATCAACGGCATCCTGGCGGTCATCTCGCTCGCCGTGGTCACCATCGCCATCGTGTTCGCTGGCTATCAGATCGCCTTCGCTCACAAGCGCTTCTCCGACGTCATGCCGGTCCTGATCGGCGGCTTCATGGTCGGCGGCGCCGCTGCTCTGGCTTCGATGCTGGTCTCCGGCGGTACGACGGCTGGCGCCGGCGGCGGCACGGGCGGTTGCTGATCCGTGCATAAAAACGTTCTATTCCGCGGCTGCACCCGTCCCGCCATGTTCTTGGGCGTGCCGACACTGCCCTTTTTCATCGGCGCGGGCGCTTGTTTCATGCTAGCGGTGTACATTCATCCCTTACTGATCATCTTGATGCCATTCGTGATCCTCACGATGCGTATGATGGCCAGACGCGATGAAATGATCTTTCGCCTCCTCAGCCTAAGTTGGCAGTTCAAGATGAGGGCGCGGAACGTACGTGAACATGGCGGCATGATCGTGTTTTCGCCCCATGTCCATCGTCTGTATCAAGCACCGGGCAAGGAACGCAATTTCAAAGGACCTTTCGTGATCACCGGAAAGCTGACGCGAAATAAATCCTGATATTGCGAGCTGCATTGCTGTACTGCGCCCGCTCCGCTCGTCCCAAAGTCGAGCGGAGCGGGTCGCACGATCCCCGCCCAGATATGCGTATCGGGGCTGGGATTACGTGTTTGGAGGCCGAATCGCGGTCTCGAATGGAACGACCGTGTCGCGCCTCTCGCGGTTCCCGGCCGTCAGTCTCAACCCCCCAATAGTCAGGTTGTATGTTCAATCCCGATACTCCCATCAGTGAGTTCATCCCGTTCTCGTCCCACGTCTCGCCGACCATCGTCAGGACGCGCGAGGGCGACTACTTGATGACGTGGCACCTCGAAGGCTTGCCCTTCGTAGGCCGAGAAGAGTGGGATATCGAACATCGCCACAACACATTCAATCGGCTGCTGCAGACGTTGCGCGCTCCGGATTTCGTGAACGTGGCCTTCTGGGTCCACGATATCCGCCGCCGCCGCAGGATCAGCACCAAGCCGAAGTTCTCGCATCGCTTCAACCAAGAGATGTCCGACGCCTACTACACGGCGCTGTCGTCTCAGAAGATGATGCAGAACGACCTGTATATGACCATGATCTATCGGCCGATGGTCAGCGGTAAGAGCTTGATGGAGAAAACCGGCGATCACGCGAAGCTGAAAGCGGAGCAGGATCAGGCCATCACCAAGCTCAACGAACTCGCCGGCAACGTCGAAGCCGTCATCAAAGACTATTCCCCGTATCGCCTCGGCATGTACGAAGGCTCGAACGGCGTGGTTTTCTCCGAGACGCTCGAATTCTTCGGATATCTGCTCAACCGTATCGAAGAACCGGTGCCGGTGCTGCACTCGCCGATTTACAACTATTTGCCGGTCAGTCGGCACATGTTCTCCGCCAAGAGCGGCGACTATGCGATCAATACCCCTAACGGCGCGAATCACTACGGCGCCATCCTCAACGTCAAGGAATACGCCGACGGCACTTATCCGGGCATTCTCAACGGTCTGAAGTATCTCGATTTCGAGTACGTCATTACGCACTCCTTCAGCCCGATGGGCCGGCAGGACGCGCTGAAGGTCCTCGAACGCACGAAGGGCATGATGATTTCGTCCGGCGACAAGTCGATGACGCAGATCGCCGAGCTCGACTATGCGATGGATCAGGTCGCATCGGGCAACTTCGTCCTCGGCGAATATCACTATCTCATCGCGATTTACGCCGATTCCCAGGAAAAGCTCAGTCAGCAGGTGGCATCCACCCGCGCGGAGCTGTCCAACTGCGGTTTCGTTTCCGCGAAAGAAGACATCGCCATCGCGTCCTCGTTCTATTCGCAATTGCTGGCGAATTGGCGCTTCCGCAGCCGTATCGCGAAAATCAGCTCGCTGAACTTCCTCGGGTTGTCGCCGCTGCACAACTTCGCCTCCGGCAAGCGCGACAATAATCCTTGGGGCGAATGCGTCACCGTGCTGCAAACCACGAACGGCCAGCCTTACTACTTCAATTTCCACGCCACGCATCCGGCGGAAAACTCGCTGGGCGAGAAAGCGATCGCTAATACCATGGTGATCGGTAAGTCGGGTACCGGTAAGACCGCGCTGATCAATTTCTTGCTCAGCCAAGTCCAGAAGTACAACCCACCCCCGACCATCTTCTTCTTCGATAAAGACCGCGGTGCGGAAATTTTCGTTCGCGCATGCGGCGGCAATTATCTCTCGCTCGAGAACGGACAGCCGACCGGCTTCAACCCGTTCCAATGCGAGCGCTCGGAAGCCAACGTCCAATTCCTCTCTGAATTGATCAAAGTATTGGTCGGCAAGAAGCAATACACCGCGCGCGATGAAGAAGACATCTTCCGCGGCGTCGAAAATATGCTCGATACGCCGATGCACCTGCGCAGCATGACCAACTTCCAGAAGAGCTTGCCCAATATGGGCGACGATGGTCTGTACTCGCGCATGCGCAAATGGACGGCGGGCAACTCTCTCGGTTGGGTATTCGATAATCCGAAAGACACGATCGACCTACAAAAAGCCAACATCATCGGCTTCGATTACACGGACATCATCGATAACCCCGAAGTTCGCGTGCCGGTCATCAACTACCTGCTGCACCGTCTCGAGTCCTTGATCGACGGCCGGCCTTTGATCTACGTGATGGACGAGTTCTGGAAGATTCTGGACGGCGAGGGCGGCCTGAAGGAGTTCGCGAAGAACAAACAGAAGACCATCCGTAAGCAGAACGGCCTCGGCATCTTCGCGACCCAAAGCCCGGAAGACGCGCTCAAGAGCGACATCTCCGCAGCGTTGATCGAGCAGACCGCGACCATGATCTTGTTGCCGAACCCGAACGCCAACCGGGACGATTACATCGAAGGCCTCAAGCTCACGGATGCGGAGTATCAAGTGATCAAGGCGCTCGACGAACGGTCGCGCTGCTTCCTGGTGAAGCAGGGCCACTCCTCGAGCGTCTGCCAGCTCAACCTGCGAGGCCTCGACGACGGTTTGGCCGTGATCTCGGCGTCCACCGACAATATCGCGATCCTCGATCAGATACTGAGCGAAAAATCTGTCCAGAAAGGTGTCCAGCTCAACGACTTGGTGCCCGAGGATTGGCTCGACGACTTCTACCGACGCCGCAAGGGGTCCGGTAAGGGGTCGGCGAAACCGGCCGACTCCGAGTCGGAATCTGCTAAGCGGGCTTAACCGGCTGCTGGGCGGCAGGCCTGACCGCCATGCGTTACGCGTTAACACCTATCATGCGAATGTTAAGCTGTTACGGCCCAACGAGTTCAGCAGTATCCTAGCCCCTAGATCCACCCTACCGATATCCGCAATCCGCCACACTGGAGGTGTCACATGAAGCAGTCCAATCGGTCTGGCCGTATTCGTAAGTCGCCGGCCCTCGCGTCCGTGGCTCTGGCCTGCGCGATCGCTAGCGTGAGCACGAATGCCTACGCCTTCAGTGACGGTCCGGCTCTTGTTCAGCGCGCTGCCGAGTTTTTCCAGACAGCGATGCGCCATATCTCTGAAGTAAAGCAGTGGGCAGATCAGCTAAACCACTATAAGCAACAGCTCGTCGAAGCCACGAACGCGCTGAATCCTGCGTCGATCGCGGCGTCCCTGCAGCCGCATCCGATGGAAACGGCGACCAAGCGTGCCTTGAGCGCAGGCATGGACCGGTGCGATCTGGGCGCGACCGGCGGTGGGCTCAGCATTTCCGGCTTGCTCAGCAGCCTGGATATTCTCCCCAGCGCCAGCTACATCGATGAGCAGAAAAAGATCTGCGTCTATACGGTGCTTGTCGAGAACTACAAGTACAACGATCTGATCGACGCGATGCAAGACCTCAAAAAAATCAAGACGGGCGGGCTCGACAAAACGCTCGGCGATGCGAAAGGCGCTAACAGACAGGGTCAGAACGATACGACCCTCACCGCAGCGGTGAACACGGTCGCGGCGATTAAGTTGCACCGCGCCAAGGTCGATTACGTCAACAAAACGTACGACGAAATGCTGAAGCGCTTGGATCAGAACATGAAGTACTCGGCCAACAAAGCGATGAACGGCAAAGAGAAGAATCTGGGCGAAAGCCTGCTGTCTGCGGCGGTGTCTTTGACGACGCTCAAGGCGACGCTGACTGCGTTGGAATCGACCTGCCCCTCCGGTTTCGATTGCGACTGACGTCCAGTTGATACGCTCGAAGACGCGTACGACCCATTAATCGGTGCCGTACGCGAGTGTTCATAAACCGCGCACTGTATGTGCGATTGATTCAACCTGCGGCATAGGCGGATGAAATTATGGATTATTCGGTACTCACGACAGGTCTTTCGGTGGGCATGCTGGAAAACGGTTCCCGCTTAATCGACCTCTTGTTAGGCCCTTCGGCGGGCCCGCTCGATGCGCCCGCTGGTTGGGGGTACTTTGTATTTATTTACGATTACATCCGGCACGAAATCAAAGCGCTAGGGTTCAATCTGGTGGTGCGTGGTTCGTATTACGCATCGCTGATCGCATTAGCGTTGGTCACGATGTGGGTCTTTTACCAAGGCATCCGCATCTTCATGGGTAAAGGCGATTCGATGATGGCGCTTGTCGTCAACGCCTCCCGCGTAGCCTTCATCGTGACGGCCGCCATCGCGATGGGTACGGCGAGTTCTGCGATGTACGACACCGTGGGCGTACGCTTGCCTGGGGTCATTACCGGCTATGTAACGAATAGCACCGATACGATCGAAGAACAGGTCGACGATAATCTGTTCGCGATGACCGTCGCATTAAAGAGTATCGATGCGTTGAATGTCGTCACCGATCCCGACCTGCAAGGTCAGAAAGAGCGTGCGCTGTACATGACCGCTATCGGTACCGCCGGCCCTGCGGTCACAGCGGGCGCCATGTTGCTTTTCTATCAAGCGGCTTTGGCCTTGTTCATCGGTTTGGGGCCGTTCTTCATCCTCTGTCTAATCTTCGATCAGACCAAATCGCTCTTCACCCGATGGTTGATGTACGGCATAGGAACGATGTTCTCGATGGCGATACTATCGGCGATGGTCTCGATCGCATTGAAAGCAGTGCTTGCGGTGACGGCATCGCATTGGGCGACAGCAGCGGTGGGCGGTCTTCTCGGCTTGAATCTGACGTCGGGCATCAATGCTGCGGCGATGGAGCAGGGCGGGATAGGTATTCTCTTGACGCTATTGATCATCAGCGTGCCGCCGATGGCCGCGAACTTCTTCCAAGGCACATTGGGGCAATTCGCCAGCTACGGTCAGGTGTCGGGTGGCGGTGTGGCTACGGCTAATCAGCAAAGTCGATATGAGGCATCCACGGGCCAGGGCGGGGCTGGTCAACAACGCCCCAGTAACAGGCAGACTGCAGACAATGCCGGCTCAGGTGATTCAAGGCCAGTGGGTAGTTACGTTGGGCCAAGCGCTGTAACTGGCGGTAAAACTGCCACCGCTTCATCTGGGGATACAACAACACTCGGCAAAATGGGGGCTGCTGGCGGCTCGAGTACCGCTGCGAACACCACTCCAACAGGTGTCCCAATTTCGTCTCAGCAAGGCGTGCTGACCAGTGATAGCCGACGGGTGCCCACAAATGATCAAGACAACACTGCGTAATAAAAAGCTGATGGTGTCGTCTGTACTTGCTGTTTCTCTCTCTTTTGCATCGTTCTGCGTATGGGCAGAAGGCAATTGTCCAAGCGGCTATTACCCCGTCGGTGGCGGTAACGGTGGCTGGCAAGGTTGCGCACCGATGTCGAGTGGGGGAGGCGGCGCGCCCCCCAATCCAGGGCCTCAATGGGCGACACGCTGGGGTGCGATGGCTTACGACCAAAAGTCTGGCGGTCTTGGTGGCGTAGACGGTTTGGCCAGCAAGCGTAAAGCTCAAAAAGCCGCAATCGCAGAATGCGAACAGAATGGTGGAAAATCCTGCAAAGTGATTTCGTCCTACTACAATCAGTGCGGAGCGATGGCTTGGGGTAATAAGCGTTATATCGTTTCTCGCGGGCCTGAATTGACCGATATTCAAAGTAGGGCCTTGGGCAAGTGCAATGAGCTCGCAGGCCAGTGCGAAATTTTTTATTCAGGGTGTAGCTACCCCGAGCAAATCCGCTGACTTGCAGTTTTTCGATGTGATGCAGAAACTCCGCAGCGTGATTTTTTTGACGCTCTTGCTGTCGGCAGCAAATGTGGGGGCCGAACACAATTGCCCTAACGGCTACTATCCCATCGGTGGTGGAAACGCTGGCTGGCAAGGTTGCGCTCCCATGCAGGGTGGCGGAACAGGACATCCTGGTCCTGTGGGCCCCTCTTGGGCTGATCGCTATGGCGCTATAGCCATTGACCCGACTACAGGGAAGTTTGCTGGCGTTGATGGCATGTCATCACGTAGACGCGCGGAAAAGGCTGCTCTTGCGGGCTGCAAGCGGGACGGTGGCTCGAAGTGCAAGGTATTGGATAGATATTCAAATCAGTGTGGATCTCTTGCATGGGGTGACAGTGCGGCCCATTCCTTTCATGCCCCTACCGCACAGATGGCTGATGACGGCGCGGTGCGACTATGTTCTGCAAGAACCACTAATTGCGATATCTTTTTTTCTGGCTGCAGCTACCCAGAGCGAGTTCGTTGATAACGGGACTCCGATTAGATGAAAAAATCTCTCCACGCGTCTTTACTGCTGTTGATCCTGTCGCTGTCGTGCACAAAGATATTCGCTGAAGGCAACTGCCCGAACGGCTACTATCCTGTCGGAGGTGGCAACGGCGGCTGGCAAGGCTGTGCGCCAATGTCTTCGGGCAGTAGCTCCTATAGCCCTCCTAATCCAGGTCCTCAGTGGGCGACACGCTGGGGTGCAATTGCGACCGATGGTGCGAACAGCCGGTTAGGTGGAGCCGAGAATCTTTCGAGCAAAAGGCGGGCGCAAAAAGCTGCGATCGGTGTTTGCAAAAAGAATGGGGGGACGAAATGCAAAGTCCTCCATGCTTATTACAATCAATGCGGTGTGTTGGCTTGGGGGGATGACTGGGCTCAAACATACTCTGCAGGCACAATCGAAAAAGCTACGGAAATGGCGATTCAGCAATGCTTGACGAAAACGGCGAATTGCAAAGTGTTTTATTCGGGTTGCAGCTATCCAGAGCAAGTGCGCTGATAACGAGCTTTCCATATCGATGAGTAAATCTCTTCGTGCGTCCTTCGTATTTTCGATTCTGTGGCTACCGTGTTTAGCTGCATGGGCAGAAGGCAATTGTCCAAGCGGATATTACCCCGTCGGTGGCGGTAACGCTGGCTGGCAAGGCTGCGCGCCGATGCCTTCCGCTGCTGGAGGCAGTCCTTCCGATCCAGGCCCTCAGTGGGCAACTCGCTGGGGGGCGATCGCTGTCGATGGAGATCGAGGTTCTTTTGGCGGTGTTGAGGGGCAACCGAACAAACGGAAGGCAAAACAAGCCGCCCTCGACGAATGCCGTAAAGACGGTGGTAAGCGGTGCGAAGTGATCGCCACCTACTACAACCAGTGCGGTGCGATGGCGTGGGGCGATCATCAAGTTTCGAGTTACTCCGGGCCAGATCGCGGAAAAACAATCGATCTCGCCATTCAGACATGTGCGGCGAAGTCCGCTAATTGCAAAGCGTATTACGCTGGGTGCAGTTATCTTGAGCGCATTCGTTAGCGCTATCGTTTGTAGCGATATTTTCCTGCGTTCGTTTTCTCGTTAACGCTATTCGCTGGAGTCGGTGCGAGGGTGGTTGCTGCTCGAATGGCGACTATCCGTCCGATACGCAGCGCAAACAGCGTCCGCTAGAGGTGTCCACCGATGTCGAAGCTGGAGAGTGCGCTCGCTCGGTCGCGTGCAGGCAGCGCACTGCTGAGCGGTTCGCTTCGAAAACATCCGCATCGCATACGAAGTATTCGTTTCGAACCGCGCTTCGATCATTCGATCGCCGGCCGATCAGCCTGTCGCAGGGCGGTGCAGGCACAACCCGGTAATCCCGCGTAAACGCATCAGGCCCTCTTGCGCCCGTGGGTTCGACTGGTATGCTCGGCCTGCGCATCGTTCCGGGGCGCGCTAGAGCCCTAGGCCCTGGCACGAAAACCGGACGAGGGGAGCGCATCGGCAGTCGGAGTAGACGCACATCGTGTCGACGCTTGGCTTCACCGCATGGAGATCCGAACGGCCAGCCCCTGCGCCGGGCGCGGCTGCGGTTCCGATTACGGGCGTCACTCCCGTTCATCAAGCCCGCATCGCGTCTCGATCGAAGAAGCGGGCGACGGCCGTGTCCCCGCTCCACTCCCTCACGGCATTGCTCGCTTCGAAAGACACGGCCGGCTGGCGCGCCTACGACGAGGCGAGCGGCGTGCTCTGGCGCGATCCGGCACCGGCCCCTTGTCCCGACGTCGGCCCGGCCCATCAGCGCTTCGCGCGAGCCGGCACGGCGGTTTTGGCCGGCTTCGGCACCGCGCTGCTGCCTCTTCGCGACGACCTCGAAGGCATTGGCTGCCGTTCGGCCAACGAGGGCGAGTGCAGCGTGACCCTCCACGGCGACGCTGAAACCGTGCATGAAGCGGTCTTGGTCAAGTATCATCCCACCGACGACATCGGCGGCGCGCTGCGTCGGCAATTGCCGGCGCAGGCGGTTCTGGAGTCCATCGCCTCAAGCGGGGCAGAGGGCACGGATGGCGAAGCCGAACATCTGTACTGCGTTCGATTTCCTGGTGGCGGCGTCGCGTACGTCGCTGTCGAACACGTTGAAGGAGGCCGTAGCGGTCCCGGTTTCACCGCATTCGTAGTGACGCGCGAACACCCGCGACCGCGGGACGCGCGATAACGATGACGCGAGGAGCGAACGTTCCGAACGGCATCCGTTGAATATCCATTGGAGACAGCGTAATGGCTGATATTCGACAACAGGCAGTGGCCACTGCCTACGCGTACGACCAGGGCAATATCGCCGTTTTGAACGACGAGACGACCCGCAGGTTGGTCGCGTCCGTGGCGCTCACCGAGAGCCGCGGCGGCAACCCCGAACTGACCAGCCGGCAAGGCTTCGTCGGCAGCTTCCAGCATGGCGCGCAGGCGCTGGCGAACGCCGATTTCGTGGACCGCGACAAACTCGCGACCGCGATGACCGGCTACAAGACCGAGTGGGCTTTCGCCAATGCCGGCGGCATGACCCAGTTCCTCGAAAATCGCGATAACTGGAAGCACGGCTTAAGCCTCGACGCGTTCAAACAATCGCCCGAGCTGCAGAACGAAGCTTTCAAACGCAACGCCGAGCGCGCCTACGATCGCGGCGTGTCCGAAGGCGTGCTGAAAGAAGGCGACCGCCCCGAAAAAATCGCCGGCTTTCTGAAGGTCGAACACGTGATGGGCTACGGCCACGCCAAGGCCGCCGCGAACGGCGAACGCGTGTTCCGCGCGCCCGACGGCACCAGCAATTACGACTACATGCACGACCTCACCCGCGACCGCGATGGCCTGGGCAAGTACATCGCTCAGGCGCGCGAGCAGTCGCAGGTCGCGCCGGCGAACGCGTCGCCCGCCAACATCGCACCGACGAACACCGCACCCAACAACCTCGCATCGACCGACACCACCGTCGCCGCGCCGCTGCTGAACAACCCGAACCATCGCGAATTCGAGCGTTTCCAGCGCGCCTACGACATGCTCGACACCGTGACGCCGTTCGCGAGCGACGCTCACCGCACCAACGCGGCGGGTTTCATCGCGATGAAGTCGATGGAGCAGGGCATGCAGATCGAAGGCATCTTGGAGAACAAACGCGGCGAGTTGTTCCCTATCCAAGATCTCGGCAAGGCCTACGAAAAGACCTTCAAGGTCGATCGCACCCAGGCCGAAGCCTTCCCGCTCGCCGAAGCGTCCAGACAAACCGACGACCTCGGCCGCAAGGCGGCCGTCACCCAGGACAACCCGCAGCAGGTGCGCGCGCACGCGATGTAAGCGCGTACGTTCTGCCGTTTGTCGTGTCCGATCGCGCCCATGCACGCGGCATGCGTGCGCGCACTGCGAACACCTTGCATGTCGATCGTTAAGGCGTTCGCTTCGCCGCAGCCTTCCATGACGGCGTTTGAGCCTGTTCGCGATTTTCGAAGCCTTGTTCGATCGCACACGCACGCGCCGATGTTCTGCGTCGGCTTGATCGCGTTTGTTCCGAGTCGGCTTGATCACGCTCCCTCCCTTTCGCGAAGCGAAGGGGAGGGCTAGGGTGGGGTTCGATGTGATCTCCCATCTTCAACCCCCTCCCGGCCTCCCCCTGCGCTGTGCGCAAGGGGAGGAGACGTCGCTCTACAGATTTCCGACAGGCTCCTAGCGGACGGCGTTTTCAATAGCTCACCGGCGTTCGATCGAATTCGCGGTTGTCGAACCCTTGTTCGATCGCACACGAACGCGCCGATGTTGTGACTCCGCTTGATCAAGTTTGTTGTGAGTCGGCTTGATCACGTTCCCTCCCTTTCGCGAAGCGAAGGGGAGGGCTAGCGTGGGGTTGGATGTGATCTCCCATCTTCAACCCCATCCCAGCCTCCCCCTGCGCTGTGCGCGAGAGGAGGAGATGTCGCTCTACAGATTTCCGACAAGCTCCTAGCGGACGGCGTTTTCAATAGCTCACCGGCGTTCGATCGAATTCGCGATTGTCGAACCCTTGTTCGATCGCACACAAAGGAGTCAATGTTGTGAGTCGGCTTGATCGCGTTCCCTCCCTTTCGCGAAGCGAAGGGGAGGGCTAGGGTGGGGTTCGATGTGATCTCTCATCTTCAACCCCCTCCCAGCCTCCCCCTTCGCTGTGCGCAAGGGGAGGAGACGTCGCTCCACAGATTCCCGACAGGCTCTCTAGCGGACGGCGTTTTAAATAGCTCATCGGCTTTCGATCGAAGCCACCAATCGCGACGCCGCGCGCTCGTAACGCGCTGGACAAATCCCCCGCCGCTGTCGCACAGTCGCCGCTGATCGTAGCGACAGGGGGTTGCGGCGGTGTGCTATTCGGCCAAGGTCTGGCGGGCCTATCAGGAATTCGTGCGCCGCTTCGGCGCCGTGATCGACATCCACGCTTTCGCGGCGCTTTATGCCGCCCGTGACGACGGCGCGAAGATCAAAACCACCAAAGCGATGGACGATGCCTTCCTGCGCGATGGCGCTCACGACACGCCCGAAGCGCGCGAACTATCCGATGGCATCGCCGAACGCATCGCCGCCTGGAACGCGCGACAGGCCGCCGAACTCGAACAACTGTTGTTCCGCCAACGCAAGCGCCTCGCCGATGCCGAACGCACGCTACGCACGCGCACCACGCAGAAAGCCCTGAACGATCGACGCATCGCCACCGATAAAACCGCGTGGGCGATGGGCAAACTCGCCGACCTGCGACGAACCGCGCCCGAAGAACGCGACCGCCGCATCTTCCCCGGCATGTACGCGCCGGTGATGGTGATGGAGCGGGGCAGACGCGTCATCAAACCCATGCGCTACCAATGCCGCCCCGCCGGCAAACCCGCCGCCTACGACACGAAATATCCCGGCACCTACAACGCCCGACGCGACAACCTCGAAGGCTTCTGGAAAGGCCAATTCGGCCGCACCCACGGCATCCTCGTCGCCGATGCTTTCTACGAAAACGTCAGCCGCCACAACGCCGAAGGCCGCGCGCTCGCCGACGGCGAAACCGAACAGAACGTCGTACTGGAATTCGAACCGCAACCGCGCCAGGACATGCTTATCGCCTGCGTGTACTCGCACTGGCGCAACGGCGACGAAGAACTCTGGTCGTTCGCCGCCATCACCGACGAACCCCCGCCCGAAATCGCCGCCGCCGGCCACGACCGCTGCATCGTGCCGATCAAGGAACAACACATCGACGCGTGGCTCGACCCGAACCCGAAACGACTCGATGCGTTGTATGCGATTTTGGATG
>Ga0209278_1001281_pt1 | contig 15633 bp, 14 predicted proteins | sample JI81BgreenDNA_FD_187504 | JGI IMG/M metagenome (GOLD analysis project Ga0209278, IMG submission 187504) | Wastewater effluent complex algal communities from Wisconsin, to seasonally profile nutrient transformation and Carbon sequestration -... | ecosystem: Engineered > WWTP > Effluent > Algae... | reverse complement strand
GCGCCGATCCCGCGCGCAAAGCCGGCTACCGTTGCGGGACGGGCTTCGTCATCGGTGCCGGCAACGAACAGCGTGCGTGCCGGATCCAGCCGGGACAGCAGCGGGCGACCGTCATAATCCTTCAGCGTGCCGGTGCTGGTGAATTCGGCGCGGCCCCACATGTGGTTGTAAAGCCCGGCCGCGAACGGCACCGGCAGGGCGTCGCGATAGGCGGCGATGGCGGTCGGCGGGCGTTTCTGGCGCACATGACGGGCATAGAAGGCATCGGTGGCGGCCTTGCAGGCGGCTTCGGGCGCCGCGCCGGGCGTGTCGCAGCGATCCAGAAGGTCGCGCACGTCGGGCGGCATCCCGGCCTTGAGCAGGGCGGCATCCTGCAACCAGATGGCGGTGGAAATCAAAGGCGATTGCAGCACCAGACTGGCGAGGGCGGCAGGGCGCCCGGCGCCATATTCCAGGCCCAGCGTCCCGCCCCAGCTGCCGCCCACGACATGCCAGCGGGCGATGCCGAAGTGGCTGCGGATGGCCTCGATCTCCGACAGGAAGCGCGGCACTGTCCAGTTGGCGGCATCCCCCGGCGTATCGGAACGCCCGCAATCGAGCTGGTCATAGAGGATGACCGCGCGTTCATCGGCCAGCGCGGTGGCGTTGAGCCAGCCCCAGTGCCCGCTGCCCGGCCCGCCGTGGATGAACAGAACCGGGGGGCGCCGCCCATCCAGCGCGCCATTCACGCGCACATGGATGCGCCCGCCTGCCACCTTCACCATCGCTTCGCGGTCGGGGGCGACGCGGATGCCGGCGGCGGTGGCGCCTTCGGCCATCGGCTGCGCGGCCAGCCGGGCGGGCACCAGGCTGGCAAGCCCGCCGGCCAGAAGCGTGCGCCGCGCCATCACGCCGCTGGGTCCGATTTGCGCCGGAAGCCGGCAGGATCGAGGTGCATGTCGATATCCGGATAATGGCATTCGTCCACGTCCTGCCGGTCGGTGCCGATGGCAAGGAAGCGACAGGGCAGCGCGGACCGGTTCTGCAGATGATGGCCGTTGGCGACACCGGCCGGGAAGCAGGCAATGTCGCCGGGCTTCAGCACCGTTTCGCCATCGTCTTCCACCAGCACGGCCTCGCCCTCCAGCAGCACCAGCATCTCGTCCTCATGGCTGTGCCAGTGGCGCTGGCTGGACCAGGCCCCCGGCGCCAGCGTGACAAGATTGGCGCCAAACTGGGTGAGCCCTCCGGCGGCCGCCACGGCCTGCCAGCGTCGTCCCGCCACCGGCAGGTGATGGGGCGGCAGATAATGGGATCCGGCGTTCACCGGCAGGCTTGTGCAGTCGATCTTCGGCATCAGCGCCGTTCAAGCACAACCGGCAGCGTGCGGAAACCATGCACGAAACATTGCGCCACGCAGGTGGCCTCGCCGATCTGGCGCGGGAACAGCCGGCGGGCCAGCAGTTCCTCGATCAGGATCGAAACTTGCAATTCCGCCAGCCGTGCCCCCACGCAGCGGTGGACGCCGAAGCCGAACGACAGGTGCCGCCGGGCATTGGCGCGGCTCACATCGAAGCGTTCGGCATCCGGGAACACGTCCTCATCGCGGTTGCCGCTGATGTACCAGACAACGATCTTGTCGCCCTTCTTCACCGGCACGCCGGCGATATCGGCATCGGCCACCGCCGTGCGCCGCATGTGGGACAAGGGCGTCTGCCAGCGGATGACTTCCGAGACCGCGTTGCCGATCAGCGCCGGATCGGCTTCCAGCCTGGCCCATTCGCCATCGAAGCGATTGAACGCTTCCACCAGGCCCGACATCGAATTGCGCGTGGTGTCGTTGCCGCCCACGATCAGCAGGATGTAATTGCCGGTGCGTTCCTGGAACGGCATGTCGCCCATGGCGTCGCTGTGGGCCATGGCGCTGATCAGATCGTCACCCGGCGGCTGCGCCTTGCGCTGCGCCATCAGTTCATCCAGCGCATGCGTCATGTCCAGAAGATGCTGGTGACGAATGAGGTTGGTATCCGGGTTGAGCGCTGCCTCGATGTCGCCACCCCAATCCGACCACAAGGTGAGATCGCGGCGCTTTTCCCAAGGGTAATCGAACAATATGGCCAGCATGCCGGTGGTCAGCTCGATGGACACGCGGTCCACCCAGTCGAACGCCTCGCCAACGGGAAGGCCATCGAGCAGTTCGCAGGTGCGCTTGCGCACCTCGGTGGCCATGCGGGCGATCTGCGATGGCCCGAATGCGGGCGCCACCACGCGGCGCTGTTCGCCGTGGCGCGGCCGGTCCATGGCGATGAACTGCGGCAGGTTGAATTCGCCGAACAGGTCCACGATGGTGATGCCGCCAAATTCGTGGCTGCTGGAGAAAATGTCCGGTCGCGCTTCCACCGCCATGATGTCGGCGTGGCGCGTCACCGACCAATAGGGGCCAAACGGGCTGTTGGCCTGGAAATGCACCGGCGCCTCGGCCCGCAGCCGGGCAAACACCGGCCGCCAGCTATCGTTGGCGTAAAGCGTAGCATCAGACGCATCGATGGCAGAAAGGGGCACATCAACCCCGAACGGTGCGAGCGTGGCCATATCATCCTCCCCATTTTTCGTGCCGCTTTCTGCGGTCATTTCGGCGATGCTAACCCGAACATCCGCCAACCGCGAGTCCCGATCATGGCCATCCCGTCCCACGCCAATGTCGATACCGGCATCGATCCCACCCGCGATCAGGTGCGCGCGCTGCGGGATCATGGCCGCGATGGCCCGGTGGTGATGATGAACCTGCTGAAATTCCGGGCGACGGCGCATTATCCGCCAGAGGCTGGATTGCCGCCCTGTTCGGGACGTGAGGCCTATGATCGCTATCAACACGCCTTCACTGTCGCGGTGGGGGGCATCAGCCAGGCCGAGGTGATCTATGATGGCCCGTGCGAGCAGGTCTTTATCGGCCAGGCCGGCACGGAGGCGACCGATTGGGACAAGTTGCTGTTGGTGCGCTACCCCAGCCGGCAGCATTTCCTGGCGATGATGGCCGACGAAGCCTATCGGGACGCGCTCGTCCACCGCTATGCCGGGCTGGAGCGTACCGTGCTCATCCAGTGCGGCGGCTGATACTCGCCACCTTGACAGGCTTTCATGTCGCGCCTGTTGCACCGCAGCGCCGGCGCGCTATGTAGGGCGCCAACAGGAAATGACGCGCGCCTTTCCGCAACCGGAAAAGCCAAGGGGGATCAATGGCCTCACGCCCGACAGTGCAGCCGCCCGGTATGTCCGGTGGGCGCCCGCTTTCGCCGCACCTCACCATCTGGAAATGGCGGGTGCACATGGCGGTGTCGATCGTGCACCGTGTCACCGGCCATGCGCTGGCGTTCGGCGCCGTGCTGATCTTCGCCTGGTGGCTGGCGGCACTGGCCAGCGGGCCGGCCTATTATCGCTTCTTCCTCGATCTCGTGCTGTCACCGGCCGGTGCGGTTGTTGGCATCGGCCTTACGTGGGCGGTGTTCCAGCACATGGGCAGCGGCATCCGCCACTTCATCATGGATACCGGCGAGGGCTTTGATCTGGCCACGTCGCGCCGCATGGCGCAGGCCACGTTCGCCTTCTCCATCCTGGCCACCGCAGGCGTGTGGGCCTGGATCCTGCTGGGAGGCTATTGAGATGGGGAACGGAACGCCGATTGGCCGCGTCCGCGGAGGTACACCGATTGGCCGCGTCCGCGGCTTGGGCGCCGGTGGCGGCGCCGTGGTGCATCACTGGTGGTTGCAGCGCGTCACCGCGGTGGGCAGCCTGATCCTGGTGCTGTGGTTCATCTTCAGCCTGGTGCGGCTGCCGGCCCTGGATTACGCCAGCACCGTGATGTGGGTGCGCCAGCCGATTGTCGCGGTGCCGTTGTGCCTGCTGATCGTTTCGGTGTTCTGGCACTTCCGGCTGGGCGTGCAGGTGATGCTGGAAGATTATCTCCATGGGTCAAAGCGCGTCATCGCCATGCTGGCGCTGAATTTCTACACCTTTGCCCTTGCGGCCCTGGCGCTGTTCTCGGTGCTCAAGGTCGCGCTGTCTGCCGGTTGATTGGAAGCCCACGTGACGCAAGCCTATCAGATCATCGATCATGTCTATGACGCCGTTGTTGTCGGCGCGGGCGGTTCCGGCCTGCGCGCGGCCATGGGCATCGCCGAAGCCGGCCTGAAAACCGCCTGCATCACCAAGGTGTTCCCCACCCGCAGCCACACGGTGGCGGCGCAGGGCGGCATTGCCGCCGCACTGGGCAACATGGGGCCGGATCACTGGACCTGGCACATGTATGACACGGTGAAGGGCAGCGACTGGCTGGGCGATCAGGACGCCATCGAATATCTCTGCCGTGAGGCGCCGGCGGCCGTGTACGAGCTCGAACATTTCGGCGTGCCGTTCAGCCGCACCGAAGCGGGGCGGATCTATCAGCGCCCGTTCGGCGGCATGATGCAGAATATGGGCAACGGCCCGCCGGCGCAGCGCACCTGCGCCGCGGCAGACCGCACCGGCCACGCCATGCTGCACGCGCTCTATCAGCAGAGCCTGAAGTACAGCACCGATTTCTACATCGAATATTTCGCCATCGATCTGATCATGCAGGATGGTGAGTGCAAGGGCGTCATCGCGCTCAACATGGAAGATGGCAGCATCCACCGCTTCCGCAGCCACCAGACGGTGCTGGCCACCGGCGGTTATGGCCGCTGCTATTTCTCCGCCACCTCTGCCCACACCTCGACGGGTGACGGCGGCGGCATGGCGATCCGTGCCGGCGTTGCCATGCAGGACATGGAGTTCGTGCAATTCCACCCCACCGGCATCTATGGCGCCGGCGTGCTGATCACCGAAGGCGCGCGCGGGGAGGGTGGCTATCTCACCAATTCGGCCGGCGAGCGCTTCATGGAACGCTATGCGCCGTCCGCCAAGGATCTCGCTTCACGTGACGTGGTGTCCCGTTCGATGGCGATGGAAATCCGCGAAGGCCGCGGCGTGGGCGCCGAGGGCGACCATATCCACCTGCACCTCAACCACATCGATCCCGCCGTCCTGGCCCAGCGCCTGCCGGGCATTTCGGAAACCGCCAAGGTGTTCGCCGGGGTGGACGTGACCAAGGCGCCGATCCCCGTGGTGCCCACCGTTCACTACAACATGGGCGGCATCCCGACGAACTATCATGGCGAGGTCGTCACCCTGAAGGATGGCAATCCCGATCAGGTGGTGCCCGGGCTGTTTGCGGTGGGCGAAGCCGCCTGCGTTTCGGTGCACGGCGCCAACCGCCTCGGCTCCAACAGCCTGATCGATCTGGTGGTGTTCGGCCGCGCTGCGGCACACCGGGTGGCCGCCATCCAGAAATCCGGCGAGGCCCACCGGCCGCTGCCGAAGGACAATGCCGATTTCGCGCTGGGCCGCCTTGATGGCTTCCGCCACGCCAAGGGTGGCTCCACCACCGCCGAAATCCGCCTTGCCATGCAGAAGACGATGCAGGCCAATGCCGGCGTGTTCCGCACCAGCGAAATCCTGGACGAAGGCGTGCGCAAGATCGACGCCGTCTATCAGCGCATGGCCGATATCGGCACCGCCGATCGCTCGATGGTGTTCAACACCGATCTGATCGAGACGCTGGAACTGGACAACATGATCGGCCAGGCGGTGCTCACCATGCACATGGCGCAAAGCCGCCACGAAAGCCGCGGCGCCCACATGCACGAGGATTTCCCCAACCGCGACGACGATCAGTGGATGGTGCACAGCCTGGGCTGGTTCCGCGATGGCGCGGTGGAACTCGCCAAGCGCCCAGTGCACACCTACACGTTGTCGGACGAGATCGACTATATCAAGCCCAAGGCGCGGACGTACTGATGTCTATTGGCTCTGCGATGCTGCTTGACGTGGTCCTGCATCCAAGAGTGCAGGACCTCGCGGTTAAGGCGTTTGATGGTGTTTATTCTCGCATCTTCAAAGAGAGCGAGCCTTCTGAGACTGCTCTATTGGGTGAGCGGACGGCAGTCATGTCCCCTGCAGAGGCGGCGTTGAACGATCGTCTCACCGACATCGAATTGCGCCTTTCGAGGCTGCCCTCGGATCACGAAATGGCTCAGGCCTTTTCGGCCATGCAGGCGCAGATCAGGCAGGGCCAGCAGCGCACGTTGCTGGTGCTGACTGTGCTGGGCTTCTTCAATGCTGGCTTGATCGTGGCGCTGATTTTTGCAGTGAGATATTGATATGGCTGAGTTCTCCCTCCCGCCCAACAGCGTCATCAAGGCGACCGGCAAGTCTTATCCGGCGCCGGCGGGTGCGTCGCGGACCAAGAGTTTCAAGGTCTATCGCTGGAACCCGGATGACGGGGAAAATCCGCGCTATGACATCTACAGCCTTGACCTCGACGCCACCGGGCCGATGGTGCTGGACGCGCTGATCAAGATCAAGAACGAGGTGGACCCCACGCTCACCTTCCGCCGGTCGTGCCGGGAAGGCATTTGCGGGTCCTGCTCCATGAACATCGATGGCAGCAACACGCTGGCCTGCACCAAGCCGATCGACGAGGTGAAGGGCGAGGTGGTGATCACGCCGCTGCCGCACATGGAGGTGATCAAGGACCTGGTCCCTGATTTCAAGCATTTCTATGCCCAGTATGCGAGCATCAAGCCCTGGCTGCAGACCGTCACCCCGGCGCCGTCCGGCGAGGAGCGCATCCAGTCCCCGCAGGAGCGCGAGAAGCTCGATGGGCTGTATGAGTGCATCCTGTGCGCCTGCTGCTCCACGGCCTGCCCGTCATACTGGTGGAACAGCGACAAGTTCCTGGGCCCGGCCATTCTGCTGCAGGCCTATCGCTGGCTGGCCGACAGCCGCGACGAGATGACCGGCGAGCGCCTGGATGCGCTGGAAGATCCGTTCCGCGTCTATCGCTGCCACACGATCATGAACTGTTCCAACGTCTGCCCCAAGGGCCTCAACCCGGCCAAGGCGATTGCGGAAATCAAGCTGATGATGCTGGAGCGAGCGGGCTGAATCGCAGCGCTTGCCAAGCGCGCGGGCCGCGCGCCGACAGGCGCAAGATCGGCCGGGCGGTTCGGCGCGCGCACTTGCGCGCCGAACCGCTTCGACGTCAGCCGCGGCTTTGCCGCGGCCTCTTTGTCGGCCCTCTCGAACCACCCGCAACCTTGCAGCGCAGCATGACCTCTGATAGCAAGCCATGTGCCTGCCGGTCGTATATGCGGGCACAGGGGTGAGGGTGTGGGCTGAGCCATGGCGTTTTCGATGATCAGCCGGTGCGGGGCGCCGGAACGCGCAGCCGGGCGCAACTGAGATGGCGACGGCGTTCGATCCCGCCCTGTTGCCGCCCAGCGCGCAGCGCACCGTGTGGCGCGCGCGCGCCAAACGCGTTCTGCCGCAATATTTCCGGTCCGAATATCACCCGTTGTGGCCGCTGGCGAAGATCGCCTTTTTCCTGACCGGGGTGGTGCTGGCGATGTTCACCGGCCTGTTCGTGGCCTTGGGCGGAACGCTGGCACTGAAGTTCGTCGGCTTCCCCATTGGCATCTTTATCGTGCTGATCATCTGGTTGCTGCCCGATGTCGACAGGCCGGCCAACCCGCCATTCTGGAAGCTGTTCACCGCCTATCTCACGCTTGCCGTGGTGTGGCCTGCCTATATCGCCGTCGTCATTCCCGGCCTGCCATGGCTGACCCCGCCGCGCATCGTGTTTGCCCTGCTCATCCTGGTGATGATGGCGCATCTGCCGCAATATGCGCAAAGCCGGGCGCGGGTGTGGAACCTGCTCGCGTTTGATACCGTCGCATTTCGGCTTTATGCCGGTTTCCTGCTGATCGCCGTGGCGCTGATCCCGTTTTCGAAATCGCCCGTCGAAACCTTGTCGAGCACGCTCCTGCAGGAAACCTTCAGCCTGGCGCCGGTTGTGGCGACAGCGTGGATTGCTCACGATCCGGAACGTGTGGCCCGGATCTGGCGGCTGCTGCTGCTGTGCTGCATCGGCGTGCTGCTGGTGGCCGTTCTGGAAAACTGGATGCAGTCGCCGCCTTGGGCCAACTATATTCCGAGCTTCATGCAGATTGATCCCAATGTGCTGGAACTTATTCTGTCTCCGCAATCACGCGCCGGCGACTGGCGCTACCGCGTGCGGTCGGTGTTCCCGGTTGTGCTGTATTACACCCAGTATCTCAACCTGATGATTCCGCTGTTCCTCTATGCCTTGGTGCGCATGCGCGGCAGGAAGATGCTGCTGGTGCCGCCGTTGCTGCTGCTGCTACTGCATTCGGTGTGGTTCGCCAACGCGCGCACGGCCTTCATTCCGTTCTTCCTGTCTGCCTTTGCGATTGCCGCGCTCGTCATTACCCGCGAAATCTTTTTCCGCGGGCGTCGGGATACTTTCAAGACCAGCCTGCTGGTTGGCGGGGTGTTGTTGGCCGTTTTGCTGCTGGGGGGCGCCTTGGCCAGCAGTCACCGCCTGAAGATGTATACATTTGGTGGCGGTCAGCACACAGCCAGCAACGAAACGCGTGACCAGCAATGGGACAACGCAGTTCGCCAGATCAAGAAGAACCCGATCGGGGTGGGGATCGGCAATTCTCCGGAACTCGTTGGTACCTTCAGTTCGAAGACGCCGTTCCCCGTTGTGGACAGTTTGTGGATCAACATGCTGGTTGACGTTGGTATCGTTGGCTTCGCACTGTTCTTTGGGTTTTTCTTGCGCTCGGCTTGGATCGGCGTGAAGACCTTCATGCGATCCGATGGCGAGCTTGAAGACATGGCCGGGATCATGGCCATCAGTTTGGGGAACTTCGTGATCTCCGCCTATGTCATCAGTCATGCGCGCATGAACTACCTCGCCATCGTCATGGCGGTTTGCATTTTCACCCTGGCGCGACGGCAGCAGGAACGGCTTGGGCTTGCCGCGCAACCGGAACAGCCAGCGCTGCCTGCTGCTGGCACGGCGCTGGCGACGCGCTGACATGGCCGTGCCGGCAGCCCGCCCACTGGACGGCATTCGGGCCACGCGCTAACCCGCCGGCATGGCACGCGAACTGATCACCGATGGCCCCAATGCGGGCTGGACCTGCTGGCGCCGCGATCCGGATGGGCGCTTTGCCTCCACGCTGGGCGACTTCTATTTCCGCGAAGGCCCGCGCGGGGTGGAATGCCGCATGGAAACCGCGCGCAAGCATTCCAATGGCCTTGGCTATCTGCACGGCGGTTTCATCATGTCGTTCATCGACATGGCGATGTTCGCCTTCATCTTCCGCCAGCTGGAAAACTCGGCCGCCGTCACCTTGAGCTGCGCCACGGATTTCCTGTCGGCCGGGATCGTTGGCAAGCCGATCGAGGCGCATGGCGAAATCCTGAAGGAAACCGGCAAGATGCTGTTCGTGCGCGGGCTGGTGACGCAGGATGGCGTCAACCTGGCCAGCTTCACCGGCACGATGCGCAAGGTGCCGCGCGTCGCCCGGCCCGATGGCGAGGGCCACGCAGCGCGCCCCGGCGAGACGCAGGTTGACTGATCTGCTGGCCCGCTATCGGCACTTGCTGGCGGCGGGCGAACTGAAACCCGATCCGGCGCAGGAAGCGGTTGCACAACGGCTGGCAGGGCTTGAAGCCGCCCTGGCGCGGCCGGCGCCGCAGCCCGGCCTGCTTGGCCGGCTGCTTGGGCGGGTGCCACCGCCGGCTGCCAAGGGGCTCTATATCTGGGGCGGGGTGGGGCGCGGCAAGTCCATGCTGATGGACCTGTTCTTTGCCGCCTCCACCGTCAGCCCCAAGCGCCGCGCGCACTTCCACGAATTCATGGCCGAGGTGCACGGCGCCATCCATGCTCGCCGCCAGGCCGGCGATGCCGATCCGCTGATCAGCGTGGCCGATACGATTGCCGCCAGCGCCCGCCTGTTGTGCTTCGACGAGATGCAGGTGAAGGATATCGCGGATGCGGCCATCCTCTCCCGCCTGTTCACCGCCTTGCTGGAACGTGGCGTGACCGTGGTGACCACCAGCAACCGGCCCCCGCGCGATCTCTACAAGGACGGCCTCAACCGCCACCTGTTCCTGCCCTTCATCGATCTCATGGAGGCGAAGCTGGATGTGGTGACGCTGGACGGCCCCACCGATTATCGCCTCGCCCGCCTCGCCGGCACGCAGACCTGGCATGTGCCCAACGGCCCGGAAGCCACCGCCGCGCTGTCGGCGGCTTTCTTCCGGATGACGGATTATCCGCCGGAAGACCGCGCCCATGTGCCCACCGCCGAACTCGAACTGCCGGGCGGGCGCACGCTGCACGTGCCCAAATCGCTGAAGGGCGTCGCGGTGTTCAGCTTTGCCCGCCTGTGCCGGCAGCCGCTGGGCGCGGCGGATTATCTGGCCATCGCGCGCCATTATCACACTGTCTTCATCGTCGGCATTCCGGTGCTGGGGCCAGAGAACCGCAACGAGGCGATCCGCTTCATCCACCTGATCGACGCTCTGTACGAACAGAAGGTGAAGCTGGTGGCGGCGGCAGATGCGCAGCCTGAAAAACTCTATGTCGCCGGCGATTCCAGCTTCGAATTCGAACGCACCGTCAGCCGGCTGATGGAGATGCAGTCGGCGGATTATCTGGCGCTGGGCCACGGTGATTAAAACCGCCTCCCAGTTTTGCCCGGATACGGGTTTGCTGCAGTTGCACACAACGCCATGGCGCTCTATCCAGCCTGCGACATTCTGACCGACTCATCTGACGGAGACGACCCCCATGGCTCGCAAGAAGATCGCGCTGATTGGCGCCGGCAACATCGGCGGCACGCTCGCCCATCTCGCGGCGCAGAAGGCGCTTGGCGACATCGTGCTGTTCGACGTGGTGGAAGGTGTGCCGCAGGGCAAGGCGCTCGATCTGGCCCAGTGCGCGCCGGTTGAGGGCTTTGATGTCAACCTGAAGGGCAGCAACGATTATGCGGATATCGCCGATAGCGACGTGATCATCGTGACCGCCGGTGTCGCCCGCAAGCCGGGCATGAGCCGTGATGACCTGCTGGGCATCAACCTGAAGGTGATGAAGGCCGTGGGCGAGGGCATCAAGAACCACGCGCCGGGCGCCTTCGTGATCTGCATCACCAACCCGCTCGATGCCATGGTGTGGGCGCTGCGCGAGTTCTCTGGCCTGCCGCACCACATGGTGTGCGGCATGGCCGGCGTGCTGGATTCGGCGCGTTTCCGCCATTTCCTGGCCGACGAATTCAAGGTGAGCGTGAAGGATGTGAACGCCTTCGTGCTGGGCGGCCATGGCGATACCATGGTGCCGGTGATCGAATATTCCACCGTGGCCGGCATTCCGGTGCCCGATCTGATCAAGATGGGCTGGTCCACGCAGGAGCGGATCGACGCCATCGTGCAGCGCACGCGGTCGGGCGGCGGCGAGATCGTGGCCCTCTTGAAGACCGGCAGCGCCTATTATGCGCCCGCCACCAGCGCCATCGAGATGGCGCAGGCCTATCTGGGCGACCAGAAGCGTCTGCTGCCCTGCGCGGTGAACCTGACCGGCCAGTACGGCGTGAGCGATCTTTATGTCGGCGTGCCGGTGATCCTGGGCGCTGGCGGCGTGGAGCGCATCGTCGAGATCGAATTGTCGCAGGCGGCGAAAGAGAATTTCCAGGTCAGCGTTGATGCGGTGAAAGAATTGCTGGCGGCATGCCGGGCGATCGATCCGTCGCTGGCGTGATGTGCCGAACCAGCAGGCAGTATCCGAGGGGTAGGGGTTTCGAATGAACATCCACGAGTATCAGGCCAAGGAACTGCTGGCCAAGTTCGGCGTTCCGGCGCCGGCCGGCCATGCCGCGATGAGCGTTGAGGACGCCGTGGCGGCTGCCGCCAAGCTGCCGGGCCCGCTGTATGTGGTGAAGGCGCAGATCCACGCCGGCGGCCGCGGCAAGGGCAAGTTCAAGGAATTGCCCCCCGAGGCCAAGGGCGGCGTGCGGTTGGCCAAGACCGCCGACGAGGTGCGTGCCCATGCCGCAGACATGCTGGGCAACACGCTGGTGACGATCCAGACCGGTGCGGCCGGCAAGCAGGTCAACCGCCTCTATGTGACTGATGGCGTGGATATCGAGAAGGAATTCTATCTCGCGATGCTGGTCGATCGTGCCACCGGGCGCATCGCCATCGTCGCCAGCACCGAAGGCGGCATGGATATCGAGGAGGTGGCCCACCACCACCCGGAAAAGATCCACACCATCACCATCGATCCGGCCACCGGCGTGATGCCGCACCATGGCCGCGCCGTGGCGGCTGCACTGGGGCTTTCGGGCGATCTGGCCAAGCAGGCCGAGAATATCACGCTGAAGCTTTATGATGCCTTCGTTGGCACTGATGCCAGCCAGATGGAGATCAACCCGCTGGCCATCACCGGCACGGGTGCGCTGATGGTGCTGGACGCCAAGGTCGGCTTTGACAGCAATGCCATGTATCGCCATCCCGATCTCGTCGCCCTGCGCGATCTGACCGAGGAAGACCCGGCGGAAGTGGAAGCCAGCAAGTATGATCTCGCCTTCATCAAGCTGGATGGCAACATCGGCTGCCTGGTGAACGGTGCCGGCCTGGCCATGGCCACCATGGACATCATCAAGCTTAATGGTGCTGAACCGGCCAACTTCCTTGATGTTGGCGGCGGCGCGTCGAAGGAAAAGGTGACGGCGGCGTTCAAGTTGATCCTGCAGGATCCGGCGGTGAAGGGCATCCTTGTCAACATTTTCGGCGGCATCATGCGCTGTGACATCATCGCGGAAGGCATCATCGCCGCGGCCAAGGAGGTAAGCCTTGCCGTGCCGCTGGTGGTGCGTCTGGAAGGCACCAACGTCGAACTCGGCAAGCAGATCCTCGCGGGCTCGGGCCTGCCGATCGTGTCGGCCGACAATCTGGGTGATGCGGCGGCCAAGATCGTCGCCGAAGTGAAGAAGGCCGCGTAATGAGCATCCTGGTCAACAGCAACACCCGCGTCATCACGCAGGGCTTCACCGGCAAGCAGGGCACGTTCCATTCGGAACAGGCCATTGCCTATGGCACCAAGCTTGTCGGCGGCACCGCGCCGGGCAAGGGCGGTTCCACGCACCTTGGCCTGCCGGTGTTCGATACCGTGGCGCAGGCGCGTGAAGCCACCGGCGCTGATGCGTCGGTCGTCTATGTGCCGCCGCCCGGCGCTGCCGATGCCATCTGCGAAGCCATCGCCGCCGAAATCCCGCTGGTTGTCTGCATCACCGAAGGCATTCCGGTGCTGGACATGGTGCGCGTCAAGCGCGCCCTGCAAGGCAGCAAGACGCGCCTGATCGGCCCGAACTGCCCCGGCGTGCTGACGCCCGGCGAGTGCAAGATCGGCATCATGCCGGGCAACATCTTCCGCAAGGGCAGCGTGGGCGTCGTTTCCCGCTCCGGCACACTCACCTATGAAGCCGTGCACCAGACCACCAATGTGGGCCTGGGCCAGACGACCGCGGTGGGCATCGGTGGCGATCCGGTGAACGGCACCAACTTCATCGACGTGCTGGAGTTGTTCCTGGCTGATGAGGCCACGCAATCGATCATCATGATCGGCGAAATCGGCGGCGATGCCGAGGAACAGGCCGCCCAGTTCCTGATCGACGAGGCCAAGCGCGGTCGCAAGAAGCCGATGGTGGGCTTCATCGCCGGCCGCACCGCCCCTCCCGGTCGGCGCATGGGCCATGCCGGCGCCATCGTGTCGGGCGGCAAGGGCGATGCCGAAAGCAAGATCGCGGCGATGGAAGCCGCTGGCATCCGCGTGTCGCCGTCACCGTCGCTGCTGGGTGAAACGCTGGTCGAGGTGTTGAAGGGCTGAGGCCGGTTCGGCAGATGCGCTGAAACCATGTCGCCCTTGAAGCATGTCGCCTTTGCATGGGCGACATGCGACAGTTTGTCATGACACGGCCACCATGTGCCGTTAAACATGGCACGATTGATGATCTGAGGATTGTTCCGATGGACACCGAAGCCCTGCTGCCCGGCCCCGAGGATCGGCCGGTGCCGAGTTGGGCCCGCCCGAACTGGCCGATCCTGCCGGGCGACGATCTCACGCGCGGTCTGGATGCCAGCGGCATGTTTGCCGAAAGCGTCAGCAAGGTTGCCGGTCGCGCCGCCGCCGCCGCTGCCGCCGCCGGTGCCAGCCCGGAAGTGATTGCCCGGGCGGCGCAGGATTCGATCAACGCCATGATGCTGATCCGCACCTATCGCGTGCGCGGGCATCTGGCCGCCAATCTCGATCCGCTCGGTCTTGCCACCCGCGATCTGCCGGCCGATCTCACGCCGGGCTGGCATGGTTTTGGTGAAGCCGATCTTGATCGGCCGGTGCATGTCGGCGGTGCGCTGGGCCTGCAGACGGCCACCATCCGCGAACTGGTCTCCATCCTGCAGCGCAACTATTGCGGCAGTGTCGGCCTTGAATACATGCACATCAACGATGTGGAGGAACGCCGCTTCCTGCAGGAGAAGTTCGAGGGTCGCGACAAGGAAATCCACTTCACCGCCAATGGCAAGCGCGCCATTCTGAACAAGCTGGTGGAAGCCGAGCAGTACGAGAAGTTCCTGGGCCGCAAATATGTCGGCACCAAGCGCTTTGGCCTTGATGGCGGCGAGGCGATGATTCCGGCGATGGAATCGATCATCAAGGTGGGGGGTGCGTTGGGCATCACCGAAATCGTGTTCGGCATGCCGCACCGCGGCCGGCTGAACATGCTGGCCAACCTGATGCAGAAGCCGTTCCGCACCATCTTCCACGAATTTGCCGGCGGTTCTGCCAACCCCGATGATGTCGGCGGTTCGGGTGACGTGAAATATCACCTTGGCACCAGCACCGATCGCGAGTTCGATGGCAACAAGGTGCACCTGTCGCTGGTGCCCAACCCGTCGCACCTCGAAGCCGTGAACCCAGTGGTGCTGGGCAAGGTGCGTTCCATCCAGACGATGATCGGCGACAGCGCGCGCAAGCAGGTGCTGCCGATCCTCCTGCACGGCGATGCCGCCTTTGCCGGGCAGGGCATCGTGGCCGAATGTCTCGGTTTTTCCGGCCTCAACGGCTACAACACCGGCGGCACCATCCATTTCATCGTCAACAACCAGGTGGGCTTCACCACCAGCCCGCAGTTCGCGCGCTCCTCACCCTATCCCTCCGATGTGGCCAAGATGGTGCAGGCGCCGATCTTCCACGTGAACGGCGATGATCCCGAAGCCGTCACCTTTGCCACCAAGGTGGCCACCGAATTCCGCCAGCGCTTCGGCCGCGACGTGGTGATCGACATGTGGTGCTATCGCCGCTTTGGTCACAACGAAAGCGACGAGCCCAGCTTCACCCAGCCGCAGATGTATGCCGCCATCGCCAGGAAGCGCCCGGTGAGCGAGTTGTACGCCGAGCGCCTGATCGGCGAAGGCGTGCTTTCTGATGCCGAGTTCAAGGCGATGATCGACGGTTACGTGTCGATGCTGGAAGACGAGTTCGAGGCCGCCGCCAGCTTCATCGCCAATGAAGCCGACTGGTTCGGCGGTCGTTGGGCCGGGCTGGGCAAGCCCAAGGAAGCCATCAACAGCCGCCGCGCCGCGATGACCGGCGTTTCCAATGCCGAACTGAACGAACTGGGCAAGCAGCTCACCACGGTGCCCGAAGGC
>Ga0209278_1001280_pt1 | contig 15633 bp, 15 predicted proteins | sample JI81BgreenDNA_FD_187504 | JGI IMG/M metagenome (GOLD analysis project Ga0209278, IMG submission 187504) | Wastewater effluent complex algal communities from Wisconsin, to seasonally profile nutrient transformation and Carbon sequestration -... | ecosystem: Engineered > WWTP > Effluent > Algae... | reverse complement strand
TCGCGGTCTGCCCGATGCGCTTGATCTGCTGGTGGTGTGCGGCGAGGCCGGCATTGGCCTCGAACTGGCGCTGGAACGGGTGGCAAGCGAGCTCAAGGGCGTGCACCCCGAATTGGCCACCGAACTGGGTGTCACCGTCTCTGAAATGCGGCTGCTGGCCGACCGGTTACAGGGCCTGACCAACATGGGCGACCGGGTGCGGCTCGCTTCGGTGCGCACAATCGCCTCCACCCTGTCGCAGACCATGCGCTATGGCACGCCGCTGGGCCGGGCGCTGCGCACGATGACGGCCGATTTCCGCCTCGCCCGCCAGATGAAGATGGAAGAGACGGCCGCCCGCCTGCCGGTGATCATCACCCTGCCGATGATCATGTTCATCCTGCCGTCAACCGCGCTGGTGGTGGCTGGGCCGGCGTTCCTGCAACTGATCGATGCTCTGCGGAGACTGGCATAATGCGCACCTTTTTGCTGGCCCTTTCCGCCGTCCTGCTGGCCGCAGCGGCACCTGCGCCCGAGCGGTCTGTGCTTTCCGGCGCGATGGCGCGGGCAGCGGCGCGTGCCGGCCAATGGCAAGCGGCGGCGCGGCTGTGGCGGGACCAGACACTGGTGCAACCGGCCAGCGGCGAGGCCTGGGCCGGGCTGGGCCAGGCGTTGCTTGAAGAAGGCGAGCCCGGCGATGCCGCCATCGCCCTAGAACGCGCCGCGCAGCTGCTGCCAGGTGATGCCGGCCTGTGGCTGCCGCGCGGACGGGCGGCGCTGGCCCTGGGCGATCACGCATTGGCGCGGGCGGCCTTTGCCGCCTACACCATGTCGCGGCCCGGCGATGCGCGCGGCTGGACCGGGCTGGGCGTGGCGCTCGATCTGGCAGGCGCGCATGGCGAGGCGCAATTGGCCTATGGCCGCGCGCTGGCGGTCGATCCGCTCAACCGGGCTGCGCGGCACAATCTTGCGCTTTCGCAGGAGCTAGTGGCGAAAGGTCCACCATGAGGGGGCACCGCTGGCAGCACCAATGGAATCGGGGGGCGGTCGCGCTGGAAGCGGCCTTCTGCCTGCCGCCGCTGGTACTCATCCTGATCCTGGCGGTGGATACGGCCTGGATCTCGCTGGTGCAGCACCAGGTTAGCCATGCCGCCCGCCTGGCATCGCGCTATGGCATCACCGGACGGGCTGATGCCGTGGCCGATGGCACGGCGCGCGTGGCTCTGTGCCCCGGTGCCGGCGCATCCGGTGCCAACCCACGCGTGGACCGCATCCGCGCCATCATCGCCGCCGAGGCCTCCGGCCTGCTCAGCCTTGCTGATCTGTGCCTGGGCCTAGGCAGCTATGCCGGCTATCAGGCGATCGGCCGGCCCGAACCGTTGGCCGATATCAACGGAAATGGCCGCCATGATGCCGGCGAGGCCTTTACTGATATCAACGGCAACGGCACTTGGGATGCCGATCAGGCAGTGCCGACACCGGGAGGCGGCGACCAGATTGCTGTCTACACCCTGCGTTATACCGCTCACCCGCCGGTAGGCCTGACGCCGGGGCTGGACGGCGATATTCCTATCGAAACCCGTGTGGTGGTGCGCAATGAGCCGTTCTAGGCAACGCCGGTTTCGCGGCGGCGGGGCCGCGCTGGAATTTGCCCTCGTGCTGCCGCTTCTGCTCGGCTTCGTGCTGGCCGGGCTCGATCTCGCCAGCTTCGTGGCCCAGGTACAGCGCGCGTCGGCAGCGGCGGCAGCAGCGGCGGATCTTGCCACCCAGATCGACAAGTTCAGCCCTGAAACCGACATGACCAGGATCGTCACCGGCCGAGAGCTTGCCGTGCTAGCGCTGGCCGCCACCGAGGCTGCGCATCCGCAGCCGTTGTTGGCCGATGGCGCCATCATCGTCACCAGCATGGCCAACACAGGCAATGGCGCGGCCATTGCCTGGCAGCGGCGCTGGGGCCGGCCGGAACTGGCCAGCCAGATCGGCGCCGGCAATACCGGCGGGATCAGCGTGGCGTCCGGAGAAGGGGTGATTTTTGCAGAAGCGATCTGCATGATCCGGCCCTGGCTGTTCAGCGGCGGACTGCTTGGCTTGCCTGAAGAAATCGTCGTACGGCGCTTGGCGGTGCGGCGGCCACGCCTAGCTATTCCGGTGATCGGATGATGCCCATCCCAAGCCTTGCCGGCCGGAAACTTCAGTATTCTTGGCGAGGGCGGCATGGCCGCCGGGGCAACATCGCGCTCGCTGGGGCGCTGATGTTGGTGCCGTTGTCGCTGCTCGCCGGAATGGCGATCGATTTCGGCCGGGCCTGGGTGGCGCAGGATCAGCTGACGCAGGCCGTCGATGCCGCCGCCCTGGCCGGCGCACGCCAGCTCGGCGTGCGCGATCCCGGTCCGGAAGCCCGCCAATTCTTTGCCGCCAACATGAACGAGGTGGATGACGTCGTCGTCGAGAGCCTGACGATCAGCCCTTCGACCGACAACCAGACCCTGACCGTTTCCGCCGCCGGCCGGCTGAGCACCACCTTCCTTGCACTGGCCGGAGCTGAATGGCAGCAGCTGCCAATCCATGCTCAGGCGCAGACGCGGCGCACCACCATGGGCATGGAAATGGCGCTAGTGCTTGATGTGACGGGCTCCATGGCCGGCACCGCGATGACCCAGATGAAGCTGGCTGCGGCTGATCTGGTCAACATTCTCTATGGCAACCGTTCCAACCTTGATACGCTTTATGTATCGGTAGTGCCCTATACCAGCACGGTGAATTTCGGGCCGGGAAAGGTGGATTGGCTGCAGGGCGGCGCGGCGGCCACCGCTGGCTTTGCTCCGTTCCGCTGGCGCGGCTGCGTGGAAGCACGGGCCGGTAGTGAAGACCAGACCGACACACCGCCAGCCCAGGCGCCGTTCCGGCCCTTCCTCTATCCCAGCACCAGGGCGCAGACGGCGATGCGGGCCTTTGGCGGCACCGCCACGCGGCCGACATTCGGCGATGCCGACTGGGGCACCGCGCCAGCCATCAACAGCAACGAGGTGCCCGATCCGGACGATACTGACAGCCAGGATCCGGCGCAGATGTGGGTGCCCGTCAACAGTCGCAAGGGGCCCAATGTGGGCTGCGGGCAGCCGGTATCGGGCCTGACCAACGATCGCGCTGCCCTGCTGCGCATCATCGGCCTGCTTCAGCCCTCCAGCCGCGGCGGCACCATGGGAAATCTGGGCCTGCAGGCTGGCTGGATGACGATCAGCCCGCGATGGCGCGGCCTGTGGGGCACCAGCCAATGGGGCACCGTCACACCGGCCGGGCTGCCCTTGAACTATCCTGGCCCGCGCGATTTCATGACCAAGGTGATCGTGATGATGACCGATGGTGACAACTCCTGGTTCGATTACAGCCGACCGCCCAGCTTCGATTATACCGGTTATGGCCGGCTTACCGAAGGCCGGCTCGGCACCACCAATGGCAGCACCGCCACCACCCGCATCAACGAGCGCATGATGACCATGTGCACCAACATCAAGGCGCAGGGCATCGTCATCTACACCATTACGTTAGGGACGGCCGGTGCCACCCAGGCGCTGTATCGCAACTGCGCCACCAGCCCCGGCCACTACTTCCACGCGCCTACCGCGACGCAGCTGCGGGCCAGCTTCCAGGAAATCGGCTCGCAGTTGTCAAACCTGCGGCTGGAACGCTGAAGCATGCCATATGCAGGATGGAGCAAAGACTGCTACGCACGTAGTCAGACGATTGCTGTAGATCGACATATTTGAAAGCCAGATACAAGGACGGTTTAGCTGCTTGTGTGTAACGATTTGAGCAAACACAAAAAATTGACTAACCGCGTAGAACGTATTTTGTTCAACCTTTGGTCTCAATATCCTCATTTCGAAGGTTATAGTACCGCTCATTTATGGACAGCATCTATCGGGCGCACGGCCAAACCTGATCAATTACCAAAAGGAGGGCGCAATGCGGAACGGCAGCCCTCAGGCCGGAAGCGGTCAGGCGGGTTTGGAGTGGATCCTCTAGGATAGCGGTCAATGCCTTCGTTGCGGAACGCACAGGTCTTGAAAGGAAAGGGTCACGGGTCTCGGGTCCTGCCGGTCGCAATCAAGATGTGGACGGAGGCATCAACACGTTGGTCTTCTGGTCCGGTTCTGTATGGGAAAGCGAAAGATCTGGTGAAGATTGGTCTCCGGCTTCGACGTGAAAGCGGCCGAGCGGTAGGCCTTCAAACAGCACATAGCCTTCGAAATCGGTGACGCCGCGCGCGACCGGGTTGCCGTCGGCGTCGTGCAAGGTGACAGGCACGCCGGAACGCGGCGTGCGAGAGGTGGCGGAGACCAGCAGTATTTGGGCTTCGATGCTGCCGGTTGGCTGCAAGGGGATGGCCAGAGTGCGGACCTCGCCAGGGCGCAGACGCAGCCGGTCACCCGGGCGGGCGGGCCGCAGGCTGAAATCGGGCAGCGATGCCAGCTGGGTTTCCAAGTCCACCGGCGGGCCGGCCGGCAGGCCGCGCAGCAGCACGTGGCCATCATCGCCAGTCGTTTCGCCGCGCAAGCTGTTGCCAACGATGAAGCGGCCGCCCGGCACCGCGGTTTCGCCGGCATCGTGCTGTCCGTCGCCATCATCATCGATGAACAGATCGGCCAGCACGGTGCCGCTGCGGGTGAGGCCAGCCGATGCCGCATGCCAGCGCCCAGCCCCCTGCCACAGGCCCACCACCAGGCTCAGTCCAAGGCGCCAGCCCTCGGCGGCGCGGGAAAGGCCGGCAGACAGGCCAAAGGCACCCAACCGCTGGTTCCAGGCCAGCCCGCCGGTCAGCCGCCGTCGGTCAGTCTGCCAGCCCATATCGAGGCTGATCGCGCCGCTACCGGTGCGGCGCATGGCCGAAACACTGCCGCCACCCAGCCGCCAGCCACCTGCCAGCACCGCATCCAGGCCGCCGCGCAACCGCCATGGTCCCGAATTGGCGGACAGACCCAAGGTGGCGCTGCCTTGCCAGCCGGCGCCGCCCTGCCGAATCAACCCCAAACCGGTACTGGCCTGCACATTGGCAAGCGGCAGCGCCAGCCGGCCACCAATGGCTTGCTGCTGGCCGCCGCCGCGCCGTTCAGCCGATTGCAGGCGCAATTGCCACGGCAGGCTTGACCGCCCCAGCGCTAGCCGGCCCGTGCCGGACAGGCTGGCCAGTCCGGCGAATTCGCGCACCGGCGGCGCCTGCGCCGGTCCGAAATCGCGGCCGTGACGAGCCAGATCGAGCAACAGATCGGTTGATCCAACCCGCCGCGCCAGCCGCAGCGCACGGCCCAGGCCACCCTTGCCGTCACGGGCCAGCGTGGCAGCCCACAAGGTGCCGGCATAGGCACCATGCAGACCCAGCGACAGCGCCGGATCGCCGGCCAATGGGGCGCGCAGCGCAAAGCGGGCGGTGAGTGATGGCGCCAGCCCCCAACCCATCGTCGCAAAGGCCGCAGTGCCACTGGCCGAGCGTTGCGGCGCGGCACCCAGCAAGGGGGTGCCGCCTTCGATGAAGCCAATGGTGTAATCCACCTCGTTCTCGGCATTCATCTCGGTGCCGATCAGGCGGGTGAAGGCCTGTTCGCTGGTCTCGCCATGCGGTCCATATAGCCGGACCACCCAGCGATTCTCGCCTAGCCGCACCGGCAGCCGGGCAAAGCGCCATTGCCCGGCGGCATCAGCGTCGCGCGTTACGTCCACCAAGCGGTCTTCATGCCACAGTTCGGCTTCCCAGCCTGCCGGCAGTGGGCCGGACAGATCGATTTCATCCACCAGATCAGCGCGCCACGGCGCGCGGGAGGAGACCAGCAAGCCGCGGCCCGACAAGGCATCAGCGATCAACGGCTGGGCCGGGCTGGCGATATCGCCGATTGCAAGACTGCGCGCCGCCAGCGGCCCCACCAGATCGGGCGTGTCGCGCGCATCCGACAGCGTGAAACCCGCCGTCGGCGCGGCCCGACCGGAAAGCCCCAGGCCGGCCCGGGCCGAAAGACCGAACATTTCCCCACTGGCCTGCAGACTGGCGGAAACATCGCTGCCCGATGCGGCCTGCACCAGCCCGACAGCCAGATCGAGGCTCCACAGCCGCGCCAGCGCCGCTGGCCGCGGTATCAGTGCAAATGCCGGCCGCTGCACCTCCGGGCGTAACCGGGCCTGACGTTCGGCGCGGGCCAGTCGCATCAGCACCGGCAACGGCGCGCGCACTTCAACCAGCAGCCGCTGGCTGACAGAATCGTGATTAATGGCCAGCGGCAGCAAGTTGGGGAGAGCGGCCAACGGCAGGCACGGCCCGCTGGGACTGGCCAGCAGTGCGGCGGCCGGCAAGACCACAGAGCGGCGCGGTTCCGGCAGCGTTACGGTGATGCTGCCATCGTCCCCGCTGTTGTGCAGCAGTTCCAGCGCGTCGAGTAGGGGAACGGCCGCCACACAGGCGCCCTGTCCGGGCCCCAGGTCGTGCAGCGGCAGCGCTTCGGCCAGTCGCTGGCCTTGTGCGAACAGGCCGGGCAAGGCCAGGCCATCGCTGGCCTTACCGGCCCGTTCGGCGGCGGGATCGACGCCGAACAATTGATCGAACAGGCCGGGTTCGGCGGGCGGCGCCGCAGCCACTCCGGTGGCGTCGAGCGCGGCCAGCAGCAAGGCCGCAAGCCTCCGCCCGCCGGCTGGCAGGCGGCGGCGCATACAGAGATTCCCCGGGGCAGGACAGTCAGAGTTGGGTGGTCAGGCTGGCCAGCAATTTGCCGGCCAGCGCCGGTTCGGCACTGTCGGTCGAAACATAGCTAACCCGCACCCGCTTGCCGGCCAATCGCGCCCGCACATCGACCGGCAGTGGCAGGTTCACGTCGCGGCTGGTGTTGGGCGTATAGATGGCCACGCCACGCACCAGCCAGGCCGGTTGCTTCTCGCCCTCCACCGTGAGGCTGATATCGCCATAGGTGGAGCGGGAACCGCTGCGGCTGAGTTTGACCACCAGTTGGCCGGCGTCAGACTGCGACAGGGCGGCGGCATCGACCGAGGCAGTGGCCGTCAGAGCGCCAACCCGCAAGATGACGGGCACGGTGATGGAACGGATGGCAATCAGCTCAATCGACAGGCTGTTGTCGGCCCGATCGCCGGTAGCGAGCGTGTTGCGCCCGGCGCTGACAGGGGCAGACATCAGTCGCAGATGGCTGCGATACTCGCCGGCGGCCAGACCGACGGGCGTGTCGGCCATTATGCGGACCACCTGACGCGCACCGGGCTCCAGCACCAGCTGGCGCGGGGAAAAGCGCAGCTTGTCGGCAGCGAAGCTTTCCCCGGGCTGGGTTTCGGCGGCAGCTTCGAGGCCGCCATCGGCGCGCATACGGCGGTTTTCCAATGCCAATCGGAAGGCAGCGGTTTCGGTGCCCTTATTGACCAACACCAGTTCGGCCGATCGGCTGGAGGGCGTGAGGACAACGCGAGTTGGAGCAATCAGCAGTTCGGCCGCTGCCGGAACGCCAATCAGGGCGGCGACGCACGCGGCAATGGGGAGAAATTTCATGGGACAGACCTTCGGATGGCAGGGGTTGGTCTGGAACAGAGAGGTTGGCGTTGGGGGGGTCGGGCGCCCGGCGGCAATGCCACCAGGTCAGGCGCCGGGGGGACGGCCAACCTTGTCGGCTTGACCGCCGGGCACCGTCCCCCCCCTGCCACGGAGCGCTTACTGATATTCGACCGCGACGGTGAAGCTGCCCTTGTATTGGCCGGCTTCCTGGCGTGCGGCGACTTCGAGCATACCGCCCACGCTGAAGCTGTCTTCACCGTTCAACAGTTGGCCCTTGGCCTTGGAGCCGGTGAAATCGGCCACGCGCATGGCAGTGCCCTTTTCATTCACGATCTTGATCTCGTTCGGCAGCGAGATGGTGTAGAAGGCATCGGCTTCGCCGGTCACGGCAAAGGCAGCGGCGGTGTGGTCGCTGGTCAGGCAGGTCAGCGCCGGGCCGCACTGGCGGCTGCCATCGGCGGCAACGACGACCTTGTCGCCAACCGTGGTCGGCGGAGCGATGGTGCCGAAATAGAGATCGGCGGTGCGGCTGATTTCCAGCGGCGCGATGATCTTGGCACCAGCGCCGGCATCGGCGGTGGCAGCAGCGGCGGCGCCAGCGGCGGCCAAGGCGATCAGGGCGGAAGCCCCGGCAAGCATCATGTTCTTCATGGGTAGTTTCCTTTACGCAACAGCGGGTTGTGCCGGCAGCAGAGCGCCGCGGCCAAAATTGTTAATGGCGGATTAAATTCCGCTTGTCTGTTGCGCGGGTGGATGGGAGCGGCCTGCAGAGGGATGGTGGCGGCGCTGCGATTGGGCATGACCCGGTGCCGATGGGATGGCAGGCTACCGCATTGGCGCCGTTACCTATACCAAAGTATATCAGCACCTCGCCTTCAGGTGAGGTTGCGCGCGTGGGGGTGGTCTGGGCAAGAGCGCCGCTTGCCTGCTGCCATGGGGCCATTGATGACGGATCCAATTACGCCGCCTGTATTTCCCGACGAAGCGCAGCGGCTTGCCGCCCTGCGGGCTTTGTCGGTGCTCGATACACCGCCCGATCCGGCCCTGGATGTGATTACCCGTTTGGCGGCTGACCGGCTCGATACCGATATCGCGCTGATCAGCTTGGTTGATGAACATCGCCAATGGTTCAAGTCTCGCCACGGCCTTGATGCGTGTGAAACCCCGCGGGCCGACAGTTTCTGTGCGCACAGCATCGCCAGTGATGACGTGATGGTGGTGCCTGATGCGACGGCTGATCCGCGTTTCGCCGCCAATCCGCTGGTGACGGGCGCGCCGTTCATCCGTTTCTATGCCGCGGCGCCGCTGATTGCGGCCAATGGCCACCGCATTGGCACATTATGTGTGATCGATGGCAGGCCGCGCGCTGGTCTGGCCCCACGCGAAGCCGAGGCGCTGCGCCTGATGGCCAGGCAGGTGATGGATTTCTTGGCATCCTTCCGGATGCGCCAGGACCAGCGCATTTCCCAGCTGATCGCCGAGACCACCACCGACGCCTTCGTCTGTTCTGACGCCCACAGCCGCATCATTCACTGGAACCGGGCCGCCGAAGCCATGTTCGGCTGGCCCGCATCCGAAGCGCTGGGCCAGTCTCTGGAGTTGATAATCCCCAACCGCCACCGGCACGGCCACAACAGCGGCATGGAACGGCTGCGCCTGCGCGGCCCGACCAAGCTGGTGGGCAAGACGGTCGAGGTGCCAGCCAGGTGCAAGGCCGGGCACGAGATCCCGGTGGAGTTGTCGCTGGGGATGTGGCCGGCCGAAGGCGAGAGCGAGCCCGAAGGCTTTGCGGCCATCATCCGCGATGTCTCGGCGCGCAAGGCACTGGAAGCGCAGCGCGCCGCCACCGAAGCCCGGCTGGCCCAGCAGATCGCCGCGATCGAAGCCTCCGATGACGGGATTGCGGTCACCGATGCCGAAGGCCGCTTCATGTTCATGAACCGCGGCCATGCCACCATGTTCGGCTATCCCGACGCCGAAAGCCTGATCGGCCAGCCGTGGAGCGCATTGTATGATGAAGACAACGCCCGTCACATCGCAGATGTTGCGATGCCGTTCCTTGCCAAGACTGGGCGCTGGCGCGGCGAGGTGCAGGGTCGCAGCGCCGATGGCAGCGCCGTGGAGCAGGAGGTCAGCCTGTCACTCTCGGCCGATGGCGGCATCGTGTGCGTGACACGCGACATCGGTAGTCGTCTCGTGATGGAGCGCGAAAAGGCGCGGCTGCGCGAACAGTTGATGCTTGCGCAGCGGCAAGAGGCGGTGGGCCAGCTGGCCAGCGGTATCGCTCATGATTTCAACAATCTGATCGCGGCCATCGCCGGCACTGCCAGCCTGCTTGAAGGGGTGGCCGATGATCATGTGCGCCGCCACGCGCTGCGCATCCAATCCGCCGCGCAAACCGCCACCGGCCTGGTGGACAAGTTGCTGGCGCTGGGCCGCCGCACCCCCGATCTGAAGCCGGTTGATCTGCGCGCCATCCTTTCGAGCGTGCGTGATCTGGTGGCCCCCAGCCTGGCCGATGCCCAGCACCGGATCGATGTCGATCTGCCACCCGCCCCGGTGCTGGCGCGGGCCGATGACACTGAGGTGATGCAGGTCATCCTGAATCTCGCCCTGAACGCCCGCGATGCCCTGCCGGTCGGCAAGGATGGGCGCATTGGCCTTTCGCTGCTGGATGCCGCCGGCCATCCACCGGTGGGCGAAGTCCTGGTTGGCAACCTGCCGACTGGGCCGTCCGCATTGATCCGCGTGAGTGACACCGGCTGTGGCATCGCGTCAGACGACCTCGTTCAGGTGTTCGAGCCCTTCTACACGCGCAAGGGCGATGCCGGCACCGGGCTTGGGCTGGCGGTGGTTGCCGGAATCGTTGCCAATGCCGGCGGTGCCATCGCCCTGTTTAGCCGGCCCGGCGCCGGCACCATTTTTGAAGTGTGGTGGCCGCTGCAATCCGCCGGCAGCGAATATCGCTCGCCCTCCATCGTCGATGCCGCCGATGCCGACGTGCTGGCCGGCAAGGCCGTGCTGGTGGTGGATGACAATCCGGCCGTGGTTGATACGCTGGTGGCGATGCTGGAACAGGCTGGCGCTGAACCGGGGCCCTGCCTTGATCCCGCCGACGCGCTGGCGGCCGTGCAGGAAGACCCTCAAGCCTGGGACCTGGTAATTACCGATTATGACATGCCGGGCCTGAATGGCGCGGCGCTGGCGCGGCAACTACGGGGAATTCGCGCCGATCTGCCGCTGCTGCTGCTTTCTGCCCTGCCGCGTGCCCACCAGCGCCGCACTGGCGAAGCCGAATTGTTCGACGCCGTGCTGGGCAAGCCTGCCAGCATGGATGCCCTCGTTGCCGCCGCGCGCGCCGCCATCGCCGCTGCCCGCAAAAGGACCTTATGATGCGCATCCTGATTGCCGATGATCATGAGCTGCTGCGCGATGTGCTGCGGTCCTATCTGGAAGCCGAAGGCGGATTTGTTGTCGAAACGGTCGCCGATCTGCCGCAGGCGTTGGCCGCGATGGCCGCCGGGCCTGCGTTTGATCTGGTCCTGCTGGACTATGCCATGCCCGGCATGAACGGCTTTGATGGTCTGGAACAGGCGATCGCTTCAAGTAGTGGCAAGCCAGTCGCCCTGATGTCTGGCCTTGCCCCAGCGGGCGTGCCAGACAAGGTGCTGGCCTGCGGGGCCGCGGGGTATCTGCCCAAGACGCTGCCGGCCCGATCCGTGGTCAATGCCATCCGGTTCATGGCCGCTGGCGAAACCTACGTGCCGCTGGCCTTGGCCCGACCTGCGACGCCTGCCGCCGCTTGTGACGCTGGCCTGTCGCCACGTGAGCGCGAAGTGCTGGCCGGCCTGTGCGCTGGTCATGCCAACAAAGAAATCGCGCGGCAGCTTGGCCTACGAGAACCCACCATAAAGCTGCACGTCAAGCTGATCTGCCGGAAGCTCGGCGCCCGCAACCGAACACATGCCGCCATGATCGCCCGGGAGCGATCCCTGTGCTGACCTCGCCCTAGTCGTGCGCGGCGCACTGGCTTCTGGTGACCTGCACCGGATTTTTCATGCCGTGCCCAGGCAAGGCGGATATCTGTAGCCAGTGCGGCAACCCTTCGATCCCGAGTTCCATTCTTCGCCCCTTTAGCTTTTGCAGCCTTCCTCCCGCAAATAAGCAAGCACTCAGTCGAAAACGTCTGCATTTGAGCGGCCGATCTGCCATTCTCAAAGGCAGGAAGGCGGGCGCAAAGCGGACCCGCGGCGCACCGGAAAGACCTCGAATACGTCAACGCTGCGCGTGAAACCTGCACATAGAGGGTTGAGCGCCAGCAAATAACCCGATTCTCTACCAAGAGCATCCGTTACCCTGCTCTTGCCCCTCCAATCGGTACTGCTCGCACATCTCGTCCGCCCGCCGCTTGGCGGCTTCCAGCGCTTCAAGCAGAGCATTGTCATCTGATGGACCGCTCTTGACTTCAAGCGGCAGCAGCCGAACCCACAGACGCAGGAACTCGCCATAATTGCGATCGCTCCTGCCTGCCCAGTTCACCACTTCATCGACGCCGCCCAGCTCTTCGAAGGCCTGCTGCAAGGCGATTTTTGCTTCACGCGTCAGCTTGTTCTGGGAGCCTTTCGGGCGGCCAGGACCAGGGGCCATCGGCGGTTTTCTTTTGGTTAGAATAACGGTCATGGGTCTGTTCCCGTCCGGCGCGGCGACACATGAATTGTAGCAATTCTGGCGCCTGAAGACAAAACCGACAAAACCGACAAAAGGCCGTTGTGCCCTACCAAATCGGCGATATTGCGCTTCGTCCCCCTACCCAAGTGGGGCGTGCGATTGGTCACCTCCGGGCGATCAATTCGGCTAGGGTAAACGCCTGTGACGATCGCCTCGGTGAGCAAGGCCTGCTCTCTCGTTCACGCGCCATCTGCTGCCGCTGGAAAGGCATATTTCAGTCGCTCGATCGTATGGCGCCATTTGGGTGTTTTCGGCGCGCACACGGTGTTCTGGTTGCCGAAGAGCCCGAGCTCGTTGATCGCCTCTTCTGCCGATACGGTCTGGATCCAGTCGATTGACACAAAATACTCGCACTGCTCAGGGTCGTCGACATACTCCCGGTGATAGGTGCCGCCCGAAAGAACCTCCAACGCCGGCATGTCGGCACCACTAGGGCCCTTCAGCGTGTAGTCCCGGGCGGCCACCGGTTGCCCGCGAACGCGCCCAACACCAACGAAGCCCGTCCCTGGCACCTTCACCCAAATGCGGTCGCCCTCCTTCAGCAGGTTCAGCGTGCCGCTATACCAGGAACCGCCGCCGCCGCAGACGAAGCCGTGCTTGCGCGCCTCCTCCCAGTTCCGAGTCTCCCCGGCCCCATAGGAGACATAGTATTCCCCGTTCCAGGGTTCCTTGGCCGATGCCTTGCCGCCAGATGTCGCTGCCAGCTGAGTCTCCACAGGATCGAGCAGCCAGGCGCGGCTGAGAAGCTGGCCGTTTCCGGTGTCGAACACCTGGAAGCACATGACGTTGATGGCGATGTCGCGCTCATTGAGATAGCCGACGATCCGCTCCGTGCTGCCATCCAACTCGGCGGCAACGATCACGATCTGGTGGCTTTGGTTCAAGCTGGCCTCGTCGAGCAGCTGGCCGAACCGGTTCTGAAAGGCATTGGCCAGATTGCCGCCCTTCGAAAATCGGCCGTAGATAGCCGATAGCGTCTGGGCATCGAGCCCTTCCGCCCACACCGCATAATCGATGGCCTGCGCCACCACATCGCGTGGAGTACGGCCGCGCTTCAACTCGATCAGGATTACGGTGCCATCAGGCGCCAGCGCCAAGAGGTCGATGCGGCCGCCGTGGCCGGTTTCCTCCTGCTGGCCGATGATCATCCATTCCGGCGACAGGATCTGCGGCGCCGCCACGATCATCCTTTCCAGCAGCGCTTCACTGGGAATCTGGGTTTCGGGTAGGGTTTGCGGGTGTTCGCCCACGCGCCAGATGCTGTGATGGATAGGCATGCCGCTTTCCCCGCTTTAGAAACTCAATCGGTGACGGTGTTCAGGCCAATATCATTTCCAATATTGGCCGGATGAATAGATCGCCCCGCTGGGATGAGAGCCCTGCCGAAGCGGGCCAGGTGGTACAAGTTCGGGGAACGGGTCTTCAGCGTGGCGAACGAAACCATTGCGGCGCAAGCCGGCTTCCGCTTCGGCCGCACTGGTAAATGTCATCTGATCAAAAACGCGGCTGGTGTCGCTGTAGTACCAGACTATCACAGCACCATCTGGCGCCGGCTCAATTGTTGCCCAGTTGTGCTGGAGCATACCCACAATCTTGACCCAAGGGTCCGGAACTTGCTTCGGCAACACTGCGCCAAAAACGATCTGACTCTGCCGGCTGACGAGGCTGCCCCTCTTTTCGTTGATGCTGTCCGGTCCCTTGTCGTCATTATCTGACATCTCAAGTCCGCTCCTGTAGTGGCTTGGCCCAACCGTCCCCAGCCGAAACCTTGATGCCATCGGGCTGGTAGCCTTGTTTCACAAACTCGGCCGCGCGCTGCTTCGCAAGTGCCTGTGCGGCAGCCCACGAGCCTGCGTTCAGCAACTTGCTAATCGCGGGATGAATCCCAATTTCAATGGCGGCCAGTTCTCGTTCCGCGGCCATCGATCCGTCTACGAGGGGCGCCGCCAGCGACAGACTTGGCTCATAGTGAAACCGCCATTCATCCTTTGGCTCGGGCAACGCGTTTGCCATCCTTCCATCTGCCGGCGGGTCTATCCAAAGAAAGCGAAGCTCATCGTTCTGAAAATAAGCGAATGATCCAATATGCAGCTGGCAAGGGGAAGTGCCGATATGATGAAGCCGTTTGGCCTGATCTTTGGCAGCCTTCTTCTCGACTTCTGTTGGCGCGGCAGATCGACCTTTGCTTTCGAAGGCGTGCCATTCGCCCGCCAAGTCTTGGCCGAACAGGTCGGGTCGCGATCGCCCGCCAAGGGCAAGCTTCAGACTTTTCGGATAGACATCCAGATGGAGAAGCCAAGGGGTGTTCAGAAGCTTCCAAGCAAATAGCTTGCAAAGGGTCATACCAAGGAAATAGCTGACCATCCCCTTTTCCGTTGGATCGAGCGCCTTGAATGCTGGCGTCCGAACCAGATAACCCCCCTTAGTTTGTTCGACTGCCAGCCTGACCAGGGAAAGCCTGAAAATCGCTTCGTGGAACGATGACGGCCCATGGCGGAACACATGGTAGGTGCTGGGTCTGCCGATCGTGAGCGCGGCCCAGAGCAATTCATCCCAACTTGTGGTCAGAGTACCGGAAGCGATGCCAAGCGCGGCTGGGAAGTCCTCACTTGTGTAGCTAATATTCAGGGTCATTAGGCGTTGTCCATGCGATCAGGCGCCAAGGTCAGCAGATCGATGCGGCCACCGTGGCTGGTTTCCTCCTCCGGGCCGATGATAATCCACTCGGGCGACAGCATCTGCCGCGCCGACACGATCATCTTTTCCAGCAGGGCTTCATTTGGAATCTGGGTTTCGGGCAAGGCTTGCGTGCGTTTGCCCGCGCGCCAGATGCTGTGTTGCTTTGGCATCGTTACCCTCTTTCGTTACTCTGCGGTTGGCGGCGATGCCAACAAGCTGCAGCCTTCGATTGTATTCCGCTGCAGGATCATGGTCAGTCCAACGGCCCAGCCAACACGTCCCAGGGCGTGATCATGCGCTGCATTGGTTCATTGGCCTTTCCAGAAGCAGTGACGAACACAGCGCCGATTCGCGTCGTGGGTGTCCTCAGGGCCTTGAACCGTTCGGCAAGGTCATCCAGCGTGGTTCCCGGCCTTACGAACTCAAACGTTTCTGTATGGTCGGCATCAAGGCGGCAATGTTGAAGAATGTCGGCCACGGTCATGTCGCGGCTGATGATCGTCTCGCTCGCAGCCCATAGGTGATCGAACACCGCCGCCTCATTGAATACGCCGATAACGATGTCATCAGTGGCTAGGATGGGGAGATGGCTGAAGCCGAAGCGCTTCATGTCGGCTGCCAAGTCCCCCAGTCTGTCAGACAAGTTGGCGGTGCGAACTTGCTTGCGCGTAACGCCGACGGAGTTTGCCATCGGCGGCCGCTGTAGC
>Ga0209278_1001279_pt1 | contig 15634 bp, 10 predicted proteins | sample JI81BgreenDNA_FD_187504 | JGI IMG/M metagenome (GOLD analysis project Ga0209278, IMG submission 187504) | Wastewater effluent complex algal communities from Wisconsin, to seasonally profile nutrient transformation and Carbon sequestration -... | ecosystem: Engineered > WWTP > Effluent > Algae... | reverse complement strand
CGGGCGACGAGGAGGCAGGGCCATTGGCGGTCGGGCCGGCGGCATCCGGTTCAGCCGCGGGTGTCCTCGCCGGCGGCGAGCCGGGCTTCGAGGGCGCCCACGCGTGCCTCGAGGGCTTCGATGCGCGCGAGCAGGACGTCGTCGCCTCGCGGCACGGGTTCGCGCGCGGGCGCGGCGCCGGTGTCGAGGGCCATCGCGCTGAAGTCCACGGGACCGCAAAGCAGGTGCGCCCAGCGGCCTTCGCGCTGCCCGGGGGCCCGCGGCAGGGCCACGGCGAAGCCGCGGGCCGCGAGGCGCTCCAGCGCGTGCGCGAGGTCGTCGGCGTCGGTGTAGCGATGCAGGCGCTCGGCGCGCGAGAGCAGCTCGGCCGCGGTCTGCGGGCCGCGCAGCATCAGCAGGGCCAGGGCGACGAGCTGTCCGCGGGTGACTTCCAGCGTGCGCGCGGCGGTGTGCTCGAAGCGCAGGGCGCGGGCGCCGTCGACCCGCCGCGCCAGGGCCTTGGCTTCGAGGCCGCGCAGGGCGCGTGCCACCTCGCCGCTCTCCAGCGCCATCACCGGTTCACGGCTGGTCTTCTGGTTCGCTGCCTGCAGCGCCGCGTTCTCGGTGAGCGGGTACTGCTCGGGCGTGGTGGCTTCCTTCTCGACGAGGCAACCGAGCACACGGGCCTCGGTGGCGTCGAGCAGCAGGGGAGAGGCATCGCTCATCGGGGGCTCCGCGGCGCAACGCCGCGTTGGACAGGGAGGTCCCCAGACTAGCCGACGGCTCGTGCTTCGGACGTTTCACCCGGACTGCAGCGGCCTTTGGGCAGCATCGCCGCATGCCCCATGCCCTCGTCTGGTTCAAGCGCGACCTGCGCGTCGTCGACCATGCGCCGCTGCTGGCCGCTGCGGCCAGCGGGCGGCCGGTGCTGCCGGTGTACGTGATCGAGCCGGACCTCTGGCGCCAGGACGATGCCAGCGCCCGCCAGTGGGCGGTGTTCCGCGAATCGCTGCAGGAACTGCGCGCCGAACTCGCCGCCCTCGGGGCGCCCCTGCAGATCGTGCGTGGCGATGCGGTCACGGCCTTTGCCGCGTTGCATCGCGCCTTCGGCCTCGCCGAGGTGCACGCCCACGAGGAAACGGGCAACGCCTGGACCTTCGCCCGCGACCGCCGGGTGGGCGCGTGGTTGCGCGAGGCCGGCCTTCCCTTCATCGAGCACCCGAACGGCAGCACGGTGCGCCGCTTGCGGCGTCGCGACGGCTGGGCGCGGCATTGGGAAGGCCACAACGGCGAGTCGCCGTTGCCGGCCCCCCTCGCGCTGAGGCCGCCCCGCTCGGCGAACGCGGCCGATCACGCCCCCGGCGGTGACTTCGTCCACCTCCGTGGCGAGACGCTGCCCGACGCCTGCGATCTCGGCCTGCCCGACGACCCCTGCCCGGGCCGCCAGCCCGGCGGGCGCGCCTCGGCCTTGCGGTTGCTGGCGAGCTTCGTCGATGGCCGCGGGGCGACGTATTCGCGCGGGATGAGCAGCCCGATCAGCGCGCCGAAGGTGTGTTCGCGGCTCTCCGTGCATTTCGCGACCGGCACGATCTCGATCCGCGAGGCCGTCGCCGCCTCGCGCGCCGCGCAATGGGCGGGGCGCGGCACGCCGGCGCGGGCGCTGCAGAGCTTCGAGTCGCGCCTGCACTGGCAGGGCCACTTCATGCAGAAGCTCGAGAGCGAGCCCGCCATCGAGTTCCGCAACACGCACCGCGGTTTCGACGGCCTGCGCGAAGGCGATTTCGACCACTCGGCCTTCGAGGCCTGGCGCACCGGCCGCACCGGCTGGCCCTTCGTGGACGCCTGCCTGCGCATGCTCAGCACGACCGGCTGGATCAACTTCCGCATGCGGGCGATGCTGGTTGCCGTCGCCAGCTACCACCTGTGGCTGCACTGGCGCGAGACCGGCCTGCACCTCGCGCGGCAGTTCACCGACTACGAGCCCGGCATCCACTGGCCGCAGGTGCAGATGCAGAGTGGCGTCACCGGCATCAACATCCCGCGCATCTACAACCCGGTGAAGCAGGGCCTCGACCAGGACCCGGACGGCGCCTTCGTGCGCCGCTGGGTGCCGGAGCTCGCGGCCTTGCCTGCGCCGTGGATCCACCTGCCGTGGCAGCTCCCGCCCGCCCAACTCGCGAAGCACGGCGTGGTGCTCGGCCGCGATTACCCCGAACCGATCCGCGACCACGAACAGGCCGCGCGCGAAGCGAAGGCGAAGCTCACGGCGTGGTGGCGCGAGCACCCGGGCATGCGCGAGGCCGCGCGCGGCGTGCTGCTGCGGCATGGCAGCCGGATGAAGCAGGCGCGCCCGCGCCTCGAGGCGAGGACAAAAGAAAGCCCTGCGCCGCACGGGGCGACGCAGGGCCTGCTGTTCGACTGAGGCGGGCCGGGGCTTAGAAGCTGTAGCTGAGTCGACCGTAGAGGAAGCGGCCCGAGCGGCCGAAGGGCGAGTAATTCGAGAACGGGGTGTTGCCCGTGCCGTTGAGCGTCCGCGACACCGAGCCGTTGGCCGGCAGGGCCACCGGGAAGGCATCCGGGTATTCGTCCGTCAGGTTCTCGGCGCCGATCGCCAGCTCGAGGCCTTCCCACAGCGTCACGCGGCCTTCGAGGTCGACCAGCACTTCCGGCGACAGCGTGAAGTCCAGTGCCGGCACGGTGCCCGGCGTCAGCACTTCGCCATAGCGCGTCGCGCGCAGCGTGGCTCCGAAGCGGCCGTGCGACCAGTTCAGGTTGGCGCCGAACTTGTCCTTCGGCGAGCCCTCCTCGTAGGCCAGGACGTTGAGGCGATCGAACAGCCGGATGGTCGGGTCGATCGAGGCGATCGGGGCGGTCGTGGGCGTGCGCGTGACCTTCGTTTCATTGAAGTTGGCGGTGAGGGTGAAATCGAAGCGGCCGGCCGCTTCGGTTTCCCACGGCGCGGTCAGCACGATGTCGACGCCGCGGGTCTCGGTGTCGACGCCATTGATGAAGAACCGGCCGCCGCCGATGCCCGCGAAACCCTGCGCGGTCAGGAAGTTGCGGACGCTGGTCTGGGTCAGGTTCTCGGACAGCACGATTCGGTTGTCGATGTCGATCGCGTAGGCGTCGACCGTCAGCGAGACCTCGCCGAAGCTCAGCACCGCGCCGAGGGAGAGGTTCAGCGACTCCTCGGCTTCGAGCGGCTGGGCGCCGAGCGCGCGCGCGACCGCGCTGGTCGCCGGGAAGGTCGTGATCTCGAACGGAACGCCGCCAATGAAGTTGGTCGACGTGGCGGTGAAGAACTGCTGCTGGAGCGACGGCGCACGGAAGCCGTTCTGCAGCGAGCCGCGCAGGGCGAAGCTGTCGGTGAAATCGAAGCGGGTCGCGAATTTGCCGGTGAACGTCTCGCCGAAATCCGAGTAATCCTCGGCGCGCAGGGCCACCGACGCCAGCCAGCGATCCGTCACGTTGGCTTCGAGGTCGACGTAAAGGCCGATGGCGTTGCGGTCGACGTCCACCTCGTTGGTCGGGCGGAAGCCGGGGAACACCTGGGCGCCCGGCGCCGCACCCGGCTGGGCCCCGCCGTCGCGCCACGAGTTGGGTTCGCCGGCGAAGATGCGGTACTGCTCCTGGCGGGCTTCGAGGCCGGTGCTGACATACAGGTCGGAGGCGAGGTTGCCCAGCGCATAGCTGCGCGTTCCGCCGAAGTTGAAGACCGTCTGCGTGTAGTCGAACCCGCCGGCCTGGAACACGGTGGGGCTGGAGGGCCCCAACGTCCGGTTCAGGGTGTTCTCGATGGTGAAATCCATTTCGTTGCGGCCCCAGCTCAGCGAGCTGTCGAGCGACCACTCGCCCCAGGCCCACTTGATGCCTCCCGCCAAGGAGGTGTCGATCACTTCCGGCGCGATGATCGGCAGGAAGCCGTCGGGGTAGATGCTGGTGATGTTGTTGGCGTTCCGCGGGAACCGGAAGAAGCCCGCCGAGCGTGCATCACGGTCTTGGCGGCTGGCCCAGCCGTAGATCCGCGTCCCGCTTTCGAAGTCGATGCCGGCGTTGGCGAACAGGGTGGTCTGCTGCAGCTCCGGCTCGCCGTACCAGGCGTTGAAGCGGTCGATCGTGGCCTCGCGCGGGTCGTAGACGTTGCCGGGCAACAGCGCGTACTGCTGGCGGTTGTCATAGCCGCCGCGCTCGGTGCGCTCCTGGTCCTTGACCTCGGCCGAGATCGTCAGGAACCCGACGCCGTTCAGGGAGAGGCCCTTCCACGCCGAGACGGTGCGGGTCTCGCCATCGTTGACGTCGCGGGTCACCTCCGCGGGCTGCGCCCAGTTCGGCGTCGCCGGCGCGCCGGTCGTGGTGCCGGCCACGCCACCGGCGCTGGTCGGCGCAGCGATGATCGAGAACGGGGTCACTGGCACGGTGTACTCGGAATCGCGGCGGCCATAGCTGATGGTCACGCCGCCGCCGGTGTCGTCCTCGCGCAGCAGGACGTTGATCACGCCGGCGATGGCGTCGGAGCCGTACTGCGCGGAGGCGCCGTCGCGCAGCACTTCGACGGTGCGGACGGCGGCGGTCGGAATGGTGTTGAGGTCGACGGCCGAGGAGCCGCGGCCCACGGTGCCGTTGACGTTCACCAGCGAGGCCGAATGGCGGCGCTTGCTGTTCACCAGCACGAGGGTCTGGTCGGGCGCCAGGCCACGCAGCTGGGCCGGGCGGATCGTGTCGGTACCGTCGGCGAGGCCGGGGCGCGGGAAGTTGAACGAGGGCAGGGCGACCGACAGCGCCTGGTTGATCTCCGGCGAGCCGGTGCGTTCGAGCTGCTGGACGCCGATGGCGTCGACCGGTGCGGCGGTGTCGTTGCGCGAGCGGCCGGCGACGCGCGTGCCAGTGACGACGATGGCGTCGAGGGTTTGGGTGTCGTCGGCGGCCTCGGTGCTGACGGCGGCGCCCGACTGGGCGTGGGTGGCGCCGGCGGACAAGGCCGCGGCGATGGCGAGGGTGAGCAGGGCGGGTCGGTTCATGGCGACATCCTTGGGCGGGCGGTTCGACGCGGCAAGACGGAGCGGCATTCCCATCGGGAATATCAAGGTTCCCCGACGGAAGATGCGCGGCGTTCGCCGTGCCGACAAGCCTTCGGGCCGCGAAACCGCGCCACCTTCACGCCGCACCGACGCCGGGCCGTGCCCAGGCGCCGTGCCCGGCGCCCGGTTCAGTCGTCGTCGCCGGAAAGCACGCGTTTCTGCATGGCGTCGAGGTAGGCGTCGGCCTCGGCGGTGGAGCTGAAGATCTCCGAGAAGGGCACGGCCTTCACGAGGTCGAAGACCTTGCGGATCTGCGGCTGCGGGTTCGCCACCAGCACCTTGCCCCCGCGGCTGCCGAGGCTCTTCCGCGCCCGGAACACCGTGCGCAGGCCCGCCGAGCTGATGTACTCCAGCTCGGACAGATCGAGCACCAGGAGGTTCACCGACGGGTCGGCCAGCACCGGTTCGAGCTCGCTGTCCGCGCGCTGGTAGGTGTGCGTGTCGAGGTGGCCGGCCAGGCGGCAGGTGCGCTTCGGGCCGGTGCCGTCGATGGAGATGCGGAGGTCGTCGCTCATGTCGGCGGATTCCTTGGAAGGACGAGGGTGAGTCGGTTGCGGTCATCCTCGCGCGCATACAGGGCGTCGAGGCTCATGGTCTTGATCAGGTGCAGGCCGAGGCCGCCGATGGGGCGGTCGAGGTCGTCGGCGTCGAGCTCGAGTTCGGGGCCGTCGAGCGGATTGAAGGCCGAACCGTCGTCGATGATCCTCAGCGTCATCGTGCGATCGGTGAACGACAGGTCGACGGTGCACTCGACGGCGCCGCCGTGGTCGATGGCGTTGGCCACCAGTTCCTCGAGCACGAGGCGCACGTCCGACTGGCCCTCGGCGTCGACCCCGTGGCTGCCGAGGCACTCGTCGATGGCGCGGTTCATCGCCCGCAGGCCCGACGGCCAGATGGAGAAATGCAGGGGGTTGTTGGCGGGTTGCTCCGGTGCCACCAGCCCGACCGCCAGTACGGTGACATCGTCGGCCGGCTCGGCCCCGGCGGCGAAGGCATCGACCGCGGCGATGACGTCGGCGACGACCTCCTCGGCCGAGCGGCCGGGCCGCAGTGCCTCGCGCAGCCGGGCCTCGCCGAACAGTTCGCCGGCGCGGTTCCGCGCTTCGGTGACGCCGTCGGTGAAGCAGAACAGCACGTCGCCTGGGGCCAGCATGCCGGCGAAGCCCTCGCCGTAGGCGTCCGGGTCGATGCCGAGCGGCGCGCCCGTCTCCATTTCGAACAGTTCGATGCGGCCGTCGGCGCGAACGATGAAGGGCAGCTCGTGGCCGCTGCTGGCGAGCTCGAACATGCCGGTATGCGGATCGACGAGGCCGCAGAGCGCCGTGGCGAACATGCAGCTCTCATTGCCCTCGGCCAGCCGCGGCGCGGCGCGCGCGAGCATCAGGGCCGGGGAATCCGTGTTGCGGGCCGTGGCTTCCAGCACGGCCACCGTGCGCGCCATGAACAGCGCGGCCGGCACGCCCTTGTCGCTGATGTCGCCGATGCCGAACCACAGCATGCCGTCGTCGCGCGGATGGAAGGCGTAGAAGTCGCCGCCGACGCTCTTTGCGGGCTTCAGCACCGCATGGATGTCGAGGTGGCCCTCGTGAACGTCGACCGCGGTGGACGGCGGCAGCATCGACTGCTGCAGGTCGTGGGCCAGGCGGAGTTCGCTGTCGAGCTTCTGCTGCTCCTGCGCCATCCGCTGGGAGTGCGCCATCTGCTGGCGCAGCGCCGAGTCGGCGCCGTCGAGTGCGCGCGCGAGCTGGCCGACCTCGTCCTTGCGGACCAGCAGCGGCGTCGGCATCGCGAAGCCCTCCTGTGCGAGCTGCTGCGCGGCGTTGCCCAATTGCACCATCGGCCGGGTCACGCTGCGGGCCAAGGCATTGCTGAGCAGCGCAAGAAGGGCGATCACGACCAGCGTCGCACCGACGAAGCGCCAGGTCGTCTCGCGCAGCGGCGCGAGCACGGCGCCCTCGTCCATCAGCACCATCAGGCCCCAGCCCCCGGCGAGGGACTCGTGGACACCGCGGAGTGCCGGCGCGAGCGGCCGCAGTACCAGGCCGTCGCCGCCCCCCTGCAAGGCCGACCGGTGGTCGTCGAGTGCGTTGGAGCGGGGCGGGGGCGTGCCGATGGACAACCAGTCGGAGTCGCCGATCCAGAGGCTTCCCTTGTGCAGCGAGGCGCGGAACCGAGGATCGTTGCGGAACGGGGCGAGGGCCTGGTTGAAGCGGTCGATGGGCACGTCGAGGCTGACCATGCCGCGCTGTTCGCCTGCAGGGCCCCGAGGCAGCGGCTGGTTCAGCGTGATCATCCAGCGGCCGCCCGCGGTGTCGTTGAAGTACGGCGCGGACCAGCGGGCCCGGTCCGCCGCCAAGGTGTCGCGGAACCAGGGCTGTGCCTCGATATCGAGGCCGCGTGCGAGGACATCGGTCTCCGTCAGTCCGCGGCCCTGCTTGCCGACGTAGCGGGCCCAGACGATGCCGGGCGTCGGCGATGACTCCGGGGTCAACGCGACGAGGCCCCCGGCGATGTTGGGTTCGCTGAGCACCGTCGCGTCGAGCAGGGTACGCAGGCGGGAGGCGTCGCCCCCGGCCGCGGCTTCGCTGCGCGCCAGCGTGCTGGCGCTGACTTCCACGGCTTGCAGCAGCGCCCGCAGCTCCGCCGAGGACCGTCGCAGCTCGCGGAGCGCCGAGGCCTCGGCGTCCTCGAGCGCACGGCGCTCGGCCACCGCATGGATGGCCAGCCCGCCGGCCGTCGCGACGGCCGCGGCCAGGACGCCGAACCACAGGGCGATGCGCGTCCGCAGGCTGTGGCGCCAGGACGGACGGGCAGTCGGAGCGAGGGCGGAGGCGGCCATGGGCCAAGGCTGCGGCGCGCCGCGGTGGCGGTCAACGGGGGCGATGCCGGGGGTATGCTGGCCGTCGCACTTCCGAGGAGGGCCGCCGATGCCCGACGGCGCCGCGCTGCAGACCCTGGCCGAACTGGACGCCCGGTTGGTGCGGGCGACGCGGCGTCTCCGCCTGCTGCAGGCGGTGAGCTGGAAGCAGCGGGTGCAGCGCGAGTTCCTCGAGCGCTGGCGTCGCGGCGTGCAGCGCCTTCCGGAGCCCGATTACGTGCCCGAGGACCACGCCGAGGTCCGGGCCGAGCTTCGTGCCATCGCCCAGGCCTGCGACCCCCACGAGCCGCTGGGGCTCTACCTGCGGCGCACCGCCGACAGTTGGCACACCGCCGCCCTCTTGCTTGAGTCCGTCGGTACCGCGGCCGTCACCGACCAGTCCATCCGCCTGTTCGGGCGGCCCGGCGACGTGCTGCCGGGAGGCAGCGTGTCGGGCCTGGATGCCGCGATGCACTTCATCCGCATCGCCGACGAGCTGGACGCCGAGCTGCGCGCCGTCGACACCGACGACGACGCGGTGGAGGCGCCGGTCGTCCGCGAGCGCTTGCAGCAGGACATGGACGGCTTCTTCGGGCCGGGCAAGGTCAGCGTGGAACTGGATGCCGACCTCATCGCCAAGGCCGCGGCCGGCCCGACCCGCATCCGCCTGCGTACCGGGGCGGCGTTCAGCGAGTACGACATCCACCAGCTGCGCGAGCACGAGGCCTTCGTGCATACGCTGACGGCGCTCAACGGCCGCGAGCAGCCGCATTTCGCGTCGCTCGCGCGCACGTCGCCGCGGATCATCGCGACGCAGGAGGGCTTGGCGACCTTCGCCGAACTGATCACCGGGCACATCGACATCGAGCGGATGAAGCGCATCAGCCTGCGCATCCTTGCCATCGACATGGCCCTGCGCGGCGCCGACTTCATCGACGTGTTCCGCTTCTTCCTCGACGCCGGGCAGCGCGAGCCGGAGAGCTTCGCTTCCGCGGCGCGGGTATTCCGCGGCGTTCCGGTGACGGGCGGCGCGGCCTTCACCAAGGACGGCGTGTACCTCGCCGGGCTGGTGCGCGTGCATACCTTCTTCCGCTGGTGCCTGCGGCAGAAGAAGCTGGCCCTGACGCACCGGCTGTTCGCCGGGAAAATGACCCTCGAGGACGTCTTCGACCTCGCCCCGGCCTTCGAGAGCGGGGCCATCGCCCCGCCGCACTACCTGCCGCCCTGGGCGAAGCGCGCCAACGGGCTGGCCGGCATCCTCGCCTTTTCGTTGTTCGCGAACACCATCCGGCTCGACAAGGTCGACATCGAGAACCTCGATGCGGTGCCGCGGCTGTTCGGGGTGGCGGCGTCGGAGCCGCGGGAAGCGGGGCGGTAGGGCGCGGGTCGCACGGCGCCTGCCTCGCGTGACCGATGGGCCGCTTTCGCGGACTCGGGGCTGTCCTGCCCCGAGCCGCGCGCTCGGCGTCCTGCCTCGCTTGCGCTGGCCCATCGATCCCGCGGGCGCGGCGCGATCCGTCCCGTCCCAGCGTCGCCGGGGTGTCGTGGCGGTGTGCGGCAGCGCTGCGACGGCGCGAACTCGTTTCGTCGATGCGAGCTCCGGACTTGCCGCGACCGTCGAGAGCCAACGCGTTGCCTTGGGACGAGGCGAATAGGGAGCCCCAGCCCGGTGCCTAGGCGCCCGCCGCGAAGCGGTCGCGCAGGGATGCGCGATCCGGCCGAGCGACAGGGATGTCGCCTTCGGCCGGACAGCCGGGAGGCTTGCCCAAAGGGTGGCGGGGCGGGACAGCCGCGTTCCAAGGCAACGCGTTGGCCTCGCCAAGGCCCATACGCCGCCGTCCGCTGCCGTCACGAAGGCGTGGCTAGAATGCGGATTCGCCTTCGAAAGACCCCAGTGATGTCCGAACACGACGCGTTCAAACAGGCCGCCCTCGACTACCACCGCCAGGCCCCGGCCGGGAAGATCAAGGTCATGCCGACCAAGGCGCTGGTCACCCAGCGCGATCTGTCCTTGGCCTATTCGCCCGGCGTCGCGGCGGCCTGCGAGGCCATCGTCGCCGACCCGGCCACCGCGAGCGACTACACCGCGCGCGGCAACCTCGTGGCGGTCATCTCCAACGGCACCGCGGTGCTGGGCCTGGGCGACATCGGCCCGCTGGCCGGCAAGCCGGTGATGGAAGGCAAGGGCGTGCTGTTCCAGAAGTTCGCCGGTATCGACGTCTTCGACCTCGAAGTGGCCGAGAAGGACCCGGACAAGCTGGTCGACATCATCGCCTCGCTGGAGCCGACCTTTGGCGGCATCAACCTCGAGGACATCAAGGCCCCGGAGTGCTTCATCGTCGAGCGCAAGCTGCGTGAGCGGATGAACATCCCGGTCTTCCATGACGACCAGCACGGCACGGCGATCATCGTTGGCGCGGCGATCACCAACGCCCTGCATGTCGTCGGCAAGCAGATCCACGAAGTGAAGCTGGCCGTCAGCGGCGCGGGCGCGGCCGGCATCGCCTGCCTCGACATGCTCGTCTCGCTCGGGATGCGCCGCGAGAACATCCTCGTCGTCGACAAGGACGGCGTGCTGCACACCGGCCGCACCGACCTCAACGAAGGCACGGTGCGCTACGCCCGCGAGACGCCGTTCCGCAGCTTGGGCGAAATCGTGAACGGCGCCGACGTCTTCCTCGGCCTCTCCGCCGGCGGCGTGCTGAAGCCCGAGATGGTCGCGACCATGGCCCCGCGGCCGATCATCTTCGCGCTGGCCAACCCGAACCCGGAAATCCACCCGGCGGAGGCCAAGGCCGCGCGTCCGGACGCGATCATCGCCACCGGCCGCAGCGACTACCCGAACCAGGTCAACAACGCGCTCTGCTTCCCCTACATCTTCCGGGGCGCGCTCGACGTCGGCGCGACGACGATCAACGAGGAGATGAAGCGCGCCTGCGTCATCGCCATCGCCGAGCTCGCCCGTCGCGAAGCCACCGACCTCGGCAGCGCCTACGGCGGCGAGCCGGTGCAGTTCGGCGCCGAGTCGCTGATCCCGCGGCCCTTCGATCCGCGCCTGCTGGTGTCGCTGGCCCCGGCCGTGGCCGAGGCGGCGATGCGCTCCGGCGTGGCGACGCGCCCGGTCGACATCGCCCAGTACCGCGACCGCCTCAGCCAATGGGTGTTCCGCACCGGCCTGATGATGAAGCCGGTGTTCGACCGCGCCCGCGTCAACCGCCAGCGCGTGGTGTACGCGGAAGGCGAGGAGGAGAACGTCCTGCGCGCCGTGCAGACGGTGGTGGACGAAGGCTTGGCCTTCCCGATCCTCGTCGGCCGCCCGGCCGTCATCGAGCGCCGCATCCAGCGCCTCGGCCTGCGCATCCGTCCCGGCGTCGACGTGCAGATCACCAACATCGACGACGACCCGCGCTTCAACGAGTACTGGCAGCTCTACCACCAGATCATGCAGCGCAAGGGCGTGACGCCCTCGGCGGCCAAGGCGATCGTGCGCGGCCGCGACACGGTGATCGCCGCGTTGATGGTCCGCCGCGGCGAGGCCGACGCGATGCTCTGCGGCATCGTCGGCCGCTACGCGCGCAAGTTGCGCTACGTGCGCGAAGTGCTCGGCCTTGATGACGGCAGCAAGGGCCTGTCGGCTCTGTCCGCGGTCCTCAACGACAAGGGCGTGTTCTTCTTCGCTGACACCCACGTGCAGGTCGATCCCAGCGCCGAGCAGATCGCCGACTGCGTGCAGCAGGCGGCCTTCCGCCTGCGCCTGTTCGGCGTGACGCCCAAGGTGGCCTTGGTCGGCCATTCGAACTTCGGCAGCTCCGAGGCCCCGAGCGCGCAGAAGCTGCGCGACGCGCTGGCGATCCTGCACGAGCGGGCGCCGAAGCTCGAGGTGGAGGGCGAGATGCACGCCGACCTCGCCTTCAACGAGGAGCTCCGCGAGCGCGTGTTCCCGAATTCGCGCCTGAAGGGCCGCGCCAACCTGCTGGTGTTCGCCAACATCGACGCCGCCAACGCGGCCTACAACATCACCCGGGCGATGACTGACGGCGTCGGCCTCGGCCCGATCCTGATGGGGCTCTCGAAGTCGGCCCACGTGTTGACGCCCTCGGCCACCATCCGCCGCATTGTCAACATGACGGCGGTGGCGGCGGTGGATGCGCTGATCCGCGCCGAGCGCGCGGTCTGAGCACGCCGGGCGTGGGTGGGGAAGGCGTCGCCGTGGTCGCGCCCGTCGCAACAGCCCCACGGGCGACCATCCTGCTGCTGTCCTACCGGATGGGCGGCACGATCCGCGAGGCCCTCGAGAGCGCGGTGGCGCAGACCGTGCCCTGCGAGATCATCGTCTCCGACGACGCCTCGCCGGCGCCGGACGACGGTTTCGCCATCGCCGAGGCCTTCGCCCGCGAGTACCGCGGCCCGCACCGGCTGGTGGTCCGGCGCAACGAGCGCAACCTCGGCCTGTGTGCCCACATCAACGTGGTCGCGGCTGAGGCGACCGGCGCCATCCTGCTGTTCCAAGCGGGCGACGACCGCTCCCATCCCGATCGTGTCGCCCGCGCGCTGGCGTTCTTCGACGCCCATCCCGACGTCGCCCTCGTCGGCACGACGGTCGACGAAATCGATGCCCAAGGCGGCGTGATCGCCCGCCGCGTCCGCGATCCCGGGTTCCGTCGCGCCGACCAGCAGTGGCTGCTCCAGCGCGGCAGTTTCGTCTGCCTGCTCGGGGCGTCGATGGCGATGCGCCGCTTCGTCCTCGATGACCTGCCGCCCCTGCAGGGCATGGTCGAGGACAACATGATCACGCTGCGCGCGGCCCTGTTCGGCGAGGTGCACTGCCTCGACGAACCGTGGCTCGATTACCGCATCCACGCCGGGAACCTGCATGGCTGGGTGTTCGCCCACGGGGGCGGCCCGGACGCCAAGCGCCAGCGCTACGAGCGCACGCTGCGGATGTACGACGAGATCGCCGACGACGCCGAGCGCTGCGCTCGCACGGCGGCCGTGCCGGAGCCTCGGCGCGCGCTGGGCCTGCAGCTTGCCGCGATGTACCGCATCGAGGCCAATGCCCGTCGCGCCATGCTGGAGGGTCGCAAGCGCGACTGGTGGCCACACATCGTGGCGGGATTCCGCCATCCCGGCCTGCGACGGAAATCCTTCGAGCGCCTGCTGAAGCTCGCCGTGCCGCGGCGATTCCTGAAGCTCTGACGCTCAGGCGGGCGACCGGGCCCGGCGCATGCGTCCAACAATCCGCGCGCCGAGTCGGAGGGCCATCCAGGAGGCGAGGGCCTGGTCGCCGTACAGCGCCCGACGATGACGCAGCAGGGCCTGCCAGAGTGGCATCAAGCGTTGCTCGGCGTCGGCGTCGGTTATCGCCCTCGAGAGCGCCTGCGCGGCCTCGCGGCCGGGCCATGGCCGGGTCGCCGCGGCATCGAGCGCCGCTGCGCTCATGGCCAGCCACTGGCGGGCCTCGCGGGCGCGCCGGTGTCGTCGTTGCGTTCCCGGGTCCTGGGTGACGTGGCCGACGCGCGTCTGTGCCGCCGCGTGGCGGCGGAAATCGACCATCACCTCGTCGACATAGACCACCCCTGCGCGCTGGGAGGCGGCCAAGGCCAGCCAGCCGTCGTACCAGACGCCCTCGGGGAAGGGCAGGGCCTGGGGCAGCAAGGTGCTCCGGAAGAGCAGCGCATGGCCGGACACGCTGTTCTCGAACGCGAGGGCGACATTGCCCCGACCGCGCACCATGCGCCGCTGCCCGCCCAGGGTGTTTCCGGTGGGGCGGCCCGTCGAATCGACGACGGCGGAATCGCCGTAGGCGAGGTCGGCGTCGCCGATGGCCGCGAGCAGCGATTCCAGCTTCATCGCGGACCACACGTCGTCCTGGTCGCAGGGGGCGATGAATTCGCCGCGGCACAGGGAGAACGCCTTCGCGAAGTTGGCGTTGACGCCCAGCCTGTGCCGATTCCGGTGAACGCGGATGCGTTCGTCGCGTTGTGCGGCCTCCGCCAGGATCTCCGCGGTGCGATCGGTGGAGGCGTCGTCGACCACCACCAGCTCGAATTCGCGGTGGGTCTGGGCAAACACGGAGGCCAGCTGGGCTTCGAGATAGGCCTCGCCGTCGCAAGTGCAAAGCGCCACGGAGACAAGAGTGGGGGGCACGGGTGGCGGGGCGGCATTGGGTGGGAGCAATGATCGCCCGAACCGCCTCGTCGCGCATCGTTGGTGACCGCCGATCGGGACATCCGATTCCGGAATTGATCGACGCCAAATGGCGGCCCGTCGCCCGGGGGCACTCTGGTGACCATCCCTTCCAACGACGAGGAGCTCCCCCATGAACGTCCTGATCGCCGTCGACGGCAGCGCCTTTGGCACCAAAGCCCTCGACTACGTGCTCGCCCGGCCCGCGATGTTCGGGCAGGCGGCGCTCACGCTGATCCATGTTGCACAGCCGCTGCCGCCGCGCGCCGCGGCCGCCGTGGGTGCGGAGATCGTGGCGGCGCAGTACGCCCATGAGCATGACGACGCGCTCCGCGAGGCGCGTGGGCGACTGGCGGCGGCGGGCCGCACGGCTCGGGAGGTCGTGAAGGTGGGCCATCCGGGAAGCCTGGTGGCCGAGGAGGCGGAAGCCGGTGGGTACGACGCGGTCGTGATGGGATCGCACGGCCACGGCGCCTTGGCCGGCCTGCTGCTGGGCAGCACGGTGAGCAAGGTCTTGGCGGGCTGCCGCACGCCCGTGCTCGTGGTGCGCTGACGCCCGCCGTACGCCCGCGTATTCGTATGCAGCCCCGCCGGCGTCGCGCCGGCCACTGTTAGACTTCCAGCTCTAGTTTCCACGCGGAGCGGGAAGGCATGAACTGGCTGCAGGACGTTTTGGCAAACGACATCGACCCCACCGAGACCCAGGAGTGGCTGGAGTCGATCAAGGCGGTCATCGATGCCGATGGTCCGGAGCGCGCGCACCATATCCTCGAGCGGATGGTGGAGTTGACGCGCCGCGCCGGTGCGCACCTGCCCTTCGTGCCCACCACTGAGTACATCAACACCATTCCGGCGCATCTCGAAGCGAAGATGCCCGGCGATGCGCAGATGGAGTGGAAGCTGCGCTCGCTGATCCGCTGGAACGCGCTGGCCATGGTCGTGCGCGCCAACCGCAAGCCCGGCGAGCTCGGTGGCCACATCGCCAGCTTCGCGTCGGCCGCCACGCTCTATGACGTCGGCTTCAACCATTTCTGGCGCGCGCCGAACGAATCGCATCCGGGCGACCTGCTGTTCATCCAGGGCCACAGCTCGCCGGGCGTCTACGCCCGTGCCTTCCTCGAAGACCGCCTGACGGAAGACCAGCTCAACCACTTCCGCATGGAAGTCGACGGCAAGGGCATCTCGAGCTACCCGCACCCGTGGCTGATGCCCGACTTCTGGCAGACGCCCACCGTCTCGATGGGCCTCGGCCCGATCGCCGCGATCTACCAGGCGCGCTTCTGGAAGTACCTCGAAGCCCGCGGCCTGATGCCGGTGAGCGACCGCAAGGTGTGGTGCTTCATGGGCGACGGCGAGTGCGACGAGCCCGAGAGCCTCGGCGCGATCTCGCTGGCCGGTCGCGAAGGCCTCGACAACCTCGTGTTCGTCATCAACTGCAACCTGCAGCGCCTCGACGGCCCGGTGCGCGGCAACGGCAAGATCATCCAGGAGCTGGAAGGCGTCTTCCGCGGCGCCGGCTGGAACGCGCTCAAGG